>Ga0315543_1003539_pt1 | contig 13939 bp, 15 predicted proteins | sample SalMarSW160210MG_2_FD_203098 | JGI IMG/M metagenome (GOLD analysis project Ga0315543, IMG submission 203098) | Salt marsh sediment microbial communities from the Plum Island Ecosystem LTER, Massachusetts, United States - Salt Marsh Sediment SW1601-210 ...
GATCGTTTCTTATGCCGTTTGCACGCTGGTACTTGCGCCACGTCTATTCATATGCCGATGTCTGTATTGCTATCTCTCCGACAGTGGAGAAAACGATTCGGGACCTTAGGGCTAAGACCCGCATTGTTCAGATTCAGAATCCCATTGATGTCGAGAGATTCTCACAGTCATCCGAGCGGCGTGCAGCTGGCCGCAGGGCACTGGAATTGCCGAACGATGCGTTTGTGGTTCTCGGCGTTGGCCAGCTTGAAAGGCGTAAAGGCGTTGAAGATTTCTTGGATATCGCCAAGGCGTGCCCGAATCTGCTTTTTGTCTGGGCAGGTGGGCGTCCCTTTGGTATGGCAACCGAAGGTATCGCCAAAGTGAATAAGCGGATCAGAGCGGCCGGTAAACATGTGAGATTCCTGGGGCTTCTCCCGCTCGAAGATATGCCAGGCATCTATAATGCGGCCGATCTTTTTCTCTTTCCGAGTTACCAAGAGAACTGTCCTCTTGCCCCGCTGGAAGCCGCGGCTTCAGGGTTACCGGTCATCTACCGAGACATCCCCGAATATCTTGACCTATACGAGCATCCGTATCTCAAAGCAAGAGATACTAATGAGTTCATTGCTCTGACTAGACGGATGGCTACGGATCCCGCCTTTCTTAACAAGGGACGGTTGATGTCAAGAAACGTGTTAACACAGTTCGACAATGAACGAATTAGAAAGCAGCTCCTGGCACTCTATGAGCAAATACTTGAGAGCCAAGTCAGGGAATAGCCTGAACCGAAGTTCCTGACCTCATAATGTTGACAACCGTGTTGGGATGGGAAGTTACTCAAGAATCGTGGTGCAACGTTCTGTCTACACTACTTCTACACCACTATGGTGTCGATCAACCTAAGCGCCGTTTTCTGCTTGGCGTTGGGATATCCCGCGCCCAAACGTATATCAATCAAGTGCCAGAACCGGTCCTTGACTTAGCACCTATTAGGTCTTAGAGTGGTGCAGGATTTCCACTTCATGTCCCTCTTTGGCATCTACGCCGTTCGAATTCAGCTTTAAGCTATCCACTTGCAAAGATGAGGAATCATAACGGTCGAGTAACGACACGGCGCACTTGATTTCTGCTCGCCTAACTGTACACTGAGAAGGTCAATTCAAAGGAGGATTGAGGTGTTTAAGAGAACTATTCCCATTACTCAGGCGCGTCACGAACTCAGCCGTCTTCCAGAGGAGTTTGCCGCTAGCAATGCATCTGATGCGGTCGCCATTACCCGCCGGGGAAAGCCGGTGCTGGCTGTCTTGCCGTGGGATCTATACGACAGCCTCGTGGAAACCCTGGAGATCCTCGGCGATGAGGATCTCATGGCGGCTCTACGACAGAGCATCAAGGAGATGGAGAGCGAAGAGCTTATCCCTTGGGACGAGGTAAGAGCGTTTTTTAGTCGATAATGCCTTCCTATCGACTATTCCTCACACCGCAAGCGCGGCTTATGCTTCACGCGGTCACGGATAGACGAATGCGTAACATGATCGCCCGCCGTATCGATGGGTTAACAAAGGAGCCGGCAAAGAAAGGTAAGGCGTTAGTCGCCGAGCTGACTGGCTTTCGTAGCCTGCGTGCTGCTAGATACCGTGTACTCTACAAGGTAGAGAAGGAGAGGGTTATCATTGTGGCAGTGGGAATCCGGAGAGAAGGCGATACAAAGGATATCTACGCCCGTGCGAAGAAACTACTCAGGCTGAAATTGATTGAGATTCCTATTGATAGACAGGAAGACGCTTAACAGCCGACATCCATTCTTTCCGCACCACAAACTGTTGTGTCAACTTAGTCGAGAGTCTCTCAATAAGCGCGGTTCCGTATTCAGCCCTTTTCTCTCCTGTTTGCTCAAACTCCACGATGCGATATCCGATCAGCCAATAGTCGCCGGAAAATCCCTAAACTTGCATTGCGTAATGATTTATCTCGCAAGAAGCCATATCGTAATCGTTTTTCGGGAATTGTAACTGTTTTTCTTGTTGGCCTAAAGGTAATGTAAGTTTGCCGGGGTATAACTATATTTCTTGACATATGCAGAAATATAACGATAATTCTGGTATCGTTATTGTTTTTCCGGAGGATGCCATGGCTGAAAACGATCAGAACAAGTCGACACACAGACTTGCAGGATATGGAGCACTTATTGAGCGGTACGGTCTCGACGTTATCCCGAACTGGCACAGGTCCTTTGTCGCTAGCACCGGAACTCACCGGATCGACTCGACAGGGGGCGTGATTGAGGAGGTGTATCCGTCCAAGTACTGGCCGGGGGACACGCTGGGTGATCATCTTGAATTCGCACTCAAGTATGACGGTACGAATCTCGCGATACTCGCCACCCTTTTTCAGGAAGTAGCAGAGGAAGATGTTCTCGAATGTGTCCGATCTAAACCGACCGGCAAGTATGCCAGGCGGCTGTGGTTCCTGTACGAGTTCCTGACAGGCAAAACGCTCCCGCTGGATGAAGTGAAGCGGGGTAACTACATCGATTTGCTTGAGCCGGATGAATACTACACGATCACGCCGACCCGCCAGGTTCGTCGTCAGCGGATCAATGACAATTTGCTGGGCGAGAGCCGATTCTGCCCGGCGATTCGCCGTACCGATACCCTTCGCGACTTCCAAGCGGCCGACCTTCCCAAGCGGTGCCGTCAAGTCGTGTCCGCCTACTCGCCGGAATTGCTGAGGCGGGCACTGAGCTATCTCTACACCCGGGAGACGGAATCGTCCTTCGAAATCGAACACATCAAGCCCTCCTCAACCCGGACCGAGCGCTTCGTGGCGCTGCTTCAGCTGGCGGAGCAAGAAGACTTCTGCGACAAGAGGCAATTAATCGACTTGCAGAATCGTATTGTCGATCCACGGTTTCGCGATTCTGACTACCGATTGAGCCAGAATTATGTCGGCGAGATAATCGGCTGGCAGAAAGAGAAGATACACTTCGTGTGCCCAAAGCCTGAAGACCTGGCCGACCTGATGGGAGGTCTAGTAGCCGCCCACAAGCGCATGGGCGCGGGTAACGTGTCCGTCGTGGTTCACGCCGCTGCCATCGCCTATGGATTCGTTTTTCTACACCCGTTCGAGGATGGCAATGGTCGAATCCATCGCTACCTGATCCACAACATTCTTGCCCGGCGACGCTTTACACCCGAAGGCATCATGTTTCCCGTATCAGCGTCCATGGTGAAAAACCCTGCCGACTATGACGCTTCCTTAGAAGCCTTTTCCCGGCATCTCATGGCCTTGGTGGAATATTCGCTCGACGAAGAAGGCCGCATGACTGTTTATAATGATACGGCTAGATGGTACCGCTATATCGATATGACACCCCAGGCGGAGGTGCTATTCCGCTTTATCGATCAGACCATCGATACGGAACTCGCCCGCGAATTGACGTTCCTGGCCAACTACGATGAGACCAAGAGAGCTATACAGGAGATCGTGGATATGCCCGATCGGAAGATTGACCTCTTCATACGATTCTGCCTGCAAAACAATGGCCGACTCTCGGCACGGAAACGCGTAAGCCACTTCGATTTCCTGTCGGATAAAGAAATCACTCGCATGGAACAGGCCGTTCAGTCCGCCTACCTACCTACCGCAACTGGGGCGCCGGCAGGCGGAGGCAAAACCTCGAGCGATGAACGATGAGTATGCGGATTCGATTTCTCCTGTTCAGCAATACCCACGGCAAGATCGGCAATCAGACTCACTAGGCGGCAACTTACTCATGAGCAGGGAACGTATGTTGACCGTCACAGAAGAGAGATCAGGTCGAAAACACGACCGATCTTCTGGCTCCCCGTAGTAGACAACTTTCGAATTTTTGAGTGGCCCAGGGCGAGTTGATCTCAAGAGCTTATCGTAGGGAGCAGGGCATGATAGTGGGTACCGTATGGTCCCCGGGACCCGTACCGTAGAGGACTGCTTTCCAACCCTCTACAACCTCTTCATTGCATCTGACCGATTGCTACTTAAGGGTCAGGTTACACACGCTCTCTGTGTTCCGCATCAGAAGAAGTCATATGTTTTGAAGGCTGGAACAGGCCTTCAAATCCTTTCATCAAGTAATGGCAGTACCCGGATAGGGTCTCTGCATCCTATCAAGATAGGCTAGCTCTGCTGTTGCCACCATTTGCTTCACACGCCTTGGCGTTTGCCGCACTTGCTATGTCCATTGCAGCAATCGCTGGGTGAAGTCAGAATACAAAGAAAAGGGGTTCGCCTCGCCGGGCGAACCCACCATGGAAGTACCTTCTAACCTAAGCATTGGCGGTCTATTACCGCTACGCTATATCGCTGCTCAGTTCCCCAAGTTGCCTAGCGCTCGTTGCATGGTTTGCCTGTAATCTCGGAAGGCCTTCCGTCCTCGTCCGGTAAGTTGGATCATCGTATGCGGTTTCTTGTCCAGAAACTGCTTCTCTATCTTGACGTAGCCCGATTCCTCCAGCTTGCTCAAGTGGGAAGAGAGGTTTCCCCATGTCAACCCCGCTGCGCGCATTAGGAAGACAAAATCTGCGCTTTTGACTGAATAGAGGTACATTAAGATCATCAACCGAGCAGGCTCATGAATGACCCGGTCGATGTCCCCCAGAGGGCGAACGCCCCCATCCTTCGGCTCAGGGCTTCCCATCCTACGCCTCCTCAGTTGGGATCGGATACTTATGAAGGAAGCGGATGAATAGAGCAACACCAATCACTACAATGGTCCCCGCAGCAATTGCGAGCGGGAGATTGAAGGTATAGCCGGGATAGAGATGCAGGGCCGTAGATGCCAGGTTGCCCACACCAACTAACCACCCGTACAGATACAGGCGAGGAATGCCGAAAACGTACGCCATGAGGCTGAAAAACCCAATCAACACCAACATGACGATGATATCCACACCCATGTCGCTAACCCATCCGGGTAGCGCTCCCCACCTCGATCCTGAGATGGCCTGTGGAAAAAGAAGGGTTGTTATGACCAGGCCGACTGTGGCAATAACCAGGACAGCATTGATCGCGAGTGTAACGGTTCTTGCTGGCGTTCGCCGGCTCTTCACCACCCCAGTTCGCGGCGCTGAAAAGACCCGCCTGGCATGAAGCTGGCCGGCAATAAGGATCGCCAGGACAGCCACAAAAAGGAGCAGATTGAAGGCCGGTCCGAGGAGCCTCCTCGTAACGGGGTAGATGCTGAGCATGAGGAATACGGAACCAAGCAATATATCCCACAAGCCATCCTCGAAGTTAATTAGCCTTAATGTCCGTCGCCGGACTTTCCCTAGCGTTATCTGTTGTGACATCGAAAACCTCCTTGAAATAGAGCTGTCTGTGAGCCAGTGTACTTGGCCCTACAGAGTACTTTGGAGAAGTATACACGAGGAACAACAACTTGTCAAGATCTAAAGTGGCTACATCGAGACATAGTTTCCCCAAACAAGAAGCCCCCAAAGGGACACTGGGGTCTACCATTGTATTCTACAGATGACGGGCATGGCCCTAAATCGTGATGAGTAACGTGTGATGGATGAAAAGCCAGTTGGGAGTAGTGGACAACTTTCGAGCTCTTGAATGGCCGAAGCCTAAAGTATTAGAGGCACTCTATGCACGATGAGCAAACGGTCCAGAGCAAGCGCAGCCAAAAAGGCTCAGAAGACGTGGTGAAGCTTCTTATCGGAGTGGGTCAAAATGCTATGGTTCCCCTACAAAGGGAACCCTTTAGTTGTATTACATGAGAAGCCGAGCCCAAGGTCTTGTGCCGTCTGGCTTATGCAGAGAGAGAGAGAGAGTCTTACCGGGACTTTCTACTGCGCTCTCAGCCTATCCCCGCGTGCGGGGGAACCTCAGAGAAGTGGAGCTTCTTTTCCATCGATCACAAACTGCATGCTCCTTCTATCACCTCCGTGTTCTAGAATTTGAAAGCTCTCTGCCTATAACTATAACACTCCAAGCTAATTAGTTTTTATCGAAAAGCATTCTTTGGTTGGAAAAGAGAATCCTTGTGGGGAAAACTGCCCCGTAGATAGATCTTGCACGTACTGGCCTTGGTATCTACCCTGGCAGATTCTTTCCAAAAGTTCAACGAGAACATCAACTTCTGATTCGCAGTTGTACATGCCGAAGCTGATTCGGGTGAGCCCAGGAAGCTGGGAACGGACACCTTTCTTGAGATCACTTGCAAGGGTGTTCACCTTCGCTGCTGAGGCCTTAAGCAGGTGCAAGGCATAGGGATGGGCACAGAAAAGGCCATTCCGCACCGCAATTCCTCCTTCCATCGCGAGGATGGCAGAGACCAACTGATGCGCCACCCCCTCCACTTCGATCGGGACTACCCCCAAACGTGTTATTGATCGCTCTGGATCATCGTCCCCGTAGACGATGATCTGCTCGATATTCGCCAATCGCCCAAGCAAGTAACTGGTCAAACACGCTTCATGGTGCGCGATCTCATCCAGCCCAATCTCTTGAAGGCAAAGCATTGCTTTGGCCAACGCCACTGCACCGACCACATTCGGGGTGCCAGCCTCCTCCCTTGCCGGAAGGTTCGCCCAGAGGACGCGGTCCGGGGTCACAAGATCGACCGTTCCCCCACCGACAAAATCCGGGGAGCCCCGGAGAAACGATTCCCGCAACCCTACCAATACCCCAATCCCAAACGGCGCGTACATCTTGTGTGCACAAAACGCGAGATAGTCGATATGTTTTGCATCTTCCACGTTCCCCATACTGACCTTCCGGTGAGGCACGAGTTGAGCAGCATCCACGCAAAGCTTCGCCTCAACAGAGTGAACGATCTCGGCGATCTCATAGATGGGATTAATGTACCCTGTGACATTGGATGCTCCAGTGATAGAGACCAGCTGAACCTTGTCGGAGTACTGCTGAATAAGCCGCTCCAAGTGATCAATATCCAGTGCACCTCTCTTATCCACTCCGATGTAGCGCACGTCTGCCACAGCCCTCCAAGGCAGATCATTGGAGTGATGCTCCATCATTGAGGAAAGAACGATGTCACCGGGGGAGAACGGTAAACGGTGGGCAAGCTTGTTGATCGCTTCGGTAGTGTTCTTCCCGAAAATAACCGCATGTTGTTCGGAGCTGGCACCAACAAATTTGTAGATAAGACCACGGACTTCCTCGAGAACCTCTGTGCATAGATTGCTCTTAAAGCCAGCCCCTCGGCCCACGCTGGCATACCAGCCCATAAACTCATTGACTTTGTCGAGCACTGGCTTGAGGGTGGGCGCAGTTGAAGCGTTGTCAAAATTAGTGTAGGCGCGATAGGTTCCGTCTAGCATAGGCACTTTGGTGTCTACCCCGACAACTTGTTTCCTGATGTTATCGATCGCCAACTTCTCGTTCATATGATTCTCTCTTCAGAACAATCATTATCACCTTAATGAAAAGTTGCCCTCTGGTAGAAGCCCTGATATCCTATATTTATTGTTGCTTGACTCGTGCGCGCTTTGTCAACAACGATAGAAAATCCAACTCCCGTGGAAATGGCGTGGCAAGACTCTTAATACCTTTACAAAGTAAACGAAATCGTTTGTCCGGATTCGTCATCAAAAATATAGGCATTCTTATATTCAAAAGATAGATAGCCCACGCCCCCCTCCTTGAAATCAGAAGCTTCCTCTCTCACAACCGTAATCTCAGGTCCATATTCTGGCTTGACGCTAACTTGTTGCTCGACTCCAAGAGGTTCGATTACGTCTATCGTGACCGGGATATCTTGGGCTGATTCTCTCTTCGCCCGAAGTCTCAGAAGTTGTGGTCTAATCCCTATGAGCACGTTCTGTGTGTCGTCTAGTCTGCTCGCCGCTTCATCGGACAATGGAAGGGTTGCACCCAAGAACTCCACACCCATCCTTTCATCTTTTCGGATAACGCGGCCTGAAAGCACATTCATGCTAGGAGTGCCTATGAACGTTGCTACATCGACGTTGGTAGGTTTGTTGAACAATCCAGCTGGCGTATCTATCTGCTGGCACTTCCCATCTTTCATCAAGACAATTCGCGAAGACATACTTAATGCCTCCACTTGATCATGGGTGACGTACACAATCGTTGCGTTGATTCGCCGATGTACACGGAGAATCTCAGTACGCATTTCAGCACGTAGCTTTGCATCCAGACTGCTCAGAGGTTCATCCATGAGAAGAATGCCGGTTTCTCCTACGATCGCCCTTCCCAAAGCGGCCCGTTGGCGCTGTCCGCCCGACAGCTGACCTGGCTTCATTTTAAGCTTGTCCGCAATGCCCAACATCTCGGCCACATTTTTGACGCGCTTTTCGATCTCGGTTCTTGGAATCTTGTGAATCCTCAATGTATATCCGATATTTTGTGCAATGGTCATATGTGGGAACAGCGCGACGTTTTGGAACATCATGGAGACATTCCTTTTTTGGGGGGGCAGCTCCGTGACTCGATCCCCGTCAAAATAGATATTGCCGTGCGTTGGTGTTTCCAGGCCGGCAACAATCCGAAGCGTTGTGGTCTTCCCACATCCGCTTGGGCCAACAAGCGTAAAAAACTCCCCTTCATGAACCTCCAAGGATAAATCATCGACAGCTATTGTGCTGCCGGCAATTGCCTTGAATATCTTTGTGAGATTCTCAATCCGTATCGCTACCATCTACTTCAATCCTCCCACCGCCATGCTTTCAAGGAGTTGCCTTTGCAGGAATACAATGATGATTAGGGTCGGTATGGTGATCAGCGTAGCTCCTGCCTGGATGAGTCCCCAGTGGACGGCAGTTCTTTCGACAAATGAATTGATGCCGGTAGTAACCGTAAACATAGTTATGTCGTCCTGGAAGATCTTAGCATAGGTGTAGTCGTTCCACGAAAAGGCGAACGCGAATGTCGATACCGTGATGATCCCTGGGGTTGCGATCGGAAGCACGACCTCTCGAAGCGTTCGCATACGGCTTGCTCCCGACACCCACGCGGCTTCCTCAAGACTCTTGGGCACAATCTGAAAATACTGCCACATTATCCACGTTCCTAGCGGAATCCCGATCGACGCATGTGCAAGGACGAGCCCAACGTATGTATTACGCAGACCCAAGCTGTCGAAGATGATGTATAGCGGGATTCCCAACATCAGCGGCGGGAACATATAAGAAAATAGCGTGCCTCGTGCGATGAGCTTCTTGCCGGGAAACTCAAATCGCGTCAACCCATAGCCAGCCAGGACAGAGACGACCGCTGAGATTAGGGTGCAGAAGAAGGCAACAATCACGCTGTTCTTCAAGAACGTGGGAAAGTACGTTTCAAACAACAGCAATCGGTAATTCTCACCCGAGAACGTCGTGGGTATGTAGCTATAAGGTGGAGAGAATAACGTGGTCGGAGGCTCGACCGAGGTTTTCACCATCCAATAAAGTGGAAACCCCATCACCAACACCACGAAGATGATACCCACATAGATGACGATTGTTTGTAGCCTTCGCCGCGTCATTCGACCTCCACCTCCTTACTCGGCTTGAAGTACCAGAAATAGGACGTTGCAAAGATGACTAAAATAACAAGAATCACTACGGAAGCCGCAGCAGCTAGACCGAAGGACCGTTCCTCAAACGCAATGCGGTAGGAGAAAATCGCTAGCGTCTCGGTTACCCGTAGGGGTCCCCCTTTAGTGAGAATCCAGATCATGTCAAATTTGTTAAACATCCAAATGCCCCGCAAGAGCACAATCAAAAGCAGGGTGCTCTTCAAATGTGGCAGGGTGATATCTCGGAAGCACTGAAACGCCCCAGCGCCGCTGATCTGTGCGGTCTCATAGAGGTTCTTTGGTATGGCTTGCAACCTGGCAATAAACATCAAGGTGCAAAACATCCCGAATTTCCAACTGCCCGCCATGATCACCGAGTACATCGCAGATTTCAACCCATCAAAGAAGGTAATCGGAAATCGAATCAGCCCCAACTGGCGAAGCAACTGGTTCACGACCCCGTACTGCGTACTGAGAAGCCAACTGAACATAAGCCCTACAACTGCTGTTGGAATGAGGTAGGGCAGGAAGACCACGGTCCGGGCGAACAGCTTCCCGCGAAACGGCCGCACAAATAGCAAGGCAATCCCCAACCCCATCAGTGTTTGAAATACAACAGAAACGATCGTATATTGCAGGCTTCGCCCCAAAGAAGCTAAGAACTTTGGGTTCGTGAATAGCGTGATGTAGTTCTTCAGGCCAACAAAATCCACCGTTGGCATAAACGGATCTTTCGAGTGAAATGAAAGCCATATCGCGTACCCCATCGGAATGAAACCGATCGCAAGAAGAAGGGCGATGACAGGCCCGACCGTAAAGAGAATCCACAGCTTCTCTACCGATATGCGCTCTATTGCAGAACTCCAAAGTCGCTTCATCGATCGTGGTTATATGTTGTTGAATCCTAAATCCTAGGCGAGCTGTTTATTGCAGCTCGCCTAGGACATCATTAGCTGCTCACAAAGGACGTACTAAATCGGCTCTCTGAGCAGCAGACTGGACAACAACTATCCTCCCGTCTTACGTTGCTCCTCAGTGATCAGCCGGCGCAGTTCATCCGCAGTCTCCTCGATGACCTTGGCGGGGTCCTCTCCCCCAACGACCACTCGGGCGATCATTTCTCCACCCATGTGGGCGTTCTCGTGCAGGTTTCGGTAGGGGTCAACCTGCCCTTCCGGTGCATCCCAAAGGGCTTGAGGTAACCCATCAGCAAAGTTGTCTTCGATAAACTGGTATACATCCGGTCGCTCCGCTATACGCGGGTGGGACGTGAAGGTGTCCGAATGCCAAATGTCCATCGAGTACGGCACGATGTGGAATGGTACCGACAAGCACCATTCAGCGAATCCAGCCGAGGTCAGGAAGTATTTGGCGAACTGCTTGGTCTCTTCATTCAGGTCCGTGTCAAAGATGATATATCCTTCTATCCAGAGCGGGATCTTGCTCACATCGAGGCCAGCGGCGGCGGCGGCGGCGTTGTACGGCCAGCGCATCGGTTTCGTGTAGGGGTAGAGATCGCGGTTGTTTGTGTACACGCTATCCAGCAACCGGGCTCCACAGTACTGCGAGATCGCCGCTCTGCCGGTTGCGAAGTTAGCCATCATCTCGGTCCAACTCGCCGTTGCTCCTGGAGGCGAGTACTTGGCCAGCTCACGCGCGAACTCAAGCCCCTCGATGGCCCGCTGCTTGTTTTCCCCCTGATCCAGAATGACCTCCACGGTTCCGTCTTCGTTGAAGCGTTTCCAGTGAATGTCATTCGTATAGCAAATGAAGGACCAGACCAGTTCACACGCCAGCGTCTTTGAGGTAGGGATGTTGGCCCCGTACAGATCGGGAGGATTGTTCAGCGTGCGAGCAACTTCAAGGTACTCATCCCATGTTTCCGGCACGTCCAATCCGCTAGCTTCCAGTAGGTCACTCCGGTACCAGGCCTCGGAGAAATCGATGTTCGACGGAATAAACGTATCCTCACCATCCATTTTAAACCGGAGGCTCTCTTCGATGCCTAATTCGTTACAGAGGTCCGTGACGGGAATGGCGAGTCCACGATTGTAATACATAACACCCTCGGCACCGCCCTGCTTGACCATTTGTGGGGGTTTCCCCACTGCAATCAACGTGGCGAGCCTCTGTGGAAACTCATCAAATCCGACAAAGAGGTTTTTCACCTTGATCCCGGTCTCGGCTGTGAAGTCCGCTGCAATCTGGTTAAAGATTGCAACCGATTTAGGATCCGCCTCATCGGACATGTAGACAACTTCCTTTTCCGCCGCCAACCCGCCGACGCATCCCAGGACCAGCATTCCAAATAGCAGGATTGTTAGAATCTTTGTCAGTCTACTTCCTCTCATTTTCTTACCTCCTTAGCAAGTAATGGAACACCTTAGACGATGAAACAACTTACCTACATGTGCTTCCAAAATCATCTTCTGAAAGTACTACTGTAATTTTTTCGGTCAGTGCTCACCTCCTTTCATTGTTTACTACTGAAGAGGCCTGTTCCTCTCGTATTGCCTTGCAGTTTAATCGCTTCATTTGCCTTTGTCTTTCTCCCCACAGTGGTCGATGTAAAGCCAATCCGCATCCTCCGAAGCGAAGTCCGCCCGTTCCTTGGGACTCGTCTGCCGAACACAGAACTCGCAGTAATCATCGCCATCGGGAAGGGCCTTTACATGAGCGAGCACGTAGTCCGGGTTGTACGCCATGTACTTGGCTGGATCGACATAGCAGTACAACCGTCCAAGTTCGTTCTCCCCGTACTCGTTCCACGCTCTCGCCATCACGCACCCGTAGGCCCGTAGCCGCTTCTTTGCTTTAACGTCAACTTCCTCGACCCGCTCGTGCATCCCAATGTTGGGAAGGCTCCGACTAGCCCCGATACCATAGTTCTCCGGCGTGGGCTCAAGCCCTTGTCCGAGCACGTCTTTTCGCACTTGCTTACCGATCATCCGGCCATAGACTTTGATCGCTTTAGCGACTAGTTGTCTGCCTTTCGACTGTCCAAACTCCTGCACCAGCGTCTTGGCAAATGCCAAGTGCAGCAGGGCGAGACGACGGCTCGCGAGTTCAACCTCGTGGGCCGCTTCAGCCAGCGGAATACTCTTTTTGCTCTCTATCATGATGTTCTCGCTTCAAGCACCCTCAAAGGGATTAATGGTCATTCCATCTTCAGCTACTGTTTCGCATGCCAGGCGTCTTTTCCCGTTAATCGCCATCGCACATGCCCCGCACACGCCGCGGCGACAGGAGCTTTTGTACGAAACGGCTGGATCAAGGTGCTCATGGACGTATTCCAGAACGTTTAACACGTTCATTTCGCCATCGACAGGTATCACATATTCTCGATACGCGGATTCGCCTGTTTCCTGCCAAACTCTTATCTGTACGGCGATCTCATCATTCCCTGTCATGATAGTTCCTTCTTTGCCATCAAAGCCTCCGCAGCCTGGACGATCGCTTCCTCATAAGGAATTTGCTCCTTGGGAATCTCGGTTTGCGAGACTACCGGAACAGGCGTTAACTTAATACCTTCTCCACCTTTACGCACTACCAAGTGCTGACGCCAGTTAATGTTGTCCACCACTGGGTAATCCTCGCGCACGTGAACGCCTCGGCTTTCCGTGCGTTCGCGGGCGGCGCGTGCCGAAAGAAGGAGGCATTGTGCCATATTCCGAAGCTCGATCGATTCCATCCACTCGCGGTTGTGATGACGACGTTTTGTCGCCAATGTTAGAGAGCTCAGCACCTCTTGAATCTCCTCCATTTCACTCACTGCCTTGGAAAGACCCTTTGCATCTCTGATTACGCCAATTCCGGTGTAAGCAAGGTTTCGCACACGACCTCGAAGCTCAGCGACTGTTACACTACCCTCTCGATCGAAGAAGGACGTGCACTCTTGGGTGAGGTGTTCGACCTGTTCCTCGTCAATTGGAGGGGCTTCGTTTTCCGCAGCCATCTTGGCTGCTTTACGGCCAGCGATTGCGCCCTCAACGACCATCTCCGTGGTCGCAGCGGCCACACGGTTCGCTCCAAAAAGCCCGCCGCTGCACTCTCCCGCAGCGTATAGCCCGGGAAGCGAGGTCTCGCAACGTTCGTTGATCCGAATGCCTCCCTCAAAGTACTCAGCAGCCGGTCCCACTTCGGCTGCATATCCTTCACGCATCTTGGCCATAAGGTCGGAAAAATCGTCCCCTTGGAACTTCCATCCTGGGTAGGCCTGCTCCAGGGCATCGAAGACGTTGGCCGGAAAATGCTTCAAGGAGAAGTACACTCCCCCCAATGGACTTCCACGCCCCTCTAGCACCTCTCTCATGGATGCCTTCGAGAACAGGAGTTTGTTCCACTCGCTCGTTAAGGCAAGCTTGGTAACCTTCGGGTCTTCCCATGCCATGAACGCATCTCCCCGGCTATTGAGCAGAGTCCCGGGAAGAA
>Ga0315543_1003540_pt1 | contig 13939 bp, 14 predicted proteins | sample SalMarSW160210MG_2_FD_203098 | JGI IMG/M metagenome (GOLD analysis project Ga0315543, IMG submission 203098) | Salt marsh sediment microbial communities from the Plum Island Ecosystem LTER, Massachusetts, United States - Salt Marsh Sediment SW1601-210 ...
AGGACAAGAACCTGCTGCGCCGTTCCGACGCCACGGTGCTGCTGCCGCCGTTCTCGGCGAACGAGCTCGCCCTGGTCTTCGCCGCCCCCCGGGACTCGCGCCTCGTCGACCCCGACGCGCTCCCCTACGGCATCTGGCTCAATCCGCCGGACGCTACTCCTCTGTGGCTCGACCTCACCGCCGTCGACTCCACTGTCGGCGTCGATCCTGCGTTCTGCGATCTGGGATTCCAGGGAGCCCCGGTCCCCTATGCATACGCACCGGGGCCGAGTTTCCGGATCGGCGGTGAAGGGCCCTTCTCCGACCCCGACGCCCAGGACGACACGGCTCGGGCACTGCTCAACAGCGTCCTGGCAGGAGCGTCCCGCTTCTACGACTCCTCCGACGAGACATTCGCCGGGCTCACCCAGAGCCGTCTCGAGAACCAGGTGCCCAACGTCAGGGTCTCCAGTCACAACGCCGGCACGACGACTCCCGCCGGAACCGTCGGAACCGTCTACTGGGACACCGATTCGACCAACCCGGACTACCTGTATCTCATCACCCGCAGCGCCTCGGGCAAGTGGCTGTGTGCCGGCGCCGTCGCCGGCCAGGTCCCGGTGCGGGCGCAGGCGTCCTCGGCGAAGGTTGCGGGGACGGTCTGTTTCCCGGGCGCGTTCAGCGACTGAGCCGGTCCCCTACCCGACGAGCAGGTAGGGCTCCCATGACGGATCGGGGATCGATCCCGTCGCCACCAGCACCCAGCTGTGATGGCGCGGCGCGATGGGCTGGCGACGGAGCCGCAGACCGGCCTCGTCGGGTGTGCGACCGCCCTTCCTGGTGTTGCAGCGGCGGCAGCACGCCACGACGTTCTCCCAGGTGTGGAGACCGCCTTGCGACTTGGGGACGACGTGGTCGATGTTCTCGGCGGGCTGGTTGCAGTACTGGCAGCGGTGATCGTCCCGCAGGAACACGGCACGGCGGTTGAGCGGCACCCGGCGCGCATAGGGGACCCGCACGTAGCGGCGAAGGCGAATCACCGACGGAGCGGGGAGGCTGATGCGCTCGGATCGCCACACCTTGCCGTTGGAGGCGACAACGTCGGCCCGGTCGCGGAGGACGAGCACGATCGCCCGCTTGACCGGAACCACCGACAGCGGCTCATTCGAAGCATTGAGCACGAGCGCCCTCGCCATGACGGCAGGCTACCAGCGACGGCAGCGCCACTGGACGTGGGTGGCGGGAGAGGGGGCACGAGTGCGCAGGTACGTCTCCGTGGTGATCATCCGAACCCTCGGCCGTCCGCCGGCCATGGTCACGACGCGTGTGCCGGGCGTTGTCGAATTCGCGTCGGCGAGATACGCCTTCTATACGTCGGGATCGTCTACAGCCCGGCCAGCGGCCGGCGCTGTCGACGCCGCCAACGGAGGAAGGCGACCAGCTCGCCCGGTGGCGGCACGGCCTCCGGGTCGCCGTACGCGGTGAGCATGCGCCAACGGACGTAGCTCGGATCCGGGATCGGGAGGAACGGGAGATGCCGCCACCACCCCCGGCGGGAAAACGCACTCATGGTGCGCACCCCCTCACTCCAGAGAGAGGGCCGCCGTCCGATAGCCCACACTGCTCCCCACGACAACATCGGAACGCATCGTACCGCGGCGCCGTTGTGAACAGCGGAATACCGAGAACGCCTGGTCCGCTGATATTCTTCGACGCTCGCGTTCCACATCTACCAAAGGAGCACGCGTGACGGTCACTGCTCAGGATCTCCATTGGTTCCGGCAGAAGTTCGACGCCATCGCCGACAACATCGAACGCGTCATCCAGGGCAAGCGCGAGACGATCGAGCTGACCACCACGTGCCTCCTCTCTGCAGGCCACCTCCTCATCGAGGACGTGCCCGGTGTCGGAAAGACACTCCTGGCGAAGTCGCTGGCTCGATCGATCGACTGCACGTTCCAGCGCATTCAGTTCACCCCCGACCTCCTCCCCTCCGACGTGACCGGGGTGGCGGTGTGGGACCGCGACTCGTCGCACTTCGTCTTTCGCCCCGGGCCGGTGTTCGCCAACGTCCTGCTCGGCGACGAGATCAACCGTGCCAGCCCCAAGACCCAATCGGCGCTGCTGGAGGCGATGGAGGAGTACCAGGTCACGGTCGACGCGGTGACCCGGCCGCTGGGCCCCCCCTTCATGGTCGTCGCCACCCAGAACCCGATCGAGCACGAGGGAACCTACCCCCTGCCGGAGGCCCAGCTCGACCGCTTCATGATGCGGCTCACGATGGGCTACCCGGGACGGGACAAGGAACTCGAGATGCTGCGAACCCACGGCGACCATTCCACCTACGACGACCTCGAGTCGGTGGTCACCGGCGACGACGTCGTGCGCATGGCCGACATCGCCCGCCACATTCACGTCGCAGACGTGATCGCCTCCTACCTCGTCGATCTCTCGGATGCCTCCCGCAACGATCCCGAAGTGCTCCTCGGTGCATCACCCCGGGCGACCCTGTTCCTGCAGCGGGCGGCACGTACCCACGCCGCCAAGCAGGGCCGCGAGTACGTCGCTCCCGACGACGTGAAAGCGATGTTGAACCCGGTTCTCAACCACCGCCTGATCCTCCGCCCGGAGGCCCAGATGCGAGGAGTCACCGTGGCCGACATCGTCGATGGCATCAGTCAAGGAGTCGAGGTCCCGGGAACCAGGGCGGCGGTCTGATGCCCACCGTCCGCGGCTGGGCAGCGCTCGGAGCGGCTCTGGCGCTGGCGCTGTTGTGGCTCGCGTTCGGTGAGACGCTGCTCCTGGCAGCGGCCGTGTTCCTCGTCGTGGCGGTGCTCATCGGCCTCATCTATGTGCGCCAGGCCGCTCCCCGGGTCCGGATCGGGCGCAGCATCACACCCATCCAGGTCTACGACGGCGACCGCGCCATCGTCGAGGTCTCGCTGACGTCACGCAATCGCATCCACCACGCGGTCACCGAGGACGTCGTGCAGCGCCTCGGGGCGGCCGTCTTCGTCGCTGATCGCATCGATCCCGGCGAGCCGATGGTGGCCCGCTACGAGGTCCTGTGTCGGCCGCGCGGCGTCTACCAGATCGGCCCGGCAGTCGTGAGAGTGTGCGACCCCTTCGAGGTGGCGGAGTCCGCCGCCAGCGACCGCACCATCGACCGCCTCGTCGTCTACCCGGTGGTCGAAGACCTCCACGGCCTCCCGATCACACAGGGCCAGGACCCCAACGCCAGCTCGGCGCGCGCCAGTTTCTCGCTCACCAGCGGCGAGGACTTCTACACGCTGCGGTCGTACGAGCAGGGTGACGATCTGCGGCAGGTGCACTGGCCGTCGTCGGCTCATCGCGGCGAGCTGATGATCCGGCAACTCGAGACCCCGTGGCAATCCCGGGCCCTGATCGTGCTCGATCCCCGGGTCCAGGCCTACCCCACCCATGAGGCTTTCGAACACGCCGTCCGTGCCACCGCCTCGGTGACTCGGCATCTCTTCCGCAACGGCTTCAGTCCGATCGTCTGGACCGGAGAGGGCATGGACACCGCAGCCTCGAGCTCCGACGCATACGCCATCGTCATGGAGGGCCTGGCGACGGTGCAGCCGATCGCGGATATCGACTTCCGGGTGTTCGTACAACGTCTGCGCCGACGTGGCCTCGCCGGCGGCGCCTTGGTGCTCGTGACCGGACGGCCCGACGAGCCGACGGTGGCAGCTTTCCGGCTCCTCAGCCGGGACTATCACAAGACGGTGGTCATGGCGGCCACCCAACACGACAACGAGGCAACACTGCAGCTACGCCGTGGCGGCGCAATCGCCGTCTTGGCGGGACCGGCGGCCAAGTGGGCCCCGGCATGGCGAGAAGCGATGGAGCACGCATGGTCTACCGCCGCAGCTGGCTAGCGGGAATCGCCTCGCTCGTCTTCGCCTTCATCGGGCTCAACGGGCTCCTGCGCTCCACCGTCACCGGGCCGCCGTGGCAGTGGCTCGTCCTCGCCGGATTGGTGCTCGGGATCGCCATCACATGGGCCTGCCTCAGCTTCCGCCTCCCCATCGCGGTGACGGTCGCCATCAACCTCGCGGCGATGGTGGTGGCCGTCGCCCGCATCGCCGCCCCGGAGACCACGGTGATGCTGCTCCCGACCGGCGACACGATCTCGGCGATCGACACGGACCTCTCCCAAGCCCTCTCAGTTATTCGCCATGGGCTCGAGCCGGTCATCCCGATCAGCGGCATCGTGATCATCCTGACCGTCATCATGTGGGTCACCGGCACGCTGCTGGCTTGGGGCCTGCTGCGCGGCCATCCCTATGTCGCCCTCGTTCCGCCACTGGTCATGTCGCTGCAATTCGCAACGATGGACCGGGGCGACACCACCCCTTTGGAGATCGTCGTCTTCCTGAGCCTGCTGGCCGCGTCGATGCTCGCCATCACCATCGACGAGCGCGACCAAACCGCCGGCCGCATGGTCAGGGATGGCCAATGGCCGAAGGCACGATCCCGGATCGGCCGGTCGGCTGCCGTGCTGATCGGCGCGACCATGATTGCGAGCCTCACGGGCGTCGCGGCACTGCACGGGACAGTTCCCCGGTTCGGCCTGATGAGTTGGCGTACCAGCTCCGGTTTGACCGGCGAGTTCTTCGGCAGCGTCTCCTACAACCCCTTCGTCGGGATCAGGCAGTCGCTCGTGAGCAACACCGTCGTCCCCGTATTCCGAGCCCGTATCAGCGGCGACCTCCCCGCCGACCGGGTCTACTTCCGGTTGGTGACCATGGAGACCTACGCCGGGGGCCAGTTCTACGCGAACAAGCCGGACATGATCCTCCTCGAACAGCGGCCGTGGGAGCTGGCCGGCCACAGCTTCTCCGGCGAGACCGCCAGCGTCACCACCTTCATCACGATCGAGCGCCTCGTCATGGACTGGATACCGGAGGCGTACGTGCCCACCGACGTCATCGCCAGTCGAACCTTCCTCCGCACCTTGCGGGTCCGCCCGGACGATGGATCCCTCCGGCTCGATGGAGGGCTCACTCTCGAGGGCATGACTTACTCGATCGAGTCGGAGATCCCCGTGCCGGACGTCGAGGCACTTGCATCGACCCAATCCGGGGAGCTGTCGGCCTCGTTCCAAGCGGCCCAGGAGGCCGCCGAGAACGTCCCCGAGCCGGTTGCTGTCGAGTACCGGGCCAACCCCCCTGATGTGAATCGGTACCTCCAGCTCCCCGATGATCTCACTCCGGCAATCGGCGAGCTGGCTCGCTTGCAGACCGCCGGTCTGGAGACTTCCTTCGAGAAGGCTCTCGCCCTCGAAGCCTGGCTCCGCTCGCCGGCGTTCCGTTACACCACCGACATCGAGCCCGGTCACGGCGCCACCGACCTCGCCGCCTGGCTGCTCGACCAGACGTCGCCCAACTTCCACTCCGGGTACTGCGAGAACTTCGCCACCTCGATGGCGGTCATGGCGCGCACGCTCGGCATCCCCTCCCGAGTGGTGCTCGGCTTCACCCCAGGCGAGCCCGACCCGGAGAACCCCTCCGAGGTCGTGGTTCGGGATCGCAACGCCCACGCCTGGGTCGAGCTGTGGATGCCGACACAGGGCTGGGTGCACTTCGATCCCACCCCCCGTGGAGACGGCGCCAACCCCTCTACCTACGAAGACTTCGAGAGCATCCTCGGCTTCTCGTTGATCGACTACCTCGAAATCTCCATGCTGCCACTGGACCCGGACCTGCCCTCATACCCCGGCCAACACGACATGTTCGACGAGGGCTCCGAAGATGCGATCTCGGCCACCGAACTGGACGGCGAATCCACCGGCATCCGATTCCCCGGCTGGGTCACCACCGTGATGCCATTCGTGATCGTCGCCGTGCTCGCCCTCGTCGCGATCCCCGGCATCAAGTGGCGGCGCCACAAACGGCGCATGAAGCGCCTGGAGAAAGGCGACATCTCGGCAGCCTGGGAGGAGATCGTGGCACGGCTCACCGACCTCGGCGAGCCGCCCAACCGTGCCCTCACCCCCAATGAGCTGGCGGCATCGATCGATGAGGCGATGCGGCCACTCGCCTCGGTGTACGGGAGAACCATCTACGGGCCGGAAGGCTGCGTGAGCGCCGCCCACATCGACACTGCCCGCGCCTCCTTCCAGGAGACGACCGCGTCCCTCACGAGCCGCTATCGAACCGGTCGGCGGATCCTGGCGTGGTACCGGCCGGCCACTCTCCTGCCACGATGGGCGCGGCGCCGTGCCGACAGATCCAAGGGGGCAATGGGCATCGACGGTAACCGGCGCAGAAGCGACCGAGATACGGCGCAGATCAGCCGGTAGCTTCGACCTCGGAGAGCACGTCGTCCTCGACGCGCCGCAGCATGCCGAGGAACTGCTCCCTGTCGAGCTCGAACCGCGTCACGTCTTCCTCGACGCTCACCGCTATCTCGTTGATCGCCACGAAGAACGACAGCTGCCCCTGACGGAGCGCGTCGAGCAGCTCATCCTCGTCCTGCGCCACCCGGAAGATCGTCTGACCATCGGTGACGAGCCTCACCGACGCGAGGTGGCCGTCCATGTCGGCGGTGCGCCGGAGGTAGTCCCACGCCCGACGCACGCGCTGCACGGACATGCCGTTGTCGAGAAGGCTCTTGACCACCCGGAGCGCCACCAGATCGCGAAACGAGTAGAGCCGGCGCCGGCCCGGCCGCCCGCCTGTCGTTTGGATCGTTGGGGTAACGAGATTGACTTTGTCCCAATATCGGAGCTGATGTGCGCTACAGCCGGTGAGCCGAGATGCTTGCTGCGCCGTGAAACCTTCCAACATCCCTCCCTCACACCGGGATCCAAGAACCGCTGCAGTCAGCTCTACAGCCGTCCCTAAAAAGCTTGCCGCCGACGATGATTCATCGCGGGACGGTCACTCTAGCCGTCTCGATGCCACTTCTGTCGGGTGCGCCCCAACCACGCCTCGAGACGAGCCGGGACACCGTCGCCACCTTTCCTGCGAATGTCGACCGTGATCCATCCGGCCGCGGCCAGCATCACGATGAAACCCGCCACCGCGATCCAGGGCGAGGTCGTGAAGGTGAGCAACATGACCACCAGGCCGACGGCAAAGACGACGAACGCGAGGCGCCGCCTGCGCCGGCCGACCGAGCGCAGCGTCGTCTTGGCAACCGTCTCGGCGAGCTTCGGATCCTCCTGGTAGAACTGGCGCTCGATCTCCTGGAGGATGCGCTGCTCCCGTTCATTCAGAGGCATGCGATCGTCTCATCTCGTGGATGGGCGGACCCCCAAGTATACCGCTGCTCAGTTCTCCGAACCCGAAGGTCCCCCTGTTCGATCCGGGACCGGCAGGTCCTTTCGTGCGGTTGGATCGAGGAGCCGAGCCGGCACGACCGCGTCGTCCCCAAACCGATCCCGCACTCGATCCGTTACCTCCGCCGCGGCATCTCTTGGACTCGTCTCCAACGACAGCTGCCGAGGATCGCCTCCCGTCACGAGGCCGCCGGTCCCCACGCCGAGCAGCCGGATCCCCCGGCCTTCGACGGGCACCCTCTTCAGCAGCAGCTGCGCCCCGTTCCACAGAGCCGGCGTGTGCTCGATCGCTTCGCGGAACGTGAGCGATCGGGTGATGGTCGTGAAGTCCCCGAACCGCACCTTGAGGGTGAGCGACCGGCCGGCGAGACCGGCTCGGCGCAGCCGGCTCGAGAGCCGGTCGCACAGGTCGAGCAAGGCTCGCTCGACGTGCTCGTGTGCGGTGAGGTCGCGTTCGTAGGTCTCTTCGACCGAGACCGACTTGGCGGCGTCGGCCGGGGCGACTTCGCGTTCGTCGATGCCGCGGGCCAGCGCAGCGAGGTGGCTGCCCAGGCTCCGCCCAATCCTGCGCTGGAGTACCTGCTCAGGCACCGCGGTCAGTTCGCCCACGGTGTCTATGCCGAGCAACTCCAGATGGGCGAAGGTGGCCTCCCCCACTCCCCACAGGCGTCGTACCGGCATGGCGTGCAGAAAGCCGAGCTCGGCGCCGGCCGGGACCAGCCGCAGACCGTCCGGCTTTGCGTCTTCTGATGCCAGCTTGGCGAGGAACATCGTCGACGCGATCCCGACCGAGGCCGGCAGCTTCAGCTCTTGCCGGATGCGATGGCGCAGCGCCTCCCCCACCGCAGACGGATTCGGGTAGTGCATGCGGAGCCCGCTGATGTCGAGGAACGCCTCGTCAACCGACAGGCCCTCCACGAGGGGTGTGAATGCTCGCAGGAGGTCGAAGAGACGGCTCGACACGGCCGCGTAGGAACGGCCGTCGGGGGGTAGGAACCGGCCTTTCGGACAGAGACGGCGCGCCTCGCCGATCGGCATCGCCGAATGGACTCCGAGCCGGCGCGCCTCATAGCTCGCAGACGACACGACCCCGCGCTTTCCCAAGCCGCCGACGATGACCGGCACTCCGTGCAGGGCCGGGTCCCGCAGCCGCTCCACCTCCACGAAGAACGCGTCCATGTCGACGTGGAGGAAACGCTCGTTGAAACGCCCCATCGATCGCACAGTACCGAACCGGTGTGACACGCCGGCCGGCCGGCACGCGAGCTCAACCGATCTGCCAGACTCCCGGCGATGCCGGCGCCCATCCATCTCCTTCGCCACGGCGAGGTCGCCAATCCCGACCATGTCATCTACGCAGACCTCCCCGGCTACCGATTGAGCGGGCGCGGCCGTCGCCAGGCCGAGGCCGCTGCCCAGCACCTGGCGACAACGTCGGTGGCGATGGTCGTCACCTCTCCCCTGGACCGCGCCATCGAGACGGCGACGATCGTCGCCCTCTCTCATGGATGCCGGCCCGTCGTCGACGAGGGACTGACCGAGTGGAAACTCAGTTCCCGCTGGGCGGGCATCGTCTGGCACGACCTCCCCAACCAGCGGCCCGGAGAACTGGAGGCGTACCTCGAACACCCCGAGGCCCTCCCCTTCACGCCGGAGCCGCTCGCGGATCTCGCGGCGCGGGTGGCCTCCGTGGTGAACGGCTGGAGGTCCCGGGTTCCCGATGGGGAGCTCGTCTTCGTCTCCCACCAGGACCCGATCCAGGCAGGCAGGCGGGTCCTCTGCGGAAAGGCGCTGGCCGATTTCAACGTCGCCAAGCCCAAGCACGCCGCCGTGGTGACGTTGCTCAGCCAAGACGACGGCGGCCCGGCCTGGGACGAGATCGGCTACTGGGAGCCCGATCAAGGCGTGCGGTTCCCCCCGATCACCGGGCCGTCCGGCGGCTGACACCGCCACCGGATCGAGAGCATCTCCAAGTCGACACCTTCTCGTCCGACACGTACCACGTCTCCCTCACCGATCAGGTGGGAACGGTCCACGGCGCCTCGGCCACGCCAAGGACGACGAGAAGACCGCGCCGGCGTTCAGGCCTTGCCGAACACCAGGGCCACGTTGTGGCCACCGAACCCGAACGAGTTCGACATGGCGGTCGTGATCGACACCTCCCGCGCCTCGTTGGGCACGTAGTCGAGGTCGCATTCCGGGTCGGGGGTGGTGTAGTTGATCGTCGGCGGCAGTACGCCCTCCCGGATGGCCAGGACCGAGGCGATCGCCTCCATCGCCCCGGCCGAGCCGAGGAGATGACCGGTCATCGACTTGGTCGACGAGATCGGGATCCGCCACGCGTCGTCCCCGAAGACGGTCTTGATGGCGAGCGTCTCGGTGATGTCGTTGGCCTGGGTCGACGTGCCGTGGGCGTTGATGTAGCCGATGTCGGCCGCCGCCAGGCCGGCGTCGTCGATGGCGTTCTGCATGGCGCGGGCGGCTCCCGCTCCCCCGGGCCGGGGAGCGGTCATGTGGTACCCGTCGGCGGACATGCCGTAGCCGAGGACCTCGGCGTAGATCGTGGCGCCGCGGGCGATGGCGTGCTCCCGCTCCTCCAGGATCAGCACCGCGGCTCCCTCCCCCATCACGAACCCGTCACGGTCGGCATCGAACGGTCGGGACGCCCCCTGCGGGTCGTCGTTTCGGGTGCTCACCGCCCGGGCCTGGGCGAACCCGGCCAGCGCGATCTCACAGATCCCGGCCTCGGTGCCGCCCGCCACCATGACATCGGCGGCGTTGCGCCGGATGATCTCGGCGGCGTCGCCGACCGCATTGGCCGATGCGGCGCAGGCCGTGACGGTGCAGATGTTCGGGCCGAAGAGATTGAAGTCGATCGACACCGCCGCGCCCGCCATATTGCTGATGATCTTGGGAATCGCCAGCGGGGAAACCCGACTCGGTCCCCGTGCATCGAGAACCAGGACCTCCTCCTGAGTGGTCGTGATGCCACCGGTCCCGGAACCACAGACGACTCCGGCTCGTTGCGCCGCCGGGTCTTCCTCCTCGTAGGCGATCCCGGCATCGGCGAGCGCCTGCTGGGTCGCCACCCAGAAGAACTGAGCGTTGCGATCGAACCGGCGAGCCTCGCGCCGGGTCATGTACCGCTCTGGGTGGAAGTCCTTGACCTCGGCCACGATTTGACAGCTGAACTCGGAGGGATCGAAGAGGGTCACCCGACCGACCCCGGAGACACCGGCGATGAGATTCGCCCACGACTCGTCGACCTGGTGGCCGAGCGGATTGATGGTGCCGAGCCCGGTCACCACGACCCGCCGTCTCGAGCTCACGTCATGCACTCCGGTCAGCCGCTGAGCTTCTCGTGCACCACATCGACCGCCTGGCCCACAGTGGTGATGAGCTCTGCCTCGTCATCGGGGATCTTGACATCGAAGTTGTCCTCGAGAGCCATCAACAGCTCGACCACGCCCAACGAATCGACCTCGAGATCCGCCTCGAACCGGGCCTCCATCGTGATGTCGTCTCGTTCGAGCCCCAACTCCTCCACGAGCAGGTCGATGAGCTTGGCTTCGATTTCGGCACGTTCCATTGATGAACCCTCCTTGGGGATCTGTGGTCGGTCCTCAGAGCGTCATGCCACCGTCGACAACGATGGTCTGACCGGTGATGTAGCCCGCTTCGTTCGAGGCAAGATAGCCGACGACCGATGCGATCTCTTCGGGCTGGCCGAAGCGGCCGAGGCTGATCCTCTCCAGCAGCCGGGCTGATGCTTCTCCGCCGAGCGGAGCCGTCAGATCGGTCTCGATGAAGCCGGGAGCCACGACGTTGACGGTGATCCCGCGGGATCCCACCTCCTTGGCCAGCGACTTGCTGAAACCGATGATCCCGGCCTTGGCCGCCGCGTAGTTCGCCTGGCCGACGTTCCCACAGACGCCGCTGACCGAACCTATCGAGATGATGCGGCCCCATCGCGCCTTCACCATCCCCCGCAACGCCGCCTTCGTGCACAGGTACACCGACCGGAGATCGGTGGCGAGGACTTCGTCCCACGCTTCCGGCTTCATGCGTAGGAGGAGGCCATCGCGGGTGATGCCGGCATTGTTGACGAGGACGTCCACCGGACCGAGGTGTTCGTCGATGACGGCGAACATGGCATCGACCTGGGACACGTCGCCGACGTCGGCAGCCACCGCCACCGCCTTCCCTCCAGATCCGACGATCGCATCGACGACCTCACCGGCGGCATCGGCGCTGGTCGAGTAATTGACGGCGACCGAGTGCCCCCGAGCGGCGAGCAGGACCGCGATCGAACGCCCGATGCCGCGCGATGATCCGGTCACGAGGGCAACTCGACTCATCCCGAACGGCTCCTCACCCGCGCCTGCAGAAGCTCCAGCGCGGTGGCGTTGGTGCCGGGGAGCTCGTGATCGGTGGTCCCCAGCGGCGTCACACGGTCACCCCAGCGTACCGCGGCGGCCCCCCAGGTGAGTCCTCCTCCGAAAGCCGCCAACACGACCACGTTTCCGGATGAGATCACACCCTGCTCCAGCGCCTCGGCGAGCGCGATCGGGATGCTGGCGGCGGAGGTGTTCCCATAGGAGGCGATGTTGGAGTACACCTGATCGGGCCCGAGTTCCAGACGCCGTGCCGTCGCATCGATGATCCGGATGTTGGCTTGATGGGTGATCAGCAGGTCGACGTCGCCCAGGCTGAGGCCGGCATCGCCGATTGCCTCGATGGTGGCTTCGCCCATACGGGTCACGGCGTGGCGGAAGACCTCACGACCCTTCATCAGGATCGCCGCGCTCGCGGCCGGGTCGAATATCCGCTCGGTACCGGTACCGGTGATCACCAGGAGGTCGGTGAGACTTCCGTCGGCGTGGGTATTCACCGCCAGGATCCCCTCGGGCCCTTCCGTCGCCTCGAGCACGACTGCCCCGGCCCCGTCCCCGAAGAGCACGGCTGTCGATCGATCCTCGAGATGCAAGTGAGCCGAGAGCCGCTCCGCTCCGATGAGGAGGGCCCGCCGGGCTGTGCCGGCCACCACCATCGCATTGACGATCGCCAGACCATAGACGAACCCGGTGCAAGCGGCATTGATGTCGAAGCTGGTGGCACTGGGAAGGCTCATCTTCTCCTGGACGTACGAAGCCACCGACGGCACCGCCCGCTCCGGCGTGCAGGTGGCCACGATGACGAGGTCGATGTCCTCCGGGCTCAATCCGGCGGCGGCCACGGCCCGGCGGCCGGCGGCGGCGGCCATGTCGACGATGCTGACGTGGCTGATGCGGCGTTCCTTGATGCCGCTGCGCGAGGTGATCCATTCGTCGCTGGTGTCCATCACCGTCTCGAGGTCGGCGTTGGTCAGTACCGCCGGTGGCGTGTACTTGCCCCATCCGGTGATCGCGGCTCTGCGCATCAGGTCTCTCCCGTGTCCGTCGTCATTGTATGGCGAGCGCTTCCACCGCCGGCGGTACGTCCACGACCGCCGAAACGGTGAGCACCGCCGCGTCGGGGACGGTGCGCCGCGCCAGCCCCGCGGTGACATCGCCCGGCCCGATGTGAACGAAAGCCTCGATCCCCGCCGCCGCCATCGCTTCGAGACTCTGGCGGAACTGCACCGGGCTGACGAGCTGGCCGGCCAGGTTCGCTACAACATCGCCGCCGGGTGCTGCGGTGACGTTGGACCACACCGGGAATGCCGGCGGCCCGAAGGTGATGCTTCGCAGTGCCACTGCCAGCTCCGCCTCGGCGGATTCCATCATCGGGGTGTGGAATGCACCAGCGACCTTGAGCGGTACCGCCCTACGAAATCCCAGCGCACCCCCGTGCTCGCAGATCCAGGCCACGTCATCGGTGGAGCCCGCCACGACGATCTGGCCCGGGGCGTTGACGTTGGCCACCCACAGGCTCCCCCCGGCGTCGCGCCGGCCGGCGGTCGCCTCGAGCGCCGCCTCGAGATCGCCACCGAGCAGGGCGGCCATGCCGCCTTCGCATGCCCGGGCCGCCCGCCCCATCGCATTGCCGCGTGCCGCCACCAGCGCCAGCCCCTGGTCGTAGTCGAACACGCCGGACGCCGCCAGAGCCGTGTACTCGCCAAGCGAATGGCCGGCGGCGGCCGCCGGCGGCGCCGGCATGGCGGCTGCGAAGGCTTCCCACAGGGCGTAGGAGACGGCGAAGAGCGCCGGTTGCACCACCTGGCTCTGCGTCAATCGCTCTTCGGGACCGGACGCGCACACGTCGCGCAGAGACCAGCCGAGGATGTCGTCGGCTCGATCACCGAGCAGGTCCGATCGCGACTCGAAGACGTCCGAGCCCATTCCCACGAACTGGCTTCCCTGGCCGGGAAACACAACGGCGTAGCGCATAGGGGATGAGACCCTAGGCCGTCCTCCTCGGTTACCGAGAACCCTCACCTCAGTTCATCGGCGATCCGCAACACCCGGGCCACGTCGGCGCCGTCGACGTCGCGGTGGGTGCAGAACCTGAGCTTGCCCGGCCGAATCAGGCCCACCCTCACCCCCTCGGCGCTCAGCGCCTGCTGGAACATGGAGGCCGCCCAGGGCAGCCCGTCCTCGTCGACCACCACCATGTTCGTTTCGACGGTGCCCACCGCATCGGGGAAACGCTTCGCCAGACCGGCCCCGAGCT
>Ga0315543_1003542_pt1 | contig 13925 bp, 8 predicted proteins | sample SalMarSW160210MG_2_FD_203098 | JGI IMG/M metagenome (GOLD analysis project Ga0315543, IMG submission 203098) | Salt marsh sediment microbial communities from the Plum Island Ecosystem LTER, Massachusetts, United States - Salt Marsh Sediment SW1601-210 ...
TAGGGCTGTTTTTAGGGGCGCTGTTTTGTTTCTTGCTCTATTACGTGCCGGCGATGCTTGGACTCAGGACCGGAATGCCGCTTTACGTGGTAGGCTCTTCGACTTTTGGCTCACATGGAGGTATTCTTATGCCGGGCTTGTTGATGGGCGTGCTGCAGATTGGATGGCACGCCGTGTTCACATTTTCAGCGGCATCGTTTTTTATGACTGCAATTGGTTCTGACGCAGGCCCAAATACCGCAATCTTCTGGCTGGTTTGTATTGTTTGGGGGATGGCACTGGCTTTGGTTGGAGCAGTGGGGATTGGTATACTCGCCAAGCTTTCAAGCTGGTTGCCAATCTTTCCGTTGCTTATTATCATCATCGCTGGTTTTGCAAATATGGGCGGATTGAGTAAATTCAGTTCTTCCGTATCCATATCACTTCATGGGGCTGCCTTAGCGCTGATACCGATTTTGGGTTTGGGAGCATTTGCCGCGCTTCAGTCTGCTGCCGGCTTTTTTGCAACAGCCGGGGCTGCGGGTGCTGATTTTGCAATGAACAGCAGAAACAAAAAAGATGTTGTTATGGGTGGGTTATTTGGCATTACTATCGTAGCTTTGGTCGCGGGATTCTTTTCGATACTGACAATTGCCGGCGCGATGGGCAAAAACCCTGAAATCGCTGTTAATGCTGGAATGGGAACAGCCAAACTCGATGTCTTTGCTGCATTTATCGGTTCGATTGGCGAAGTTGGCGCCCTTTCGAAAATAATGTACTGGGTATTTGTAATTGCTTGTATCTGCCCGACAGGTTTCTGTGCCTTTCTGGCCGCCAATTCCTTCTCTACGATGTTCCCGAAACTTCCGCGAATCGGTATGGCCTTAGCTGCTGGTGCTGTCGGTGTTATTTTAGCAGCAACAGGTGTTGCCCAGAATCTTGTTGCTTTCTTCCTGATTATTGGTGCCTCGTTTGGGCCGATTATTGGAGCGATGACAGCCGATTATATCCGTAGTGGCGAGTGGTCCGGACCGAGGAAAGGAATCAACAAAGCAGGATATATCGCCTGGGCGACTGGCTTTTTTGTGGGCATTTTGGGAATCATTCCGGGAATTGGTTTCTCGTACGGCCTTGAAACACTAATGTCATTCATCGTTGGCTTTGCTGTTTATCTGATTCTGGCTGAATGCGGACTTGAGCCCGAAACCGTTAAACTCGATACAGCCGGATAAACGTTACGTTTCCTTAGCAGTTATATATTGACTATTAAGACAGGGATTCGAGAGCACTGAATCCCTGTCTTATTTTTGTCGTCATTCTATATGAGATTTCCAAGTTAAGCCATAAGTATGGTATTGACAGTTTGTTACGTTTGCATATTATGCGGGTATTGTTTTTATAATCAGGCAAATGAGGGAGAAATATACTGCGGAGCAGCTTGACAAGACCGTATATATCGGATAGAGTATTATTAGTTCAACGAGTTGTTAAATTTTGAGGTTTAGACAATGTCGAAAAGTCTTTGTAATTCTATTGTGAAGGTATCTTTGCCGGTGTTGTTGGTAATATCTCTTTGCCTTATTCCTTCCTGCAAAAAATCATCTCCGCAGCCGCCTGTTAAGGGGCCCGAGCAGCCAGCGGCTGATATTTCAGAAAGCAAGGCCGGCGATACAGAGGTTAAAGCGCCTAATGCTCCATCGCTAACGGAGCATGAGCTACCAAATGTCCCTGCCGCTGAAGAAGTGAAAACTCCCAAGGATGCAAACGCTCCCAAGTTGGTGCCGATTGAGCTTAAGCTGCCCAAGCGGACGTTTGTCGGCACACCGCAGGATATGCGAGTTCCTAATCTTGAAAAACCGCTGGGCAAAGCCAGACCGCCATTTTTGGCTCCGGTTGGCACAAAAAACGTCGCACTCGGAAAGCCGGTTTCCAGCAGCGATGAAGAACCAATCATCGGAGAGCTGGAGCTGATAACCGACGACGACAAAGAAGCAGCTGATGGTTGCTATGTTGAGTTAGGCCCTTTTCTGCAGCATGTTACGATTGACCTCAAAGGTATGTATGAGATATATGCTATTGTATTCTGGCACTACCACAAGCAGGCGCGGGTTTATTACGATGTGATAGTACAGGTTGCCGACGACCCCGACTTTATTGTAAATGTCAGAACGCTATTTAACAATGATATTGATAACTCTGCGGGTTTGGGTGTAGGCAAGGATATGTATTATACTGAAACTCATGAGGGTAAGCTCATCGACGCCAAGGGCCAGCATGCCCGCTATGTCCGCCTCTACAGCAACGGCAACAACGGCAATGACCTGAACCATTATATTGAGGTAGCAGTTTACGGTAAGCCCGTAGAATGAAACCTCCGGCTACGGCTCGGCCTTCGCCGAGACGAGCGGTAGATTCCGGGTTGTCTGTGAAATCATTCACAAAATGTTTTGTTTCTATTTTGGCCATTACAATCCTTGCGCTATTTTTGCGTCTGCCCCGATTAGAGCAAAGGCCGATGCACGGCGATGAGGCCATCCACGGCATTAAGTTCGGCCAGTTGTTAGCCGAAGGTGTCTATACCTACGACCCGAATGAATACCACGGCCCGACACTTAATTATTTCACTTTAATTCCTGCCTGGCTTAGTTCAGCCGAGAAACTAACGGAGATTAGTGAGCGGACTCTGCGTATTGTGCCCGTTTTTTTTGGTGTGTTGTTAGTGCTGCTGCTTTTGTTGATGTTCGATGGTCTGGGTCTGTATGCCATAGTCTGTGCTGCCGTCTTGACTGCCATCTCACCAGCTATGGTTTTCTATAGTCGCTATTACATTCAGGAAATGCTGCTGGTCTGTTTTACTTTTGGAGCAATTACCTGCGGCTACCGATACACACGGAGCAAAAAAATCGGGTGGGTTTTATTGGCGGGGATGTTCCTTGGACTTATGCACGCGACAAAAGAAACGTGCATCATAGCTTTCGGCTCGATGCTTCTGGCTTTGTTGATTGTCCTTTTATTACAACGCAAGGATTTAAATAGCGCTAAGACAATAAAAGTAATACATCTTATTATAGGTTTGGCTGCCGCTGTTGTGGTTTCAGCTCTTTTTTACTCATCTTTTTTCGCTAATCCCAACGGGATTTTGGATTCGGTGCGCACTTATACAACCTATTTCAGCCGGTCCGGAAATAATAGTCTGCATTTTCACCCTTGGTATTATTATCTGAAAATGCTCATCTGGTCTAAATATGGCGACGGCCCGGTATGGAGCGAAGCTCTTATCATCTTGTTGGCTATAATGGGTTTCATAGTTGCATTAAGAGGAAAAAACCTGTCGAATGTCAATGTTTATCTGCTTCGATTTATCGCCTTTTACACGGCCATTATGATTATTTTGTATTCTGCAATTCCGTATAAAACTCCCTGGTGCATGTTAGGGTTTCTGCATGGCATGATTTTATTGGCTGGCGTGGGTGTAGTTACGCTGGTCAGACTAATGCCGAATGTTTTGCTGCGCTTGATAGTTATTTTCCTTTTAATTGGCGGCTCTCTTCATTTAACCTGGCAGGCCTATTTGAGCAATTACAAGTATTATGCAGGCACTCGTAATCCCTATGTTTACGCTCATCCGACAACGGATATTTTCACTATAGTGCAAAGAGTTAAGGAGATAGCCGGCGTTCATGAAGATGGCTTCGACACGCATATCCAGGTCATCTGCCCGGGTTCCGACTATTGGCCTCTTCCGTGGTATCTGCGCTCTTTCACTCGCGTTGGTTATTGGGATTATGTGGATATGAATGAGCCGGCAGCACCTGTCATTATCGCCTCTGCGAGCGTGGAGCAGGAGCTTATAAGAAAGCTGTACGAGATACCACCGCCCGGAAAAAAGAACCTTTATGTCCCCTTGTTTGATACATATATGGAGTTGCGTCCCCAGATAGAGCTGCGAGGTTATGTCGTAAAAGATTTGTGGGACCGCTTGCAGCAGAGTCTCGCCCCGTCTATTCAATCACAGACAACGGGTGAAAAATGACTCAGCCGGAACCAGGAACATGCTTTATCAACGGTGATTGGGATTCAATTTCCGGAATCCATCGTTTTTACCATGAAGCGATGGCAACCACTTTTGAGGTTATCATTCTGCATGAGGACAGCCGTTACGCTCAACAGGCAGCCAGGGCCACTTTCGACGGGCTTGACCGGCTCGAAGCCGAACTTAGCCGATTTATTGAAAACAGTGACGTCTCCCGTATCAATAACCTTGCTGCCAACCAACCTTTGCGGGTTGGCCTGGATGCATTTGAGTGCCTGCGGCTCAGTGCCGAGATTTATTCTGAGACCAACGGAGCTTTTGATGTTACTGTTGGGTCTCGACACTCAATGTTCGATGCGAAAGTCGAGTATCCGATAAAGCTGGATGAGTCGCAATATACAGTGCAGCTTCTGGCCAGTCCGGTGCAGATTGATTTGGGTGGTGTCGGTAAAGGCTTCGCCGTTGACCGGATGGCAGAGCTGCTGCGGGAATGGAGCATCGACGTCGCCTTGATTTCAGGTGGGTACAGCTCTGTCTTGACGCTCGATGCCCCGCCTGAGACAAAAGGCTGGCCGGTGACATTAAGTAATCCCCATAATCGTAAACAGACTTTAGCTTGTCTTTACTTGCAGAGGAGTGCTGTCGGCGCCTCGGGTTTACAGAAGGGCCTGCATATCATTGACCCTCGCACAGGCCGTCCGGCTGAAGGGAAAATTGCCGCATGGGCTTGCACCTCCGATGCCACAACCGTTGATGCTCTATCAACGGCCTTTATGGTTATGAGCCCGGATGAAATCAGCAAGTTCTGTTCACGCCGTCCGGATGTGCAGGCAATGGTCATTTTGCAGGACGAGAAAAAAGAGCAACGAAAGGAAAAAATTCTACAATTCGGCCGCTGGGAAGAGGAAACTGTATAAGGTATTCTATTTGTCGGCCATAGTCCGCTTTATGGCTGCCAACTCGAGAAGAATACTCCAGAAGCTGCGTGTCGGGGAAAGCCGGCTGTCACGGTCACATGTCCAGTTTATAGGAAATTCCTTTATCCTGTAACCTTCTTTTTGGGCCCGCATTATGATTTCTATATCGAAGCCAAATCCATCAGTGGAACACTCGTAATATAACTTCCTTGCCACATCCCTTTTGTATATTTTGAAGCCGCATTGTGTATCAGTTAACTCGGCTGGGATTTTCATATAAAGAATCACGAACCAGTGGAAAATCATGGCGCAAATTCGCCGGTATAAGCTCTGAGACTTTTCGATATGGGAGCCCTGTATTTTTCTCGACCCGTGTGCTGTATCACAGGCGCCGTTTTTTAATAATTCAAGCCCGCGTAGGACATTGTCATAGGGTACACAGCAGCCGCTGTCGGCAAACATTACGTATTCACCATGGCTTTGCATAATAGCTGTGCGGACAGCATAACCTTTGCCCTGATGTTGCTCGTAACGAATTACATTTAATTTTACTTCTGAGGGAATTTTTGTATTTTTTGCAGCTTCAGCGGTATTGTCGCTGCTGCCATCATCGACGACTATGATTTCCCCGGTAAAATTATTGTTTTGTAAGAACGCCGCTGCCGCTTCGACATCGTGGGCAATCTTTTTGCTTTCGTTAAGTACCGGTATGACAATAGACAAATCCATATAGTCTGTTTCTCGATTATAAAGCAGGTTTCTGCTGCTCCATCACCAGCTGCTTTAATCAGCACGCTGACATTATAATGCCTGTTCGCCGCTCAGAAAAGCCTAAAAATCTCTCTGAATCGGCAGCGTCGATAATAAACCTTTGTTGCGATTTGGCGTAATAAATGATATAATGTCGTATGCTTGCATATGGTTTGTGGAACCGTAGGTGTGAGATTTGACTTGTCTCGGCGCTCGTCAAGGCGAAGGCCTTGCCGTAGCTCTGGTAGGCCGAGCCGTAGCCGGAAAAGTAAATACGGGGGCGAAAGGCTTCGACCGGATGGCGGATGGTCAAGCTGCATGCCCAGGACGCCGGTTGGCCTGGTTAATCATCCGGCAACAAATTTAAATGGCAACTACCAGTTGCAAATGGCTGCTTAATTAAGCGGCCCGTCCTGCTGAATCTTGCCTGTGGGTTCGGTAAGGGCGTCAGATAGCAGGCTTTGCTGAGCCGGTTGTTCGGGCCGGCAAGGTGAGATTTAATCCCGAAATAGCAGGGCTAATAGCCTGTCGTTTGGCGCTCAGCCCGGCGAAAAATAATAGAGCGACTAAGCATGTAGACGCTTGTCTTGAAACATCTCGGGACGGGGGTTCGAATCCCCCCGCCTCCAGTCTTCGCTCGGAGCAGGGCGACGAGTGAAGACTGCCGCGTCGTAGCGCAAGCGAAGACGGGCATTTAATCATTTGATGAAACTTTAAGCTCCGAGCTTCGACTCGGCAGGCCAGTTCATTTTGTACGGGCATGGCATATTATTATATTTACATTCTGCGTTCCATAAAATATCCAGATAGATATTACACAGGATTTACAGAAGATCTGGACGCCAGAGTGAAAGAACATAACCAAGGTAAATGTGTACATACATCAAAACATGCACCGTGGGAACTTATTGCAGCCATCCAGTTTTCGGACAAACGTAAAGCGAACGCTTTTGAACGCTACTTGAAAACCGGATCAGGAAGGGCGTTTACCAAAAGGCACTTCTGGTAGTCTGCCTAAGCAATGGTTCAGCGCAGCCGAAGGAACAACTGCATTTGTTACTGGTGTGCTCCCTCCCAGGGTTCATCGTGAGTTGGGAGCATATCGGCTTTTGGAGTGGCCATAGTGACGGGCATTTTGACAGATATTTTCTGGGAGCTGCGGACGACCCGGCCTAATTTTTCTTTCGTGACCCTAACCGGCTCAGTAACAAGTTCGGGCATGCTATAAGTCCAGAGACAGCTGTCATAATAAGCAGGGTCTTTCTGTGGCAGAAGCACCGGCTTGTATACTTCTCCCTTCTCATCCACATAAGCAAGATATATTCTGGTGAATACGCCGCTATTTCTTTTGCTGCTGAATGCTATCCAACGGCCATTACTTGACCAGCTATGCCAGCTTTCACTATCGTCGCTGTTGATATCGGGCCGGCGGTACGAAAACTTACCTGTTTGTCGAGCTGCTTCGAGGTCCATCAGATACAGGTCGCTGCTGTGCCGGTAAACCGGGAAGCAGCCATAATCGCACATGCAGAATAGCAGCCAGCGGCCGTCAGGGCTAATCCTCGGCAAAAGGATGGACTTACCTGTATCCTGAGCTGAGAGCACGGTTTCCAGCGGGCCCCACTGGTCACGGTCAATGTCGTAATTTGCCCGGACAAGGTTGTACTTAATTTGGTTGTAGGATTTTGGGACGACGGTGCGGTCCTGCCATGTTATTGGAGCGCTGCAGAAATACAGGTAGCGACCATCGGGTGCCCAGGTCGGATAGGTTTCGAGCTGGTCCTTTTTAGCGAGGTCCGGCGTGGTTTTTGCCGTTTTCGAGTCAGGCAGATAGTAAGCCATGAGGGAGTCGAAGTCCATCACGTCACGGACCTCACTTGCGGAGGAATGAAATAACTGTCTGACCTTATTTATGGAAAATGCCGCCACTCGGCCGCTGGGGTGCCAGGATGCATAACCGAATTTTGTTCCTATTTTTTTTACCTTGCCGTCTTCGATTAACAAAGTTGAACTGCCAAAATCTGCGCTGCGGATGCCGATTAACATTTTGTCTGTCTGGTTTCCGCAAAAAGTGTGGCAGTTAAGACAGCCATGCTTAAAGTACCCATTGTTCAATATAAGTGATTCATCGAAGCTGCTCAGATTGCGTTGATATATGCCCATTTCCCTCCAGGTGCTATGTCCTGGCCGAATCCTTCTATATACAAGAAAAGCATCTATGTCCTTATTGGCGATTTTGCTGGTGAGAGTTTCAAAGCGTAACCATCGCTCCTTTTCCACTTTTGAAGATGAGGTGGTTGCCTGGGACTCGACGAAAATATCCACACTTAGCTGCTGTCCTCGGTTCAAATCGAGGAGCTTGTGCCAGGGGTGCTCCGGAATCACAATCTTTGGTGTTCCGCTGAATATCTCAATTGGTTTTCCTTCTTTGGAATATATTCTTACAAAGTAGCGTGAGCCATCTTGCTGTATGAAAAAGTTTAAGGGTGCGATGTTAGGCGGGATGACGGTGCCGGAATAATCAGGTTGAATTTTTGCAGGTTGATTAATAACGCTGTATTGTGTGATTGTCACTTTATTATCACGGAAGACGTGGAGCAGCGCAAAAATTATAAGTGCACAAGCTATAAGCGCGTAAACAATTTTAGTTTTTTTACTTTTATGCTTTTGAGTCATTTCTCTGTACCCGAATGCGCATAGGCGTAGAAGAAATAGGTGTTGCGGGAATTTTTTGACAGCTCTTTAAGAACGGCTTGTTTGTCTGCACCATACATATTGAGTAGCCGACTAAAGTCATCGATTCGCTGGTGCAGCTGAGGACTTGGTTTGTAACTGCTCAGATGGAGTGGCTTTCTTGTTTCGTACGCATAGATAAGAGCCGCTTCTTCGTAATGTGTGGGTAGCTCGAGATAACCGAAATCATGTAGACGCTCAATGTTCTGGATAAAGTTGCCTAAATGTTTGTTTAACATATACCAGGCCATTAGGTATTCAAAGGCCATTTGATTTTGGTTGTTTCTCTCTAATAACAAAGAGAGCCTTCTCTGTGTTGGTATTGAGCTGATGGGATAATCCTTATCCAGACATAAACTACGCAGATGCTGGATATACTGGTCTGTCGAGAGGTCAGGGTCAGACTGAATTTTATCGAGATAGTGATTTGCCCAGTCAGCATGAAAGAGAGTTTTACTAAGCGCGCCAAGGTAGATGTGGGCAGAACCTGTATTGCCTTTGACCATATTTATCAGGGCCAATCGCTGTAAAACCATAGGGCGGTCCCCAAGCCCTTCCAAACTTTCGGTCAGGGCATTTTCAGCTATGTTAATAAGGCCGATATCTAAATAAACGTCGTAGCGCTGCCAGTAGCACCGCTTATATGCCGGGTCGGTCAGGAACAGATAATCCGGGTCCTGTGGCCGGGTGAACATCTCATAACCAAGTCGGCCGGTGTGATATAAGGCTCTGTTGACTGAGTGAGCTACAAAGGGGTCGTTGGGGTTACGTCGGGCAGAAGCAAGTAATTCCGGCCACATCTTGTGATAAGCATAATAATCAACCTTAAACCAGGTTCTAAGGTTGCCATCGTAGGAGAGGGAAACGGCAATACAGGTAATAACAAGCAAAAGCATCGTTCCGATGACCCATCTGGTTTTTGATGGGTGTCTATACCAGGAAAATATTTTTGCCGGTAAATTGGAAGGTTTATCTCGGTGCTTTTTTGCGTGTTTCTTACTTGTCCGGCTTTTTGTAAGGTGGAGTCTTTTTTTGGGTATTTGCCAAAGGCCTAATACAAGAAGCATCAAAGGTGGGAGCAAATAAAGTAGATAGACTATTGTAACTGCTTTTTTGCGGGCTTCGTAATAAAGGATTTTCCATGAGAAAGGTAATAGGTTACAAAAGGCATCGACGATACTAATTCGGAAGATAAGAAGTCCTATTACATATGGAATAACAGCGGCGGATAACAAATAAAACAATCCTGTTTTCCACCGATAACTGAAAAGTAGCTCATAAATTGCACAGACAACTGCAAAAAGCAGAATCACTCCGCTGGCAAGATAATATAAAATCACGGACAGGAATAAAAAAGTGCCCAAAGAGCTAAAAACCGAAGTACGCGATGAAGTTGCCTTTAAATACAAACAAGCGAAAAGTAGCGCAGTCAAAAATGCGAGCGTTGTGGCGAAGTGATAGGCATACTGTGTATAGAGAATAAGCAGAAGGATTGGTGGAATAAAGCCAATCCAGCGAATTAGCGGTGAATTTGTAGTTTTCAATAGATAGTTAATACACGCGCTGAGCAGCCATGCCTGCATTGTTACAACAAGGGCCCCAGCCCAGGAATAATAGAAAAGTTGAGACAGGAAAGCTGAGAGATATTCGAGTGGGCCGCCCGGGTATGATAGAAACGTCAGGAAAAAGGCCCAGCCTTTGTAAAAGGCCGGAAAGTTTGTGATAACACCAGCCCCGTGATATATCAAGCGCAAGTCAACAAAAAGCCAGAGATAAGAATAAAAAGAGACGAAAAAGACGAAGCTTCGGAGCAGCCGACCATCGCCTTGTTTTAAATATCGTTTTGTGGTGTCTTGCGCACAAGGTTGCAAAATAATGACCCACCTTGATAACTTTCGAATCGTATATGGGAACAATTTATTATGCTATAAACTGCACCGCTTTGTAGCCGCCTATGATTATATTCAAGACGCCATTACTCCGCAAGCGATTCATCCTTCGCAGTGCCTACTCCGCCGAAGTCCCTAAGGGACGAAGGCTGGAAGCCCGCCTACGGCGGGACTGCTACGGAGAACGGATAGTACCGCCGGCAATTATGTGGCCGTCATTATTATACAACACAAGTTTTTGGCCGGGACAGGGTGCGAACTGGGGCTTGCTAAACTCAACTGTCATATCAGCTTGACCGGTCTTGGCCGCCGGCAGGCGAGCTTCGATAACACTGCATGGACTGGGCTCGCCGGAAGAGCGAATCTTTCCATAGACCTTTTTACCCTTGACCAATTCTTCAGGTATAAGCGTGTTTAGCTGATTTGCTCTGATAGTATGATAGCTTACTTCATCTTTGGTACCGAGGGCTATGGTGTTTGTCTGTGCATCTATTTTGCCCACATAAAGCGGCTTGCCGCCGGCAAAACCGATTCCCTTTCTCTGGCCAAGCGTATAATTTGCAATACCCTTGTGCGTACCTATTTTGTTGCCCTGCATATCAGTAATATCGCCGTTCTGGTTTGTTCCGTTGCCAACCAAAGCAGTTCGATAGTCGCCTTCTCTGGAAAAGCATAATTCCATACTTTCGGGTTTTTCCGCAACGCTTAGATTTAGCTGCGAGGCAATTGAGCGAACCTTTTTCTTGGTCAATTCGCCTAAAGGAAGAACAAGATTTGACAGTTTTTTTGCGGCAATACCATACAGGAAATAACTTTGGTCCTTCTCTTTATCTTCTGCCCGGCCGAGTCGAACCTGGTCTGTAGTTTTAACAACTCGTGCGTAATGTCCCGTAGCCAGATAACGGACATTGAATGTCTCCTGCAGGAAATTCCACACCAATGAAAATTTCAGAAATGCGTTGCAGTCAACACATGGGTTGGGCGTTTTGCCCCTTTCGTAGGATTGCTGGAATGGCTCGATGATAAATCGCTGGAAAACTTCGGTAACATCGATGAAGTAATGGGCTATATCCAGTTCGTTGCAGACAAATGCACCATCAGCCCCGCAGCAACCTCGGCTGTTTGTTCCGCGCAATACGGGGATTTTCATTGTAATACCTAAAACGTCCCAGCCGGCTTCTTTTAGAATATGAGCTGTAATGCTGCTGTCAACACCACCACTCATCAGCACAGCTATTTGCCTGTGAAGCCCCTTCTTGGGAGTCCAGGGTGAGGAGCTTGGCGGAAGTAATTTGATATTGCACTTGTTCGTTAGCATTATTTTCCAAAAATATCAGATGCGGCTTAGCGATTTCGACTCAGAATACCATATGGGTGAAAAATAGTCAAAATGGGCGAACATGAAATACCGCCTGGGTTAATACCGGGTTGGCCCTCGGGGATGGGAATATCTAATTGGGCAAAATACTCCTTCCAGGCAACGAGCGTTTCTCTTGTCTGCGGCTCTTTAAATGTCATCGGCTGTAAGTCAAAAACAGGCCTGTTTTTATTCGCTCGTAGGAATATCTCATAAATCAGCTCCGAGCAGTAATAAGCATCATTGTCAATAGCGAATACCTTATCATACGGTTTTCCCTTCAAAGCGAGAGCTTCTTTAAGGGCGGAAGGTATGAGATGGCGATAAGATTTCTTAAGACGCCCTACTGCAACCTTTGGCTGGTGCTGAGCGTCGAGACTGCGGTTGAGGAAATCCTGCAGAGGTGTAATTTCCACGCCGCTTGATACTGCTTCAATCACGACAAAATTGTCGCTATTATTTTTTGCAGCAATACCGACATGCGAAAGGTTCGCCCCCTCGTATCCTGTTGTAACTTTTTCTATAGCATCACAAAGTGGGCTGCTATCGAGATCCTGAAAAAGCAAATCCCCCGGCTGAAGCACAAAATCCCGACTTTCTTCAGGAATACTTTGCCTGCATCCGGAAAGCAGCAGGCCGATTGAAATTAGTAATAAAGCCCTTTTTGTTGAGCTCATAAGGCCTCCTCTGATAATCCACAGACAAGTTCCTTAACCATCTCTAAGTACTCTTTGGGTTCATCATAGGGCGGACGCCGATTTTGTCAATATTTGCCGTCCTTTGAAGTTTAGCCCTGTTTTTATATGGGAAAAAACGGAGGTGAAAAATCTTTTTTGACTATAAAAAAGTATTTGATTACTATTATAGTTGTTATTAGAATTAAGGTAGTTCAACTCAAACCATAAGTGCGGTTTAAAAATGAAAAGGGTCGTGCAATGGCAAAGAAGAAGGCCAAAAAGAAACTCCACAAGGGCCCGTGGACAAAGAAAGACATCAACCTGCTCGTAAAATTATTTCCAGCTACTCCGACTGCGAAGATAGCTTCGAAATTGGGGCGTCCGACGGATGCGGTAAAAAAGAAGGCATCAAGAATGCGGCTTCGCAAATCCAAGAAGTACCTGAAGACCCTTGGTAGGGCATAATTTGTAACAGCTATTTTTCAGGAACGACCACTACGTAGTGTGTCATCCCCGCGGAGAAAGTTTAGACTAATTTTTGGCTAATCTAAGGCCATTCGGTCTTGAAGTACGTGGGCTATAAGGCTGGTTGTGCAGTTGTGCCTTTTCACTTCTAAATTCTTGACATTTGCTTTCAGTGGCGTTAGATTACTTTATTAAAAGTAAAATAGGGAATGTTTGTTTTGTTGGAACCGGTATTTCTAACGAGGTTCAGGTAAAATCCCTATAATATTTCCGTTTGAGATTTAGGAGATTGGTTTTGAGAGTTCTTTCGGGCATACAGCCGTCCGGCCGGCTTCATATTGGCAACTACTTCGGTGCAATGCGTCAGCACCTGCAGCTCCAGGCCGAGCACGATTGCTTTTACTTCGTTTGTGATTATCACGCCCTTACAAGCTCACCTGACCCCCAGCAGCTCAAACAATATGCCCTAAGCGCTACAATGGATTACCTCGCTTTGGGTCTGGATACTGAAAGGACGGTTTTCTGGCGTCAGTCCGATGTGCCGGAGGTTACCGAGCTTGCCTGGATACTCTCCTGCGTAACCCCGATGGGGCTATTGCAGAGATGTACAAGCTACAAGGACAAGGTTGCTCAGGGGCTGTCGCCTAATCATGGTTTGTTCGCATATCCGGTTCTTCAAGCCGCTGATATCCTTATTTTCAAAAGCAATCTCGTCCCCGTTGGTGCCGACCAAAAGCAGCACATCGAGGTTACCCGTGATATCGCCGGCTACTTTAACAATACCTATGGCGAAATCTTCACACTGCCCGAGGCATACATCCTTGAGTCTGTGGCGGTTGTTCCCGGTATCGACGGCCGAAAGATGAGCAAAAGTTATGACAATACTATCGAGATATTCGAGCCGGAGAAAAGCGTTCAAAAGAAAATTATGCGTATCGTTACCGATTCGACGCCGGTCGAGGACCCCAAAGACCCTGACAAATGCAATGTCTTTGCACTTTTGAAGTTAGTTGCCTCGCCGGATGAGCTGGCCGAGTGGGAAAACAAATATCGTAACGGCGGTACGGGCTATGGCGAAACCAAAAAACGCCTTGCCGAGCTAATGATAGAATATTTCAAGCCGTT
>Ga0315543_1003546_pt1 | contig 13915 bp, 9 predicted proteins | sample SalMarSW160210MG_2_FD_203098 | JGI IMG/M metagenome (GOLD analysis project Ga0315543, IMG submission 203098) | Salt marsh sediment microbial communities from the Plum Island Ecosystem LTER, Massachusetts, United States - Salt Marsh Sediment SW1601-210 ...
CCAGCTTGTCAATCTCGTTGTCCGTGGCCTCGATCTGGCGGGCGTAGAGCTCGCGGCCGGAACGGGTACGCGCCGCTGCCTGCAGCTTGTGCAGCTCCAACATGCGCTCGACCAGCGCCACCATGCGGTCGTGCTTGGCTCGCCGGTCGGCCTTGCTCACAGCGGGAATAGGTAACGACTTGAGCTGACCTACCTTGATTTGCGGGAATGCGCGGGGGGCTTCGCCATAGAATCCGCGTATGAAGAAAGCAATGAGTTGACTGCCAAGAATCCCTGCCAGGTATGCTGCGTTTGGAACGTCTCTGTTGGGACGCGTGATGTAGACTTGCTGATCCGCGATAGAGTCGCCCGTTTCAAGAGTAACCACGAGCCGCTCGCCGAGGATCTTGCGGGAGTACACACGCTTACCTTGGAAGAACTCGGGTTTCCTTGGCTCCGCCAACCAAGTACCATAGTTCACGAACTCGGCCGCTTTCAGGGGTTGAAATCGGCTAAGGTCCCGGCCATGAATGAACGGCCGGTAGCCCTTCGCGCAGGACTTGCTGTGATAGGGGCGCTCCTTAACATCGCGGGATGTCTGTGGCCCCGGGCCAAATTCAGACTGTCCGTATCCCCCAACCCGATACGAGTGGACTCCACGGGTAACCTGGGCAAATTCACGAAGTTCTGGATGGGTGGCCCTTACCTTGAAGACCAAGTCGGAACTTGGGCGATCGAGGGGGGTTGAGATGGGACGCTGGCCATTTAGGTATTGCGCTGTGTCGTGTGCAGCGATTTCAAAAACGTCACCATTACGCATAGCCATCACACGGAACGACGGATCAGGTTCGGCTCCCTTCTGGAAAGTGTAGATGACTGTATCTACCGTAAGCTTGGGAAACACATTTGGTGGCGGAGTCGTGATGCAGAGTTTGTTTGCACGGGTCAGGATGAGTGCACGCGTACTGGATGAATACATGTTGGTCAGCCAGGTATCCGGAACGATCTGCCCAACCCGCCCTGAGAGCCGGCAAAGCTGGTACGCTTTTTCCATGAAGATGGAGAACATGTCGAGCTGGTATGGCGAGCTTGTGTACGTGCTACCAAGATAGGTCTTGACAGCCTCGCTGATGCTGAGTGCCTTCCAGTCACGTCCAAACACATACGGCGGATTCCCAATCACCGCATCAAACCCGCCCGCATCCATGATCTCGGGGAACTCGGCCTGCCAGTCGAAGGCGTTAACGCGGCGCACCTCCTCCGCGTCGAACAGCGCCATCTGCTTACCCTGCCAGTAGTCCGGCCCGATGAGCGAATTGCCGCACTTGACGTTGTCCCCCAGGTCCGGCAGCGCGCGCTCCTGCAGCAGCCGCAGCTGCTGGCCCAGCGTCTCCTGGCTCTCGCCCTCCAGCACCTTGAGCAGCAGGCTCAGCTTGGTCACTTCCACCGCCTGCAGGTCTATGTCCACGCCGTAGACGTTGTTCAGCAGGATGCGCTTCTTCTCCGCAGTAGTGAGCCTCCACTCTCCCTTGAGCCCCTGGAAGATCGGTGGCTTCTTCTTACGAGCCCACTTCTCAGGGTCGTGCTCCACGTACCAGTTGAGGTGATAATCGAGCAGGTATTGATAGGCGCCCAGCAGGAACGAACCGGAGCCGCAAGCCGGGTCCAGCACGCGCAGCTTGCTGACCTGCCTGGGGGTCTTGTCCTTGATCAACTCGCCTACTGTGTGCTTCACAATATAGTCTACAATGTAGGTTGGCGTGTAGTACACCCCACCGGCCTTCTTGACCTCGGGTTTTTCCTCCACCACGGCGCGGTGGCTGGGCGTGAGACGGATGACCTTGCCCAGGAACTGCTCGTAGACCTGTCCCAGGATGTCCACACCCAGCACGGAGAACTCGTATGGGGACTGCGGGTAGTACAGTTGGGCCACAATACTCTTCAGCGCTTTGTCATCCAGGATCAGCTTTGGAGTGAGCGTGTCGGCCTCGAAGTCGAACAGACCGGCGTTGTACTTCCTGTCAGCCTGACGGTACAGTTCCACCAGCCGCTCATAGACGTTGGTGCCGTTGCGCAGTGCCATCAGGCGGCCGTACTCTTCAATGCCGCGATCCTCAGCAACTCGCAGGAAGATGATGCGGTCAATGGTGGCCTGGACGCCATAGTTGAGTTCGTGGACGCTGAGCTGCGGGTTGCGCAGCGCCAGGTTGCGCGCCAGCACGTCCCGCCAGCCCTCGATTTCTTTCAGGAATTCGGTGTCCACCTGGCTAGTGCCGCGTTTTTTTCTGGCATCCTGAGCGTAGCGGTCAAATGAACCGCGGAGCACGGACTCCTGGGCGAATACGTCCCAGATTTCCTGCAAGCGTTCGGGGTACTGGTCAAAGGTGTGGAAGGCCACGCGGCCTACGCCGGCCTTGTCCTGCGGTCTGGGGCGTTTGGTGCAGTCGTAGACGGCGAACTCTTCAAAGTCGGTCAGGATGGACAGCGGCAGGTTGGCACTCCAGGCGTAGCGGCGCAGTTGGTACGCGGGGCCCGCGTCATCCCGGACGTTCACCGCGGGTTTCTTGGCCTCGACGAAGAACTTGCGCACTCCACCGATGCGGAAGGTGCAGTCGGGCGCTTCAATGCCCGCTGCTACGCGCAGTGATTCCTCGTGCACCACGTCCTTGTACTGCTCAGCGTAACCAGCGCGGTTGTGGACGTCCCACCCAAGGGCTTCAAAGAAGGGATCAATGAACTCGTGGCGCACCTCGGCCTCTTTGTAGCCTGCGCGGTGATAGGCATCCAGATTGCGCCTGAAGCGCTCCACCAGTTTGGCAACGGCTGCCTGTGCCTGTGCGAAGGACTGTGCCATAAGTGCTCTCCCCTCAAGGTCGAGGTTTGCAAAGGTACGCAACGGCATAGTGCCGAGTCTCATAGGGTGGCAGAATCACTGAATAAGCTGAGGAGGGTGAGGACACTGATTCTCCCTCAGTGTTCGTCAGTGCTTTTCAGTGCAATCAGTGATTCTAGCGACTTGGAAAGCAGGCACGACCTCACGAGACTTTGCCCGGTGCGACATTGGAGTAAGCTGTCTTCTTGTAGTCTACCACAGAGTGTATTGTCTGTCAATAGCAGGCTTCTACCTGGTCACGGCTGTTGCAGAGTCCAGTTGAACCCAGCATGTTCAGCCGCAGTTGCCCCACTCCGCTTCGCTTCGGGGACTTCCGTCGGTCGCACTGCCGCGAGGATGCCACACTGCTACAGCGAAAGGGGGTAAAGGCGACCCGCAGTACCTTTGTCTTTACGCCAAAGGCGTAAACGGCAACTGCGGGAGAACGTGGGGGGTTGGTTTTGGAGGCGATCATAACTGTCAGTCCGCACTGCAATTGTCCCGTGACGAAGGCGCCCTCCACGCCTTGTCACGTAGAATGGACGTGGGCGGTGACGACAGGACTGCGGCGTGACTCCGTCTGCCCTGTCTTGTTGCCAGGAGAAGGTGGCAGTACATCTGACACCTGCAACACGTTCGTGCACGCAGTTGGCCCGCCACCTTGTTTTGTCAGTCACACGCCGCGCGCGAGCCGCCGTCAGGGTGCGTTGAGTTCGCTGATCAAACGCACCCCCTCGAGTGTCAACCAGGGATCCACGACGTTGATTTCATCGGTCAGCGGGGCCAGGATGCTGCTCAGGCCGCCTGTGGCCACGACCTGGGCTGTGCCACCCAACTCGGCGCGAATGCGACGGATCAGCCCTTGTACCAGCCCCACGTAGCCGAAGACCAGCCCCGACTGCATGGAATGCACCGTGTTCTTGCCAATGGCTGCCGGGGGCGGAAGCAGAGAGACGCGCGGCAGTTGCGCCGTACGGCTTGAGAGAGCCTCAGCAGCCAGGCCCAACCCAGGTGCAATGGACACGCCCATGAAATCGCCTTCCTTTGACACAGCGCTAAAGGTCGTAGCTGTGCCAAAGTCAACAATGATACAAGCGCTACCGAAACGCTGATATGCCGCCACCGCGTTGGCTACCAGGTCTGCGCCCAATTCAACCGGGTTGTCGATGCAGATGCGCAGGCCAGTGCGCACGCCAGGTCCGACGATGAGAGGTTCGCTGCCCAGGTAGCGCTGAAAGAGCTCGCTGAAGACGGTTGTGAGAGGCGGCACGACACTGGCCATGACGACGCGCGTGATGGCCTCCAGTTGATAGCCGCTCTCTCGCAGCAACGTCTTGAGCAGGAGGGCATACTCGTCGGGCATCTTATCGCGGACGGTGCGGACGCGCCAGTGGCAAAGCCACTGGCCCTCGTTCCAGAGTCCTAATACCACGTTGGTGTTGCCGATGTCAATGCAGAGGAGCATGTTGTGTTCCTCCCTCTATATTGTCGAGCGCTTACGGATGTACACGAATAACACGAAAGAACCCGAATTCCAAGAATCCTTATGTTTTTTGGTCGGAATTCGTGCAATTCGTGTACCATCATGCACTGTTAGGTAAACTTCAGGATGTCACACCCGGACGGCGTAAGTAGCTTCGAGTGCCCTCACTAATGCGACCAGCACCTGGTTGTACGGCGCTTTCAAGCCCAACTGGTCAGCTTCGTGGACAATAGCGCCGTTGATGACCTCGATTTCGGTGCGGCTGCCTCGCATGACGTCCTGCAGCATAGAGGAGCGGTTGCTGGCGGTGGCCCGTGCGACTTCGATGACTCTGGCAACGGGATCCTCGTAAGGGAGCTGGATGCCCCTGGCCTCGGCTACCTGCACTGCTTCGCGTACTGCTGCCGCGAGCAGTTCACGTGCTGGGGCAACCTGTGCCAGGATCCCGTTAGGCACCCGCAGGATGGCTGTAAGGGCATTGATGCCTACGTTGATGACTAGCTTGCCCCAGACCAGGGAGTCCAGGTTAGCCGAGAGATGCGTTTCGAAGCCAGCCTGTGCAAAGAGTTCCGCGACCTGCTGTGCAGTTGCAGCGATCTCGGGTCGTGTCTCCAGGTGAGTGGGACCGTGACCAGCGTGGCGCACGTGCCCAGGACCGAGCAGGGTGGCTCCTTGCGCGGTGACGCCCTGCCAGGCTCGTGATTCGCCCAGCACTCGCGCCAGGACATCGCGGTTGCCAATGCCGTTTTGCATAGTCAGGGCCAGCCCATGAGGGGCAAGCAATTGCGCGGCCATGTTCGCTGCCATCTCTGTCTGATGCGACTTGACGAAGATAATGGCCAGGTCTGCGTTGTGCACAGCAGCAGGGTCTGTGGTAGCTGGTACGTGGATGATGCTGTCGCCCTCCGGCTCAGTGAGGCGCAGGCCGTCACGGTTAATAGCTTGTACGTGTTCACGCCAAGGATCCACCAGCGTGACGTCAGCGACGCTGGACAGCAGTGCTCCGAACAGACTGCCCATTGCGCCAGCGCCAACGACAGCGATTTTCATAACTATCTCCTATAGCTACTTATTCAAGACTTGGGAAGTTTCCAAAACCTCCGAAGTCTTCCTACTTGTCAAGCTCGGCCAGCAGCGCCTGGTAGACATCGTCCTTGATGGTGAACCCGTGTTCAGGAGATGGAAAGCGGCCTTTCTCTACGTCCTCTTTGTATTGCTGCAGGGCCTGCGTAAGTTGCGGGAAGATGTTGACATAGCGTTTGACAAACTTGGGCGTGAAGCGGTCGAAAAGTCCAATCACGTCGTGCAGGACCAATACCTGGCCATCGCAGTGGATTCCAGCGCCGATACCAATGGTGGGCACCTGAACGCGCTCAGTGATAAGTTGGGCCACGCGATCGGGGATGGCCTCTAGAACGATGGCAAAGCAGCCAGCGTCTTCCAGTGCCAAGGCATCGTCTATCAGGCCACGTGCAGCTTCGATGGACTTGCCCTGTACCTTGAAGCCGCCGAGTTTGGAGATGGTTTGTGGCGTGAGCCCAATGTGGCCTAGAACTGGGATGCCAGCGGCGATGACAGCCTTGACAATGGGAACGACGTCGCGTCCGCCCTCCAACTTGATGACGTCCATGTACCCTTCCTTGAGGAAGCGCCCAGCGTTCTCCACGGCCTGTGTAGGGCTCACCTGGTAGGACATGAAAGGCATGTCACCTATCAGAAGAGGGTACGTGGCACCTTTGCTCACGGCGCGGCAGTGATGCAGCATCTCCTCCATAGTGACTGATACCGTGTTTTCATGGCCCAGCACGACCATGGCCAATGAATCGCCGACCAGTATGACGTCAATCTCGGCCCGATCCACTAGCAAAGCAGTGGGATAATCGGATGCCGTGAGCATGGTGATGCGCTCTCCGCGCTTCTTCTTGGCTTGCAGATCGAGGATCGTGACTTTCTTGCGTTTTTCAGACATGGCTCTAGTCTCCTTTGTGAGGTTGAGTTTCTGTCGCTGCATTGACGCTTATTTGTGCAGCTACGTGTTTGCCGACTTGCATGATATCGCTGCTTAAGAGGTCGCGTGCTTTTTCAGGTTGTCGTTCGCGAATGGCATCCACCAGCGCTTGGTGGCGCGCAACCACATCGGTAGGCGTGAGGTATTGGCGAGCTGTCATGGAAACGAAAGCGCGTATCTGTGTGTTCATGCTCATCCAGACCTCGAATAGTCGTTTGTGTTGCGCCGCATGGCAAAGGGTTTTGTGGAAGCGCACATCTGCTTCGGTCATGGCGAACGCGTCGCCGACTGCTGCGGCTGTTCGCATCTCGTCCACGCACTGCTGCAGTTGGGCGATTGTCTGCTCGGCAGGGTTTGCGGCTACGAGGCTGACAGCCAGCCCCTCCAGAACTGCACGCAGGGTGTAGATTTCATAGGCGTCCTGGGCTGAGAACTGGATTACATAAGTACCACGATGAGGCAGACTGACTAACAGGCCTTCGCTTTTCAGTTGACGGATGGCCTCACGCACGGGCGCACGGCTGATACCCAGTTGTGTGGCGATGTGACTTTCCAGGATGCGTTCGCCTGGTTTGAGTCTGCCGCTCAGGATAGCCTCACGGATGGACTCCAAGGCGGCGTCGCTTAATGCTACGTAGGGCAGTGACTTGAATGTGGGCTTGGTCATAGTAGCCTCTCCACGAACAAGTGGCATAGCGTCAGGACTTCAGGTGTATGGAAGATAGCCTCGAAGCTCCGGCCAGATGCATAGAGACTCCTAGAGGCAGAAAGCAGGGTCAATTGCATTAGAGACAGCTTTGTCTCTGTCATCTGGAACCAAATCTCCTACAGGTGCGTTTCAGGTTGGCAGCGGATATAATACTGCCACTGAATCCAAGCAGGTGGCACTTCTTGCACGGTTTTGAGTCATTTGTGCGATTGAGTACTGCTGATGATTGGTGCTGCCGTTGGAAACCGTTGCGTTCAGACAAAGTCGGTCTATGGATGCTGGCTGAAAACTGATATCTGCAAGGGATGTGGCCGTGTGCGGGCCGTGACTTCCGCGCTCGCTGGGTTATTTGACAAAACTTGAAGAATGTCGTATATTAAGGATGTCTAATGTCGACTTATGACACTTATACTATACAGCGAAATTCGAGTGCTGTCAAATAGACTGGAATGGGAAGTGTTGAAAAGCACAGTTGTTACTTCAAACCAACACTTCGTCTTGTGGTTACTATGATTATTACCTAGCCTACCTTGTAGGCCGAGTTAACGAGCTCGGACCTTTTGAGCAACTTCTTGATACGCGGGGCACCAGAGCGCTAAGTGGTAGGAGTTGCGGTTTTGATTGAATGCTACGGATTCTACGGTGGGCAGTTTATGCCATGAAGATGAGATAGCCTATCGATACTTTGATTATTGGAGGTGTACGGCCACTGGAATCGGAATGGCCACCCGGCACTTGGTTAGCCCGCAAGGGACTCTGGAAGTAATGATTGAGTCGAAAGGAGAAGTAGAAATGAAAAGCAAGGTCTGGATTCTCGTCGCTGTTCTCACCGTTGTTTGCATGGTAGTGACGTCTTGTGCGCCTGCAGCCACACCCACGCCAACGCCAATCGAGGTTAAAGCTACGCCCGTGCCTCCCACACCGACATCAGTGCCGGTAGAACCAATCACGATCGGAACTTTGTTCCCGCGTAGTGGAGCTATTGCCATGCTCGGGGAACAAGCTTGGCGTGGCGGTGAAATCGCCAGAAAACTGGTTAACGAGAAAGGCGGAGTCAACGGCCGTCCAGTGCTCTTTGCCGATGCGGATGGACCCGACCCAGAGGCAGCAACAACTGAAGCGGAGCGTCTCATTTCCAAAGAGAACGTGCCTGTGATTATCGGCTCTCTGACGAGTAGTAATGCTCTGGCCATCGCGGCGGTTACTGAGCGCAATGGCGTGATCCTGTGGGAAACAACAGGCATCTCCGATGAAATAACGGGCAAAGGTTACAAGTTCGTTTTGCGAACTTGCGACAGAGGCGCGGCGCGTGGAGCGTCTGCTGTCCTGGTCGCGACGGAGAGTATAGCACCCCTTTTAGGCATCTCAGAGGAGACACTGCGCATTGCGATGGTGCATGAGGACTCTAGTTATGGGCAGTCGCAGGTGCAGGGTGCTGTGGAGGAAATGGAGAAACGGGGATTAAGTTTTGTTATGCTGGAGGGGTACAGTAAGACCGCTACAGATTTGTCAGGATTGGTCTTGCGCCTTGGCGATGCTAAGCCCGATGTGATCCTCACAGTGGGCTACATCAATGACGCGCAGATCTTGTGCAACCAGTTGCGACAGTATAGCGTAATCCCAAAGGCTCTGGTGGGAGGCGGTGCAGGCTACACGGACCCGCAATTTGCGGCTGGACAAGGGGAGTACGCAGACGGTGTCATGGGCATTGACATGCCCAGCAATCTGCCTCTGGACAGATTTCGGTCAGCTGATGTACGTGCCCTAGTTGACGAGTTCCGAAAGCGGTATATGGAGGAATACGAAGTCACTGAGGTACCATTGGCAGCCGAGGTTAACTTCATGGGCACCTACGTTTTACTTAACGACGTGTTGCCAAAGGCTGAGAACATGGAGCCTGAAAGCATTCGCAAGGCCGCTATGGCAATCAACATCGCCGAAACGGTGCTCGGTTGGTCTGTCAGATTCGATGAGACTGGGCAGAATCTGGGAGCCGTGCCAGTTGCCTATCAGTGGGCAGGCGGCAGCAAGGTCATCGTCTGGCCTGAGGAGTTGGCTGATAGGGAGATGAAAGATCTTCCACTGCGTTGGTGACAGCGTTGATTCGCGTACACCATCTCCTGGCTGTTCAGAATACGGCTGGTTCCTTTTCTACGCACCACGTTTAGGAGTTAGGCATGACGCCGGAAGCACAAACTGCATCCTCACAAGCCGGCGCCATGCCTAATCAGGAAATGTAAGGAAGGAGAAGATGTCTAACCTCCCACAGCTTATCATTTCGGGGTTGCTCTGTGGAGGCATATATGGGCTAGTCAGTGTTGGCCTAACGCTAATCTTTGGTGTGCTTAACCTAGTGAACTTTGCTCACGGTGAGTTCCTCATGTTAGGCATGTATTCTGCCTTTTGGATATTCAACCTGGCAGGCCTGGATCCTTACCTCTCTGCCCCCCTGGTCTTGCTGCTCATGTTCGCAGTTGGCATGTTGATAGAGAGATTGCTAATACGGCCTGTGATTCAGGCACCGCATGTAGTGCAGATCATGGTTACGCTAGGTTTGTCAGGAGTCCTGCAGAACCTGGCTCTGGTTCTCTGGTCAAGTAATTACAGAACGGCACGTACTGCCTACTCGCACACTATCCTTCGCATGGGAAGCATCTCTATGACTGTGCCTCACCTAGTGGCTTTCAGCGTGGCGCTTGGTGCCACAGCAATCCTTTATTTGTATATACAGAATAGTTACGTTGGCAAGGCTATTCGAGCTACTGCTCAAGATATCGTGGCTGCGCGCTTAATGGGTATTGACGTAGACAAGATCTATCTGTGGGCATATACTGCAGGAATCGTACTGGTAGGCTTGGCTGGGCTTTTACTCGTCCCTGTGTACCCGGTCCATCCAACGGTAGGAGCAGGTTTTGTCAATGCCGCGTTTGTTTCGGTTGTTCTTGGTGGCTTGGGTAGTATTCCTGGCGCAATGGCAGGCGGACTTATTATTGGCCTGATTGAAGTGCTCGCTGGCTATTATCTGGGTGCTCAGTTCCAACAGGCAGCTTACTTCGTAGTATTTATTCTGATTCTCACTCTGCGTCCCTCCGGTCTTTTTAGACGATAATCTGTGCACATTTTGGTTGTGTTCACGAAAGCTGTAGTGACCCCCTGTCCATTTGGGTGTGGCTGCAATCTGTGGAAACCTCCTGCAGGCCCTGGCGTACTGTGCGAAAATAGCCACTAGTGACAGAAAACGCGCCTGGAGCCAAGATTGCAGGCCATGAACCTGCGGGAGGTTCACACTTCCGTGGGTTTTAGCCGGAATCTATTGATTTCCAAAAGGTCCGTTGATCATGCGCTAATCGGTCTTGCAGTAGCTATTGAGGGGACGAGAGATAGGGGAGTAAAGTCATGCTTTCTACCACGGGCAATAGACCTTGGCGCCTGCCAGTCGTTACTCTCGCTGCTTTGGGGATTCTGCCTTTTCTAGTCACAAACGCGTACTATCGTGACTGGATGTTTATGGCCTATTTATGGGGCGGGCTCAGTGCAGCTTGGAATATAATCGGGGGATATGCGGGACAGCTTTCCATAGGACATGCGATGTTTTTTGGCTTGGGTGCGTATGCATCGACACTTCTTTACGTTGACTTTGGTCTTTCTCCGTGGGTTGGTATGTTGGTCGGTGGGCTAATCGCCGTCCTGGCAGCTTTTGTCCTCGGTGCGACTACTTTCCGGTTACGAGGCTCCTTCTTTGTCTTGTCCACTATTGCTTTTTCTGAGGTATTGCGACTCATGGCTATTGCCTGGCGTTCTTTGACGCGGGGCTCTCTGGGCATAATCATTGACTTCAAGCCCAGCCTTGCGCATATGACGTGGCGCGGTAAACTGCCCTATGTGTATTTGGCGTTTGCCTACATGGCGTTGATATATATTCTATGTATCGTCATTGAACGTACCAAATTTGGCTATTCTCTAGTGGCTTTACGGGAGAATGAAGACGCCGCGCAAGCGCTTGGGGTCAATACAGCTCGAAATAAGGTCATTGCACTAGTATTAAGCGCTTTTCTTACTGCAGTAGGGGGTACGTTATATGCTCAATACAGGCTGTTCATTGAGCCTGATATGGTGTTCCGCGTTATGGTTTCAGTCCAGATGACCCTTATCGCTATTATAGGTGGCTTGGGCACTGCTCTAGGACCGATTATTGGCGCTCTGCTTCTTGTGCCTCTGAGTGGCTTTTTGCGAGGTGAATTGGTGATGGTAAGCGGCCTACACGGCTTAGTCTATAGTCTTGCGCTCATAGTTGTGATTCGATTTGCTCCCCGAGGGATATTCGGATATTTCTCCAGACGAACACATTCGGGTTATAGTGAATAGCAAAGGGATTGGCTAAGTATGCTCTTAGAAGCTAATGGTGTGCTGAAGACCTTTGGTGGTTTGCTTGCTGTCAACCAAGTGAGCATCAATGTTGCCCAAGGAGAAATCGTTGGGTTGATAGGTCCAAACGGAGCAGGCAAGACTACTCTATTCAATTGTCTCGCTGGTTATTATAAACCCGATCAAGGTCAAATCTCTTTCTTGGGTCAGAATACTACAGCTAAACTTCCGTACCAGATCTGCCGGGCTGGTCTTGTTCGTACCTTTCAAACAGCAAAACCGTTTGATGAGATGAGCGTGCTCGATAACGTTATGGTGGGCGCTTTTGCCCGCACAAAGGACGCTATCTGCGCCAGGAGAATCGCCTTAGAGATGCTCGAGTTGGCAGGCCTCGAGCGTAGAATGAATGATTGGGCCAAGGGGCTCACTATAGCCGATCGCAAAAAGCTGGAACTGGCTAGAGCCCTGGCTACCAAGCCCGTGTTGCTCCTTCTAGACGAACTCATGGCGGGACTTAATCCTGCTGAGATCCAAGAGATGCTTCATCTCTTGCGTGAGGTGAACAAGCGGGGCATTACCTTGTTCATCATTGAACATATCATGGCCGCGATCATGAACGTTTCTCAACGTATCATAGTCATGCAGCATGGCGAGAAGATTGGCGAAGGAACGCCTCAGGAAATCTCGCACGATCCTCTGATTATCCAGGCGTATCTAGGCGAGGAGGATCTCATTGCTTAGAGTCGAGAATCTAAAAGTAGCCTATGGGGATGTGGAGGTTCTTCATGGCGTATCCCTACATGTAGAAGAAGGGGAGGTCGTTGCTATAGTAGGCGCTAACGGTGCTGGCAAGACTACGCTACTTTCAGCGATTTCGGGCATTGTGCCGAAAAGGGCCGGCGAAATCTTTGTCGAGGGAGCCCCAACAGGAAATTTGCCTCCTTATGCTATTGTGGAAAGGGGGATCGTGCACATTCCTGAGGGTAGGCGTCTGTTCCCCATGATGACCGTATGGGAGAACCTGGAGCTGGGTGCCTACACCAAATTAGCACGCCAGCGCAAAGACCAAACCTTAAAGCAGGTTTTCGAACTGTTCCCAGTGCTAGGTGAGCGCCGGAGTCAGCTGGCCTGCTCTCTCAGTGGTGGCGAAGCACAGATGTGTGCTATCGCACGAGGATTGATGGCCCTGCCAAAACTGCTCATGTTGGATGAACCGTCGTTTGGGTTAGCTCCGCTGCTAGTGCAGACTTGCTTTCGAATCATCGCTGAGTTAAATCAGAACCATGGTACTACAATACTCCTCGTAGAGCAGAATGTCCGCCATTCATTGAGGATGGCCAGCAGAGCCTATGTGTTGGAGAACGGCAACGTCGTACTGGAGGGAGGTGGAAAGGAATTACTGAATGATGACCGGGTACGTAGGGCGTATCTTGGCTTGTAGGCAAGCACTTTGGATGGGGCTGTGCAGGTAGTTCACAACACTTTGTCGAGGAGGTAGACTAACATGGCGTTGGAAGTTGATTGGGAACAAAGGATTGACTGGCCTGCTGTGCGGCAGCACAGAGTCAGTAGGCTGGTGCAGGAAATCCAGCATGCTGGCTTGGACGCAGTCATGTACACCAGGTTGGATGCTATTCGTTACATTGCCAGCTTTCGGCCTGTGACCAGCTTGTGGTTTCATGGCAACAGGTATATCATATTTGTAACTGCAGATGGACACGTCAAATTTCTGGTTGCCAGCGGCGATCTCAATCGTGTCAGAATCACCATGCCATGGCTGACAGACTACGTCCCGTTTCCCTTCTTGGCTGGCGAGGGCGTAGCTATCGTTGAGGAAGCAATCAAGGAACTGGGGTTGTCTGCGTCCAAGATCGGTACAGATATGCTGCCTTTCAGCTTGTATGTGCCTCTGCGGGAACGATTGCCACGGGCGGTATTCCTCGATGGATTACCTGTCATTGAGAAAGCGCGGCGAGTGAAACACCCTGATGAAATCCAGGTTATCCGCCAAGCCGCTGAGGTCGCCGATATCGGTATGCAGACGGCTCTGGCGACGGTTGCTCCAGGGGTGACTGAGTTGGAGGTTTCGGCGGCAGCAGTGTACGCGATGACGCTCGAGGGTTCGGAAGACGCACCCTATTTGCCGTTGGTGGAAAGTGGGGAGCATGGCTGGCTGGGATACCGTTTCCCCACTGACAAGCGAATCCGCTCTGGGGAGATGGTATATATTGACTGCGGCGCATGCATTATTAACGGATACAATGGTGATATTGCGCGTACTACTGTTGTAGGTCAGCCCACAGAAGACCAGAAGGGCATCTACCGATGCATGTATGATATGCTTCGAGCAGGAACAGAGCAACTGCGTCCTGGGGTAACAACCACTGAGGTGGTGGAGGCAATCCAAAAGGTAGCAGAAGCAGCAGGGTATTGGGAATATACCTACTTTGGCATTGTGGGTCATGGCATCGGTACTGATCTCCACGAAGCGCCAGCAAT
>Ga0315543_1003549_pt1 | contig 13900 bp, 14 predicted proteins | sample SalMarSW160210MG_2_FD_203098 | JGI IMG/M metagenome (GOLD analysis project Ga0315543, IMG submission 203098) | Salt marsh sediment microbial communities from the Plum Island Ecosystem LTER, Massachusetts, United States - Salt Marsh Sediment SW1601-210 ...
TACATCTCCGATGCCGTCGCTGCCCAGATCGGCGGCATCGGCATCGCCCCCGGCGGGAACATCAACTACGACACCGGCCACGCCATCTTCGAGGCAACCCACGGCACCGCGCCGAAGTACGCCGGTCTGGACAAGGTCAATCCGGGGTCGCTCGTTCTCTCCGGTGCGATCATGTTCCGCTATCTGGGCTGGGGAGAGGCCGCCGACCTCATCGAGGCCGGTCTGCAAGCCACCATCGGCGACAAGGTCGTCACCTATGACTTCGCCCGATTGATGGAGGGCGCCACCGAGGTGAAGACAAGCGAGTTCGCGCAGGCGTTGATCGACCGTATGTGAGCGGGCGCCCTCACCATAGGGCGACGTAGATCAGGAGCACGTGCCCGGAGGGCTGGGCGCGCAGGTCCCACAGCTCGACCCAGTAGTCACGCCCACGTCCTCCTGCGTAGTGGCCGGCGATGTGATCGCCGGCCAGCTCGCCGAGCGACCCCGACAAGCCGCGTGACGCCAGCGCGTCCGTCACGTCTCGGGCGATGTCAACCAGGGCCTGGTCCCCGGCGAGGGCGTAGTAGGCGGGCTCGACGTGATCGGATCCGATGGCGGCGACCGCGGCGGTGTCGTAGAGGGGGGCCTCGGAGCGGTGCTCGATAGCGCCTGCCGGAAGGTAGGGGCGGCCGGTCGCCAGCCCGTCGGCGTCAACACCGAGCCACTGCTCAGTCCATACGATCCGGGCGGAGGAGAAATCCTCGGCGCGTCCCAGCACCACTGCGGCGACGGTCTCGGCCATGTCCTCCTCGGGGGCGGTGAGCGCATAATCGGTTGTGCCTTGAGGATCGGGGAGCTGCCAGCCCTCCTCGGTGTGGACCCATCCGACGGCTTCTCCGAAGCTGCGAACGAGTGTCGAGTCGCGGATGAGTGATACCGAGTCTCCGTTCGCAGCGGCGATGTCGTTGTCGGTGAGCGCCGCGAATTGCGCCGTGTGGGTGAGTTCGTGGGCGATTATGGCTTCCAGCGCCATGCTGCCCGCTCGCGAGGAGAATGTGGCGTCGGTGAGGTAGATATCCGGTCCTCGTGCAAAAGCCTGCGTTCCCGGCTCTGCAGCCGGATCATCAGGGATGCGGTAGACGGTGCGCAGTCCGGCCTTGGCCCACAGCGCCTCGGGAATCTGTTCGAGGGCGTCCGCCAGCCGCTCCATCTCGTTGGCGTCGGAGGACGTGTCGACTCCCAGCACATCGATGCCCGACACCGTCCTGCGCCAATCGGCCGGTCCCGATGTCTGCACCTCCACCGGTGAATCGGTGGCCGAGTCGGGGGTACCCAGCGTGCACGCCGTCGTGAATACGGCGGCCGCCAGCGCCAGCCCGAAGAGACGTCGCGGCATCGACCCATTGTCCCAGACCCGGGATCGATCGCGGCGAGATTCCGGTTCCGTCCCGATTCGCCCTGAACATCGCCAACGTCACTGGACGGGGCACTAGGGTTGTAGGCCGCTGTAACCCCACGTGTTCGCTCGGTTTCTCTCGACACAGGAGCGCCAGGAATGAGCAAGATCACCGTGGTCGGTGCGGGCAACTACGGTTCGGCCACCGCCCGACGTATTTCCGAGATGGGCTCTGTCGACGAGGTCGTGCTGATCGACATAGTCGAAGGACGGCCACAGGGTCTCGCCCTCGACCTGAATCAGTCCCGCCCGATGGTGCGCTTCCGCACGAGAGTGATCGGGTCCAATGACTACGACGACAGCGCCGACAGCGAGGTCGTCGTCATCACCGCCGGTCTTCCTCGCAAACCGGGCATGTCCCGCATGGACCTTCTCGAGGTCAACGCCAAGATCGTCAAGGGCGTCACCAAGGAGATTGTCGAGCGCTCCCCCGATGCCGTGCTCATCGTGGTGACCAATCCGCTCGATCAGATGACGACCCTGGCGGCAGAGGTCTCCGGCTTTCCCCGCACCCGGGTCATGGGCCAGGCAGGAGTGCTCGACAGCGCCCGCTTCGCCCACTTCATCGCCGAGCACACCGACACCGACGTGCTGGACGTCCATGCCGTCACGCTGGGAAGCCACGGCGACACGATGGTTCCCGCCCCGTCGCTGTGCCGGGTGGGGAGCATCCCGCTCGTGGAGCTCGTTGACGCTGCTACCGTCGACGAGCTGGTCGCGCACACCCGCAACGCCGGCGCCGAGATCGTCGGTCTCCTCAAGACCGGCAGTGCCTACTTCGCGCCGTCGGCGGCCGCCGCCGCCATGGCGGAAGCGGTTGTGGAGGACACCCGAACCGAGATGCCGGTGTGCGCCTGGCTGACGGGGGAGTACGGCATCAACGACGTCTACGTAGGTGTCATCGCCCGTCTGGGTGCCGGCGGGGTCCAAGAGGTTCTCGAACTCGGCCTCACGATCGAGGAGCTCCATGCGTTGCGCACGGCGGCCGAAGCCGTCCGCGCCAAGGTCGCCGATCTCGAGCTGATCGAGTACTGAGGGGGAGGCCCCCCGGATCTTCGGGAGAGCCGATCGTTCAGACGGCGACGTCCATACCCGAAAGGGCTTCCGTCCATTTGTTGATGACGCCCTGATTCATCATCAGGGTCGCCATGTCGCCCTCCACCTTGATCTTGCCCGTCATGAACGCCGTCTGCGTGTTCAGTTCACCCTTCGACAGGCTCGCGGCGGTGTCGTAGCTGCTGGTGATGCTGGCGTCGGCCCGGTCGAGCTGTCCGAGTGCCATGGTGGCGCTGCCGTCGGCGATCCTGAGGTAGTACGAGATGTCCCCGTTGTCTCGGGCGACCGTGAACTGGAGGCCGAGGCCGACTTCGCTGATGGCCTTGGAGAAATCCTCGTTGCCGGCGAGGCGCTCGGTCGCCTCCCGCATGTAGTCGTCGCTGAGGAACTGCACGGCCAAGGTTGGTCCTTTCGCTGCTGCGTCACCCGGGAGGTGGACTCAGCGCCAGCATAGTGACGCTCCCCGAATCTGAACGATCGATCGAGCTGCCGTCGCGGCTCTATCGCTGTCCCGCCCGGCGGCGGTCCTTGAACATGGCGGCGACGTAGTCACGGTTCATGAACGCGATGTAGTCGATGCTGATGGACTTGGGGCACGCTTTCTCGCACTCGCCGTGGTTGGTGCAGGATCCGAAGTAGTCCTCCATCGTGTCCACCATCGAAACGACTCGAGAGTATCGCTCGGGCTGGCCCTGGGGGAGAAGGTTGAGGTGGGCGAGTTTGGCGGCCGTGAAGAGCTGGGCGGCGCTGTTGGGGCACGCCGCCACGCAGGCGGCACACCCGATGCAGGATGCGGCGTCGATCGACGCTTCCGCTGCCTCGACGGGGACGAGGGTCAAATTGGCCTCCGGTGCGCTCCCGATCGGGGCTGTGATGTATCCGCCCGCCTCGATGATGCAGTCGAGAGCGCCGCGATCGACGATCAGGTCGCGCACGATCGGCAGCGCGGCCGCACGCCACGGCTCGATCACGATCGTGTCGCCGTCGTCGAACTTCCTCATGTGAAGCTGGCAAGTGGCGGTGCCTTGCTGCGGCCCATGGGCGTGGCCGTTGATCATCACGCCGCACATGCCGCAGATGCCCTCACGACAGTCGTGGTCGAAGGCGATCGGCTCTTCGCCCTGTTCGACGAGGCTCTCGTTCACCTGGTCGAGCATCTCGAGGAACGAGGCATCGCGGCTGATTCCCTTGGCCACATACTCCCGGAAGGCACCGGGCTGGTTCGGTCCGGCCTGGCGCCAGACGCGCAACGTGAAATCCATCACTTGTAGCTCCTCTGCTCCAGCTCGACAGAGTCGAACCGCAGGGGCTCCTTGTGACGGATCGGCTCTGCATCAGGGCCCCGCCACTCCCACGCCGACACGTGGAGCTGGCTGACGTCATCGCGCTGGGCCTCGCCGTCCTCGGTCTGATGCTCGATCCGGAAATGCCCGCCGCACGATTCCTCCCGATCGAGGGCGTCGCGGCACACCAGCGCCGCCAGCTCGAGAAAATCGGCGACCCGTCCTGCCTTTTCCAGCGATTGATTGAGGGTGTCGGCATCGCCGAGGACGCGCACGTTGTTCCAGAACTCCTCGCGGAGGATCGGAATCCGGCCGAGCGCGTCCTCGAGGCCGCTGCGGCTGCGTGCCATGCCGCAGTACTTGATCATGACCTTGCCGATTTCCCGGTGGAACCAGTCGACGGTGCGTTCACCATTCACCGCCAGTACCCGGCTCACCTGCTCTTCGACGGCACGCTCGGCCTCCAAGAATTCCGGGTGGTCGGTGGGGACGGGAGCAGAGTCGAGCCAATCGGCGAGGTAGTCACCGATGGTGGAGGGCAACACGAAGTAGCCGTCTGCCAGTCCCTGCATCAACGCGCTCGCTCCGAGGCGATTGGCCCCGTGGTCGGAGAAGTTGGCTTCGCCGATGGCGAAGAGGCCGGTGATGGTCGTCATCAGGTTGTAGTCGACCCACAGGCCACCCATCGTGTAGTGGGGGGCCGGGTAGATGCGCATCGGGACCCAGTAGGGGTCCTCGTCGGTGATGCGCTCGTACATCTCGAACAGGTTGCCGTAGCGGTGTTCGATGGTGGACCGCCCGAGGCGGTCGATGGCGTCGGCGAAATCCAGGTAGACGCCGTTGCGGAGTGGCCCGACGCCACGGCGCTGGTCGATGATGCGCATGGCGGCCCGGGAGGCGACGTCCCGCGGCACCAAGTTGCCGAAAGCCGGGTACTGGCGTTCCAGGTAGTAGTCCCGCTCCGACTCGGGGATCTCATCGGGGGGTCGGGTGTCGGCGGCGTCGAGTGGCACCCAGATGCGCCCGTCGTTGCGGAGAGACTCGGACATCAGCGTCAGTTTCGCTTGGTACTCGTCACTGGCGGGGATGGCCGTCGGGTGGATCTGGGTGTAGCAGGGATTGGCGAAGAGGGCTCCCCTGCGATGGGCTCGCCAAATGCCGGTGGCGTTGCACGCCATGGCATTAGTGGAGAGGAAGAACACGTTGCTGTAGCCACCCGTTGCCAGCACTACGGCATGTGCCGAATGGGAGGTGACCTCACCGGTGACCAGATCACGGACCACGATCCCGACAGCGCGTCCCTCGTGGACCACGACGTCGAGCATCTCGGTGCGCTTGTGCAGCTCAACTGTGCCGAGGTGGACCTGACGGGCGAGGGCTTGGTAGGCGCCGAGCAGGAGCTGCTGGCCCGTCTGGCCGCGGGCGTAGAACGTGCGCGACACCTGGGCGCCGCCGAAGGAGCGGTTGTCGAGGGTGCCGCCGTACTCGCGGGCAAAGGGCACACCCTGGGCCACACATTGGTCGATGATCTCGTTGGAGACCTGCGCCAGCCGGTAGACGTTCGCCTCGCGGGAGCGAAAGTCGCCGCCCTTCACCGTGTCGTGGAACAGCCGGAGGATGCTGTCGCCGTCGTTCGGGTAGTTCTTGGCGGCGTTGATGCCGCCTTGGGCTGCGATGCTGTGGGCCCGCCGGGGCGAGTCGTGGTAGGTGAATGCCTTGACGTGGTAGCCCAGCTCACCGAGCGTGGCGGCGGCCGAGGCACCGGCGAGCCCGGTGCCGACGACGATGATCTCGAACCTGCGCTTGTTGGCCGGGCTGATGGGCCGGATGTCGGAGCGGTGCGCGTCCCACTTGCCCTCGATCGGGCCTGCCGGGATCTTGGCGTCGAGTGTGATGCTCACCTTCTGGTCATCCTCTCCGGGCCTAGGCGATGATGCCGAGCTGGACCGCGATCGGGAAGCTGAGATTCCCGACCAGAATCACCCCAGCGACCCCGACTGCAAGGTAGCGCCGCCATTTGTTGAATCGCAGGTTGTTGATTCCGATGCTCTGAAACAGGCTCCACGCCCCGTGGTAGATGTGCGGGACGAGGGCGAGGTTGGCGACGATGTACAGCGCTGCCACCGGGATCCGTTCGAAGCTGGCGATCATGTTGGAGTACGGGTCGCCGCGCGAGAAGTCGGGATTGGTGGTGCCCCAGGTCAGATCGGCGAGGTGGAACACCAGGAACAGCAGCACGATGGTCCCGCTCCACCGCATCGTGCGTGAGGCGTAGTCGGCAGCCAGGTAGTCGCGCTTCGACCGGTAGCGCTCGGCGCCCCGTGCCTTGGCGTTGCGGTAGGTGAGGTAGTAGGCGGAGTAGATGTGGACGGCGAAGGCGGTGGCGAGCACGATTCGCAGGATCCACAGCACGTGGGTGCGCGGGGCGAGGTGGCCGCCGAGGTCTCGCAGTGCCTCCCCGTACTCGTTGATGCTCTCTGGTCCGAGGTAGACCTTCATGTTGCCGAGCATGTGGACGAGGACGTAGCCGAGCAGCACGATGCCGCTGACCGCCATGGCCCATTTCTTGCCGATGTAGGACTGGAAGAACGTGAGTGGCCAGGGGAGCGTACGCCGGCTCCGGGTGTCGCCCTTCTGTTTGGTCACGGTCACCGCGTTCCCTTCTTCTCAGCGGCGCGGCGGGCCATTATGCCGGAAGCCTACGCCGGGGGAGTGTCGCGAGACGAGGGCACTGGGGGAGGCCGGGCGGTGCGCTGCCGGGGCGGTGCGCCCGTCTCGGCGGCGTGCGCGAGCCGGACGCAACCCGTCGCGGGTAGTGCCTCATCCTCGCCGAACCGATCGCGTGCCGTCGAGAACTCAAGTAGCGCAGGGGCTTTCTGGGTTGACAGCCGCGCGCAGCCTTGGTTGAATTACAAGAGCGTAATTACAACCGTGTAGGAGATCGGCGTGTTCTCTCAGCTTCTCGAGGCATTGGGCAGCGAGGAACTGGCCTGGCAGGATCTCGCAAACTGCCGTGGCGCCAACCCGGATCTGTTCTTTCCGGAGCGAGGTGCCTCCACTCGAACCGCTAAATCCATCTGCCGGGAGTGCTCGGTCCGCGATGCCTGCCTCGAATTCGCTATCACGAGTAGCGAGAAATTCGGGATTTGGGGAGGCATGTCGGAACGAGAGCGCCGGCGGATTCGTCGCCAGCGTGCCCTCGCCGGCGAGCAGCGCAAGGCTTCCTGACCGAAGCCGTGCCTGGGTTCGGCGGCATCTCGTCAGCTTCGTTGTGCATCCCGTACAATCGTGAGAGATGGCACGAGAGGAGCCGATCGCATGATTCCGGGCCTAGCCATCCTTCTCGCGATTGCCCTGATCGCTCTGGTCGTGTTCGCGGCGCGTCACAGCGCCGAACAACAGCCGCCGGATGCCGAGGCCGGCCTGCCGGCGGCGCCGTTGGGGCTGTACGTTCCCGCCGCTGAGTTCCATGTCGAATCGGGAGAAGCCCGCGTCTACTTCGATGTTCCCCTGCCGGCCGGAGCCCCGGATCCGGTGCTACGTGACCTCCTGATCTACCAAGCGGTGGAGGTGGTGCGCCGCAAGCGCTTTGCTCACTTCCCGCTGGAGGGCATCGACACCGTCCGGGCCTACGGCACCCGGGCTGGCGGGCCGGCCGAGGCCGGATCGGTGATCCTGGACGAGCCGGACATCCTGCCCGCGGTCCCGGCCCCCGATCTGGTGCCACACGCCGCCACAGCCGGATACGATCCCCTAGCTCAGATTGCGGAGGAGGATCTGGTACGCGCTCCCGGCCTCGCAGGCGATCTCGAGGGAGACACCTTGGCACCGATCTGCGAGGAGGTCCGGCTCACCAAGGCTCTGGACGCCGGCCTGCGGGCCCAGGGCATCGATCCACGCCTCATGTCCGCCACCGACCTCACGTTGGGCCTGCTCCGGATCGCCGGGTACTCCATCGTCCCGGGAGAGGGCTCCGGCACCTTTCTGGCAACCCGCGGGGGGAAGCGCACCTACCTGCTCGTCGTCGATCATCACCCCGAGGAGCACCCCGAGCTGTCGGAGCGGGCCATCAAGGAGTTCGCCGCCGCTTTCGCGACGATGCAGGGCGTGGATCATGGCTTGCTCATCACCGACAAGCACGGGCCGTATCTCATCTACGACCAGGAGCGGCGCGAGCCGCGCTGCCGCTACATCACACGAGAGCGCCTGCAGGCCTTCGTCGACTCGGTGGCCGTGAGCTGACAGCCTGCGGTCCGGCGAGGATCGGACCTCCGGCCCGTTACACTCCCATGCGATCAAAGGAGTTCCGCGTGTTCAGACAGATCGGTGGATGGGAGATCGTCATCATCCTGGTCATCGTCCTACTGCTCTTCGGTGCCCGGAAGCTCCCCGGTCTCGCCCGGTCGCTCGGGGCGTCCGCCAAGGAGTTCCGCAAGGGACTCGAAGAAGGCATCGACGACGAGGACGATTCCCCCACCGAGACCTGAGCCGAGCGGGAACCGTCCGCCGCCCTGATACGTTGACCGTGAGGAGTCGGGGGAGGCATGGCCGAAGAACTCGTCCCAACGTGGGAAGACGTAGCACGACGATATGGGCGGAAGATATACAACTTCGCGTACCGCCTCACCGGAAACCCGGACGACGCCGCCGATCTGGTCCAGGACGTGCTCTTGCGCGTCCGCAAGGGCCTCGCCGCTTACACGCCGGGGTCCTTTGACGGCTGGCTGTGGCGGATCACCCGCAACGCCTTTCTCGACGGCGTCCGGCGCCGCCAGCGCCGTCCCACGTCGCCGCTTCCCGACGACGACCGCCTCCTGGCCTCTTCGAGCCCCTCCCCGGACGAGGTACTCGCCTCGGTGCGTCTCTCGGAGGACATCCAGTCGGCATTGCTCAAGGTGCCGCTCGATTTCCGAGAGTGCGTCGTGCTCTGCGACGTGGTGGGCCTCACCTATGAGGAGATCGCCGAGGCGGTCGAAGCGCCGGTGGGGACGGTCCGGAGCCGCATTCACCGGGGGCGCCGCATGCTGCGGGAGCTGCTGACATGGCCCGTATGAAGCACCACGATCGCTGTGAAGACCAAGAGCTGCTCTCCGCCTACCTGGACGGGGAGCTGCGGCCCGGTGAACTCGACGCGGTCGTCGCTCACCTCACCGATTGCCTCGACTGCGTAGCCGAGTTCCATCGAGTCAAGGAGATCCGAGCCGCGTTGCGCACCCTCCCGGAACTCGAGCTGCCGGAGCGCCTGCTCCCTTCTGAGCATCTCGGGCCCGAGCTGTCCGCCTACCTGGATGGGGAGTTGGCGACCATCGAGCAGGAGTACGTGCTCGATCACCTTGGGGAATGCGCCGACTGCCGCGCCGAATTCCATGAGCTGGATGCCGCCCGCACCGCGGTCCGGTCGCTGCCCGGCCTGGAGCCTCCAGAGTTCCTGATGACGCATCGTGCCACGTCGCCGGAGCACCACCATGTGCGGTGGCGGATCTTCACCGCGGCGGCGGGAGTGGCGGCGGCCGCCGCGATCGCGGTGGGCGTCCTCAGCACCCCCCCTCCCGCCTCCGAGGTCGACGTGAGCATGTTCTTCGACCAGCACAACGCCCGCGCCTCGGTCGAGCACGGCTTCGGGGCCATCCCGGCGTTCATGCCGCAGGAGGGTGCGCCGTGAGCCGTGCCCTCATGCGTTCCGTGCCGCTGGCGATCGTGACCGGCGTTCTCGTCATGGGAGCGGTGGCGCCGGCTGCGGCCTCCGATCTCGACGAGTACCTGGAGATGGCCGAGGAATCGAGCTTCGCCGGGCGCCAGGCCACGTGGAGCACCCTCGACGGCGAGTCGGCCATCGGCATCGTCACGGTGGAGCATGCCGGTGCGATGATGATGGTCGAGGGTGCCGGCGGCGAGGCGATGATCGGCGGTGGCCGGGTCTTCGGTGACAGCGGCGCGGTCGTCATCCACGGGTGGTCCGCCGCGGATCTGAGCAGCCGCTACAGCGTCGCGACTCCGGAGTCGGTGGAGCGGCTGGGCCGGGATGCCACCTTGCTCACCGTTCTGGAGGGCGACGAGGTGCGGGCTCGTTTCTGGCTCGACGACGCTACCTCGGCGCCGCTCGGGTCGGAGGTCTACGACGGCAACGGCGTCCTGTTCCGCATGAGTTCAATGCTCGACTTCGACTCCAATCCCACGCGGGTGTACTCGGTGTTGCGGGACGGCGGCGGCGATTTCGACGTGGCTCTGCCATCGGACCGCTCGTCACTCCCGTCGGTGGCGGATGGGTATGAGTGCCTCGACGTCTACACCGGGCCGGGCGATGCAATCCAGGCGTTCTTCACCGACGGCCTCTTCTCGTTCTCAGTGTTCGAGATCGAAGGGCACGTCGACACGGACCCCTTCTCCGCCGGTACCACAGTCGACATCAACGGGTCCGAGTACCTGAGGCTGCTGGCACCGAGCGAGATATGGGTGGTGTGGCGGTCGGGCTCGATGTCCTACGTGCTGGTCGGGGACCTTCCTCCCGACCACCTCGCCGCCGTGCTGGACGTGCTCCCCCGCCCCGATCGAGCCGGCCTGTTGCAGCGCCTCTGGAACGGCCTGTTCGGCTGATACCGCGGGGCCCGGGTCTCCGGGCACTCCGACGGCGCCGGGCATGGGCAGTCCTCTCGATCTGGCCGTATCCTCGGCGAGCGGCGATTTGGGCGCTCGGGAGCAATGATCAGTCGAGCAGGGTGCGGGCCGCCCAGCCGACGGGATCGGTGAGCTCCTCCAGTGTCGGCAGGCGGGCGGGCTCCTCCCAGAGGCGCCCCAGGGCGTCGTCGCTCCAGCGGTGCTCGATGTCGACGCAGAACGAGGCGGCGTCCCGAGCCCGGTGGCGTTGCAGCTCGAGTCCGACGAGCTGCCGGAGGAATCGTTCGGCGTCGTTCGGTTCTACCCGGCGCCGGGCGTTGGCTTCCTCGATGAGGTCGAGCTGGGGGAGCAGATCGGCGGCGGCCCGCCGCACGGTGTAGTCGGCGTAGCCGTCGATGAGGGCGATGAGCGCCTGGATGGGAGCGAGACGCACCGGATCGTGGCTGCTGCCGAGCAGGCCGGCCAAGCCGCCGGCGTCGCCGACCATACCCTCGAGCTCACTCGGGTCCTGGGAACCGGTGAGCATCTCGGTGAGGCGCGACGGATCGAACTGGACGGATTCGAAGAAGTGGCGGACGATCTCGACCAAGTGACCCCGCAGCCAGGGCACGGCCATGATGGCGTGGTGAGTCACCTCTTGGCAGGCGGCCCAGAGGCGGATCTGGCGGGCGTCGACCTGGTGGTCCTGAGCGAATGCCTCCACGTTGGGGACGACGAGGAGCATCTCGTCGTGGTCGAGAGCGGGAAGACCGGTGTCGAACTGCCCGAGGGCGCGGTGGCTCATGAATCCAACGGTGGTCCCCGCCTGGATGCCGAGGATGGCGGGTCCCATCGGCTGGAGCACGGCTTCGGTGGTCTGTGCTTCGCCTCCCAGGCCGGTGATCTTCCCCACCAGGGGCTCGACGAGGTATCGGAAGCTCTGCTGGTTCTCCTCCGCCCACATGGCACGATCGACCGGATGCAGCGGGCGGGAGGTGCTCACCTCGAGGTCGGTGGCCTCGGCGAGCCGGAGCTGTGCCGCCAGGGTCAGCTCCTGGTACTCCTCGGCGATGACGGGCTCGATCGGCTCACTCGCTCCCGTGAGGGAGCGCATCACTTCGGCGGCCAGCTTCCAGTTCACCGGGCCGGGTGACTGGAAGAGCTCGAAGAGCCGGTCGAACAGATTGTCGCTCACTCTCCTGCCTCCCGGGCCTCGAGGTCGACGATACCGCGGCGCTTCGCTGAACTCGAGACCGGCTGTGCCCGGTTGTGCGCGCTCACGCCCGCCGACCCGCGCCGGTCACTGGTCGGGGGGACGCTCGCCGAGCGTCACGTCGAACGTGAGGTGTTCGTCGCCGCGTTTCACCTCGATGGAGACCACATCGCCCACCTCGAGCCGGCGCAGTCCGCTGATTAGCTGTTCACGGTCTGCGACATTCGTGCCGTTGTAGTCGACGATGATGTCGCCGATTTCGAGGCCGGCGGCCTCGGCGGCGGACGGGGTGCCCGCGAACCCGATGATGATGGCCCCGGACGGGACCTGGGCCCCGTCGGCGGCTTCCGCGTAGGAGTTCTGGAGGCTCACGCCGAGGAAGGCGTGACGGACCGAGCCGGTCTCGATGATCTCGTCGGTGATGCGGGTCACCAGCTCGATCGGGATCGCGAAGCCGATTCCCTCGGCGCCGGCGCTGCTGACGCCGATGGCCGTGGTGATGCCGATGAGGCGCCCGGTGCCGTCGACGAGTGCTCCACCGCTCGATCCCTGCTGGATCGGTGCGTCGGTCTGCAGCATGCCGAACAGGGTGTCGTTCGGGTCGTAGCCGCTCCCCGTGATCACCTCACGGTCGAAAGCGGAGAGCACTCCCACCGTCAGCGAGGCTCCTCCTCGGAGCCCGAGAGGGTTGCCGATTGCGATCGCCACGTTGCCGATCTCCATCGTGTCGGTCGCTCCGATCTCGATCGGGCTGAGCCCGTTTGCTGCGATGGTCAGCACGGCCAGGTCGGTGCGGGCGTCGCTTCCCACGATGTCGGCGGAGTAGATGCGCCCGTCCTGGAACACCACTCTGGCGAGGTCGCTGTCCTCGACGACATGGTGGTTGGTGACGATGTAGCCGTCGGCGGAGAGGACGACGCCCGAGCCCGATCCGTACAGCTCGAAGCCGGCGGAGGCTTCGTAGCCGATCTCGACGGTGACAATCGAGGGGACGACCTTGCGTCCCACCGCGGCGGCGTCGGTTCCCCCGTCGGTCCGGGAGGTGGCGTCCTGGATTGTGATGGTGGTCGTCGTCACGGGGATGGTCGTCGTCACGGGCGTGGTCGATGGGGCCGCCTCGTCGTCGAAGGCACCTGCTACGAACAGGTAGCCGACGGCGGCCGCAGCGCCGAAGAGCCCGGAGAGGAGAGCCAGCACGACGATGGGCCAGCGCCGGAGCCGTGGCTGCCGCGGGGGGCGATCAGTCGGTGTTGCCGCGGGCGGCGGTGAGGCGGGAGTGGTCTCGATTGAATCGGTCATCTCGTCGGATCGCGCCGAGGTGGGCTCGGTGATTGGAGCCGCACCGACGGCGGCCGAATCCGGATCGGGCTCCTGGGGCGCGGCGAGGGTCGGGGTGGCAGGGGCCGGCGGTGCCTGCTCGGCGGTGGGCGATGGCGTGTCGGTTGCGGAGGAATCTGGTGCCGGGCTGGCGTCGGCTGGAGGCTGCGGCGAGGAGGACTCCGGCGTGAGCAAGTCGTGGATCTCACGAAGGGATTGCTCCAGCGTCTTCGGATGCTCAGCGCCGTCGCCGATGTCCGGGGTGTGCTCGCCGGGATCGGAGCCGGAGGCCCCGGGATCAGATTCCGAGTCAGTGTGGTCCATAGGGGCAATTGTATGGCCTCGCACCTGCTAGCCGGACGCACCGGTCTTGCAGAGTCGACCGGGTAGGGGATATCGAGTGGCCCGTCGAGTATGTTGCCGAAGGAGAAGGTGGGTTCCCGCTTTGTGCGGGATTCGACCGGGGGTGCCCAGGCGGGAGGCCGCGGTGTCCGAGATCGAGTGTCAGAGCTGTCACCGGCGATTCGATGGGCTGCTCATGGTCTGTCCCCACTGCGGGGTGGAGCGCGACGGTCGATCGGAGACGGCCAGGCGACTCTCGCGTCTCCTCGGATCAGCCGATATCGAGAAGTACCGCGACCCCACCGGCGTCGCGCTGTTCCTTCGACTCCTGGTTGGAACCTACCTCGCGCTCCACCTGGCCGCGGCGGTGGTCGACTATTCGTACTTCTCGATGATCGGCGAGCTCATCTCGGAGACGTTCACCGGCACCCTGACAGAGGTGGAGGGCATCGAGTCCAGGGTGGATCTCTTTTGGTTCTATGGCCTCGTGGTGCTGGGGATCAGCGGCATCGTCTGGCTTGTCTGGCTCTACCGCCTCTACGCCAACGTCGAGCACCTCGGGAGGAAACGGCGCTACGGCCTGGGGTGGGCGATCGGAGGGTGGTTCGTGCCGATCCTGAGCGTGGTCCGGCCCTTCTCCGTCACCCGTGACGTGTG
>Ga0315543_1003551_pt1 | contig 13895 bp, 12 predicted proteins | sample SalMarSW160210MG_2_FD_203098 | JGI IMG/M metagenome (GOLD analysis project Ga0315543, IMG submission 203098) | Salt marsh sediment microbial communities from the Plum Island Ecosystem LTER, Massachusetts, United States - Salt Marsh Sediment SW1601-210 ...
TGCGCCAAGGAGGCATGGAACGTGAAGCTGGCATTCGACTCTGAATCGATCACCGACGAATCCACAGGGACATCCATTGGTCTGAGAGATACGACGGAGGCCCCGACCCGCACCATCGCCGATCTGGTGCAGCACGTCGGCTTCCTGAAGAACCGAACCCGAGTTCTTGTTGCTGACTCCAATGACGTACACCACTCTGCGGATGAGCTGCACGCGGAGTCGCTCGATCAGCTGCTGCGGACTACGACTGCCCAACATGCGAGAGAACCACTCGCCGAGATGTTGGAGGGTCTGAGCGATTCCGGCTTCTCGTGGAGAGAGATCGCACGCCTCGCTGGAGTCTCGGTGCCGGCGGTAAGGAAGTGGCGTCAGGGCGAGTCGGCTTCGGGTGAGAATCGTCATCGGATAGCGCGGGTCACCGCGTTCTGCGAGATCGTAGGGGAGCAATACCTGATCGATGATGTCGCGAGTTGGCTTGAGACACCGTTCCACACGGAGGCTCCAGTGACCGGCCTGGACTTGCTCACGAACGACCGGTTCGACCTTGCCATGCGGCTCGCCGGTGATGATGGGGTCGATCCAGAGTCCATCCTCGAACAGTTCGAACCGGATTGGCGAGAGCGGTACGCAACCAGCGTTGAGGTCTTCGTAGCTCCCGATGGCCAACCAGGCCTACGTCTTCGTGAAGGAGACTCCTGACTCACGCCGTGCTCGAGTATCCAAGCTCCGTTGAAGACCTCTACTTGGCCTCTTTCCGAGAGGAGGTCGAGCCAAGTCGGCCCGTGCTGACCGGGGACGTCTTTGAAGGGGTGACGATTCCCGGTGTGGACGAACGTGACTACGCACTGATCCTCACTCATCCCTGTTCAATGCGAAAGGATGGAGTCAACCTCGTTGACCGCCTTCTGATGGCCAGAGTGACCGAAGCTCCTGATCTCCCACTACCTGATTGGGCAACAGGTCACTTCAAAGTGATGCCATTGCCCGCCCTGATGGGCGGATCATACGCGGCGCGATTCGCCGAGATCGGACTCGTTCAATCATCGCAAGTGCAAGACTCGCGGCGCGTAGCGTGCCTTACCCCGTTCGGCATCAATCTTCTTCAACAGCGATTCATCTGGCACCTGACGCGATTTCTCGCTCCGACCCACCGCCTGAACGAAGCCTCGGCATCAGTCTTCGAGGAAGCGGATCTGTGCGAAGAGTGGGTGATGGTCACGACTGAGCAGGGGGGGACTGCTCACCAGGCGGAGACGGACTTCCACGAGTGGATACGAACGGAGGACGAGTCGGGGACGAGGCGTCAGAGCGATCTTGCAGATCCCCAGCGACGTGCTGGCATCCGTCGGGAAATGCGACGGCACCTTCAGACCCGCAGCGGGTGATCCGGGTTCCGGAACACGGCCTACCCCCGCAAACGAGGGAGGACATGCCATGACCGAGCCGAAATCCGATCGCACCAGCAGCGGTCGCACCCTGACCGACGAGGAAATCGACGCCCTCTCAGACGAGGTTGCCGAGACCGACCACGACGTCGAAGCTCTCAAGACCCGGCGTCGGGTCGACCCTCGATGGGATCGGGTCCGGCCGACGTCGTTCCGGCCCGTATCGACCCCAAGCTACGGGCGGCGATCGAAGCGCGCCGAGGCGGAGCACACCACCACCAGCGAGATCATCCGCGACGGGATCCGCAGACTCCTCGAGGTCGCCTGACCGAAGACAACAACCCCACGCGCGCCCATCGCGCGTCCGCAGGCATTCACGCCGGTCCCTGGCGGGATGTCCGCTGGTTGCCGTGGATGGGGTGTGGCTGAGGCATACGAGCCCGAAGTGGCCACCCCTCACCGGCCACGACTCCGGCGGCCGATGGGGGCCGCCCGGAAGCTTTCCCGTCCTTTACCTCGGACGTCCGCGCGCCTCGGCGATAGTGGAGGCCTACCGACATCTGGTCGACGGCATTGAGGGCATGCGTCCAGATCTCGTCCAGCGGCGGCAACTTGTGGCTTGCGACGTGGCCTGCACACAGATCGTTGACTTGCGAGATCAGCGAACGACAGAAGCAGTCGGGTTGGAGCCCGCCGATCTGGCGTCTCCTGTCGGTCGATACGGGCCCTACCAGGCAGTCGGCAGTGTTGCCCATCAGCTGGGCTTCCACGGCGTACTTGCACCCTCCGCAACGGGTCTGGGGGAGACGCTTGCGTTGTTCGAGAGGCATCTGCCAGCGAGTGAGCTACCTACTCTCCACGGCGCACCGGAGGCGTGGGAAGCACTACCGCCCGATCCTGGGATTCTCAGGCTCGTCGAGAACGACTAGCTGACATCGATTCTCGAAGAGCACTTCGTCGCCCTAGAGCAGCAGACTCGCTGCTCGTCTGACTCTCGGTTTGGGAGCCAAGTTGGGAGCCATTCTCTGCGGATTTCGGTGGACGGCCGTGGACACCTGTGGAACCGAGAGCCCCTCTCACCAGGCGAAATGGACTCCCCTGGACATCGCTGGACACCCCGTGGAGATCTACGGATCAGAAGGTTGGGGGTTCGAGTCCCTCCGGGCGTGCCACGAAACCCCCGTGTGAGCGGGGGTTTCGTCGTCTCTGCTGATTCGTTCCCCGTGGCCACAATCCCCTCTAGGATGCCCGAGCGGAGGCGCAGACTGCAGATTCACACAACCCAGGACACCCCCGGGATCTGCACCACGAGCGCACCCAACAGAAGTTGCCTGCCACCTCGAGGGTCCCGACCGCAAGACACCGCAGGACCACCCGAGGCGGCTGCGACCTCATTGTGCACCTGAGCCGGCGCAGCAGGTAGCGGCTACCTCACGCCCGCGTAAGCTGTGCGGGTCACCTGGCGACTCGACGAGAGGGAGATCCGACGTGATGCGGAGGGTGGGGATGCTGTGTGGTGCGGTGCTGCTGCTCGTCGCCTGCGGAGGTGAGGCTGCCCCGGATGCGACGGTCGGAACCGTGGCTCCGACGACGACGTCTACCACCACGACGGCCGATCCGGGCATTGTGCCTGTGGAGGTGTCTCCTTGCGACCTGGTGAACGTCGACGAGGTGACCCAGGCTGCGGGCCTCGAGGTGACCGAATCCCGGGACGAGCCGCCGATCTCGTGTGTCTTCGATTTTGGCGCAGAGGCCGGGGTTGCGATCTTCGTCAACGTCGACGACGGTGAGGGGCGCTTCGGCGCCCCGGCGGCGCTGTTCGACGGCTACATGGCAGAGGAAGGCGCCGAGATCATCCCCGATCTGGGCGTTGCCGCGGTCTACGTCCAGGGATTCCGCGGGCTTGCCGTCGATGCCGGCGGCGGCCGGTACATCGCGCTCGGGGTGAACGGAGGGTATGGGGAACTCGCCGAGCCGCGAGATGTGCTGGTCGAGCTGGCGACTGCCGCCCTCGGGCGTCTCTGAGTATCCACTGTCGCGGGGCCCGGCGCCGCCCTCGGCAAGTTCGCGCCTGCGAGGCCGGAACGCGGCGGCGCGGTGCCCGCACTGGTGGACGCGGTCAGGGAGCGGCAGGTATGGTCCCCGGCGAATCGCAGGCGGTGGCCGGGCGCTGGCGCCGTCTGAGGTCGATCGAATAGCGCATCACCGGGAGGAAGAGCACGTGACTACCCATATCGCAGACACGTCACCACGCCAGGCGGCACGAATCGCCGGCATCGGGTACCTGATCATCTTCGTGCTGGCCCTCTTCGCCAATTTCGTCGTGCGCATGGGACTGATCGAGCCGGGCGACGCGGCCACGACCGCGGCCAACATCATGGACTCCGAGGGGATGTTCCGTCTCGGCCTCGTCAGCTTCATGGTCGTGTTCGTCGTGGATGTGGTGATCGCCTGGGCGCTCTACCTGTTCTTCAAGAGCCTGAGCAGGGAGCTGTCGCTGCTCACCGCCTGGTTCCGGTTGCTCTACACGGTCTTTCTTGGGGCCGCCCTGGTCTTCTTCTTCCAAGCGCTGCAACTCCTGCGCGGCGCCGACTACCTGGCGGTCTTCGACAGCGGGCAGCTCAACGCCCAGATGATGGTGGCCCTCGACTCGTTCAACTACATGTGGCTGATCGGGTTGGTCGCCTTCGGCGTCCACCTCGTCTTGCTGGGCTACCTGGTCGTCAAGTCGGGCTACGTCACCCGGATCCTCGGATACGTGTTGATGGTGGCCGGCGCGGCCTACATCACCGACACGGTGGCCAACGCCCTCCTCACCAACTACGACGACTTCGAGACGCTGTTCCTGGTCATCGTTGCCGTGCCGTCGGTCGTCGGGGAATTGTGGCTCGGGCTCTGGCTCCTGCTGCGGGCCGGCAAGGATCGGGAAGCGACGCTTCCGGCCGGCTGAGCGCCCAGCCGATCCCAGCGCGACGGCGGCGTAGCGCCGGGTAGACCTCAGCCGCGAGATCGGCGTCGGTCACGGTCGGCAAGCCCGGAGGCACATCGATTCCTTCAACCTACGGCTACCCACCGACGCCGCCGGCGGTGATCTTCGCTGATACCGCGCGGCAAGAATCGGTGCCGAGCATCCCGCGTCATGCAGGGCACCTCTGCGACACCGTTGACGCGTCAACGTGGCTTCTCGGCGCCATATCCGCCAGGCTGTGTCACATTCCGCACAGGTATTGCCACTTGATGGGGTGATGTGGAGGAATCAATCTCGATCGAGACCGAGTGGGCGCAATATCAGGCCCCGGTGTACAACTTCATGCGCCGCATGGGCCTCGACCAGCCCTTGGCGGCGGATCTCGCGCAGGAGACATTCGTCCGTGCCCTCCGTGGGACCCACCGCTATCGAGGCGACGCATCCGTCCGGGCATGGGTACTGGGTATTGCCCGCAACGTGTTCCGCGAGTGGCTCCGCCCGGCGCCGAGCCCGTCGACGTCGAGCGCGCCTTGGCCCGTCTCGATGCCGACCACCGGGAGGTCCTGGTGCTCCGTTTCGTACTCGACCTCCCTTCCCGTGAGGTGGCCGCGGCTCTCGGGATCACCGACGACGCGGCTCGGCAGCGAGTTTCCCGGGCGAAGGCTGAATTCCGTGAAGTCTGGGGGCCGTGATGGATGACGTCGAGCGCGCCTTGAGAGACCTGCCCGAGGAGTCGCCTCCACCCGCGATCGTCCTGGCCGCGGTGCGCACCTTCCGCTACCGCGCCATCGCGACGGTCGCGGCGATCATCGCGGGGGTGCTGCTCCTCGGCATGGTGTGGAACGCTATCAGGCCGGACAACCTGGGCGCCGAGGCCGCTTCGGCGCGGAATCCGACCGTGGTGCCGATCCTCGAAGTCGCCGAGTACGACGGGATCATGATCGAGGTGACGGAGATGGTGTGGGACGACGGGACCGGATACCTGCGGTTCTTGGCCTGGGACACAGGCATCCATGCTGAGGTCATGATCGAGCCGGTGGCGATCACGACCAGCGAGGGTGAGAGGATTGACGTCCGCTTTAGGACGAGTCTTTGCCTACAGAATTACACGGTTCCGGACGGACCCCACATCGAGCGGAGAACGGCTGGGGGGTGGATCAAGTTCGACGATCCCGACCACGATCCCTGGGGAGCCCTGTCGTTCGAAATCGAACTCCAGGTATACCCGCTCGAGATAGTCCTCGAAGGAGGCGAACTCGGACCGTTTCCGACACTCACCATCCGCTACGAAGGGCTGGACCTGAGATGATCGACTGGAACCGATACCACCTCCCGCCCGAGGCGGCGCGAATCGACCGTATCACCTTCCGGGTGTGGAAGCTCTGGCATGGGTGGTTCCGGCCCACGTTGGGCCTAGCATTTCGCATCGCCGGTGGCCTCGCCTTCGTCTTTGTCGTCGGGCTCGTCGTCGCCGGCTCCCTTCGTCTCGGGCAATGGGCCATCGCTGCGACCGGCGTGATTGTCCTCGGAGTTCTTGGTGGGTTTCTCACCCACCGCAAGCCCCAGAAGGAAGCAGCGCCGGGCCCGACCAAGTCCTGGATTGTTGCCGTGCTCCTCGCGATCCTGCTTGCGCCGGTGCTGCTGCTCGTCGCCTTCGTGCTGGAAGTGCTGATGTCATTGGTGTTCTGGATTGGCGCCTTCCCGGTGGTGCTGCTCGTCCCCGTTGTGGCGCTCGGCATGGGCAGACTCATCGGGCGCCGGCTAACGCGAGAAGCCTCGCGCTACCCACCGTCGATCCCCTGAGCGAGTGAATCACCCGGCGCAGGTCTCCCCCAGCCACGCCACGGTCCTCGGCTCACCTCATGAGAGCCGCTGCGAGACGGTCGACGTAGCTGCGGTGGCAGAACCAGAAGGCGGTGTCGGCGTCGGCTCCGGAGTACTCCGTCGACACGTCCTCATTGGGATCGATGCTCCATTCGTCGACGATCGCGCCGCGGTCCTCCATGCACGCCACCATGGCCGCGACCGCCGTCTCATACTCGGCGCGGGTATCGACGCCGTCGGCGAGGATCTCGTCCTGAAGAGCTGTCCCTGCAGGGTCGGGCTTGGGCTCCTCGAAGGGAGTTCCCATGACGATGGTGGTGTCGGGGCTCTCGTTCGCGGTCTCTTCCGATTCGTAGAGCACCACCGTCTGGCCGTCGACGGTCGTCGCCAGCGCCCACATGACCGGCGGGTCGAAGGTCCGCAGGCGTTCCCATGTGGCGCCGTCTCGGGTGAGCCACGCCGCTTGGCCGTCGATCCCGGTCAGCGCCCCGTCGACCTCGAAGAAGGATTCACTGCGATACGAGAACGGCGGATCCGGCTGCAGCTGCCATTGCAGGCCGTCCGTGGAGGTCCGGACATGGATCATCGTGGCACCGTCGGTGAATGCGAAGTTCAGTGCCATCCAGCCGCCGGGCATGTCGATCACCCAGGTCGAGGCGCCTCGCTGGCCGGGATTGGGTTCCGGCGCCTCGACGGGTACGCCCGGCGTCCACACAGATCCGTCATCGGAGGCCCATGTGGCGAAGCTCCCATCGGGCTTGCTGAGGACCGCCACGAACCCGGCCCCGCCGCCGGCGATCTCCAGGTGGCCGTCCTCCAGGTCACTGGCCTCAGGGAATCCGACGGGGGTGTTGCGCTCCCACTGCTCTGCTCCCAGCCTCCACAGGGTGGGAGGCAGCTCATCGAATGGATCCGAAATGGTCGCTAGGAACACCTCGCCACCGGCTGCTACGTCGCGGAACCGTGTCGCCAGTTCCTCTGGAACCTCGACAAGCGACCAGTCCCGGCCGTTCGTCGAAGTCCAGGTCACCTCGTTCTCCGGTCCAATACCAAGCCATAGTGTTTCGTTGGCGACGGCCATTCTGAGCTGTGGTCCCGCCATGGGCGGTGGTTCGTAGTCGGGCTCCCGGGGGAACTCGACAGGTGTCCAGGTGACGCCATCGGACGAGAAGACGATCTGACTCGACCCGCTGTGGTAGGCATGACCGATGAAGCCCCCGGGCCCAGCGGCAAAACCCATCACATCCTCGGGAAACTCTCGCCACACGGTATCGGTGGGGTCGACCATCTCGGTCCCCGTCCCGCTGGGACGCAAGAGCAACAAGGGGACGCCGGCGAGCAGCACCACGGCGAAGACGGCAACGGCAACGACCGGTCCGCTGAGGCGGTGGCGGGGAGCAGGAGCGGGCGCGGGGACGGCGGTTGAAGTCGTTGAGGTTCCCTTGATGCGCTCCAGGAGGGCCTGAGCGCCGAGGGGCGAGCCTCGCTCGGCCAGGGTTTCGAATGCGTCTCTGTAGCGGTTCATGATTCGGCCTCCTCCAACAAGCTGCGAAGACGCCGCCTCCCCCGGGAGGCGGCCATGCGCACTGCTCCGTTGGACATCTCGAGCATGCCGCCCACCTCCTCGAACGAGTACCCCTCGACGTCGTGCAGGAACAGCACGGCCCGCTCTGTTGCGCTCAATCGGAACAGCTCGGCCACGTCTGACGGATACTCGGCGTCAGCGGCACAGGGAGCCGATCCCCGCAGTTTCTGCAGGGCCGTTCGGGTTCGACCGAAGCGGCGCCGTTGCGTGTTCGCCGCGCTCAGGATGGCTCGACGGAGGTAGGCAGCGGGTGCCACCAGCTCGGCGAGGGGACGGACTTGAAGTGTGCGGAGGAACGCTTCCTGCACGAGGTCATCGGGGTCGACGTCGGGACGGCCGACGACGGCGGCGAAACGGCGCAACGGGGGTAGATCTCCGGCACGAGATCGCGATCGGTTGCCGGCACCGATGAACCCTCGTCGATCATTGAAGCGCTGGCCTCCCCTTGCGGTCTCACACATACAAGACGCTCGGGGGACCAAGAACGCAACACGGCGGCGGGTTGTCCGGTGTGTGGGGGGGGTCCGAGAGCGCGGTGACTCTGCCACGACTTGCCGCGGTGACGCCCCGGTGGGCCAGCGACCCGCCGGGGACTGGCGGACCTGGGACGGCGGCTGCCGTGCCGCGGCCGATTGTCCGCTGGGCGTCCTGCCACGGTTCTCTCACCGAATCATGCTCCGAAACCGTCGGTGGACGCTCAGGTGTAGAGGACGGTGAGATAGACCACGTAGACGGCGATGAGAAGTCCGGCGCTCCACCGAGTCAACTGCCCGGTCTTTGCGCCCAATCCGAGGACGAGGAGAGGCAAAGCGGCTGCCAGCCATGCGGCGCCGATCACACCGCTGGTGACGATGGGACGAGCCATGGCTGCGCCACCGAGGGTGACGGTTGCGTTGTATCCGGCAGAACCGACGACTCCTGCGACGGCCAGCTCGCTGACTTCGCGCCGATGCGCTGACACGGCCAATGCGAACATCTCAGCCGTTGTCGCCAGTGCCACCACACTCAATCCCACAACCGACTCGGCGACGCCGAAGGCATCCACCAGCCGGTCCGCTCCCAAGACCGCTACCCAGCCCCCCGGCGCCATGATCAGCACTCCACCGGCAACGAACAGCAGACCAGTCCAAGCCGTGCCGTTCTCAGGCGGACGGTTCTTCTCCTCGAGTTCACCCAGCTCGCCGATGGCCGGCGGGTGCCGTTCCCAGATCCAGACCAACACCACCGCGGCCACGTACAGCAACACCAGGACCAGGCCCTCGCCCCGAGCGACCCCACCAGACAGCATCACCGCAGCCGCCCCGCCGAGCGCGGAGGCACCCAACAGATACCGTCGCACTTTCCCCCCCACCGGGAGCGGCCTCATCAGCGCGGCCAGCCCCAACACCAGAGTGAGCATCGTGACATTCGCCCCGATCGCGTCACCAGCAGCGAGACCACCCCGACCCCGCACCGCCGCGATCACCGCCGTGATCAACTCCTCAGGCTCGGCTCCCGCAAGCAACAACCCGACAGCCAAACCTGTGACTTCGAGACGTTGCCCAGCCATGGCGGCATGCTCGACGAACAACTCCGCGCCCAGCCAAAGAAGACCTGCCGCGAGCCCCACGAGAACCAGACCGAACAACACGATCAGATCGTACGTTGCCCAACCGCCGGACCGATCGCTCGATCGCGGGGCATCGCACATCCCGCCCGATACCGGGTCTCCCGGATCGCCGATTCACCGGCACGGGGAGCTAGCCGATTCTTCGACCCGGTATTAAGCACCACCCAGTTCGTGTCGATAGAGACAATCTGGGTACGAGTCCGGTCGGGAACTGGAGGACATTGCGGATCAGCCGTGCGGGTGTGATTTCCCGCATCGCCCCCGGCGATTGCAGAGGATTGGCGTGAAGAGAGCAGTACACCGGCTGGCGGACAGGATGCGCTTGCCCTGGGGCATCGAACTCGACTCCAGAGTTCGTTCCGGGCTAACACAACGCTGGCACCGGCTGCGAATCGGGGCATGGATCGCCTCCGTCGTCCTCGGGGGCGTGGTGGCACTGGTGGCATACCCCCGTGCCGGGGCCGCCTCCGTGTTCGGCGTGCTCGCGCTTCTCCACGCCCTCCTCACCCGGAAGAGACCGCAAGCTTCGATCGCACTGGCGATGGACATCACGTTGGGCTTCGTCATTCTCGAGATCGTCGCCGTTCCCACCGCGGTCCTGGCCATCGTCTACATGACGTTCGTGGTGATCGTCGTGCTGCTGTGCACCGCCATCCAACGGTTGATGGTCGCGATCCTCGCCTCCGCCGTCTTCGCCTTCACTGCCGCCTACCACTCGCCCGGGACGGGAGACCTCGTCGGCACCGCTTGGAGCAACATCTGTGGATGGCTCACGTCGGCCATCTTCCTAGGGCTGCTGGTGGGGGTGGTGAGCCTGGTGATCGACCAAGTCCAACGCGACATGGAGAAGCTCGACCAAGCCAACGGGCAACTCGAGCAATTGGTCGAATCCAGGGATGACCTGATCGCCGCCATCAGCCACGGGATCCGCACTCCACTCGCCGGGGTCATAGGCTTCGCCGCCGAGCTGAACGAGGAGTGGTTTTCCTTCAGCGCCGAGGAGCTCAGGGAGATCGCAGGCGACATCGCCGCCTTGGGCACCGAGATCGAGTACATCACCGAGGACCTGACCGTTGCTGCCCGCAGTGAGCTGGGCACCCTGGTCACCCGCAGCGAATCCGTGGAACTCCACGGCGAGACCCTCCATTTCGTTGATCAGTGGAGCCGAAAGCCGGACGGCTTCGAGGTCATCGGGGAGTCCTGCTACGTGCAGGTCGACCGGCTCCGACTGCGTCAGATTCTCCGCAGCTTGCTGACCAACGCAATCGAGCACGGAGGCAGGCGCATCTGGGTCGAGGTCGGGCCCGTTCCCGATGGAGGGGCGGTCAGGGTGTGCGATGACGGGGAGGGCGTCCCCGACGAGTTTCGCGACCAGGTGTTCGCTCCCTACGAACGGCTGCACCGCCGCCCGACGCTGACTGCTTCGACGGGTCTCGGCCTCGCCCTCGCCCGCGGACTGGTCGAGGCGATGGGTGGCACCCTCAGCTATCGGCGTTTCACCCACGCCACCGTCTTCGAGGTCACCTTGCCCCATGCGCGTGGCGTACACCAGCTGTCGTCACCGACCTCTGACACCCTGCTGGCGGCGAGCAACCTCTGAAACGTCCTCTCACGGGTGCTTCCTGTGGCGACCGATGACGCTGTCACGTGCACGGGCGGTGCGGGCGAGGCGCCTCGCCTGACGCAGCGGCTCGGGAGTCCGGGCTCGCCCGATCACGGCGAGCACGATCTCGACCGCAGTGTCCGGGTCGGTACGCCATCCGGCGTGCACCGCCAGCGGCCGCCGGCCGGGCCGGGTACGGAGCCAGTGGCCGACCATCTCGTCGCCGACATGAAGCGGCGCCATGGCGCCCGGCTCCTCGGACTTCGGGAAGCTGCCCTGGGCGACGAGCGTGCGGTGGGTCACGCCGACGGTCGGGACGTCGAGCACCGCTCCCAGGTGGACAGCAAGTCCCGCCCGACGCGGATGGTCGCGACCGGTGGCGTTCACCAGCAGCAGCTCGGGCCGTGAGCCCAGTCCCGCCGCGGCGGCCTCGAGCAGCGGGCCCTCGCGCAGGGCGAGCAGACCGGGCTCATAGCGGAAACCGGCCTCGCCCGTCACCACCCCCGAATCGACCAAGCGCCCATCGACTACGAGCGCCGCCGCCGCCCAGCCTGGGTCTCCCGTCGCACCCGGTCCCGTCCCGCCCCGGCCGAAGCACACGAACACTCCGGCGACGGAGAGGGGAACCGAGTCGGCAGGTGGGGACCATCCGGCGCCGACCGTTGCCAGTTCGAGCTGCACCCTGATGAGGTCGGCCTCGGTGGCAGGCCATTCCATTCACTCAGGGTACGCCTACGCCCTCGGGACACGACAGGGCGGGCCGGGGCCTCAGGGCTGCGGTGCCCGGCAGCTCCAGTGGGAAGGTCCGCCATCGGCGAGTAGCCAGGCACCCACAGCGATGTTGGCCTCCGGGTCGTACGGCGACGCCCCCGCCCATCCCGCAGCCGCGGCCCGTCCGGACCAGTAGCGATCGAGGTGCTGCATCAGGCCGCGAGCCGACGTACGCGGGTTGACGGCCGTCGGGTCGCCGTGCGACTCGCACGAGATGATCTGGAGCGCCCAATCGACCCAAGCCGGGGGAAAGTGCTCCTCCACGAGAGGGCGCCATTGCTCGACGCTGTCGGGGAAGGCGGAGTCTCGAGATCCTCCCGAGGAGGCGATCTCGTCGGGAGCGGTTGTCGCCAGCGGCTCGGTCATGGTCGCAGGGAGCATCGCGGTCGCCGTGGTTTGTAGCGCTGCCGCCGGCGGTGCGACGGCGCTGGCGGTTCCTGTCGCGCCGTCGGCGAGATCGGGGATGGAGTCGTGCGATTGCTGAGGCTCGGCACTGCGGCAGACGGCGCAGAAAGCGTTGACCGCCACCGCCGCCGGAGACTCGGCGGGTCGAGCCTGCATCAGCGGCGTCGGGCCGAGGGCGGTGATGAGGGCGAGCAGGGACGCGATGACGTAGTGAGCGAAGTTCATGAGGCCTCGTGGGTGGGGGGCAGGGACATCCTGTGACGGGATTCCACGGGCTTCCTGGCCACTTGGGTCCGTCAAACAGGCGATGCCCCCGAAGGGGCACCGATGCGGCGGGGGAGGCTAGCCGGCCCGTGAACGCTGTGCAAAGCCGTCCGAGGCCGTCAGGCGTGCCGATCCCGACAACAGGGGATTGCCGCCGTCCCTTCTCGGGGCAAGATGGGAGGGTTCCCTCGGAGGTCGAACCGTGCAACGGCTAGCGGATTCGATCGAGATCGGAGTCGCTCCCGAGCGCATCTGGAACTGGCTCGTCCGCCTTCCGGAGCACTTCGTCGCCTAGCACCCGGATCACGAGATGGCCCGCTGGGCGCGCGGTGAACCCGTGGAGGTGGGCGCGATCCTGCAGCGGCTCATGGAGTCGCCCGACTGACCCTGCTCGGCCTGCCACGGAGCGCCGCCGGGTGTCCACGGTGGCCTCGATTGGGTCTTCCTGCCCTAGTGAGAGCCCGCCTTCGCGGCGGACGATTGAGGGAACGGCGGCCTCCGGAGGGGTTTGGGATGCAGGATCATCGAGATCTCATCGTGCTCGAGAGCGTCTCGAGGCGGTACCGGCTCGGCGCGGTGACCGTGACGGCCCTCGAGAACGTCGATCTCCACGTCGACGAGGGCGAGTTCGTCGTGGTGCTGGGGCCGTCGGGGAGTGGCAAGACCACCCTGATCAACATGATCGGGGCGCTTGACACGCCCACCGAGGGCCGGATCCGGGTCGCCGAGGTGGACATCACCAGAGCTTCGCGCAAAGAGCTGTTCGACTTCCGGCGCAAGCTGGTCAGCTTCGTGTTCCAGAGCTTCAACGTTTTCCCCGGCCTCACCGCCGGCGAGAACGTGCAGTTCGGCATCGACGCCTCCGAGCGCGACGAGAAGCGTGATGCCGGCGAGCTGCTGGAGCGAGTGGGTCTCGCCGGGCGGGCGGACCACTTCCCCCACGAGCTGTCCGGCGGGGAGCAGCAGCGGGTGGCCATCGCCCGGGCACTGGCGACAGGCAACCCGATCATCCTCGCCGACGAGCCCACCGGCGAGCTGGACTTCACGACCGGCGTCCAGATCCTCGAGCTGCTACGAGCACAGGCCGGACCCGGCACCGCCGTCGTGGTCGTGACCCACAACCGGGAGATCTCCCGGATCGCCGACCGGGTCGTCGAGCTCTCCAGCGGTCACATCGTGCGCGACGGTCCTCCGGTGGGTGGGCGGGCCGCCATCAGTGAGCTCCGTTGGTGAGCGCCGCATGATGCTCTGGCTGCGGTGGTCGTGGCGCGACCTGCGGGCGAGATGGGTCCAGGTGGCCACCATCGCCCTCATTCTCGCCCTCGGCTCCGGGGCCTACGCCGGGCTCGCCAGCACCGGGGCTTGGCGCCAGGAATCGGCCGACGCCTCCTATGCCGCCCTCGACATGTACGACGTGCGGGCCGAGCTCAGCCCCGGCAGCCTGGTTCCCCAAGGCACCCTCACCGCCCTGCTGGAGGGCG
>Ga0315543_1003554_pt1 | contig 13884 bp, 12 predicted proteins | sample SalMarSW160210MG_2_FD_203098 | JGI IMG/M metagenome (GOLD analysis project Ga0315543, IMG submission 203098) | Salt marsh sediment microbial communities from the Plum Island Ecosystem LTER, Massachusetts, United States - Salt Marsh Sediment SW1601-210 ...
GGGAAAATGCTCAAAGAAAGACAGGGCTTCTTCCACAGTCATATCCAGTACCTCGGCTATGTTCTTACCCTTAAATCTAATCTCGAGAGCCTCGCGGTTATAGCGCTTCCCCTTGCACACCTCACAGGGAACAGTCACATCAGGCAAAAACTGCATCTCAATCTGGATAAAGCCCTCCCCCCGACAGGCTTCACAGCGCCCACCCTTAACATTAAATGAGAACCGACCCGGGGCGTAGCCTCTCATCCGAGCCTCAGGAATGGTAGCAAAAAGCCCACGAACAGGGGTAAAGGTTCCAGTGTAGGTAGCCGGATTACTACGAGGAGTACGGCCAATGGGAGACTGGTCAACATTAACCACCTTATCAATATGCTCCACACCGATGATACCATCACAGTCGCCAGCACTCTCCCTCGACCGATAAAGTATTTGTGCCAGCTTCTTATACATAATCTCATCGATAAGGGTACTCTTACCGCTACCTGAGACCCCGGTAATACAAACAAACATACCCAGGGGAATATGAACATCTATATTTTTCAGGTTATTCTGCTTAGCCCCCTTTATTACTATCTCCTTGCCTGAACCAGAGCGGCGCTTGTGTGGTAAGGGAATCTGCTTCACCCGACTAAGATACTGACCGGTTATTGATTCCTGGCAACTCATGATATCTGAAACAGTTCCGGTAGTTACCACCCAGCCACCATGCTCCCCGGCTCCAGGTCCCATATCAATAATATGGTCAGCAGCCCGCATCATGGCTTCGTCATGCTCCACAACCAATATAGTATTACCCAAGTCCCTCAGCCTCTTTAGCGTCTCAATCAAACGGAAGTTATCAGCTTGATGCAAACCCACTGTAGGTTCATCACAAATATAAAGTACGCCCATAAGCCCACTGCCAATCTGAGTTGCCAAGCGGATTCGCTGGGCTTCACCGCCACTCAAGGTAGCCGAAGCACGGTCAAGGGTAAGATAGTCCAGGCCAACATCTTTAAGGAAGGTCAGGCGGGATTGAATTTCCTTAAGAATCTGATGGGCTATCATTTGCTCTCGCTCAGTAAGGATAGCTTTTCTACCATCACCACCGATAGCAGCCACCCATTCCAACGTCTGAGTAACTGACATTGAGCTAACCTCAACAATATTTCTACTACCAATGGTTACAGCTAAAGACTCCGGTTTAAGTCGCTTACCCTGACAAACCGGACACGCTCTGGAAACCATGTAACGCTCAATATCAGCGCGAGAGTGCTCAGAACCGGTATCCCAATACAGTCGCTCCAAGCGAGGGATTACACCTTCATAGCCGGTAAAATATTCCCTGACCCGACCGAAACGGTTCCTATAACTTACCAGCTCCCCTTGTTCTCCATAAAGCACAAGTTTAAGGTGGCGCTCACTCAGCTCCTTAACTGGAGTATTAAGAGAGAAGCCATAACGCCGAGCCAAATCCTCAAGCTGGTTGTAATACCAAGATGACCATTGCCAGGGACGAATCGCCCCCTGAGCTAGAGAGAGTTCCTTATTGGGGATAACCAGCTCAGGGTCTATCTCCAGCTTAACCCCTAAGCCGGTGCAGGCAGGACACGCACCATGCGGACTATTAAAGCTAAATGTTCTAGGGGCAATCTCACCCAGGCTGATTCCACAATGGACACAGGCGAAGTGCTCTGAGAACAGCAATTCCTCACCATCAATAATGGACACCAGCACCACCCCTGCCCCAAGTTTGAGGGCAGTTTCTACGGAATCAGCAATGCGACTCTGGCTCCCGTTCTGCCCTGTTACCAACCTGTCTACTACCACCTCAATGGAGTGCTTCTTATACTTATCGAGTTGAAACTCCTCAGATAAGTCATGGATATGCCCATCAACCCGAACCCTGACATAGCCCGCCTTGCGCAAATCATCAAATACCACCTGATACTCACCCTTACGGTCTCTAATCAGAGGTGCCAGAACCATGATACGGCTATTCTCAGGGATATTTTGAATAGCATCCACAATCTGCTGCACTGTTTGCCTGGCAATTTCTCGTCCACACTCGGGGCAGTGGGGATGACCAACCCGGGCAAAAAGCAGACGCAGGTAATCATAGGTCTCAGTTACAGTGCCCACTGTAGACCGTGGATTCCGGCTCGGCCCCTTCTGGTCAATAGAAATGGCTGGGCTTAGCCCTTCGATATAATCAACCTCGGGCTTCTCCATCCTGCCCAGAAACTGGCGAGCATAGGCAGACAGAGATTCTACATAGCGGCGCTGCCCTTCAGCATAGATGGTATCAAATGCCAATGAACTCTTACCCGAACCGGAGACACCGGTAATAACTACCAGTTTATCACGAGGAATAACTACATCTATATTTTTGAGGTTGTGCTCACGAGCTCCTTTAACAACTATTGTATCCAGCGGCATGCCTTCTCCCCATACCTTATTCTATATCAGGGACTTTATTGTAGCACTAGACCGTAAGCGTAACAAGAGAAGACTACACCAGAGTTCAGAAACTCCCACATCACCCGCAGAGCATGATAACTGGTCACATACCATTTATGTAATACCCCCCAGAGGTGAAAAATGGGCATAAAAAAACCTACTGGCGTTATTTATCATCAAATTGATAGGCTGCTCTATTGACAAAAGGCACAAATAAGGCTACAATAGGGACAGTTGTCAATAACAATCACGATTACTACCCGGGCTTACATGCGGTAGCTCCGGATATGGTTGTACCAGTAAGCCAGGTTATTAAGTGTAATATTGTAACTCAGCATAACCGTCCTAACTCCGGGAGGTAAAAGTTGAGCAAGCAACTGGTTGGAGTTGAAATAGAGACAGACGATCTGATGCGCAGATCCGGGTTACTCAATATTCTGATACTGAGTCTGGCGGGAGCACTGGTACTATTCATGGTTATCGTCCTGACTCTAAGGTTACCCTCGATGACCTCCAGCCTAATCTCTATCATCAGCGCATTAGCTATCTGTGGCATATCCTACTGGCTAATTCATTTTGGTAAACTCCGCCTTGCCACCTATATTTTCCTCGGCGGCTTTATCCTCGTTGCCAACACCGCCATCTTGCTGCCAAATATACCCCCGGAGACAAGGATAGTGGCACCGCTCTTCTACTCTTTGAGCGTAGTGGCGGCTGGTGTCTTGATCGCTCCCATAGCCTCATTCTGGTTCGCTAGCTTTGGCGCCGCCACATTGCTGACCATTGTGATAAGCATGGGTGGGGCTGCCTACTTCGTCCCCTCAACAAAGCTAGCCTTAGGCTGGGGAGTAGTTTCAGCACCAATTGTCTTCTCATTTGTGTTAGCGAGTATGTCCTGGCTTTTCGGCAGCAGCATAAATAATGCTCTATCAGCCTTTAGACAGCGTTCTGAGGAACTTCAAGCCAGCGAGGAAGAGATACGCCAATTGAACGAAGAGCTTGAGCAGCGAGTTGTTGAACGCACGAGACAACTTGAAGCTGCCAATAAGGAACTTGAAGCCTTTGCCTATTCTGTCTCACATGACCTGCGTGCCCCTCTGCGCAGTATTGATGGCTTCAGTCAAATCATGCTAGAAGATTATACCGACAAGCTGGACAAGGAGGGCGCAGAGTGCCTCCATCGTTTGCGTGCAGCCAGCCAACGTATGGGACACTTTATCGATGACATGCTGAAGCTGTCACGGGTGACACGCGGCAGCATGCACCACAAGACGGTAAACTTAAGCAAATTGGCGCAGACGATTGCAACCGAGCTTCAGCAGAGCCAACCTGAACGCCAGACAGAGTTTGTTATTGCCAAAGGGCTGACCGTAAATGGTGATGAACGGCTCCTAGAAGTGGTGCTGGAAAACCTGCTCGAGAACTCGTGGAAGTTCACCGGGAAACAAGCACATGCCAGGATAGAATTTAGCTATAAGGAAGCTGATGGCAAACCTGTTTATTTTGTAAGCGACGACGGTGTTGGCTTCGATATGGCCTATGTCGACAAACTATTCGGTGCCTTCCAGCGCCTGCACTCACCAACCGAGTTCGAAGGCACCGGCATTGGTCTGGCTACGGTACAGCGTATCATTCATCGCCACGGTGGTCAGGTCTGGGCTGAAGGTGCTGTGGAACGTGGTGCAACGTTTTACTTCACACTTAGCTAAAAAGGAGGAATAACATGGATAAGCAAACCATCCTACTGGTGGAAGACAACCCTGACGACGTGGCATTAACCTTGCGAGCATTTAAGAAAAGCAACATTCTCAATAAAGTAGTGGTGGCAAATGATGGTGCCGAAGCATTGGATTACCTGTTTGCCACCGGTAAATACACTGGTCGTGACACAAACGTGATGCCTCAGCTCATCCTATTAGACTTAAAGCTCCCGAAACTCGATGGTATGGAAGTATTACGGCATATGCATGCTGATAACCGGACAAAACTGCTTCCTGTAGTTATTCTCACCTCATCCAAGGAGGAGCAGGACGTGGTTGATGGCTATAACTTGGGTGCTAACAGCTACATTCGTAAACCGGTGGACTTTTCCCAGTTCAGCGAGGCGATACGGCAACTGGGACTATACTGGTTGGTCTTAAATGAACCACTGCCGAGAGGAAAGAGTGCTTAGATGGGTAAGCCACTACGGATATTGATAGTCGAGGATTCAGGAGACGATACGCTGTTGATAACACGTGAACTACAGCGCAACGGCTATAACCCGATAGTTGAACTGGTAGACACACCCGCCGCCATGACCGCTGCACTAGATAAGCAGACATGGGATATCGTCATTGCCGATTATGTCCTGCCGCACTTCAGCGGGCTCGATGCGTTAAAGCTGCTCCAAAAAAGGGAGCTTGACCTGCCTTTTATCATCGTGTCGGGTAAGATCGGGGAGGATACAGCGGTAGCAGCTATGAAAGCCGGGGCACATGACTACATTATGAAGGATAATCTGATGCGGCTTACTACCACTATAGAGCGAGAGGTGCGCGAGAGCAAGACACGCCAGGAGCGCAAGCGGCTAGAAGAGATGATAGAGGAGCGCACTAAAGAGCTCCAGAATGCCGAGGAGAAGCTGGTCAACAAGAGGAAGCTAAGTATACTGGGCCAGCTGGCTGGCGGCGTGGCCCACGAACTGCGCAATCCACTGGGGGCAATCAAGAACGCTGCCTATTTCCTCAACGCGGCTCTGGAAGAACCCGAACCGGAGGTGAAGGAGACACTGGAGATACTGGAGAAAGAAGTGGTAAGGTCAGAGCACATCATCAGAAGCCTCCTCGGCTTCGCCAGTCCAAAGCCCCCCATCCGGCATAAGGTGAATATCAACGCCGTTATCCAGACGGCGCTATCCCGTACCGTCCTGCCGGAGAACGTTGAGGTGGTAAGTCAGCTAGACGAGACGCTACCAAATATCCTGGCTGACCCTGACCAACTCGACCAAGTCTTGGGAAACATTATTCTCAATGCCATACAGGCTATGCCTGAGGGTGGCCACCTGGTTGTCAAGTCTGAAGTCCCCAATCCAGGGTGGGTTGCCGTCTCCATTGCGGATACAGGGGCGGGCATCCCTGAAGAGAATCTGACGGAAATCTTCGAACCAATATTCAGTACCAAGGCCAGGGGGATTGGGCTTGGATTGTCACTCGTCAAGACCCTGGTTGAGGGACATAGAGGTAGTATTGAGGTGGAAAGTGAAGTGGGAAAAGGTAGTACCTTCACCGTAAGGCTGCCAGTCAACTCAGAGGAGGAAAAGTAACATAGAGAAGAAAGCTACCATCCTGATAGTGGATGACGATGTTAGTCTATGCAAGACTATGTCCCTTGTTCTGGGACGTAAGGGCTACGCTGTCACTACCGCCAACGACGGTCCAGAAGCCATCGAAAGGGTCAAGAAGAGTTTCTTCGACATAGTTTTCCTCGACATCAAGATGCCCCGCATGAATGGAGTGGAGACCTATAGAAGAGTCAAGGAGCTCAGACCCGAAGCTGTGGTGGTGATGATGACTGCTTACGCAGTTGAGGACCTGGTTCAAGAGGCGCTGCAGGAAGGAGCCTATAAGGTAATCTATAAGCCCCTTGACATGGGAGACGTACTCAGCTTGATCAACGAGATTCAGGAGAGGGAACAAAAGCCAGAATGATTGGAGTAAGAGATGGGCGAGAAAGAAAGCATCCTAATCGTTGACGATGATGAAAGCACCTGTAGAATGCTGGCGCTCATATTTGGTAAGAACGGCTATGAAGTGGAGGCGGCTGGGACGGGGCGCGAGGCCTTAGAGAAGGCACAGGGGAAATTCTTCAATGCGGCTCTTCTGGACATCAAGCTGCCCGATATGGAGGGGATAGGGCTACTGGCGCCTTTGCATAGAATGCATCCTGACATGGTGATGATAATGGTCACCGCCTATGCCTCTCTGGAAACAGCGATGCAAGCCCTGAACAAGGGAGCATCAGCCTACATCACCAAACCATTTTACATGCAGGAGGTCCTGGTTACCGTCAGGGAGGCACTTGAAAAGCAACGCCTGGTAATGGAGAACAGGAGGCTGTACGAGGAAGCCCAACAGGAACTGGCCGAGCGCAAGCGGACGGAGAAAGTTTTAAGAGAATCAGAAGAAAGATACAGGACTTTATTCGAAGCATCTGCTGAGGGGATACTCATAACAGACTATAAAAGTCAAGAATTCAAATATGCCAATCCAGCTATATCTAAAATGCTGGGATATAGTGCTGAAGAACTAAAAGAGATGGGTATAAGTGATATTCACCCCAAAGATTTATTGGAGTATGTAGTTTCTGAATATATGGCTCAAGCAAAAGGAGAAAAAGCATTGGCACGGAATATTCCGTGTCTCAGAAAAGACGGAATGACAATATATGTGGATATTCATACAGTTAAGACTATCATGGACGGAAGAGAATGTATTATTGATTTCTTTAGCGACGTCACCGAGCGCAAGCTGGCAGAGGAGCAACGCAAACAAAGTACGGAGAAGCTGCTAAGAGCCATGCAGGAAACCATCCGGGCCCTGGTCACAACAGGTGAAATGAGGGATCCTTATACCGCCGGTCATCAATGGCGAGTGGCCAATCTCGCCACCGCCATAGCCACAGAGATGGGCCTTTCCAAAGACATGATTCAAGGAATCTATATGGCAGGGATTATTCATGATATCGGCAAAATAAATGTACCTGCTGAAATTCTCAGTAAACCCGGTCGATTAAACGAAATTGAAATGAGTATGATTAAGGGGCATTCCCAAGCTGGTTACGACATATTGAAGACTATAGAATTTCCGTGGCCGATTGCCCAAATGGTCCTTCAACATCATGAAAGGATGGACGGTTCTGGATATCCTTCAGGTCTACGGGGTGAAGACATTATCCCGGAAGCAAGAATATTAGCCGTAGCTGATGTTGTCGAGGCCATGGCGTCTCATCGACCTTATCGGCCTTCTTTGGGTATAGATAACGCATTAAAGGAAATCTCACAAAATAGGGGTATCCTTTACCACTCTGAAGTGGTAGATGTTTGCTTAAAGCTTTTTACCGAGAAAGGGTTTAAGTTCGAGCAAGAGGTGAAGACAACAACTCTCCGACAATACATCCCCACTTGGAGCTTTCAGCCCTCAGCTAAATCGCCTCCAGTAACTTCGACTACACGCGACGCGCTATGGAAAACCCGACCAATATAACGAAAAGGGTTATGTAAAACAATACTTAGTTTGGAATCGAACTACTAGGGTAATGCAACTACCAACCTAGCAGTGTTGATATTCCGCTATCTTACCAGAAGGCCGCCATCAACAGTGACTATAGCCCCATGCATATAATCTGATGCCGGCGATGCCAAAAAGACAGCAACCCCCTTAAAATCGTCAGGCATACCCCACCGGCCAGCCGGAATCTGGACAAGAATAGCTTTGCTACGTTCTTGGTCATCCGAGATAGGTCCCGAAAGCTTGGTCTTAACCCAGCCTGGAGCAATAGCGTTAACGTTTACCCCACGAGCAGCCCACACATTCGCCATTGTCTTCATCAACTGGTTGATACCCCCCTTGCTAGCCGGGTAGGCAGAAGACTTGGTTCCGCCAGTAAAACCCAAAATGGAGGAGGTGAAAATTATCTTTCCATATCCCCGAGCAAGCATATCTTTTCCGATCTCACGGCTAAGAATAAAATGGGAAGTAAGGTTGACTTCCATTAACTTATCCCAGTAATCATCCGGATACTCGTCAATTTCCGCAAGCATAGACACACCGGCGTTACTAAACAGGATATCGATTACGGGGTTATCAGCTTTGAGACGAGAGATAAAGCGGTAAAGAGCCTGGCGGTCAGCGAAGTCGCACCGGTACCCTTTAAACTTCCGCCCCAGAGCCCTGACCTCCTGCTCAATCTCACTCCCCGACTCCTCCAGGGTTCTGCTGACTCCGATAATGTCAGCACCGGCTTCGGCAACAGCCAGTGCCATAGCTCTTCCGATTCCACTTCTGCAGCCTGTAACCAGAGCTACCTTTCCATCCAGCCTGAATTGCTCCAATACATTCATGGACATTCCTCCTATATCTTCCTCCGTCATGGTACTTCAATAGTACCTTCTGATTAGCCCATCAAATATTTACCTTCATATCATCCATAAGTTTTATTATTTTCGGAAAACTCTCGTTCGCCCTTTTCCAAGTTTCACTTCGGATTGATCCAGTTTCTTCATCCTCATTGTATGCTGCTGCGATTGCACTATAGAATTTAAGAAATTCATTTGAACTTAAAGCCACTACCGCATTCCAAGCCTGTGATCTAATCTCGTCGAATCTTTTTCTCCTATTCCCCATTGTAACTTTATCACTATATATAGGGATTCCAAGTTCTTCTCTCAGAGACAATCCAGCAAAGTACATCATAAGATTAACTACTTCCTCTACAATATCTAACCTGCTAGATAGCAATTCACGCTTGATCCGTTTTCTATCATCTTCTATTGACCACTTCCTATCTCTCTCTGCTACTTTACCCTGAATAATATAAGTTGCAAACGCACCAATAACTGTACCAGCGAGTGTCCCGGAAACCGCGAAGATAGCTAATACTGTATTTGGATCCATATTCTGCTCCTATTAGCGAATAAACTCTAGAATTGGTTTCTGTCATCGATAAGATTAGCAAAAGATTAGCAGAAAACTAGATAATAGACAAGTCGATGCTTAAAGTTAAGAATTCTGAGTCTAAATCTGGTACCCCTGGCGCGACTCGAACGCGCGACACGCGGTTTAGGAAACCGCTGCTCTATCCACCTGAGCTACAGGGGCATCTGAAGCTAAAGTTCAAAAAGTTGGCGACACATTGGCGACAGAATTTTTGAGTACCCCTTCCGGTAGCACTTCGTCCAGTAGCGCCATAGCATCGGCCTGCATACCCTCTATTATGTGCGAATAGACATCCATTGTAAAGCCCACGCTGGCGTGCCCTAGCGCCTCAGAGATTACCTTTGGCTTGGCTCCGCGCAGTAACATCAAACTGGCAAAGGTATGTCTCAGGTCGTGGAAACGAACATTCTTCAAGCCGGCTCGTGCTGCTATTCTGTGGAAGTTGTGGCTTACCACGCCGGGGTCTAAAGGCTTCCCTTCAACCGAGGCAAACACAAGGTCGTCCAGGGCAAGCTCTTTCCCTAGCTGGTGGTAAAGCCTTTCCCTGTCAGCCAAATAGTCCCTTAAAAATAATGCCAGCTTGGGTGTCATGGCCACCCTGCGCCGGCTGTGGGCGGTCTTTGGCTCTTTGAAGATACATACCTTGCCACGCTTATAGAGCACCTGGCTAACCGACAAGGAAAGCAAGTCCAGGTCAACATCGCGCCACCTTAAGCCTAATAGTTCGGCCTGCCTCAGCCCGGTAGACACGGCGGTATAGATTACCGGGTAGTAAGGGCTATCCTGTGCTGTATCAAAAAGAAATCCAACCTCTCCGGGCGTCAGTGTCCGCATGAGCTTCTTTCTAGGGGATGGTGCGTCAACCAAGTCACAGGGGTTACGACCGAGATACCCTTGCCTTACTGCATACTTCAAGGCTTGAGACAAGACGCGGTTCTGGTGGTGGACTGTCCGGGCCGACAGTTGTTCAACTGCCTTGCCGTAATATGCCTGAATTGCTGGTGGTTGTAGTTGTTTCAGTTGAATATGCCCTAAGCCCGGTATTAGGTGGCGCTCTATGATGGACTGATAGCCGTCAAGCGTGCGCTGAGAGCAGTTAGTCTTGACATAGCCTTCCAGCCAGTTGTGAAGGTGGTCTGCCAGGGTAAGACGCCCGAGCGGTGTGTATACGCCCTTCTCCAGGCTGACAATTAGCTCGTGGAGTCGGCGTTGTGCATCCTTTTTGCCCCCGTGTACTGTTTCGAAATGGCGTCGGCGCTTGCCGTCCTGACCGGCGCCGATATCAACCGTTATCTGCCAGGAGTGCTCCCCCTTTTTGCGAATGTGACCTCTCATTTTTGCCTCCTTTCTTCTGTGTTCTTATTCTGGCTTAAACCGGGCACAGGTGACAGCGCCCGGGGAAAGCCCGCATTAACTCAATGCCACTCAGCGCAGCGTCTATATTGACTGTGGTGTCCCTTAGCCTGCTTTGAGTCTCTATTTCTCGGAGGTGTTTGGTGGCAGACACAAGCGACGCCCATTCGGGCAGGGTCTCAGCTTCCCTCAATATATTCCACAGCCAGTCATAAAGGGTTTTGGGATCACTGCCAGCTGTAGCCCGGGCCACCACCCGGTCACCCGGTGCCACAAGCTCTCGTCCCCTGATTGTGAGATTTTCATACTCGTTCCCACCCGTTTTGAGGAGAACATTACCAAGTAGCCACTCTCGGAGCGAATCCATGTATTCTGGGTCAATCTTTTGCCATCGCTCAGCTTCTGTTTTATCTACTAGCCACCGGTAGAGCCTCAGGCTGGCTGTCCCATAGTCCTCCACCTCTCTTCGCCAGCTATCCCAGTACGCCCACAGGTCTGAGTCCTTGGCGTGTTCCTTAAGCGCTTGCATTAGGTGATTGTCCTTTGGCTGTAGCGCATACATACGACCCCACTCTAAAGCCACATACCTTGACGAGCCCTTACCAGGCAACCCGAAGACCCCGGCTGGAGATATTGGCCCCGGCATAGGTACTCTTAACCCTGTTAGACCTGGCACCTCGGATGGCGAAGCATCTAATCGCCGTCTCCAACGAAAGGAGGCAAACTCTCTCAGCTCACCAAAGTGGTTGCGGAGCTCCTCTACAAGCACCTGCTTTCTCACCTCATCAGCCAGGATATCAGCCTGCCGCTCCCTGAGATAAGCTCTGACTGTCTGACGGTGGCAGCCGGTAGCCTGAGCTATCGCTGAAATTGACTTTCCCTGGCGGTGCAGCCGTATCATCTCGCCAATCTGTTCCTCACTAATCCGTGGCCTTCGGGGACTTCTCTTTCTTACCATATAGAACCTCCTATTTAATTAATATCCTCAAATCTCGGAAAAATGGGGGTTTTGTCCATCTTTGACGCTTGCCGAGTCACCATTGCTCACTATTAATGGCTTCACATATCGCCATTTGTCACTTTGACAAGCGCATTAAGAGAATTGTAACATACATATAGTCAAAAAGTCAAAGGGTAGTAAAAAAGAAAAATATTAGTTACTTCAAGCTTAAGAGAGAGACTTGTCATGGCAAGAAAAGACAATCTGGAACCGGGTGAGACTCTGTGCATTAGTGTCCCTGCCGCCGCGAGAATGCTCGGGGTATCCCGAAATACTGGTTACGAGATGGTACGGCTGGGACAACTTCCAACTATAAGATGTGGGCACCGCAGATTACTGGTCCCTAAAGCTGCCTTGCTAAAAATGCTTGAGGAAACAAAAGCTAAAAACTCGCCTTAATAATAGATGCTAGCCGGAGGTTACAGAAGATATGGCAAAGAAGAAAAAGAAAACACCTTCCAGGGTCAAATATGAGCAGAAGTGCCCGACAGTTAGTTTCAGGATTTCCAAAGAACTCTATGAAAGACTTGAGGCAGTCAAGGAGGCGGAGGGCAAAAGTACTACCGAAGTATTGAAAGTGGGGGTGGGCCTTCTTGAAGTGAAGGTGAGTAAAGAAAAAGAAGCCAGGAGGCAGGGGTATGAACAAGGTTTTGAAAAGGGCTATGAGGAGGCAGAGAATCTTTATAAAGTAACTTACCCCTGCAGTATATGTGGGAAGACATTGACAGTAACAGGTAAAAAGGAGAAGGAGGCCGTAAGACGGTACATGCGTGAGCATCGATGGGGCCATGTGGAGTGCATTAACCGGAGGTACTAATCCTAATTTGTAGCCTGGATAATGAGGGCATGATTGATGGTAACAGCCTATTTGGAATCTGGCGAGGTACAAAACTTAGAGGAGGCAGCTACTAATGTGCGGGACAAGTTGCTTATTAGACTCCTATTTCACCTCGGTTGCCGAGTTTCAGAAGCTTTGTTCTTGACGGTCAAGGATATAGATTTCACCGCGGGCACAATAACCATTGAGCACCTGAAGGCACGCACCAAACTCTCCTGCCCGAAGTGTGGCGCCAGACTGGGGAAAAGCCACTCTTTCTGTCCCAAGTGTGGTGTAAAGGTAGATGAGGCAGTAGCCCAGGAGCAGCAGCACCGCAGGATGAGAACACTACCTCTGGATAGCGATACTTTAGAAATGTTGAAGGATTACATCAAGCGTGGTGGGCCGGTAAAGCAAAGAGGCAAGAATCTCATATTCGGAATCAATCGGCACAGAGCCTGGCAGATCATAAAAGAATGCGCCGAGAGAGCAGGTCTACCCAAGCTGGTTAATCCTGAGACTGGGAAGGTACACAATGTCAGCCCCCACAGGTTGAGGGATGCTTTTGCTGTGCATGCCGTGAAGACAGAGTGGAGGCCGTTGCAACTTCTATACCAGCATCATTGACTTGGCTGGCAGTGCCGGGTGTAAACTCACCTGATATTCTGAGTGTTGCCTTAACCCGCTGTCCTTCGATTTCATCTTGTTCGGGAGGGTACACCATCATACGTAGGTTCAGCTTCTCGGCTAACCTTTGCCAGGTATCTTCATGTGGTATTGTGCCGGGCATGCCTAAATCATCCACCCATCCGGCGGCAATCACGGTCGCCGCAGCGAGTAAACGTGCCTGCGGCGTACCGTCGGAAAGATGGAACGCATCCTGGAAATCTTTTGCCAAACCGCCTGCTATGTCGGTGCTAAGTCGGTCTGGAGCGCTTAGAATGTCCTCAAGCTCACGCACCCTAGCACGCATCTCTTTAGCATCGCGGGCCACGCCTGATGAACGATCCAACAACTGGGCGTCACTGATAATGCCCAATTCGTGTTGGTGGGACAATCTCTCCAACCGATGCTCAATCTCGGCAAGCCTTTCAATCTTATCTTTCAGTTCTTCAGCTAGAAAAGCCATCTCCCTATCCCGGCTTTCCATTTGCTCGCATATCTGTTCGAAGATGGCTTGGGGATGCGAAAGGGTGCGTCTCAGGGCATCGCTTGTTGCCCTCTGGAAAGCCTCGAAACCGAGGCAGGGAGCGATGCACCGGTCGGGCAGACGATAATCATTGTGGCCGCACCTGCACCCATGACTTTTCGAAAGAGAGTAGCTTCCATTACACAGACCGCAGCGCACTCGCCCGGTCCACCAGTGGGCTCGGCCAAAGGCAGTACGAAAGGTCGTATTCCGACTGAGCCTTGCCAAAATCCGCTCCGCTTCTTCCTCGGTTATGATAGGCTCGATAAGCTCATGGAAATCCTTTCCTTTCCAGGTGATGATACCGGCATACCAGCGGGCATGGTGAAGTACCTTACTCACCGTACTCTGGGCAAACGGTCTTCCCAGCTTGGTGAGAAACCTCCGCTCC
>Ga0315543_1003560_pt1 | contig 13867 bp, 16 predicted proteins | sample SalMarSW160210MG_2_FD_203098 | JGI IMG/M metagenome (GOLD analysis project Ga0315543, IMG submission 203098) | Salt marsh sediment microbial communities from the Plum Island Ecosystem LTER, Massachusetts, United States - Salt Marsh Sediment SW1601-210 ...
GAGGGGCGGGCTACCCTACCTAGCCCTAAGAGCGCCAGATTGCGTTGTCATGGATTGCAGGCCTATTGTAGGTCATATGCAAGCTAGATAGAATAGGGTTCATAGATTTGCTCACGTCTTGACTTATCATCACGTAGTTTTCCACTACAGACCCCTGCAGACCTATCTGTAGAGGTCATCTAGTTCCTCTCTCCGCGCCTGTCAGCTTATACCTAGCACCGGGTCGCACGTTGCAATGGCTAGCCCCCCCGCCACCCCGGCGCCCTCAACACGTGGCCGCCCCTTTAGCGGGCACTTATCACAATTTGCTGTGCCCCCGCTAACACCTAGGGCATCAGCTAGTGGCTGTATATTAAATATTAACATACTAGTATCTAGAGAGGAGGGGAGAGGGGGAAGGTTACAGTTTTGGGGGCATTTTTGACCTCCTTTCGTAGCTGTCTTTTGGAATGGGTACTCGTTTTTTCGAGTTTTTGGGTACTCGTGGGTACTGAATGGACAGTGGTTTTTTGAGGGTTTTGGGCAGTCGTGAGCAGGGTGTGGGCAATGTCTGGCGCAGGGTTGGCGCAGGCCGTGGGCAAAAAAACCGCTATACCCTAGCTGGATGATTTCGCTCCGGCGCTCGAATGTACTCCTTTGGCACAGGGTTGGGGCCGCCCCCTGCAAAATTTCGCTATACCCTCATTTTCTGTGCCTAGATGATTTTGGTCCGGTGCCGGATGGTGCCACCTTTATGCCAGCTCGGGGCAGGCCTTGGGCGGGCGCCCCGAGCATGTAACAAGCTGTGAGATTGAATGAATGATTGAGTTAATGGGTTACTAATGTTTAACGTTAATACTTAATACTATATATATATTTATATATTCATACAGGAGGGGGGCCCGAGCCTTGAAAGGTTACACAAAAGGTTACAGCAAAGGTAACAAAACATCACAAAAAACTCGCTACTCCCTAAATTAAAGCTGCTGATTTTATGGATTGATAAGGGGCGGTAGGGGTTGGAAGCCCTGCTCCCTAGCCAATGTCTCTAAATGCGACGACAATTGCAGCAGCCTGCGGTAGTTTTTCATGGTGGGCAGGTCTTTGCCCTGCTGCCACCGGTAAAAGTGAGGACGACTGATTCCCAGTTCCTTTGCCAAATTTGTTTTTGTTATTCCGAGGTTGCCAGCAAGCTCAACTACGCTGTCCATAAGCGACAGTACCCGCCTCCACCGTTCAACCCTTGCCACGGGGGGCAATTCCTTACCTTCCTTAACTGCGATTTGGTCTTCAATGAGCCCCCAGTCAATACCGCTAGTCATATTGCTTAGCCCCTGCCTTTAGTGATAAGACTTTTACCTTGGGACTTGTTGAGATTTGTGCCCACAGTAACCTGGCTTTAGCCTTGCGTTGCATTGCTCCTCTTCCTTTCAATGTAGCGTCGTCTATTTTCATAAGCACACTGGCGGCAACGGCGATAGCCCTTACCATCAATCAAAGGATTGTCCTCATCGTACGGATGCCCTTTTGTGCATTTTGTCCTTGAAATAGTATGGAGCTTAGAATGTTCAGTACAATTTAGAGGTAGCAAGTGGCGAGGATTGACGCATGCTCTATTGTTACAGATATGGTGAAGCTCCATCTCCGGTGGTATTGCACCATAATGAAGTTTCCATGAGTAACGGTGAGGGTATTCTACTTTCCGTTTCCTCCCTTCGCGCACGCTGAATTGGCCGTAACCTCTGTCAATTAAGCTACCCTTCCACTGCCAGCATCTACTAGAGATACCAGACATTAGGGGGCCGTTCTTATCCACTTGTTTCCAAAAACGTTCTACCTCTGTCATTCTCTACAGTTGACAAAGCCTACCATTCACGCAACCAGCTCCATCCCCCTTTCGAATACTAAAACCCTTGAGTCGTCTGTCTCATCCGCCTATTTCCCACTACAGGGTTCAGTTATTATGCCCTTCTCCAGCTCCGACGCCAGGCAGCTTGCCTGATAACTATGGCCTCTGGGGTTCTCTACAATCCACTCAGAAGAACTTCATTTCTAGGCTTTTGGGAAATAACCTATAGACATATAGAGCAGCCAATCCGCTTATGATTTGCCGTTCCATTCTGTTATGCAAAGGCTGCACCACAACTTGCATCGACACCAGCTTACTAATGTCTTCCTGCCCAATCCTCTCGAGCTCTTCCCTTACTTTTATCGTCTCCTTTGATGGCTCATTAGATTCTGATAATCTCATAATGGGACTATGCTGTGAAAGGTGATAATCAACCGTAACTTGCATTAGCCATTTCTCCAAAGCTTGAGACGGTTTATGGATACCCGCCTCAAGCTGAGCGAGGTATGACCGGTTAATCCCGGCCAACTTCGCTAGCTCTCGTTGGGTAAGCCCCACCGCTCTCCTTAGCTGTCTTACCATTTCCATTTGTTAGAAATTATAACAAATATTGCAATACCTTGTCAATTCCTTTGGCTGGTTCTCTGGTTTCAAGTGGCGGAAAAAAATCGAGCTATAAACCAAAAAGTTGCTGGCTTGACTCTTAAATTTATCCCCCTACCCCATCAGAACGCCGACGATATGCCGTTTTGGGGCCAGGGCATAATTACTTTTCAGGTAAGTAATCTTTCTACGAGGGGGCACAATCTACTACTGTGTCAGCTGAGTGGCTACGTATGCGGCTAGTAAAATAAGTGCAGTCACGAGAACGAGAAAGGCGAACTCAAGAGGCGAAGGAATAAGGTCGAGCATAAATGTCCCGGCTGGCCAGGAACTCCTGGCGACATTTAGCGCGTCATTAAACTGTGGAGTTAATGCAACCGCGAACACTACGAAAATAAATAGTAACACTAGCCCTGCCATAGTCTAATTCTACCATATTCAGGGAGCTTCCGCCAAAAGCCAACTGCGGATGTCCCTAATCTAATACCCCTGGTATCTCGGCTTACCTGTTACACAGGAAAAGTGAGGCCAAAGGAGTTTGCAGTCCCATAATCTGTGCTATAATCGGCATACAAGATACTTGCTTTATGAATAAGATACCTATCATCAGCCTTTTCAGTGGATGCGGTGGGCTTGACCTGGGCTTTAAACATGAGGGCTTTGAAATAGTTGTTGCTTTCGATATAAGTGAGCCTACTGTAAAAACATACAATTTCAATCATAGTGGTCAAGTGGCTAAAGTGGCTGACCTCACTAAATTGGATGGCAAAGGCATCTTTCGCCTAATAGAGGCTAATCATCCTGGAGTTTCCCCCCGTGGGGTTATTGCGGGACCACCTTGCCAAACCTTTTCACAAGGTAATGTACATAGCCATGAGGACGACATAGGGCGTAGTCTGCCAAGACGATTTGCTCAGATTTTAAAACAGCTTAATAAATACTACAGCCTTGATTTCTTTGTTTTCGAGAATGTGCGTGGTATAACTTTTAATAGGCACGAAAAAGAATTTTCTAGGTTCCGGCGCCTATTCAAGCAAGCAGGATTTATACTATTTGAAGGTCTGTTAGATGCTCAATATTTTGGCGTACCACAAAAACGACCGCGTGTATTCGTGGTTGGGATTAATAAGCATAGGTATCCTGGTTTAGAGTTCCAGTTTAGGCAGTCAGAACGAAGTCGCGTTGCAACTGTGGCAGAAGCTATTCGCGGACTACCTGAGCCAAAATATTTCCAAAGAAACTTGAAACCTAGTGATATACCGGTTCACCCAAATCATTGGACCATGAAACCTAAGTCAAGGAAGTTCTACAATGGTTCGCTAGTGGAAGGTCAAAATGGCGGAAGGTCTTTCAGAGTTCTCTCTTGGAATAAGCCAAGCTGGGCAGTGGCATATGGTAACCGCGAAATTCATATCCACCCATCAGGTAAGAGAAGGCTAAGCATATATGAAGCAATGCTATTACAGGGCTTTCCAAAGAGATATCAGCTACTTGGTACACTGACTGAACAAGTGAAGCAGGTGTCTGATGCTGTACCCCCCCAATTGGCAGCAGCATTGGCAAGGTCTGTGCGCCAGTTTCTCGAAAATAATACAGATAGTCTAGGGGGCACTGGAATTGGCGACTACTCTTCTAACGGAAGAAAGTAAGGTTGAACTTCAGGAACGATTGTTTGATTGGTTTGAGCAGAACGGTCGTAATTTCCCTTGGCGCTCACAGCCAAGCCCTTATGCTGTTCTTATTGCTGAAAAGCTATTACAGCAGACAGCCGTAATAGATAAGTTGGTAGAGGTCTATAACAGAATAGTAGATACCTACCCAACCCCCAGATTCCTCGCTAATGCAGACATTTCTACATTGGAGGATATTATCCAGCCATTAGGACTCGGGTACCGGGCCAAGGAACTTCGTGATATGGCTAATGAATTGATAGTAAGACATAATGGTGAAGTGCCAAGAGACCTGAAAAAGCTAATTGAATTGCCTGGAATCGGTGACTATACAGCGCGGGCAGTCCTGAGCCTAGCGTTTGGCGAGGATATGCCAGTCGTTGATACAAATATTGCTCGTTTCTTATACCGTATGTTTGGTCTGAAGGGGACTTTGCCTTCTAATCCCGCGCGAAAGAGAGCCTTAATCGAACTAGCAGGGAGGCTTATCCCAAAGGGGCACGCTAGGAATTTCAATTTGGCCCTTCTAGACCTTTGTGCACAAGTTTGTAAGGCTAACAAGCCACAGTGCATAGAATGCCCTGTAAGACCGCATTGTGCTTATTATGCGAAAGGAGGATTACAATGCCCATAGGTGAAAGGCGACCAACGCTTCAATCAGCTGGGTGGGTGCGAGATATGTATGTATCAGGCCAGCTAGATTTAGACCCACCCTACCAACGACGAAGTACTTGGAACATGGATTTCAAGCAATTCTTTATAGACACAATCCTGAGGAACTATCCTATCCCTCCAATATTTATGAACATTGAAACGCTGGCAGGTGGCAGGCAAATCTACCACGTAATAGACGGAAAGCAACGGCTATTATCAATAAACGAGTTCCTGTCAGATGTATTTCCTATATCTACCGAATCATATAGCACACCAAGCATGTCCGGTAAGTACTTTAGCCAACTTGAGGAAGACACGCAAAAAGGCTTCTATGGATACTTTATACCATTCGAATTTTTTACTGACTTACCGGGAGGAGAGGTCGTTGAAATATTTGGCCGTTTCAACAGAAATGTAGCTAGATTAAACGCACAGGAACTTAGACACGCTATGTGGAGTGGCAGATTTATCACTCTCATGGAACAACTGGCTGACGAACCCTTTTGGGAACAGCTCCAATTTTTTGGCAAGGCTGCTCGTCGCCGGATGAAAGATGTTGAATATGTGTCAATATTATTTTCACTCATAATGCATGGCGTTACCGAAGGTGATGACCTTGACACCTATTATGCCGATTACGATGACGAAATTCCTGACGTTAATGCGCACTTGGGAAAATATAATTCGCTGAAGAATATGACTAACAGACTGCAAGACTTGATAAAAGGAACCCGTTTTGGAAATCTTGCTGACTTCTATAGTCTATGGTCAGCATTACTAAATTCTGTCTCCACACCAGATGCTATAGAATACAAGGCTACTATGAAGAACCTAGCCTCTTTCGCAGGTAGGGTGGACGAAGTGCCCAAACTGGAAGATATCACACAGGCTGATGAAGATGCTTTGGCTTATTCACGGGCAGTTAGAGCTGGAACGACTAAGCAACCAAATAGGGAGACCCGCAAACAAAAAATTCTTAAATACATAGTGTGTAAATGACTATTCCTAGCCAATTACAAAGCCAATATAACAAAGTATACCCGACTCTAGAGAAGCTACAAAGTAGGTGTGACTTGCTACTGGAAGGGGTGGCAACGTCGGCGGGTGGCAGATATTACAGCAGAATAAAGCCTATAGAAAGTCTACTACTGAAAATTGAAAAAGATGGTAATAAGGAACCTTTTCGTGAAATCAATGATTTGTTTGGCGCAACTATTGTGGTTAATAATAGCCTGTTATTTAGTACTGTTGAGGCAGAATTGAGCAAGATATTTAACATAGTAGACGGACTGACGCCGAAGAGCAAGCCGCCGTACGAATTCATGTATGATGATTATCACCTTATATTACAGCTTAAGGAGGAACCTGGTCGAGGTGAGCTGGAGCTATCTCGCTTGAAGTTTGAGCTACAGCTGAAGACGAGTATGCAAGATGCCGCATCTATGATTGCGAGGGAACTTGAATATAAACCGAAGCGATTGTCATGGTTACGTACGCGAATAGCTAGCAGAATACGAGCATTAGTGGAAATGGTGGATGACCTGCTTGATAGGCTCGCTGGCACAGAGGAATTATATGAACCAGAATATGAAGTGTTCCAGCACCGAAATCAGATTATTGAAATACTGGAGACTATGTTAGCACCCCAACAGCTACCGGAAGACAAGCGTCGGCTTGCTATTACTGTAGAGCAGTACTTAAATCTGTGTCGGCCAAAAGTTACAGTGGAACAGTTCAAACAGGTGCTGGAAAAGGATGAGTACACAAGGATAAGGGGAGCCGTCTCTTTAACCGCAGCCGGCAGTGCTTTTCTGGTGCTTTTTATGGAAGAGAAATTGGCAAAGTCAAAGGGAAACCCTGCAAGCCTAAGAGGAAAATGTCGTTTCCTCATTACCAACGAAATGGTCGAATTCTGCCCGGTTCTAAGAAATGTACCCAAGGTACGGTCAGTTCTTCTCAGTTCAGAAGACTAATACTGACATTATAACCTCCAGCTGAGTTCTGGCCTCAAATAGTGAGCCATTCCCTTTATGGCTCGCACGCCAAATATGCTGTTAAAGTCCGGCGGCGTCATTGTGTCCCCACTCCTGTCTAGAAAAAGGCATATAATCAAAGATAATTGGCAATAATCATCGAAATCACTAGTCATCCGTAGCCCCAGCTTGGCCTGTCACTGACCTTTCGAGAAGGTCGCCTGTAGTCTGAGTTGCTCCTATGTTTACCTTTAGGTAAGATTCAGATAGCAAGGAGGTGATGCGATGGTGAGGGTTAAGCTGCCCAGGCTAAAATGCCTGCGCTGTGGGCACGAGTGGATACCACAGCAAGAGGAAGTCAAAATATGCCCCCGGTGCAAGACCAAGCACTGGGATACGCCCAAAAAGGATAGGCAAGGTAAGAGACCAGCAACCAAAAGTTAGCCCTAAGGAGGAAAATCAATGAAAAACAAACGAGACATCGAACCACTAACCCAAAGGTCGCTGGTTCGAATCCAGCCCCCGCTACCAATTTTAGGCATCAAGTGCCGCTATGGCGGAATTGGTATACGCAGTAACTTGCCAAGTTACTGAGCAAAGCTCATAGGGGTTCGAGTCCCCTTAGCGAAATTACTAGCCTTCCTATATGGAAGGCTTTTTGTTTGTATAAGTTTTCCTATTACCATCACCACCAAATATGCCTAACATACCAAAGCAGAGTAGTCAGCCTTCGCCTTTTATTCTATAATGCAGGTATGTTCAATCCAAACGCACCACTGGCGATATTAGGATTAGTACTAAGCATATCTGGCATAATAGCAGGTGGTTATTTACTACTTGAACGGCTTTTTAGCAGCAAATTATTTTCTATATTCCTAATATTCACTCCTAACTTCCTACAGGCTATATTTCCACACGATCCTGCCATAACTTGGTTTAGAATTCGCTCGAATAGGAATTTATATGACAGTTGGGATGTGTCTTTTATTTATTTTTTATTGCTTCCAATCATATCAACTGCGATGATAGGATTTTGGGCGTTCCTAGTGTTGAGAATATGCGGAGTCTATGATCTCGGAACGTCTTGGCTAACTTTTTGGTTTGTTATGCTTTGTCTCAATTATATGTGGTCGGCGGTAAACCAGTATGCTATAGAAATCAAGGCTAAGCATAGAAAAGCTAGCGTCAAGCGTATAAAAGGATACATAATACAAGACCCAATAGCTACTCTCAAAAAATGGTTGTCTTATTTCTTTCGCAACTGGATAAAGGCTCCCCTTACTGCTCTAGAACTGCTATTAATCGTTGTTTTATTTATATTATTACACTGGCCTGCTTGGTTATTAAGGGGTGTCAGTAAAATACAAATTAACCTAAACGACGCTAATGCCCGCAAATATTACTATACTGGATATATGGTCGTATTTCTTGCGGCAGGTCTTTTATTGATGTTCTTTTTCGACTGATTGGAGATATCGAAGCTAAAAGGTTGCCGCCTCTTCCACGGTGACCTTCACCAGGTGCTTGACCTCTATCTTCCTGGCGGCAAACTCCGCTGACATTGAATCAAACAGCTCGCCGCTATCCAGAATCTCCGCCCTCCCCCAGCCCCCACTACCAATTGAATTTTAGGGGCACAGCGAAAAGGCTATGCCTTTTTCTTTTACTTGGGTAGGGTTGTCAATGGTAGGGATTAGTAAGTTGTCACTAAAGAACATTATCTCAGCCCCTTTATAATGGTCGGCAGCACTGTAGTTAAGCTGATAAGGCAAAATTCGATATCGTTGATACATACCTCTTATTTCTGGGGTATCATCGTATGAGATGATCCAATTTTGGTGTACATCGCAAACTAGATTTGATATTGTTAAGTGGTCATCAAATGAGTAATGGTTCTCGTATAAACCACTACCTTTGGTGTAGTATGGTGGGTCTAAGTAAACAACTGATTGTAATGGAAGCATGGGAATTATTTTAGCAATAAATTCCGCAGCATCTTGGTTATATACGGTAATATGGTCGCCAAACCTTGATATTTTCTCTATTCTAGAGATTAAGCTAGTTTTATTATAACGGGCATCAAGTTTCCAAGGGCCATCTTGATTTTTACCCCCAATTACACCACCAGTAATAATGCCTGAGCGATTCGTTCTATTTAAAAAGAATGTGGAAAAGCCAAGCTCTAATGTTGAGTGTTGTTCAGGATGCGCTTGGACTTCCTTCTGCCTAAGCCAATTATCTATGTTAACGGGAGTATCATAGATAAGACAGCACATGTTATCCGTATCTTCTAATACTACCTGCCAAAAAGCATATATAGACTTATTTAGGTCATTGATATGGATATGACTTGCATATCCGCTGAATAATAAATGGAGAGCAATACCTGCCCCTCCGGCATAGGGCTCTATGTAGTGTCCGTTTATGAGGTTATTTTCTTCGAAAACCAACCTCATAAAGTTAGCTAATTTACTTTTACCTCCAGGGTAGCGAAGAGGTGTTAAATATCTCATAATGCTTGATTATGGCCACATAGCCTTAAAGAATTTTTCAAAGTTATCCCAAGTTAGCTTCAAGTCATCTGATTTAGGAGCGAGATTGGGATTATGAACATAAGCATTTAGGGTATTTGTTGAGACTAGGTTGTCTGGAGTAGAACAAGCAACTCTAACAGGCTTGAGCTCATCCCTAGACATAAGTTTGTTGGATTCCACATAATTGGCAACTTCCCTAATCTTCTTAGCTAAACTGTCATTTTGATGAAATGTAATATTTTTTGTTGTCGCAAATTCCTCAACGCTGAGTTCAAGAAAAACACGAAATGTTATAGCGCAAGCGTTCTCAAAACCTTTAACTTCAAGACCTCGTAATTCCCTATAAATCTTATTAATACGGGGGGCATGTTTGATTCGCAAAACACAACTGGATGGTATAAGCGTCGGTCTGCTGGTAGATAAGGGGACGCTTTTCTTTCCTGGCACCGCACCTGTAACTCCCTTGCTTGGAAGAACGCGCGGTTTAACAGGACCAGACTGTGATTGTAACATCCAAGTTTCAACAGGTTTAGAATTGATATCCGGTAAATATTCTTCAGCAAATTCAGATATGTAATCCGCCCTATCATTCTTGTGACGAATGTTATCTACAGATATTCCTTGTGTGGCAACGTCCATTACAAGTTTTGTAAGACCATTAATTATCTCCCCCGATGGATAATTTGTAGTAACGTAACCATCGGTTATATCTACTCCTAGATTTTCTCTTACATCGGGGTCGCCTATAAGACGTTGGATGCTAGAGAGATTAGGTCTTTTTAACGCTTCTGTCTCTTCTTCACCCAAACCGGCGTTTTTCTTGACAAATTCCAACACCTGAAATGCAGGAGAAGGTTTACCCCGCAATTCGCTAAACCTAGCCTTCTCTTTAGCCCCCCAACTCACCACACCCCTGCCTTCGTTTTCTCCGGTGTGTTTTAATTCAATCCAATGATTAGCCTCATCGCGTCGGCCAAAAACAACACAAGTCAAACTCCCTATTGGACTGTTATTATACTTTTCACCATAAGCTTTAAATGTATTAATGTCTTTTGAATCATAACCCAAAGCTGCCATAGCTGGGTCAGATAATAATTGAAGGACTGCAAGCCTTCTGTTGCCTTCAAGTACAGTGAATTTATCGCTGTAATCTTCGCTAGGCATTACAACGATTAGCTCTGAAGGATTTATGCCAGAATCTACCATGTCTTTGGCAAGCTTTAAAAGTTTACCCTTTTGGTCAAGCATTATTTCGCGCAATGTTTCAGTCTGATCACTTAGAATATCGTGGCGAGGATTTCTGACGTCGAATAGTAACTTTTCTACTTCAATTTCCTGGACACTATATCCGGCCACATTAGCCTCCATAAGTCATGATTATTCAGGAAAGGGAAAAGGACTCTACCAGAATATTAGACCTCCCTATGGTTTATGTCAATAACGACAGGGGCTAGACGTATAGCCCCTATTAATTACTAAAAGATTGCCACCTCCAACTGGATTTTAGTCCGCCCTATAGACTACCCCGCTCTCGGGGGACTCCCAGACCTCAACGGCGGCGATTGACACCCCCGGGCCATCGTCCTATTATTATCAAGAAGGCGCTACCCTTTGGAGCCAATCGTGCCTTTGCCATATGGAGCGTTGTCTGCTGAAGGGGGCGCCTTCGACTTTACAAATAAGGCTTGCCAGCGCCAATCTGGAGCCTATTGAGGCCATGGCCTCGTAAAAACTACCCTGGGTAGGATTTTGAGTGCCTATCCTGCCCCCGCCCACCCCCTCCGCCCCACGCCTCCCCTGGGCGCCTGTTTTCGAGGCGTACAAACCCACAGCCTTGCGCCATAATATATATGTGGGAGGTGGAAATAATGAACCAACAGCTAACCAACAGTAGTATCGGCCTTAAACCCGCCGTCAGGGCGCTCTACCAGCTGTCGCCGCAGAGCCAGGAGCTGGTCACCTCGCTGGTCAGGTAGCTGGCGGACAGGGAGGGCGTCGACGTGCCGCTGGCAAATATTGACTATATCAGCAGCGCTGACGCCGAGACCTTAGACGAACTGGACACAGTCAAACCCCCGGCTCTGGTCTCACTGGCGGTGAAAATCGGCAGGACGAGACTGATTGATAATGTGGTGGTGGGATAGGTGCCTCTTATTCCCTCACCAGCCCCATAATCCCCACCATCGCTACAAAGGCAAGACCGGCGCCAAGGAAGAAGGGGGTGGCGGGACTATAAGCTTGCCATAGCTGGCCAGCAACCAGGCTAAACACAAGTAAGCCCCTAGTGGCTCGACGCTGCTAGGGGGCTTTTTAGGTGGCTCCCCCGGCTCGACTCGAACGAGCAACATCCCGGTTAACAGCCGGACGCTCTACCATTGAGCTACGGGGGAATGCTAGCCTTATTTTAGCCCAGTTTTAACTTTCTAGCAACCCGGCCTCAATGATTTACTCTAACCTTCAGTTACAATACGCTACCTAGTGGAATTATGGCCACTGTGCGCTGACCCTCAATGATTTACTCTAACCCCCGGCCGCAATGCCTCAGTTTTTGATTGTGGACCGCCTCATTTTCTTATGGCCGGCCAGTACCAAAGTACCTCCCAGGGGAGTTGCCCTTGCCTCTGAGGCCAGCCTAGAATCATCTAAAAGGAGGTGATGAAATGGTTGAAATGGCATGGTTGCAGGCCCAGATTTCAAAGGATGAGTGGGACAAAATCAACAAACGCAGGCTAAAGTTAAACCTGAAATGGGCGGATGTACTGCTGCCCGCCACCTTGGAGCACCTTGACGGGCTGGAGGCCGGCAGGGGTAGGGCCAAGGTAAAAAAGCACGGGTAGGATAACCACAAAGATAGCCCCCAGAAGAGGAGGAGAACCAATGCAAACAGCTACAAGAGAGAGGGATTTCGAACCATTAACCGCTAGGTTCGTGGTTCGAATCCACGTCGGGGAGCCAATTATTTCCTTATTTTTCCCACCCACCCCCCTTTAACAAGCGTCTTACTTCCCACCCGCCCGGCCCTATGGGCGTCTGCGGCTTGTTATGTAGTGAGTACTCCCGCCCATTGGGGCTTAGCCTTTGAGGGTGGGAGGGTGGGAACATTAAACATCGGTAAACAATCAAGCCCCTATTTGAGCAGTAGCTATGCCTGTGCTATAATTTTTCCGTAGGAATAAAACTATGTGGGACAGACTGGAACAAATAGAGCGCCGTTACCAGGAGTTAGACCAGCAAATGGCTGCGCCTGAGATAGCCACCGACCTGAAGAAATTGCAGGCATTGGCTCGGGAGAAGGCGGGCATTGAGGACGTGGTAACCAGGTACCGGCAGTACGAAGCGACTTCAAGGGAGCTGGAAAAAACGAAATCAATGCTCACTGCTGAGCTTGACGAAGAGATGAGCACCATGGTCAAGCAGGAGATAGAAAAACTGGAGGCAAAGCTGGAGAGCCAACTTCAAGAGCTGAAGCTTGCCCTCGTGCCCAAGGATGCCAGTGATGAAAGGGATATCATCATGGAAATCAGGGCGGGGGCTGGTGGTGATGAAGCCGGGCTGTTTGCCGCCGACCTCTTTCGCATGTATACCAGGTATGCCCAGTCCAAAGGCTGGGAAGTAGACATTATTGATAGTAATGAAAGTGGCGTCGGCGGCTTCAAGGAGATTATATTTGAGGTAAAGGGTAAGGGCGCCTTCAGCCGTCTCAAGTATGAGCGGGGGGTGCACCGCGTGCAGCGAGTGCCGGTCACTGAATCTTCGGGCAGGATTCATACCTCAACGGCTACGGTAGCCGTTCTCCCTCAGGCTGATGAAGTGGAGGTGGCAATTAACCCCAGCGATCTTAGGATTGATATTTACCACAGCGGTGGGGCGGGGGGACAGAATGTAAATAAGGTAGCCACCGCCGTCCGTGTTACCCACCTGCCCACCGGAATGGTCAGCACCTGCCAGGACGAGCGCTCGCAGCTAAGAAACAGAAAGAAGGCGATGTCCGTGCTCCGAGCCCGCCTTCTTGATATAGAGAAGCGCAAGCAGGAAGAGGAGATAACCAAACAACGCCGCTCCCAGGTGGGCACCGGCGAGCGCGCCGAAAAGATAAGGACCTATAATTTCCCCCAGGACCGCATTACTGACCACCGCATCAATCTAAGCTTACATAACCTCCAGGGTGTCCTTGATGGCGAGCTTGGCGAGCTCATAGATGCCCTAGCCACCAGCGAGCGGGCAAAGCAACTGGAAGGGCAGCTGGCGTGAGCCTGAAACAAGTTCTTAGCCGCGCCCGGGTCATTCTTGCCCAGAAAAATATCGAAGATACCCCTCTGGAGTGCGAGCTATTACTAAGGCATACCTTGGGGATAAGCCGCACCCAGTTGTATCTGGACCTTGACCGTAAACTTAACCCGGAACAAGAGGCAGCCTTCCGGCGATTCATTGAGCGCCGCCTGGGCGGCGAGCCTGCGGCTTATATCACCGGGCACCGCGAGTTCTACGGCCTTGATTTCTATGTTGACCCCCGCGTCCTTATCCCCCGCCCGGAAAGCGAGCTGCTGGTGGAAGAAGCCCTGCGTCTGGCTCAAAATCATCCCCTGTCCGCTATAGCCGAGGTTG
>Ga0315543_1003562_pt1 | contig 13863 bp, 10 predicted proteins | sample SalMarSW160210MG_2_FD_203098 | JGI IMG/M metagenome (GOLD analysis project Ga0315543, IMG submission 203098) | Salt marsh sediment microbial communities from the Plum Island Ecosystem LTER, Massachusetts, United States - Salt Marsh Sediment SW1601-210 ...
ATGCTTAGCGATGAGACGGCAGTGTGCCGAATTATCTGGTTTCATGGTGGATTCTTACAAAACAAATTAAGGCCTGGTCAGGTAATGGTAGCCACGGGCAAGGTTAGTGTTTACAAGCATCAGCTTCAGATGACTAATCCTAAATTCCTATTGCTTGATAAACCGTATATCAAGCCAGATGAGTACTTTAGCGGAGGAATCTATCACGCGACCACTGGGCTGGGCAGCAGACAAATCAAACGGATAATCAGGCCGCTGCTTGACAATCTGGATCAGCTTGTGCCTGAATTTTACGACAAAGCCTTCCTTAAACAGGCTAATCTAATCGGTAGAAAAGATGCGTTTGCCTGGATACATCTTCCGCCCGATGAGCAGAAATTAGCTAAGGCAAAGCACAGACTGAAATACGATGAGTTACTTCTAATGCAGCTTGGCTTGGCTCTTCGGCGCTATCGCAAGCAGTATTTTTCCTCAGCACCACCGTGTGCTTGTAGCGAGGAGATTGACAGGCGGATTCGTAAACGTTTTCCCTTTCTGCTGACCGAAGACCAGAACGAATGCATCGCTGAGATTGCCACCGACATGGGCAAAAATCGTCCTATGAATCGATTGCTACAGGGCGATGTTGGTTCTGGCAAAACCGTTGTTGCGCTTTACGCGGCGTTACTGGCTGTTGCCAACAAGACACAGGCGGCAATTATGGCACCAACCGAGATTCTGGCCTCTCAGCACCTTATAAGCATTGAGAGATACTTAAAAAGCAGTGAAGTGAGGAGAGTCCTTATAACGGGTGGCTTGACCGGCAAAGAAAGAATGGGGCTTCTAAGGGAAGTAAAGCAGGGTGCGATCAACATCATAGTTGGCACCGTGGCACTATTGCAAAAGGATATAGAGTTTCGCAGGCTTGGCTTGGTTGTGATTGATGAGCAGCACAAATTTGGCGTTCACCAGCGGGCTGAATTGCGCAAGGAGTGCTCGCCACACTGCCTTGTTATGACAGCCACACCCATTCCACGAACGCTGGCTATGACGGCGTTTGGGGACTTGGACGTATCAGTTATCAAGCATTCGCCGCCGGGAAGAGGCAAGGTTGTCACGCGCTGGGTTGACAGACATGACCGGGGCAAGGCATACGAGTTCATACGTGAGCGTCTGCGGGCAAAAAAGCAGGTGTATTTCGTTTATCCGCGAATTGTGAACACCGAGCAAGAAGCTGACATCAAGGCGGCCACAGAAGGATGGAAAAAACTTGCATCAGATGTCTTTACTGAATTCAAAGTGGAGCTGTTACATGGCCAGATGCCGTCTGTAAAGAAGCGGCATATTATGTCGGAATTTCGTAGGGGCAAGATCGACGTTCTGGTTTCGACTGTGGTTGTGGAAGTGGGTGTTGATGTGCCCAACGCCACGATAATGGTAATCGAAGGAGCCGACAGATTTGGACTGGCCCAGCTACATCAGTTACGTGGGCGAATCGGAAGAGGCGAAGATAAATCCTATTGTCTGCTGTTTGCTGAAACCGACAGCGAGGTAGCTAAAAGCAGGCTCGAAATAATGGTCAGGAGCAACGATGGTTTTGAGATAGCGGAGCACGATTTGCGGCTGCGCGGTCCGGGAGAGCTGTTTAGCACCCGACAGCATGGGCTGCCGGATTTGAAGATTGCAAATATTATCGATGATATTGACCTGCTGGTTATGGCAAGAAAAAACGCATTCGAGCTGGTCTCAGCAGATCCGACACTGACGAAGGCTGAGCACAGAAACATTCGGGCGTCGCTTTTAGCGAAATTCGGGGACTCACTTGGCCTGGTGGACGTGGCGTGAAAAGCCGGACGTGTCACGCAAGGACGTCACATGGCCGGCGCTATTGGCTCGGCGGTAACCTGTAAATTTGCTGGAACTTTGGTACGAAAAAGTGTAAAAGGCGCGTGTTGTTGCACGAAATTGGAAGTAAGACAGTCTGAATTCTGCTTATGCAAATAGCATACAAGAACAAGACGCTGGAGAAAAGTCTGAAAGTCGTCAAAGCTATCGCTTCCGCGATGGTGGTGGCGTCTTTTATCATTTTATTCGGCTTTGACAAGCCGTTACTGCCGGTAAACGTGTTGTTCAAGGTCCAGCTTGGCATGCTATTTGTTTTTCTAACTGGAAAGGTAATCCGGCTGTTCAATGCTCAGTCGATGAGAGAGTATGTGGTTGCTAACTGGTTTGAGATACCACTTCTTGTAACTCTAACTGTAATTATTTTTGGCGCGGGGCGGTGGTTTGGCGAGATTGAGCCGGGCAAGGTCAGACACCTGGGCGTTGGCGTTTACCTTATTATCGAAGTGGTAACCAAGATTTGTATCACTTCAGTAGGTCTGGCTGCGTCCGGGAAGAACCCGACACGTACTCTGATCGCCAGTTTCCTGATTTTGATAATTGCCGGCGCGGGCCTGCTGATGCTGCCACGTGCGTCGGCAAAGGAAAGGACCCGTTTTGTCGATGCGCTGTTCACAGCAACCAGCGCAACCTGCGTTACTGGGCTTATCGTCAGGGACACGGGCCAAGACTTCAGCACTATGGGTCAAATAATCATTCTGGCGTTGATTCAGCTTGGCGGACTTGGAATTGTGGTCTTTGGTGCAGTGTTTGCATTGCTGCTGGGTCAGGCATTTTCACTGCGCCAATCAGTGGCGATGCAGGATTTGCTAAGCGCGCAAACCTTAAGTCGAATAGGGAACATGATATTATTTATTTTCGTCGGGACAATAATGTTCGAGACTATAGGTGCTATCAGCCTTTTTGGGATGTGGGATGACGCGTCCGGCTGGAGTGGCGATGTGCGGCAACAGTGGTTCTGCAGTATTTTTCACTCGATAAGTGCGTTCTGTAATGCTGGATTCAGCCTTTTCGGTAACAGCTTTGCCGGATACAACAGGAGCTGGGGCGTGTACTTAGTTGTTTGTCCGCTGATAGTTCTGGGCGGACTTGGCTTTGGAGTTCTTTATAACGTTGCCGGCATCATCGCCGACAGAGTGAAGCGCTTTTTCAAAAAGTTGTTCAATAAACAGTACAGGATATCGATGGAAACGCCGAAGCGATTGCGGCTGCAGACAAAAATCGTATGTAGCATAAGTGCGTTGCTCATCATTATTGGTGCGGGTGCAATACTGTTGTTTGAGCATTATGCAAGCGGTGACGATACGTCTAAAAATCCTGATATTTTGGGTGCGCTGTTTCAATCGATTACAGCCAGGACCGCCGGCTTTAATACAGTGCATATTAAGGAGCTTTCGGCTTCGAGCAAGTTCATATTGATTTTGCTCATGTTCATCGGAGGCTCTCCCGGCTCGACTGCTGGTGGAATAAAGACGGTGACACTAGCGGTGGTAATAATGACAGTCTTTGCTGCCCTGCGAAAGCGGTCGGAAGTAGAAATGTTTAGGCGCTCAATTAGGGTCGTTGTCGTAGGTCGGGCAATTACAGTTACACTGCTTTTTATTGCGGTTCTGTTTGCAAGTACATTAGCGTTGAGTGTTACTGAAAACAGCAATCCGAAGAACTTCACAATGCTGGATATTATGTTCGAGTCTGCCTCGGCGTTGGGCACTGTGGGGCTAACAACAGGTATAACGCCGTCTTTGACAGACGCGAGCAAATTGATTATCATTGCGGTGATGCTGATCGGCCGATTGGGTCCGTTGACGTTGCTGGCGGCTGTGACTTTCAATCTGAAGCCTGTTAGATATAACTATCCGGAAGAGGCTGTAATCGTCGGTTAATTAGGAGCTGGTATTATGAGGCGGTTCGCGGTGATAGGGTTGGGCCGGTTTGGGCAGAAATTGGCGATCGCTTTGGCAATGAGCGGTGCAGAAGTCATAGCTATCGATAAGGACAGAAACGAGATAGAGATGATTCGAGACCAGGTAAGTCACGCGGTCCGGCTCGACGGCACAGATGAAGAGGCGCTAAAGGCTCAGGGTGTTGATAAGGCCGATGTCGCCATAATTGGCATGGGACAAAACAACTTCGAGGCGGCTATACTGACAGTAGTGAACCTTCGACAAATGGGAATAAAGCAGATCTACGCGAGAGCGGAGAATCTAATTGCGGGCGAGGTCTTCTCCAAAGTGGGGGCTACCGAGGTGATTTATCCGGAAATCGAGTCTGCACAGAGGTGGGCATACAAGCTCATTGCACCGCAGATAGGGGAAAAAATTGATTTTGCGCCGGGCTATAGCCTGGCTCGGATAAAAGCGCCAGCCAGTTTCGATGAAAAGACGGTTATGGACTTGCAGCTTCGCCAGAAGTACAACGTGAACCTTGTTCTGATTAAGCGAGGCGAGCACAGCAAAGCCAAAAAGAGTGAAAAAGGTGCGATCATCAACGTTCCTTTGCCCAACACGATTATTTATCAGGATGACATCCTGATGGTCGCGGGCTCCGACGCAGATCTCGCAAAACTACCGCAGGAATAAAACAGATGGAAAAACTATCCACAGAGTTGATAAATGAGGTAACAACTCGTTTGAAAGATGCTTTGCATCCATCAAAAATATACCTATTCGGCTCACATGCTTATGGCGATACTGACCAAGACAGCGATATTGACCTGCTGATAGTGGTTCCCGATACGGACAAATCAACTCGCGAAATTGCTCGACAAGGCAGAGCCAGCCTCCGAGGTCTTATGTTCCCGGTGGATCTCATAGTTTGCACCCAGTCTCAAATACAAAAATGGTCAGACGTGAAATGCACGCTCATCTATACGGTAATTCGCAAAGGAAGGCTGATATATGAGTCCCAAGGTCGAACTGGTGAGAGAATAGCTCACGCTGGCTGACGATGACCTACGTATGGCTGAGCTTGCTATGAAGGAAGCTGAGCCGGTGTGCTGGGCAGCGGCTTTCCATTCTCAACAGGCAGCAGAGAAAACACTCAAAGCGTTTTTGGCTTACCACGAATTTCACGTTGAAAAAACTCACGACGTCGAGTTTCTTCTTGGGCTTTGCAAGAGATTCCTGCCGGAGATGGAACGGTTTATTGAGAAGGGCAGCGTGTTAACAGACTACGCAGTGGATTCTCGATATCCTGCGCCTCGCGCTGAGGTTACGCAGCAACAGGCTAAGGAGGCAATTGAAATAGCTCGCAGCATATATGAATTCATATTGAAATCGTTGCCAGACCTGGAAAAACTACCACAGAATTAAACAGAGCAGGAAGATAATACCCTATTTGGGGAAAATGTCTTAACCTCCTTGAAGGAACCAATGGCCCTCATATTTTGAATAACACATTACGAGGATAGGAAAATAAAGCCATTCATTGTTGAGTTATGGTCCAAAATATTTGCTGGATTGAAATGGATATCTATATTCCAGTGGGTTCGTAAATTTTTCCCTAAGATAACAACAAGTCGCTTTTTTGTCGAGATTTGGGTTCTTGTTAATCTTATATTCTCAATGGCTTGTTTGGCGCTCTCTTCCTCCACCGAAATTCAGTGGTGGGAGCTTCTCCTGTTATTATATGCGGGGATTCGAGTTTTTGAAGTTGTAGTTTACCAAGTAAATGTTCTTTTATTTAACCCGTATCGTGCAGAAAAAAAGGGAATTAAAGACGAGTTAGGTAGCTACCGACGGATAGTTATTTGCTTGATTCACAACTATCTTGAAATTCTCTTCTGGTTTGCTCTTTATTATAGAAACTTCTTTTTTTCATTCGAGACTAAGACCATCGCTTTGAATACTTTCAGCGGTTCGTTGTATTTCAGCCTTGTTACAATGTCAACTTTGGGATATGGAGACATAACGCCTAAAAACCTCTTTGGGGTAGTTCTCTGCTTTGGACAGACTTTGGTAGGGATTTTCATGGCCCTACTAATCCTAGGTAGATTCATTTCTTTATTGCCAAGACCTGGAACTCTTGACAAGCATGAAAAGTGAATTGTTGCAAAATCCTCTGATAATGTTTATTGGTTTCTGTACTTCTTGTGATTAACGAAGGAGTTAGTATAATTTAGTTCTGTTGTGGCAAAATACATACTTTCGTCGAACAGTTCAATGCTTATTTGTCCGGTATTTTCTCAGCAAGTCGAGCAGGTTCTGCATATCATCAGGCAACGGCGTTTTAAAGTTAACGATTTCTTCCGTGGTGGGGTGTTTGAACTGGATGGTCGAGGCGTGAAGGGCACAGCGGGCTATGACAGGGTCCTGCGGGGCCGGCTCGACTTCGGTCAACCCCGCTCCGCCAGAGCGCTTCGCGGCGGCGAGCTGCCAAAGATAGACTAACTTGCCGCCGTACATTTCATCAGCGACAATAGGATGCTTCATATAAGAGAGGTGTACACGAATCTGGTGGGTTCGGCCGGTTTGCGGGGTTAGCTTTAATAACGAAAACCCTCGAAAAGATTCGAGAACCTCGTAAAATGTCACTGCCTCTCTACCTATTTCAGGTCGGATTGCGTATTTTTCTCTTATCCTCGGGTGGACGCCCAATGGTGCGCTTATACGGTCGCGGGTCAAATCGGGCGTGCCATGCACAATAGCCAGATAAGTCTTTTTTACCTGGCGGTGTTCGAATTGCTTTGCAACCTTCCACTGGGCGGCATCGTTTTTAGTAGCAACTAAGATACCGGTCGTATCTCTGTCGAGCCGATGTACTATTCCTGGTCTAAATTCGCCAAGTCCACTGGAGAGCTGGTCGGAATAGTATGCAAGCGCATTTACAAGTGTTCCGTGGGTGTTGCCTCGTGCTGGGTGCACAATCATATTGGCAGGCTTATTCAGAATAATAAGGTCTAAATCTTCATAGATAATGTCCAGAGGTATATCTTCGGGCAAAATGTCTTTGCTGGGTGGTTCGGGAACGATAAACTCTACTATGTCGCCTGGGCTTAGCTTGAAGCTTGGTTTTACGGTTTTGCCGTTGACCTTCACGCCGCCCTCTTTTATGGCGTCCTGAATGAAGGTTCGGCTGAGGTTTCTAAAGCGACCATGAAGATATTGATCTATCCTGCGCTGCTTTATGCCGATACCCACATGAAGTGTCAAAGGCTGGAATTCGGCGTCTGGCAATTCAGTCATCATCTTGTATAAACTATTCGTCTGGAAGGTTGGTCTCAACCGCGTCTTCAACGCTGTCAGGCAGGTTAAGCTCGATCTCGGGCTGGGTGTTCTCGATGGTCGCATTCGGCGCCTGCAGGGAAAGGTTGACGTCGACAGGTAGATTTGTTTCGGCATCAGCAGGTAGATTGATCTCAGTGGGTTGCATTTGGATCGGGGATTCTACGGTGGGACCGGGCTGCGGTGCCGGGCGGAAGACGATCTTCGTCTTGTAATCATCCATCGTTTCAAGACGGTGCTGGACAGCAGCTTGAGTTACAGTTCCTTCAAAATTTGGGTCTGCGACAATGTCACGATATATCTGCTCTGCGCCATTGAAGTTTCCTGTTTCTTCCTCGCATAATCCAAGACCAAATTTGGCCTCGGCCACTAACGATGGATTAGAAGAGCCACATTTCACTGCCTCAGTGTAGCTCATCTTAGCTCTATTTATTTGGTCCGTGATTTCCTGTTCGCTCACTGTTCCCATACGATAATGCAATTCTGTTCGGAGTGTTTCAGCTCGTTTTATCAGCGCCAAAGCTGCCATCTGATCATTGGGCGTCTCCTGGGCGAAGTTCAAGAGCTCCTCGGCAGGCTGAAGAAGTATGAACGAGAGGTCTCTTCCCTCAGAATGTGATTGAATAACCCGCGTTTTGTCAACAGCTATCTGGTTGATTAGGCTCGTTAGGTGGAGCTGTCGTCCAGCTAATGCAGCGCCTTTGAAGTAAAATTTCCAGATGTAAAATCCCAGAACGGCGGCAAGAACTGCCACAACAACGATAATCGTCGTAATATTCTGCTTAGCCCACTGCGGAAAATTTGATATCCACTCGGCCAGTTCGTTTGTTTTTAGTTCGTGTCGATGGTCGGCTTTCATCTGTTACTCCATGGTACTTTTGCAAAAAGTCCTATCTATCCTAAATTTATGGTTATCTGCGTTCACGCAAACCTACAGTGTAACAGAATGTGTTTTGTCTTGCAACAGGACGTTAGAATAGTTAGAATCTTGGTTTACGCTCTGCCGAAAGGACATGAATACTCAGAATGATGAGAAAACTGGAAAATGGTTGTGTTAGGGCTATAGTGCTCCATGTTGTTTGGATTTTGCTACTTTTATCTCTCGTTGCCCCACCTTGCCTGAATGCTGTGGGTGAACAAGCGTCTCAAGGCCAGACCCCCACCAGAGCTGCGAACAGCAATGATCCAGTTGAAGGATTGTGGGACCCGAGCAAATATATAGATATCGATGAAATTAAACCTGGGATGGAAGCATACTGCCTGACGGACTACGGGGGACATGGAGTTGAAAAGTTCGCCCTAAAGATTCTGGAGGTCGTGCGCGACATAGAGCCGGGCAGGGATGCGATTCTGGTTCAGGGTACCGACGAACGGTTTATCCATACAGGCCCAGTTGCTGGGTGCAGCGGTTCTCCGGTCTATATCGAGGGTCGTTTGGCTGGTGCATTAGCTTTCGCTTGGACTTTTAGCAAGGACCCACTTTACGGGGTGACACCAATCAGAGAGATGCTGATGGTAGGTCGGGCTGGTCACAGAGAAAGCTCTACAGGCAAGGCCCACCCGTCAGGTCTGCCGTTTGATTTCAGCAAGCCAATCGATTTTACAAAGGTTGACAAACAAATTGCAGCCTGCCAGCCCACCTTTAATACAGCACTTGCTGGAACTGCCTTGCCTTGTCCTCTGCTTGTATCCGGCCTATCCGCCCAGGCCTGTGAACATCTGCGCCAATTGGTTGAACCATTAGGGCTGATGGTTGTTCCCGGTATTAGTGGCGGTGCTGATTCTGAGGATACAAAAACGGAGCTATATCCTGGTTCGCCCCTTACGGTGCCGCTGATAACCGGTGATGTAAAAATGACCGTACTTGGCACAGTAACTGATGTTACAGGTGACAAAGTCTACGGCTTCGGACACTATTTCCTTGGCTATGGGGACATAGATTTTCCAATGGCTACTGGCAGGGTATACACTGTTGTATCCAATGTGGCTCGTTCTTTTAAGCTGGGTAGCGCAGGTGAAATAGTCGGAGCTGTAAGGAGCGATGAGCGGGCAGCAATACGTGGACAGCTCGGCGCTACGGCGAGAATGCTTCCCCTGACGATACAGATCGAACGCTTCAACGATACTCAAACAAGAGTCTACAACTGTCGAGTAGCTTATAATCAGTTGCTCACGCCCGGATTGATTCAGTCAGCCATAAGCGGCGCTGCGTTTTATTTGGGTGATTTTCCGCCGGATCACACCATTGAATACAGCGTAAATATGAATTTGGAACACGGCGAATCGATTCGCTTCGAGAATATCTCTACTGGACTGGCGCTGGCCGAGATGATGGCTGAGACGGGGGGGTCAACTCTACTGCTGATGAATAATCCATTTGGCCAAGTTAATATAGAATCAGTCGAATGCAACATTCGGATAGTGCCGAAAAATATCACTTCGCATATATGGTCAGTGAACCTGTATGACTCGAAAGTCAAGGCCGGTGAGCAAGTCAGGTTAGAGGCAGTTGTAGAGTCATTTCTTGCTGAAAGGAAGAAGTACCAATTTAGCTTTGAACTGCCGCAAGGATTGGCCCCAGGCAAATATGGCTTGATTCTGTGCGGGTCATACGAGTACGAGAGGTTCCTGAGAAAGGCTGTACCGTACAGGTTTCTTGCCCAGGACATACCAAGTCTGATTACGGCTCTTAATAATGCCTTAGCGGTTGATCGAGACAGGTTGTATTGCCTATTATCGCTGCCTGCCGGGGGTGTAGCAATTGACAGAGCCGAGCTTCCAGACCTGCCTGCAACTAAGATACTGATTTTGCAGGATGGCAAAAGGGCGCTGCAGGCTCAAGCGTTTCCACACTGGCTCGAAAAGAGCGCAGAAACCGGCACAATTGTCCTCGACAAGAAGCTCATACAGGTGACAGTTGAACCATAGCAGCAAGGTCGAGGCTGAAAGTATGTTATCGCATTGTAGCGTATCAGGGACTAACGGTCGTATATGCCAGGGGCACTGCGATTTCGTAAAACAGCAGATATCTGGGAATATTGTATGTTCGACCATTTTAGGTTTTAAATTTTCATATACGATTGGGATTTTTTGGAGCTGCCATGAAATATAGAGTTCGTTTGAAGAAGGATACTGTGATAGTTGTTGTTTTTGCAATGGTTATAATTTTCGCCCGCGATAGCGTAGCTGTCAGCAGCAAGGTTGTACGCCATTCCAGTGGTCCGGATATGCTGAAAGGCCAGACTGAAGATGTTGTGATTAGCTCACGAGGGACGATTCAGCTTGGGCGAGCAGCAGAGGTTCTTGCACAAGAATTCGAGGATGTCTGGTCGGTGAACTGTATCGTGGTCAGCGCAGGAACGACTTATATAGGGACCAGCCCGAACGGCAACATTTATAAATACAGCCTCGGCAAACTGACTAAGATATACGCGGGCAAAAATGAGGTCTCGCCAAACAACAACAGCACAGAAACATCCAATTTCAGAGCACAAGTTGGTGATGAACCAACCGGTGAGCCAAACGATGCAAACGAACCAGATGATGAAGACGCGTTCAAAGCAGAGCAATATCTTGTAAACGAACACATTTTCGCGATGGCGACCGACGTGGCTGGTAGGCTTTTGGTGGGCATAAGTGGTGACGAATGTAAGCTGTGTCGGTTTGAAGCAGGCCGGATGGAAACAATTTTTGAGCCCAATGATGCTAAGTATATCTTTGCAATAGAGACCGATGGTAAAGGGACGATTTATCTGGGAACCGGACCACAAGGTAAAGTCTATAGGCTGGACCCACTTGGCAGAGAGACTGAGCTTGTTTATGAGAGCACCCGTGATAAAAATATACTATCGCTGGCCATAGCAGATGACGGCTCGGTTTACGCCGGTACTGACAACCGCGGGTTGGTATACAAAATTGATCCGCGGGTTAAAACAGCCAAAGTTCTATACGATAGCGACCATCCGGAGATTACAGCGCTGTTACATGCAGGAGGTTTGCCAAGCAGCGATGGCGATCTGTACGCAGCGGCAACTTCTGCTAAAGTTGTCCAGATCGAGGCAAAGTTTGCCGCACAAATTCCTCTTGCTGGTCGGCCCGAGGTCTCATCAGAAAAACCGAATAGCACTGACGAAGGAGGGCGCAAGCTACAGATTGCAAACACAAAACAACAAACTGACGATGATTCTTCTAAACGAAAGGCACCGGTTAGAAAGGGAACCAAGCCGGATAAGGCTAGTCATATCTACAAGATAGACAAAGCTGGTTATGTTACAGATGTTTTCCACGAGACCGCGGTCTTCTTCTGCCTGGCAGAACAGCAGGACAAACTCCTTGTTGGAACGGGAAATGATGCGCAACTATTCATCGTTGATCCAGCTCTGGAGCAGGAAGCAATCATTTATAAGGACGAGCAGGCATCGCAGATAACAGCCGCGACTGTTGCCGGTGAGGATGTATATCTTGGCACGGCAAATCCAGCAAAATTGGTAAAACTAAGCAAGATTTTTGCCTCTGAAGGGACCTATATTTCTGACCTTATTGATGCTGGCCAGCCTGCAAAGTGGGGCAAGCTGCAAATTGAGGCTGAAGTTCCACAAGGATGCAAGGTTCTCGTGGCCTGCCGCAGCGGAAATGTAAAAGATGCAAATGATCCTAGTTTTTCCGACTGGACAGAGCCGGAGGAAGTGACCGAACCTGTGCAGTTGAGCTGTCCGCTTGGCCGATTCTGTCAGTATAAACTCATGCTGCAAAGTGAAGATGGCCAGAAAAGCCCGCTTATCAGAGAGATTGCCGTGGCCAGCACAGTGCCGAATTTGGCACCCAAGGTCGAATCTGTGGATGCCGACCGAATTCATGCGCCTGGTAAGACGGGGCTATTTAAGATCAGCTACAAGGCAAAAGATGACAACGACGACAGCTTGATTTACACGATAGATTTTAGAAAGATCGGAAGAACAAATTGGATTGAACTGGCCGATGATCTTGAAACCGACAATTTCGAATGGGATGGAAAGGCCGTGGAGGACAGCCGATATGAGGTTAGGATCACTGCAAGCGATGAACGAAGCAATACGTCCACTACTAAGTTGACCGGCAGCAGAATAAGTGATCCTGTTGTGGTCGACAACACGGGACCAGCTATCAGCAAGTACACCCTTGAGAAGAACGGCAAAAGTGTAACACTCAAGCTGCACGTTAGCGACCAGTTAAGTGCGATAGGTAAACTTGATTATACTATTGACAGCAACGAAGAATGGAAAGGTGCTTTGCCGGACGACTTCGTTTACGATACTACGGATGAGACTTTCACGGTCGTGACTGAGAACTTAAAGGCTGGAGAGCACATAATTTCGGTCCGAGTCGCTGACGATGTCGGTAATACAACGTACAAGACTTTTGATATATCTATTGAATAACCGTTGTGCGATACATCGATTTTGAAAAGATCGTTGAAACGGTCGAATCAATTTGCATAGCAGCCAATTATGAACTGCCTACTGATGTCTTGGCTGCTCTGCAAAGCGCTGCACAGAAGGAATCTAATCCAAGGGCTGCAAAAATACTCGACCAACTTATAGAAAATGCCCACATAGCAGCAGCCGAAAAAATACCTCTGTGTCAAGACACTGGGCTGACCGTGGTGTTTGTTGACCAAGGTGCGGATGTTGTTATAAAACCGCCTAATGACATGGGCCATGCGACACTGTTCGATGCCATTAATGTTGGTGTCAAAGCCGGCTACGAAAGAGGATTCCTGCGAAAGAGCATTGTGGCGGATCCTTTGAATAAGCGTGAGAACACCAACTCAAACATCCCTGCCATTATCCACTACCAGGTTGTGCCAGAGGATAAACTGAAGTTAACCGTCATGGCTAAAGGTGGTGGATGCGAAAACAAAAGTCAGTTTAAAATGTTCAGACCTACGGCAGAAAGAAGCGATGTAATTAACTGGATTGTTGATGTTGTTCAGTCTGCTGGGGCCGATGCCTGTCCACCATTTGTGATTGGCGTTGGAATAGGAGGCAATTTCGAGCTAAGCTGTTTGTTGAGTAAAAAGGCACTGTTGAGAGATCTGACCTCAAAACACAGCGACGTATATTACGCAAGACTCGAAGAAGAAACGCTGTCTAAGATAAATTCACTCGGCCTGGGGCCACAGGGCCTTGGCGGCGATACCACTGCTTTGGCTGTTCTTGTCGAGACTGCGCCGTGTCACATAGCGTCGCTGCCAGTAGCAGTCAATATCGAATGCCATAGTCACAGGCACAAGACAGCGGTCATCTAAAAGGTCTATAGAGATTATAGGCGGTTTCTGACATGAGTGGCAGTATTTCTGCGACCGCCAGATGATGCTATTGTTTAATGGGCGAGGTTATATTTAGCTGTTATCAATCAGGATCTGGAAGTGATCTCATCCACCCCGGCCACACAGGCAAAGTGCTGTTTAAATCATATTCTCGATTCCACTTATGCCTCCAGAGAGACTTTAATCTGACTCGCTGAATAGACCAATCCAAAAAGATGATATTAATTCCATAATCATGACGGTTAAGGCAGAATCGCTTCATATTGTTACTGAAAGAATGCTCCCATTGTCCTTCAAACTCCGGAGGTTCATCTGTGTAGTGCGGCGAGCCTCCGACCCACAGACAATCTGCAAATGCGGGTATGTAGCTGCCTCCAGGAACGTTCTTGGTCCTCCAGTTCATCGAGGTTGGGTGGCCCCACTGGGTATCCGTAGCCGGATTCGGATTGAAAA
>Ga0315543_1003567_pt1 | contig 13859 bp, 14 predicted proteins | sample SalMarSW160210MG_2_FD_203098 | JGI IMG/M metagenome (GOLD analysis project Ga0315543, IMG submission 203098) | Salt marsh sediment microbial communities from the Plum Island Ecosystem LTER, Massachusetts, United States - Salt Marsh Sediment SW1601-210 ...
TTGGTTTCCGGCAAGGCCCGAGCGAGTTTTCAACCGCAGGCATAGCGCGCTATTTCGAGGATTGAAAACGAGCGAGAACGCCGCCGGGAGCCGAAAGATGCCATTTATGGATGGACACGAACTAATTCGCACGCCTTTGGACCTATTTCCTGGTGCCCCGTATGGCGAGACCTTTGAAAAATGTTCAATTTTGTTCAAGGCCAAGGAAGGCGAAAATTTTAACCGCAGGAATACATTGAGTATTTTGAGGATTAAAATTTGAGCCTGACACAGGGATTGGGCAAAAGAGGACGTTTTTCAAAGGTCTCATGGCGGGGTCGGATTTGGGAGTGATATCGGCGGTGGAAAAACCGTTTAAGAAGGGAGAAAATAATGGCTTATATTACAATGAAAGAACTACTTGAATCCGGAGTACATTTTGGTCATCAGACAAAGCGCTGGAACCCCAAGATGAAGCAATATATCTTTGGGGCCAGGAACGGCATCTATATTATTGACCTTCAGAGAACTGTTCGAATGTTCAGGAGAGTATATGATTTTGTAATAGATACCGTTGCAGGTGGCAAGATGCTCCTTTTTGTAGGAACCAAAAAACAGGCCCGGGATTCCATCTATGAAGAAGCGAATCGATGCGAAATGTTTTATGTTCATAACCGATGGCTGGGCGGGATGCTGACAAATTTTCAGACCATAAAAAAAAGTATAGAACGTCTTAACTATCTAAATACAATTGTAAATGACGGATCGATCAATCTTTTTCCCAAAAAAGAGGGGCTGAAGCTTGAAAAAGAACGGGTAAAACTCGACAATAATCTTGGCGGAATACGCACCATGAATGATCTTCCCGGTGCTATTTTTGTGGTTGATCCCAAGAACGAGGCGATTGCAGTTCGTGAGGGAAGACGACTGGGAATTCCGATTATTGCTATTGTAGATACCAATTGTAATCCTGATGAGATTGATTATATCATACCCGGTAATGATGATGCCATCCGTGCAATACGGCTGATCACATCCAGAATCGCTGATGCTTGTATTGAAGGTAAAGAGCGTCTGGCTGAAAAACAGCAGGCTGAAACCGACAAAGAAGTGGAGGAAGTATCTGAGGTTGCTGCCGCAAGTGCGGAATTAAAGCCGGGTGAAAGAAAGATTATTTCAGAGGGTACAGAGGGACCTGTTGTGGAAATAATTAAAAAATCAACATCTGCAACCGAACATACTGAAGCTCCTGAAGATTCTGAAAGTCAGGAATCGAGAGAAACAACTGAAGCTGAAGAGACAGGAGAATAATGATGGCGACAATTAGTGCTGCAACGGTCAAAGAGCTCCGTGAAAAGACCGGGGCCGGAATCATGAATTGTAAAGAAGCACTTTCCGATTGTAACGGAGATATAAGCAAGGCGGTCGATTTTTTAAGAAAAAAAGGTTTGGCCACAGCGGCCAAACGCGCCGGCAGGGCCATGACGGAAGGAATAGTCGAGTCTTATATTCATATGGACAGCAAGCTTGGTGTTCTGGTCGAAATTAACTGTGAAACCGATTTTGTTGCAAAAAATGATGATTTTAAGGAATTTGCAAAAAATATTGCAATGCATATTACAGCAACTAATCCTGTAGGTATACGGCAAGAAGATGTCCCCAAAGAAACGATCCACAAAGAAAAAGAAATTTACCGTGCACAGGTCCTGGAAATGGGCAAGCCTGAAAAAATAGTAGACAAGATAGTAGACGGCAAGCTTAAAAAATATTTTAAGGATAACTGCCTGATGAATCAGGCCTATGTTCGTGATCCCAATATAACCATTGAAGATCTTTTAAATGAAATGGTTGCAAAAATCGGTGAAAACATTATAATTAAACGTTTTGCAAGGTTTAAAATAGGTGAGGAATAAGCTTTGACAATGCCTCAATTTAAAAGGGTTCTATTGAAACTGAGCGGTGAAGCGTTGATGGGTGATCAGAATTTTGGAATAAGCCCTGATGTCATAAAATATGTGGCTGAAGAAGTCCGCTCGGTATTTGACCTCGGAGTTCAAATTGCCATAGTCGTCGGCGGTGGTAATATTTTCAGGGGGGTTGCCGCCGCTTCATATGGTATAGACAGAGTTTCTGCAGACCGCATGGGTATGTTGGCCACGGTGATTAACAGTCTGGCTTTACAAGATTTTCTGGAAGAAAATGGGATTATGACTCGTGTCCAGAGCGCCATTTCAATGCATGAGGTAGCCGAACCGTTCATCATCCGGAGGGCGATCCGCCATCTTGAAAAAGGGCGGGTGGTGATATTTGCAGCCGGCACCGGCAACCCTTACTTTACCACCGATACCGCTGCAGTGCTCAGGGCACAGGAAATACGAGCCGATATCCTTTTAAAGGCGACAAAGGTTGACGGTCTTTACGAATCAGATCCGGTTATCGATAAGAATGCTAAATTTATAAAAAAAATTAAATATATGGAGGTCATTGAACAACAGCTCCATGTGATGGATATGACAGCCATTTCTCTGGCCATGGACAATAAGCTTCCCCTTGTTGTTTTTAATTTGACCAACAAGGGAAATATAAAAAAGGTTATATGTGGAGAATCGGTGGGAACCCAGATAAGCACTTAGGGGCTCTGCCCCGCCTGCCATTGCAAGCTCGCCCGCCAGCTGAGCAAGGCGAGGCGGCCTGGGGCACGAGCGGGCAGGCCCAATTGGCCTCCGGCCCATAGGGCTTAGGCCCCGGAGGCCAGCATTCCAACATTCCATTCTTCCATGCCGATATCATAAACAGGTTCCCACTAAAAGACTTGTAATTTTAATAGATTGTAGAAATTCTGAGAGGTTTTAATAGGAAGAAATCCATGATTGAATCGATATATCAGGAAACTCGGGAGGGTATGAATAAGTCAATAGACTCTCTTAAAAATGAATTTAAGAAGGTCCGGACCGGACGGGCCTCCCTGTCCATTCTTGATGGTATCCGGGTTGAATACTACGGTACGATGACTCCTCTTAATCAAATGGCATCTCTTTCTATTCCTGAAAGCAGACTAATTACCATACAGCCGTGGGATGTTTCCGTGATCAAGGATATAGAAAAGGCTATATTGAAATCTGACTTAGGGTTAACGCCCTCAAACGATGGCAAGCTAATCCGTATTTCCATTCCGCCGCTTACCGAAGAGAGAAGAAAAGAACTTGTCAAGGTTATACATAAAAAAGGCGAGGAACATAGGGTTACCGTGCGCAACATCAGGCGTGATTCCAACGAGCTGTTGAAAGAATTCAAAAAGAATGGTGAGATTTCGGAAGATGATGCCTTCAGAGCTCAAGACCAGGTCCAGAAGATAACAGATGAGCATATCAAGCTTATCGACGATGTCTGTAAAGAAAAAGAGAAAGAAATCCTTGAATTCTAATACATCTTCCTCTAGTTACAATGATCTTGATCCTACAAAGTTACCCTCACATGTTGCCGTTATTATGGACGGTAATGGCCGCTGGGCCAAAAAGCGCCTTTTAAATCGGATTCAAGGACATGAAAAGGGTTCGGAAACTGTTCGAACCATTGTTCGAGCCTGCCGCGAAATCGGTATCTCCTATCTGACCCTGTATGCTTTTTCCACTGAAAACTGGCAGCGACCCCAATCCGAAGTGCTTGCTCTGATGACCCTTCTTAAAAAATTTCTCGAATCGGAAAAAAAAGAGATGCTGGATAACAATATCCGCTTGTGTGCAATCGGACAGATAGAACGGTTGCCGGAAAATGTCCGGCAAGTATTACTTAACGTTATGGCGTTAACAAAAAATAATAACGGCATGACCCTAAATCTGGCATTGAGCTACGGCGGGCGGGCTGAAATCGTTAAGATGGTTAAAGAGATCGCAATGAAAGCCAAAGATGGTACTATCGGCCCGGATTCAATAACACCAAAAATTATATCTGAACACCTGTATACACGTCAAATGCCTGATCCGGATCTTTTGATTAGAACAAGCGGAGAAATGCGCATAAGTAATTTTCTCCTGTGGCAGATCGCCTACTCGGAAATTTATATTACAGATACTTTATGGCCCGATTTTGGGAAGGATGAATTTGTGCGAATTCTGAAAGATTATCAGCAGCGCGAACGGAGGTTCGGTAAAGTCTGAAGATTGAACTTAGGGGCTTCGCCCCAATATTCAAGCGATCCATCATTCCATTCTTCCATTCTGATTGCATAAACAGGTTGCCATTAATAAACCTTTATTTTCAAGAGGTTGTAGAATTTCCGAGACATAGACATATGGATTCGGGTCAATATAAACATTTAATACACCGGAACTTATTGAGATGTTACATTTCCGAGACGTTTAATTAATTGACACCGGCCTGATTTCTTTTATCCGGCGTGCATTCCAATAGTAATTCGCAACTTGTAAACGGAAATCCAGTCAAAATGCATTCGAAACGATGGATTACAGCTTTTGTGGCCATTCCCTTCCTTGTTTTGCTGATCGGCAGCGGGGGGGCATTGATGTTTTCTATGGTTATCGGTGCCATATGCCTCATAGCCCTTTGGGAATTTTTTCATATTTTACTTGGCAAAACTGAACCCTTGAATCCACTTTTCTTTAAGCTTTTGGCTTTCATCATAGGTCCGGCTGTTATCTGGGCTGCATATATGAATTCATTCAAAATTATTTTAGGCCTTATTGCTTTAAATCTTATTGTCTCTGCCCTGATCTCTCTTTCTAAATTTAAATCTGATGCATCCGTATCGGAAATTGTTTTAAAACAGGTTTTGGGAGTTGTATATATACCTGTATTTCTATCGTATCTTGTTTTGATCCGGAATGGTGATGATGGTGTTTCCTGGATTTTTTTTCTATTAATCGTGGTTTTTCTGGGTGATACAGGTGCATTCTACACCGGATCTTATTTGGGGCGACATAAGCTTTGCCCTGCAGTAAGTCCGAACAAAACCATAGAAGGCTCTGTTGGCGGACTTGCCGTCAATGTATGCGCGGGTGCTTTGTTCAAAATTTTCTTTTTTCCGCTGTTGCAGTGGAACTTAAGTATCCTGTTTTTCCTTTGCATCGGTGTTGCAGGACAGGTGGGCGATCTGTTTGAATCTAAACTTAAGAGAGTCGCCAATATAAAGGATTCCGGTGCATTACTTCCCGGTCACGGTGGATTTCTGGATCGGATTGATGCGTTACTTTTTGCGGCCCCGGTCGCTTATTTTTTCATAGAATATATATTATAAAATGAAAAACCTTTCCATACTTGGATCCACAGGATCCATTGGGCGCAATACACTTGAAATTGTAACAATGTTTCCCGAACGATTTACCGTAAAGGCGCTTGCAGCTAAAAATAATACAAGCTTATTGGCCGGTCAGGTGGAGAAATTCGGCCCTGACATCGCTGTGGTTTTTGATGAAAACCGTGCCATTGAATTGAAAAGCATGCTTCCGTCGGGGTCAAAGGTTGAAATTATGTATGGACAAGACGGCTACAGGACCGCGGCGACCTATGATTCTGTTGATATGGTTGTTACCGCAGTTGTGGGAGCGGCCGGGCTGATACCGACCCTTGCTGCTATAGAGGCAGGGAAAAACATTGCACTGGCAAATAAGGAAACCCTTGTAATGGCCGGCGAGATTGTTATAAAAGAGGCGGCACGAAATCGTGTAAAGATAATTCCAATAGATAGTGAACACAGCGCAATTTTTCAATGTATTGCGGGCAACCGCAGGCAAGATCTGGATAAAATCCTCCTCACCGCTTCCGGCGGTCCGTTTTTGAACCGGCCGGAAAATGAATTTGTGAAAATTAAACCCCAGGATGCACTCAACCATCCAACCTGGCAGATGGGGAAAAAGGTTAGTGTCGATTCAGCGACCCTAATGAACAAGGGGCTTGAGGTTATAGAAGCAAAATGTCTGTTCGGTGTTTCACAGGAAATGATTGAAGTTCTGATCCATCCGCAAAGTGTGATCCATTCCATGGTTTCTTTTAAAGATGGAGCGGTAATAGCCCAGCTTGGAATTCCGGATATGAAGGGGGCAATTGCATATGCCCTGTCGTATCCTGAACGTCTTGCACTGGAGCAGCCGTTGCCTGATTTTGTCGGGATCGGGGCGCTAACTTTCGAACAGCCCGATTTAAATAAATTTCCATGCCTTGATCTGGCGTATAAGGCCTGCCAAACAGGAGAGACGCTGCCGGCGGTGTTAAATGCCGCAAACGAGATGGCTGTTCAGGCTTTTTTGAAGCAACGTGTACCATTTGTCAAAATACCTGAGGTTATCAGAAAAACAATGGAAAGCCATACTGTTATTCCAGACCCGGCCTTTGATGATATTATCGAATCTGACAGATGGGCCCGGGAGCAGGCCCGAAATTTTATCGACATGATATAATAGAAGTATCTTGAATGTATTATGAACATATAATCTTCGTGCTCTTCGTGGTGTAATTCAACTTTTTTTGCCACAAAATAGACAAATTTTATATTAAAGAAAATAAAAAAATAATTAATTCGACTTCTTACGAATTTATCAATTATAATCTTACAATCACTCTTAAGCAGGAACTACTACGGTAATGAGCGTTAATATATTTGCATTAGTCATCGTTTTGGGCATACTGATATTTTTTCATGAGCTGGGACATTTCCTGGTCGCCAGGTTATTCGGCGTGGGGGTTGAAAAATTTTCACTCGGTTTTGGCCCCAGATTAATCGGTAAAAAGATCGGCATTACCGATTATATCATTTCCGCCATACCTTTAGGCGGCTATGTTAAAATGGTTGGCGAGCAACCCAATGCCGAGTTAGATCCCGCTGACATTCCGATCTCATTTACCCACAAAAATGTCTGGAAAAGGATACTCATCGTTGCGGCCGGTCCTCTTTTTAATTTCCTTCTGGCCGTGATAATATTCTTTGGTATTTTTCAAATTTTCGGCATGTTTATCTTGCAGCCTTCCATAGGAGAGGTGCAGGAAGGTACACCTGCATACCGGGGAGGTCTGGAAAAAGATGACCTGATTACATCCATAAATGGAGTTGATCTATCAACCTGGGAGGAAATGGCAGAAATTATTACGGGAAGCAAAGGCAAGCCCCTTTCGATATCCGTGCGTCGAGGAGATTCTACCCGGGTTGTAAATATTACGCCGGAAATCAAAACATTTAAAAATATATTTAACGAAGATGTAGAACGGTATGTCATCGGAATTACCGCGTCAGGTAACGGGTTTTCAAAAGAATTGAATGTGTTTCAGTCCGTTTGGGAAGGCATTATACAGACCTATAATATCACCGTCCTGACCATAAAGGGTGTTATAAAGCTTTTGCAGGGGACTATTTCGCCAAAAACACTGAGCGGGCCGATCATGATCGCCCAGATGGCCGGGGAGCAGGCCAGGGAGGGGGCGACCAATTTGATCTTTTTCATTGCACTGATCAGCATAAACCTTGCCATTCTCAATTTTCTTCCCATCCCGGTTCTGGACGGCGGCCATCTTCTTTTCTTTTTTATTGAGGTGGTCACGGGAAGTCCGGTAAGTATAAGGGTGCGAGAGATTGCCCAGCAGGCAGGTATATTTGTGTTGATACTGCTGATGATATATGTGTTCTATAATGATATTGCGCGGGTCTTTTTTAGTTAATTGTTACTACGGGTGGCGGCAATTCGACGATGCCATATCGACTTGAGATAGCACTAAAATCTGAGCTGTTTGATGCTGAAGGGAACGGAATTCGTCAGAAGTCAAAGAATTATTTTGGTATTGACCTCGTCAGCGTTCGTTGCGTTTATATTGTCACCATTGACACCGATCTTTCCAAGGATCAGCTGAAAACCATCCAAACAGAAATCTTTACCAATCCTGTGACACAGATCTCCTCCTTCAATCCCCTTGATATGGAATTTGACTGGACCATCTGGGTCGGCTACAGACCGGGCGTCAGAGATAATCCCGGAAGTACCGCTGTTGAGGCGGTGGAAGATATTCTGGGGATAACGTTCGGGCCGGGTCAAGCGATCTACACTTCAAAGCGGTATTGCCTGAAAGGTAAAGACCTGACCGCGGGAGATATGGACAAGATTGCTGCCGAACTTCTTGCCAATGATATTATCCAGCAGTGGAAAATTTTTCCGGCCGACAAATGGAATCCTTCCGAAGGAACCGGTATTATCATCCCCAGAGTAATACTTGACCATACACCCACGGTTTCAACAATATCGGTAGACAGCGATTCGACCTTAAAAAAGATTAGTGATGAACGGGGCCTGGCATTGAACCCTGCGGATATACCCTTCATAAGGTCCTATTTTTTGGATGCCGAGGTGCAAGCCTCACGGGCTTCCGTAGACCTTTCAGATCCCACGGATATTGAACTTGAATATATTTCCCAGGCCAGAAGCGATCATTGTAATCATAATACATTTCGAGGGCTGTTCCGTTATTTAGATCTTGAAACCGGTGAGACCGAAGTTGTGGACAATTTATTTAAAACCTGCATCGAGACGCCGACGCTGACCCTGAAGGAGAAAAATCCCTGGGTTGTATCGGTTTTGTGGGATAATGCCGGTGTGGGACGATTTGACAGCAACCATTATTACGTTATTACCGGGGAAACCCACAATTCTCCGTCCAATATGGAGGCATACGGCGGAGCCATTACCGGAATTGTCGGGGTTTACCGTGATCCCCTGGGAACCGGCAAAGGGTCGAAGCTGGTTATGGGCAGTTACGGCTATTGTGTCGGACCCAGGGATTATAACGGAGCCCTTAAGCCGCGTCTCCATCCCAGACGCCTTCTGGATGGTGTTATTGAAGGGGTAAGAGACGGCGGTAACAAGAGCGGAATTCCCACGACCTTCGGCCAGGTGCTTTTTCATCCCGGATATATGGGAAAGTGCCTTGTTTTTGTAACGGCGCTGGGAATTATGCCGGCTTTTATCGGGGAAGAACCGTCGGAAACAAAGAAAACATCTCCCGGAGAACTGATTATCATGTGCGGCGGGAGGGTCGGTAAAGACGGAATTCACGGCGTTACCGCTTCGTCAGAGAGTTTTTCCGAGCACACCCCTGCCGGTCACGTTCAGATCGGTGATCCCTATACCCAGAAAAAAATGCACGATTTTCTTTTAGAGGCCAGGGACCGGGGACTGATAAGATTTATTACGGATAACGGCGGGGGAGGACTCTCATCATCAGTGGGTGAATCGGCCCGTTTTAGCAACGGGTGTGAGATCCAACTTGAAAAAGTTCCCTTAAAATATCAAGGGCTTGATCAGTGGGAGATATGGGTTTCCGAATCCCAGGAACGAATGACCGTGGCGGTTAATCCGGCGCATCTTGAACGTTTTATGCAGCTATCCGGAATGCATGCCGTAGAGAGTACGGTCATCGGCCGTTACACGAATACGGGCAAACTTCATATCACCTATAACGGCAGGACCTGTGCCTATATAGATATGGATTTTTTAACGTCGGGTTTCCCCCAGTGGGAATTTGATGCACATTGGCAGACACCGGAAAGACGGGGTTTGTTTGAGCCTGTTCTTAAAGAACCGTGTGACTATGAAGTGTTACTAAAGAACCTGCTTTCACGCCCTAATATCTGCTCCAAGGAATGGATAAGCAGGCAGTATGATCATGAAGTGCAGGGGTCCAGCGTGATTAAGCCTCTCGTGGGTGCGGATCGTGATGTCAATAGTGACGCGGTGGTCATACGGCCTGTACTCGACTCTAAAAAAGGTCTTGTATTTTCCCAGGCGCTGCTGCCCGCCTATTCAGCCATCGATGCCTATCACATGACAAGCTGTACAATTGATGAGGCCGTGCGCAGACTCCTTGCTGTGGGTGCAAATTTTGACCGTATCGGCGGCGTGGATAATTTCTGCTGGCCCAGTATTCAATTTCACCCTCAAGATAACCCGGACGGCAAATTCAAAGCGGCACAGCTTGTGCGATCATGCCGGGCATTGCGTGACATCTGTCTGTCGTATGAAATACCGCTTCTCTCCGGCAAGGACAGTATGTACGTTGACGGCCACCTTACCGGGCCATACGGCGAAACCCACAAAGTATCAGCACTGGAAACCCTTCAGTTTTCCGTCACGTCCGTTATCGACGATATCGCAAAATGTGTCACCATGGACAGCAAAATGCCCGGAGACCTGGTTTACATACTGGGGACCACGCGAAACGAACTCGGTGGATCGGAATATTACGAGCATTTGGGGTACGTGGGGCTGAATGTGCCTCATGTTTTTACGGAAGAGTTCGCCGATCTGTACAGGGCTTTGGGCCATGCCGTTTACAAAGAACAGGTGGCTTCTGTTCACGGTATATATCGTGGCGGTCTGGGGGTACACCTTGCCATGGTGGCTATGGGCGGAAATCTCGGGATGACGGTTGAGCTTGGTCTTGTTCCGTCTGATCCGCTTGATCGCAATGATGTTATTTTGTTTTCGGAATCTGCCGGCCGTTTCATTGTAACCATCGATTCTGAAAACCGAAAGATTTTCGAAGAAATTTTTAAAGGGCTTGCCTTTGCCTGTATAGGGTCCGTAACCCATGAATCCGATTTCATCATAAAGGGGATTGACAGCAGGCCGCTTATTAACATTCCTGTGCAGGAACTCAAAGACGCCTGGAAAAAGCCCTTTGGAGAATTGATATAAAGGGAAATGGAGAGATTAAATGCAGGGCTACTGCCCTATCCTAAATTAAGATTCAACATATTTTAATGAAAAATCCACATCTTGAGGACATATAAAAGATGAACGTCGAACATCGAACATCGAACGTTGAACATCGAATAATGTATTCTACTATTTATAATAAAGACAAAGCGGAGCGCCTTCCACATTCGACGTTCGACGTTAAGCGTTCGATGTTCGATGTTCAAATTATTGCGTCTGAAATTACCACTAAACCTTCATCTAACGTTGAAATTACGTATACATGTCAGGAGTTCTGAAATGAATAACGTTAGGGCCCTTGTCCTTACCGGGTACGGCTTAAACTGCGACGATGAGACAGCTTATGCCTTAAGGCTTGCCGGCTCCGACGCCCACAGGGTTCATATAAACGCTCTTATCCACGGATCAGTGAATTTAACCGATTTTCAGATTATGGTGTTCGGAGGAGGATTCAGCTGGGGGGACGATCACGGCGCGGGTGTGATCCAGGCGGTCCGAATGAAGACAAATCTGGGGGATAAGATTTTAGAGTTTATCGATGCCGGAAACCTTGTAATAGGCATATGTAACGGATTCCAGACCCTTGTCAATCTTGGCCTTTTGCCCGGTTTCGACCATGACTACACCCGGCGATCGGTTGCACTTACATTTAATGACTGTGGAAATTTCAGGGACGATTGGGTGACTCTGAAGGTTATTTCCGAATCTTCCTGCATATTTACCCATGGATTAGATCGGCTGGAACTTCCCGTAAGGCATGGGGAAGGAAAATTTTATGCCGACCCAACCACGATCCGTCGTCTGATTGATGAAAACCAGGTAGTGCTCCGGTACGCAATGCCCGACGGCAGACCCGCAGACGGCAAATTTCCTTTCAACCCCAACGGATCGGTTTATGATATCGCCGGGATATGCGATCCCAGCGGCAGGATTTTCGGTCTGATGCCCCATCCCGAAGCCTTCAACCACTGGACCAATCATCCCGACTGGACGCGAATCAAGGAAAATAACAAACGCCGGCAAAGCAAAGCGGAATCCGGCCCCACCGCCGGCATACAACTGTTTAAAAATGCCGTAGAATATATTCGCAACGATAATATAAAATAATTTTATACCACTATAAAAATATTTAATAGTCCTTCTGTCAATAATATCGCACTTCAAAGCTGAGTTTATCAATACTAAAATCCTTAATATTATTAACCGGCACCTGGATATATCGATTATCATTAATTATTACAACGATATATAATCGATACTCGTTTTGTCTATATCGTATTCCTTAAAATCTTTTTAAAAATATGTGTTGTGGCACGAAAATTGTATGATTGTATGAAGGAGTTTGGCACCATGAGAAAAAAAGCAGGATTCACACTGACAGAGCTTGTCATCGTTATTGCTGTATTGGGTATATTGACTGCTGTGGGCGTACCTAGTTTTTTAAGCTGGCTGCCGAAATATCGATTGAAAAGCGCGGCGCGCGATCTTTATTCAAACCTGCAACTGGCAAAGATGGCGGCCATTAAAACCAATCAAAAATGCAGTCTTAATTATAGTGTGAATCCGGATCAGTATAGGGTGAGTCTCTTGAACAAAACCGTCATGTTAAAAGATTATGGAAGCGGGGTTAAATTTGATGGCCCGAATAAAAAAACGTTTGCCGTGGACACCATAACTTTTAATTCCAGGGGAACCAGTAATGCAGGATACGCCTATCTGTCAAATTCGGGAAATACCGATTATTACAGAGTCGGTCCGTTGACTTCGGGAGCAATTAAATTGCAAAGATGGAGCAAGGGTTCATGGAAATAAAACTGAAACAACGACTTATTTCATTCAGGGTTTCAAATCAGGGGTTTACCATTGTAGAGCTTCTGGTCGGCATGGCCGTATCTCTGCTTGCCATGGGAGCGATCTATTCCACTTTTTTGAGCCAGCATAAATCCTATCTGGTACAGGAAGAGACCGCTGCTATGCAGCAGAATCTCAGGGCCGCCATGTTTTACATGCAAAGAGAAATCAGAATGGCAGGCTGCGATCCTCTCAACAATTCGGTAACGTTGCCAAGCCAGGTCCCTATTCCGACATTGAAACAGGGTACCCCTAATTATCCCATAAATCAAATTATAGAAGCTAAATCAACTTCCATTGTATTTATGGAAGATGTCAGGGGGGATGTTGGAAGTTCAACGCCAGACTCGCCGGACGGGGATGTGCTTGATCCCAATGAAATTATTGAATATTCTCTGAACGGAGGAAATCTGGCAAGAAGAAATCTCGGCGGCGGATATCAACCTGTGGCCCAAAACATCGATGCCCTGGATTTTGTTTATCTGGACGGATCTTCTCCTCCCGCTCCAATCACTCTCGTAAGCGGTAGCATTCCGGCCGGAAACCTGTCACAAATCAGATCGGTGGAGATAACAATTGTAGCCCGGGTCGGCAGGGGTCTGCTGCCTTCGATAAATAATAATACATACTTGAATCAGCGGGGAGCACAGATTCTGGGGCCGCAGGGTGACAACTTAAGCCGAAGACGTTTAACAACAGTTATCAAATGCCGAAATTTAGGCTTATAGGATGCTACCATGAGAACGGGTAAAGCATATACAATAGAAACTGCTATTAGAAAGTCGAAAAAAGATGAGGGGTTCACCCTTATAGAAGTGCTTATTGCCATTTCTATTTTTGCCGTGGGTCTGCTTGCGGTTGCCGCCATGCAGACTTCTGCCATCCGGGTGAATTCCAGTGCCGGTCAAATTACAGCACTCAGCACCTGGAGTGTGGACAAGATCGAAGAACTTATGGCTTTGCCATACACTGACCCCTGGCTGGAGATGGCGGGAAATCCTCCCAGTGGCACAGACTCAGCCGGGAATACTCATCAACAAATTACTCCCGATGGTTTTACTACGGTCAGATGGAATATAACCGATAACAGCCCGACACAAAATACCAAGCTAATAACCATAACCGTCACAGGGAAGGGGAAAACACTCCGGCTTGTCAGTTTAAAATCTCAATCACTGTAACTTTTTTGGTTATATTAAATGAATTGAGGAAAAATCATGAAAGACAACACACGGATACGAAATGAAGAGGGTTCTGTTATTGTTCTATCTATGGTTTTGCTGGTTTTACTTACAATTTTGGGCATATCGGCAACCA
>Ga0315543_1003571_pt1 | contig 13843 bp, 11 predicted proteins | sample SalMarSW160210MG_2_FD_203098 | JGI IMG/M metagenome (GOLD analysis project Ga0315543, IMG submission 203098) | Salt marsh sediment microbial communities from the Plum Island Ecosystem LTER, Massachusetts, United States - Salt Marsh Sediment SW1601-210 ...
CTCACTTGCTCCTTGATGTACTGAATCTCCTTCTCAAGACTGTCCCTGTCGCGGCTTTGCCTCAACGCAGCATTGGCTTTAAGTTTTGTGCCATCGAAGGCTATATGCCCGAGTCCCACCATGCCCACGGAGGCGCAGAGTCTGACCACCTCAACGAATAGATCCGGAAGAATACCAGCATGCTGGGAACGGAAAAGGCAGATAGTCCGAAAGTCAGGTGCTTGTAGTCCTGACAGGAACATGAAAGCAGTATCGGTTTTCAGTTCTTGAGCAATTCTGCGAGAGCTATATATGCCCAGGCTATAGGCATAGATGATCACCTTCAGCATCATCGCTGGATGATAGGCTGGTGCCCCGCCACCTTCATACTGACCAAGTAAAAGCGACGAATCAAGGGTATCCACCACATCACTGATAATACGCACTTCGTGATCCTCAGGTACAAATTCATCCAGCGATGGGGGGAGTAGAAAATTCTGATCTTGTCTGTATTCCTTAAATACCTTCATCTCGTGGCCTCCAACGGAAAGACCTTCTTGTGGAAGATTATACCCTACCTTGCCACGTGGGTGTGATCGCAGGGAGACTTTTTAGACAGCCTGATATAGTATGTTGTGATATGAATAAAGTCTTAAAAGCTATGAATCTAGATTTCCTTCGTATCGACTTCGCAGCTCTTCCTGCCAGCATACATATATACCGTCGCTCCATGCGTCTAAGAATTGACTAGCCCAATCGAGCATCTCTTTAAGACGAACCATATCAATTTGCATGAGTGGCAATTTTACCCTGCCATCCCTGTCAGTCGGATACCGAAATATCTGAGAATTCTCGTCAATATCATTAAACTGAGCGATTATACTCTCGACTGCCTTGATATCTTTCAAACTTTCCTCTGAGGGCTCCTCTGAATCAAGATTGTATTCCTTACAAAAGACTTCATATTGCTTAAAAAATATTTCCCATAGTTTCAATAATGAGTGTTCGCTATTGACCTTTTCAAGATCGCCACCACAAATGATGAATAACTGTTTAAGCCTTAACTCCAGATAATGGCGGTACAAAAATAAGATGCTATAACCCACGGACTCCCAATGTTGTGAGTAATCACGCCTCGTTGATAGGTCATCCTGAGTTAGGTAACGGACCAGAGCGTCAGCCGCCTTCCAATAACCCGTGCAGTATGAGTACCAATCTTTATCTTCACCCCCAATAATGACCTCATTTCTTCGGTGAACGGATCGCGCAAACAAATTAACGTCGCCTTCTGGACGCTTGTATTGCGTAAGATCGTAGTACTTAGCTGCTTTTCTATTTTCTTCTTGCATGAATATTTTTACAGTAGGCTTTATTCGCGATATTCTCTAAACCCGTTGTTTAATTCATGAAAAGAAGTGGGTTTGTATTTCTCAAAGTTTTCCATATCCACACATACGAAATCATAGGTTACATCAGACTGAACCTGATTAATGTCTTCACACCATTGCCTTAGCCGTTGCATCTTGAGCGGCACGTCCAAATCTTCCTGGCCTTTAGTCTCTACAATATAAATCTGTTTATCCGACAGCTTCACAAAGAAGTCAGGGTAGTAATCGGAAATATTACCGTCGGCATTTACATAGTCCAGCTTAAAGTGTACGGCCATATAATTCTTAGCGTAGGAAACCACATCGCCGCAGTCCTCCAGAAATCGGGCGAAAAGCAGTTCAAAATGGCTGTCACCAATAATCCTGCTAAAGACGCTCTTTTTCGGTATTAAGTATTCTTGCTCCTTTGCCACAAATGGACGAGTTTGGCGCAGCTTGATGCTATCCCGAATCTCCGCATCACCTTTGTAGCGCCACATCATTCATAGCACTCAGCTTACGGGAAACAGTGATGACGAGGATCTCGTCTGTCTCTTTAGCCAGCTTATCATATACCTCAGCAAAGACCGCTGGGGATGGTGCTGCTGTAAAGGGGAAGGTTTTGCTCTGTATTAGTTTACGGTAAAATTGCTCAGTAGTCAGGTCTATGCCGTCACGATAGGTCTCGGTGCCAAAGCGAATATATGCAGGTATAATGGTGATACCTAGCTCTTCAGCTACTTGAGGTGGTAGGTCAGCAACACTATCAGTCACAATTTTAACCGTCATAGCGACTCGCTCCAAAATTCCAAGCCCTATTTTATATGGTTATTTCTTAGATGGCAATAATAAGCCGCGAAGCTGCCCAATCGCACAAAATGGACTTTCGTGTGATGTTAAGCGGTGTGCTTATGTTCATATCTTGAGTTCGGCTTTAGGAGACAGTCAAAATACGAGCCGGGTAATCTCTCCAGTCCCATGCTTTTATCCTCTTGAGTTCATACTACTTCCAGAATGCATTTCCATCTGAGTCCGTCTTTATCAACCACACATCACCATTGCCAGCCCCGTAAGAATATGTAACCCCCACAACAATGTAGCCGCCACCGAGTGTTTGCTGAACAGAAAAGCCAGAATCGCTTTCCGTACCACCAAAGCTTTTGTCCCACAGCTCATTCCCATCTGAATCTGTCCTTATCAGCCACACATCAAACTCGCCAACTGCATAAGAGGTCGTCTCTCCTACAATGATGTAGCCACCATCGGATGTCTGCTGCACAGAATACCCAAAATCGTGACCTGTGTTGCCAAAGGTCTTGTTCCAGAGCTCATTCCCATCTGAATCGGTCTTTATCAGCCACACATCATGCTTGCCAGCCCCGTAAGAACGTGTAACCCCCACGATAATATAGCCGCCATCAGACGTCTGTTGCACAGACTCGCCACAATCCTTAGCACTGCAACCAAAAGTCTTGTCCCACAGCTCATTCCCATCTGAATCTGTCCTTATCAGCCACACATCAAACTCGCGAGCTGTATAAGAGGTCGTCTCTCCTACAATGATGTAGCCACCATCGGATGTCTGCTGCACAGATTTACCGCAATCCCCACCCGAACCTCCAAAAGTCTTGTTCCAGAGCTCATTCCCATCTGAATCGGTCCTTATCAGCCACACATTGCTCTTGCCAGCCCCATGAGAAAGTGTAACCCCCACGATAATGTAGCCGCCATCAGACGTCTGTTGCACAGAATACCCAAAATCATCGTGACTTAAACTGCTGAAGGTTTTGTCCCAGAGTTTGTTTCCATCTGAGTCGGTCTTTATTAGCCATACCTCGCCTTTGCCAGCCTCCGCGCCACGCTCGATAAATCCCCTTCTTCCTACGACAATATACCCTCCATCGGATGTCTGCTGCACAGAAAAGCCAGAATCCTGGGCGCTGGAGCCGAAAGTCTTCTCCCAAAGCTTATTTCCATCCGAATCGGTCTTTATCAAATGCTATTACTAGGATAGCCCTTCTGAGTTTCATCGTTGCCTCCCTGAAAGGAACTTTACTTCAGGTTTGTTTTTCCCTAGCACTGCCTATCATAACAAAGCAAACTTGTACTAGAACCTTTATCTATTAGTCCTTCTGATTGAATGTCTCTGGGCCAAGCCATGCGACTAGTAGGAGCACTAATATTACCATTGCTATAAGGGTGTCCATGATGCCGAACGGGAGGAACTGAGGAGCACCAATTATTGTTGTGACGCTAAAAATCACCCCAAGAACTACCCCCCATTTTCTCATACGCCACACTGCATAACCTATGAATAGCCTAAATGCGCCCGAAATCAAAGATAATAAAGCAAGAGGAACCGATTTCTCAAAAGGAAAGCCAGTAGCTACTAAGAGGTCTGGTGGTACAACTAATAGCATTGCTGCTCCCGCAATCTCGATAGCACCGTGCAAATAAAACAAAATGGAAGCAATCTTTACACCGGTGGGTCTTGTCAACTTAGTCACGCTATCACCTCCTTGAGTTAGTGAGGCTGTTTAATTTTGTTTTTAGCTTCATTTTCGGCCACTTTGAGAACCCTTCACCCCCAACTTTTAGCTCCCTTCCAAGTGTACCTAGCTTCGGTTTTGCCCCAAAACCCCGAAAAAACGCCCTTATTTCTAAACAGCTTCTTAGTAGTTAAGCTCAAGCTGCAAACAGTAAATCTCTTCCCCGACCAAGATGCGAACTCCTTCTTATATGTGCATTGTACGCTGACTGTTCTGCGGTAGCAAGCGAGTTCGGATTTACCAGAGTGGGTTTGTTCGGCACAAAATTCACTATGCAAGCTGACTTCTACAGCAATGTTCTTTCGACTAAATATGGCATATCTGTGGCTAGTCCCGAAAAAGCTGAGCAAGACTATATCCACCACAAAATTATGACCGAGCTTGTAAATGGCTGTATCGTCGAGGAAACGCGACAGGAACTGTCAAGGATTGCCAGGGTGATGGCCGATAAAGAAGGTATCGAGGCCCTAATATTGGGATGTACGGAACTACCATTGATTCTTTCTGAAGAGGCTGTTGGCATCCCGACTCTTAATACCACTAGAATTCATGCTGAGGCGGCCTTAAACCTTGCTCAATCTAGATGAACAAATCATCTGAAAGTGCAACGGCTTAACACTGCATGGGAATGTCGTGCGTTCCTCGGACGCCACGTCTAAATAATAAACAACCAATTTGTGCAAAGAGAAAAGCAAAATCCAATAGAACCAGAAGCATCGAGATTATTTAGGTTCATTACTGAGAGGGTAACCCCCGAGACTTGCATCGCAAGTTTTGAGGCTTACTAGCAAGTAACTTGCGCACAAACTTGCAAAAAACTTGCGTATAGGCATGCAAAAAACTTGCGCACAAACTTGTAAAAAAACTTACGCATGACTAGGCAATATTTAGGTGGCATTACTGGTCAACAACCAGGTCTTCCCGCGAATGCTCAAGTAATTATTATCTCCGTGAGACAGGCTTATGGATGGGGGGTAACCCCATCGTGAAGCATATAGCTAGTACCCCCTACTACATAGCTAGTAATAGCTTACTATGGCTAGGAAAACTAGCTATAATTCCTACAAGTTACTAGCTATGGTATTAATAGATTCCTAGCTGTGATGCTACAAATTCCTACTCGTGATGTTACAAACCCATGAATTACACAAAAGACATCTTTGTTAAGTAGAGACCTTTTAAGCGGTTTACCATGTCGTTTACCTTATCGTTTGCCATATATGGTTTACCCGGTTATATCAGCAGGTATTATCCCCGAAATCGAGGCTAGGAGGGGGGGTGACCCCCGTCTAAATAGATATGAAAAATATAAAGACCATACTACAATACCAATATAGAAAATGATGCAAATGTTTAGGTAGGGTGATAACGTTGGTCGGAGTGTTTGATAATTTCCTCTATGCAGGAACGCTAATTCCAGCTTTGTTCAACATTGCCTCATCCGCGAAGATCGACGCTCTCGCTCGCATGGCAATAGCCAGTGCCTTAGCCACTGGGCAATCGACCTCATATGGCTTACTAGGAGCGACCAGTACTAACTTGGCAGAAAACTTATTGTCCTCGAACTTGTCTATTTTGACTGACCCTATCTTGGAACCGATTGTCTTGATCTCCTTGGATATAGGATCATCACCTAATGGTCTGGAAAGTCTAAAATCCGTCAGCTCTCTTTTTAGAGTCTCCGCCTGAGATGAACCAACATAAATAGGTAGATATCGCTCGGATAACTTGTCTTTTAGAACTGCCACCCACTGATGCTTCACTGGACTCTGTCTTACAGAATCGATTACCATTTCTACTTCAGCCATGCTGGGCCTCCTTAATTCTTTTACTGACCAAAGAAGTCCTGTTTCCCCCCTGTGAATTCCTGAGCAACTGCAAGAAATTTGGTAAGCTCATCATAGGACTTGAATCGGAAGATATCTCTGATACTATGAAATGGCGCCTTTTCGGCCTCCCCTTCAAATTTGTCCTGAGCTTCGGCTGGCGCCACAACCATAAAGCTTGTCTTCAGCCCCCTAAGTTGATAAAGCCTGAGTAACCCTCGGGTAATATCAGTTGAGTGTTCTACTTCAATACAATACTCGGGAAGTTCCTCTTTGAACCATATCACATCAATGTGGCGAACCGTGTTCAAAATGCTTTGCGCGATAGAGCTGGGTAGTTCCTGAAGCTTGGCAATTTCTGCAAGCGGTATATCCCGATACTTTTTATTCCTATCGTCTGCTGTAACATAAGTATCATACCCCAGCAAATTACCGAGTTCAAGAAGGGCACCTTCAGCCTTCGTATGCGTATCAATAGGTTCAATGGGTATTGATATTAATTCATGACCTTCGCGTTCTGCGAGTTTCTCGGATTCTTCTCGTATACCTGGCTTTGGTTGAGGTTTCAACCTTGCCTTAATGACTTCATAGTCAGAGAGAGGTATTCTCCTCATAGCCCTGCGTAGGTCTTTACCTGGGTTATTTTTATCCTTAATGAATTGCACTACGTTCTTAGCCGAGTCTAAAGGTGCACCCTTCGCAAGATTCAGCTTCACTTCTAGCCCAACACGATGGGGGAAATCACTCGTTTTATCATAATAATAACCCCGTGTGATTTTACCCAATCCGGCAAAGAACTTTTGTCCACTCACAAATGCGACGCAAGGTTCCCCAAGCTGAGCTTCTTTAACTGCTCTAATGGAAGGGGACTTGGGTTTAACACCAAACGAACCGCGATTGACAACCCGCTGCCAGTTATCGTTACTAGCGACGAAGAGCCAAGCATATTCAGAGACTCTCGCGTTCTCGACCATCACCCTCTCAGATACTCTCCCTCCTTGTTTTTGCTATACTTCCTCAAGAATCTTACCACCCTGTCAACGTCAGCGATGGTGTTCTCCCTGAGCCTTCTTGCTACTCCCCTTGCTGTTCTTACATCCTTATCCAATTGGTACCATGTCTGCTTACCAATATACTCGGCTATATCACCTGGAACATTTTCATATCTTGATAGGTATCCTCTGCAGATAGCAATGAACTTTTCAAAGGAGTATGGATGAAAGTAGAGCTTAGTATCAAATCGCGAAAGCAACTCTGGAGCTAAACCTTTATCTCTATTAGTAGCGGCAAAAACGCTAAGACTAATCTTTTGCCCACCGTGCCTTCTATACTTCGTTTGCAGGACATCCCCACTCTCCATTACTGATAGAAGGACTGCTGTAGCGTCCATTCTTACTTTATCAAGCTCGTCCAGTATCAGTATTTTTGGTTGATAGGTAAGCAATGCATCAGTAAGCCCCGGGCCGGTTACTGTCGAGCCTGTAGCTGGATATACTCCACTTAGCCTGCCTAGCTCCATCAAAAAGAGGCTCTTGGCTGTAGCTGGCGGCCCTATCATAAGATAATGGCTCCCCTTTCCCTCCCTGAGAGTAAACTTTATCTCATCCTTTACATCGTCATAGCCAATGATGCAAGCAAATAAGTCATCAGGGAGCTCAATCTCCTGCTCAATTGGGGTTCTGGAGATGGTCACATTACCTTCAAGGAAATCCCTTACTAAATCTTTGCCAGCTAGAGCATAAGCGGTTGAACTGTTTGAGCTAAAGGTAATACCAAGTAGTCCCGCATTGATAAAAGGTCTTAGCTTCTGTAATGGGAGACCGATGGTTTGCGCTTCCCAGCCCGCTATACCCGATTTTGATTTGTCCCTGAGATAGTCAATATCGTTGTTCTTCTCGTAGGCAAGGATATACCTCAGCATCTTCCCCCTGGTGGCATCACTCGCTAGTTCCTCCAACTTTGTCAGAAAGCAATCCTGATGAACAAACTTGTCCGGCTCATAGCTTGGCGTTGGTATTTCTGTAGCCTCATTATCGCCAATAGGCTCATAGCAGATTATGCAATATTTTTCCTCCGTCAGCCTCTCTTTCATTTCCCTCTCCACGAAATCATCCAGCTATTTATTTTAGCACGCCCCGACTTAGATGGCTACACAAAAGGGCATTTTGTATGCTTCAAGTTGAAGATGAGATATGGTGAAGTTGACCTCTATAGCCTCGAGAGGTATAATATAACCTGGAAAGGAGGCGAGCGGTCGCCGCCTTTTATCAAGACTGAATGGGGTTCAGGTGGTCGGAGGTTCAAATCCTCTCACCCCGATATCTGGGATAAGGCTCTTTGCCGACATCCGCATTTTCAGTAGCTCTGGCTGCTAACAAATCATCAAAGCGTTGAGCAGCTGCTTAACGTTAGGGAAGGATTCACTAGAGAAGACGACAAGATACCGCCGGTATATCTTCAAAATATTGAGAGCCCATTACAAGCTGGTGAAGGTGAACGTTACTTAACAAATTGGTTCGGAGGGCGTCTTACAAGACAAGACCTTGAAGGAATGCTCGACAGCTACTATGAAGAGAGAGGCTGGGATATTCAGAAGGGTGTGCCCACCAAAATGAAGCTCATCGAATTAGGGCTTGAAAAGTTTATAGAAATTGTCGAATCCGTATGATAATTGTAAGTAGTCAGGACTTTAGAGACGGAGGGGGCAGCTAAGGGGACTCGAGGTATACTCGCATTCAACATTTAGCCAAAGTGTTACTTCCACTGATTTTCAATCCTTCAAATGTTATGCACGCGAATCCGTCACTGATTTAGAATATGGTATTGACAAAGTCTAAAAAAGGGATTACATTAGAGCCCAACCATATGAAAGAGACTTGAGAATAACATAATTGTAGTGCTCGTGTGGGGGGCAAATGTGATGAACAAGGGCACTGGAACCGCAATCTAGTTGCGGTGGCTGGTGCCCTTGTTAATTTAGAGTGGTATTCGAGGTGAGAGAGGGAGGAATAAAATCTAAGAAGGAGGGCATTATGTAAGCAAGGTAAATCGGGTAATGGGTGACATAGTTCCAAAATCTTAAGGAAAGGAGGTGAACAACAGTGAAAAAGTTATTCCTAATTCCACTGGCGGTTGTGTTGGTGACAGCCTTGATTTTCGGCGGTTGTGCTAGGCCGGCGGAGGAAGTTCCAAAAGAAATTCGTCTTGGTGACGTTGGGTCGGCAACGGGCATGTATGCCGGTTTCGGTGAAGGCGGCGTATGGGGGTTGAGAGCAGCTGTCGACGATATCAACAGTCTAGGTGGAATATATATTGAGGAGTATGGGGAAAAATTGCCCGTCAAACTTATATACGCTAATAGCGAGAGTGACGCGGCAAAGGTAGGGACTCTTGCCGAAGACATGGTTCTCCGCGATGACATACACATGTTTGTATCAGATTGTGAACCGCCGCCGATGCGCGCCCCCATAGCTGTCATAGCTGATAAGTATAGGGTCCCGCATCTTGGAGGTGGTCCTCTTGAACCGTGGGAGGCTATGCGGCATGCGGTTACGCCACCTTGGCCATACACCTGGGCGTCGAGTTTTGCTATAGCTACCCCACCCCCATCAGGAGACCCCCGGTATGGTATGGGGGGATTTACGATAGTAGATACATGGATGGAGTGGCTAGATATGTTCGGTGACCAGACCAACAAGAACGCGGGCATCTTCGCCTCGGATGACTCAGACGGCATAGGTTGGTACGCACTATTTGGTCCATCACTGGAAGGCGCGGGTTATGATGTCTTAGGCGAAGAAAGAAACTTGGGCCTGTTTCCTCTGGACACTACGGACTATACGCCCATAATAAACGAGTGGAAGGACTATGGTTGCGAAATACTCTGGGGCAATTGTCCGGCTCCTCATTTTGGAACACTGTGGAGGCAATGTCACGAGCTGGGCTTTCAGCCCAAGATGGTTGGCGCGGCAAGAGCAGCCCTTTTCCATAGTGAGGTAAGTGCCTGGGGTGGTGACCTACCGTACGGCGTCGGTATAGAGATGTGGTGGCACCCAGACTATGACCCTGAAGCGTGCCCCGGTATTGCTGGTACGACTCCGATGTCCCTCTTTGAAAGGTGGTTTGAAGAGACCGGTCAACGATTGAACCCCAATACTGGATGGAGCTACTACTATATCCAAATCGTGATTGATGCCCTCGAGAGGGCAGGCACACTTGACTCAGAGGCGGTCCTTCAAGCTATAAGCGAAACTGATATATATACACTTAACCATCGGGTGAAGTATGACAAGGATACGCAGTATAACTGGGTGCCGATTTTCTTTGGTCAGTGGTACAAGACCGACAATCCATGGGTATGGGAACTCCCAGTAGTGTATTCTAAGCACGACTTCGTACCGGCGACGGCTGACCCGATATTCCCCATCACTTATGACTAAACCAATTTATAGGGCTTGGGCTATCTTCTAGCCCAAGCCCTACCAGGTGCCTCCAGAAGAGCAGGCAGAATTTATCCACAATTGGCTAGAGACTCTGAGGAAGGCAATCAACCAGGGCTGGGTCAAGGAAGAGGCCACGGCTAGGATCTCCCTTCTTGACCCCAACTCAATGCTGCCTAGTGAACCTGAATGGATGGGACCGGAGTTACAAAAATGGAACGTCTTTCGTTTGTACGATTTACTCTCCAACAGTAGATTCCGTGTACTCAAAAATAATCCAGCCACAAGAGCGGTCAGCATATAGCCACTCAATTTACCATTACAGCCTCTACGATGGCGAGCTCAGCACAAACTTAAGCCCCTTATAGCTTCACAATCTTGAGCGGAGTGCTTATAGGGTGACAAACATCTGCGAGCAAGTGATGCATATGGTAACAGGTCTTAACCAATCTCCTCCCTAGACCCTGGTAATGATCCTGGTGACATCCGCTATACCAGATGCACACACTAGCGCTTCTAGTGCTGGGGTTGTAAAATGAGCTATTATTAGTTTATCGTTTGACATAGACCACCAAGTAGAAGGTTATCAGCTGAGGTAGAGCTATCCTAATAAGGAATGGAACAGAGGGGATTGAGTGTTCAATTTTAGTTACTAGTCTGGGCGCATGAGAAAAGAGTGGCTCGACAACTTCGAAGTGTGAATGACTATCCGTGCACTATAGGTACCTTCTGTAGAAGGTACCTCTGAAGAAAAGGGGGGTGAAATGACTAATACTAAACTAGGTAGGCTTTTCCAACCAGGGAAAATTGGAAAGATGGAAGTCAGGAATCGTATTGTCATGTCACCGATGATTACTGAATATGCTGATAGAGACGGCTATATTACTCAGAGACAGATAGACTATTATGCCGAGCGTGCCAAGGGTGGTTGTGGTCTTATTATTGTTGAAGCTGCTTGTGTTCAGTTCCCTGTTGGAAGAGGGTTCATTTCGCAGATTGACCTTCATGATGATAAATATATCTCTGGTCTCAGCCGCCTAGCTGAAGCTATGAAAAAGAATGGTGCCCGTACCTGCATCCAGCTGTATCATTCTGGAGCTGCTGCTCATCGTCACATAACTGGTCAACAGCCGGTGGCACCTTCAGCTATGTCCTATCCGTACTATGAAGCAAGCCGTGCTCTTACCCGAGATGAAATGGAAGAAGTTAAAGAGTGCTTTATCACCGCCGCTGTACGTTGCCAGAAAGCTGGCTTCGATTGCGTAATATTGCACTCGTGTCATCAGTATCTCCTGGCTAATTTCCTGTCTCCTGTCTGGAATAAACGTGATGACGAATATGGAGGTGACATCAAGAACCGAGCGCACTTCCCGATTGAAGTATTGAGTGGCGTAAAAGAATCAGTTGACATTCCGGTATTGCTACGTATTAATGCTCGGGAATACGGTGGTATAGAAATCCTTGGAGCGGAGCAAGAACATACCCTGGAGAATGCTATAGAGATAGCCAAACTCCTCGAAGCTAATGGGGCAGATGCTTTACATATCTCCACTTGGGGTTATGGGCCATATCTTCACTATGGACTGTTTCCGCTTGACTGGGGGGAGAGGCTTCCTCTAGTAGCCACTATAAAAAGAGCAGTCACCATCCCCGTTTTCGCGTACGGAAAGCTTACGCCTGAACTGGCAGAGTCAGCAATAAGTGAAGGAAAAGCTGATTTTGCTGCCTTCGGTAGACAACTGCTTGCAGACCCCTATTTCCCAGAGAAAGTAGCTGCTGGAGAGCTATCAGACATAGCCCCGTGTATTTGCTGCTATAAGTGCGAACCAGTTAGCCAGCTCGGCTTGGAGACAAAAGGGTTGCACTGTTCTATTAATGCCAGATGTGGTTATGAGTCAGAGTATCCTTACCCGATAACTAAGGCACAGAAGTCTAAAAAGGTGCTCGTGGTTGGCGGAGGACCTGGGGGGATGGAGGCTGCCCGAGTTGCGGTGCTAAGAGGACACAGTGTAACACTTTACGAAAAAAATAAAGAACTGGGCGGGCAGGTATTGGCTGCTGACAAAGCTCCGGGGAAACAGAACATGAGCCTCCTACCTGTGTATCTCAAGGGGCAGATTGAGAAGACTGGTATTACGGCGGAGCTGGGAAAGGAAGCAACTAAAGAGATGGTTTTGAGCCAGCAGCCCGATGCTGTCATTATCGCGACGGGGGCACAGACTCTTGTGCCGAAAATAAAAGGGTTGGAGAAAGCGAAAGTAGTTACTGCTGTGGATGTCCTTACCGACAGGGTAGAGGTGGGAGAGAAGGTAGTAGTTGTTGGGGCAAGCATGGTAGGCCTTGAGGTGTCTGAGTTTTTAGCCGGGAGAGGAAAGCAGATAACTATTTGCGAAGTGTTACCAGAGTTAGGGACCAAAGTGAATCCCCATAGTCGCGACTTGAGTGTCAAGAGATTGGGTGAACATGGCACTAAATTTCATGTTGGTGTCACTTCTGAGGAAGTCACTGAGCAGGGTATGGTTATAGTAGATAAGGATGGTAAGGAACACCTGCTTGAAGCCGATACTATAGTCTTGGCTGCAGGTTCTAAGCCGAATGACAAATTATTCATTGAACTTAAAGGCAAAGTTCCTGAGGTCTATTGCGTCGGCGATACCAAGGAACCCAGGTTTGTAATTGACGCTGTTTCTGAAGGCTTTAGAATAGCTTACTCTCTTTAACCGCAGAATTTTCGCATACCAAGCCGGGGGGTGACCTGCCCTACATATATGATAAGCCTCGGTATGCTGCGTATGCGAATATGAGGTCGGGATAATTATGTCATTTTATCGTTATTCTCATACGAGTGGATGCGTTTGTCAAGTTGGAGAAGAAAGCCGTAATGAGCCAAGAGCTTTCTGGATAGCAGCAAGGCAGCACGGTTGATATACCCATGTCTAGCCCAGTCAGCGGGTTTGAAGAGGTTATTTTTTGATTCTTTGCTAAAATGTTATGATGCCCGATTGACGAATTGCTGCTACGGACTGGTTACCAAAGCGTCGAGAGTGTGAGATTTCGCACAAGGAAAGATCGTGGAAGCAAAGCTCTTTTGAGTTTATGGTATGACACAAATTAAGGTTTATCGCAACCAAAACTTCCAAATCGTCTGCGGCGCAGGCCTCATGGGAATGATGATGGTGGCAATAATCGTTCCTGCCTTCCCAAAGATGGTTGAGGCATTAGGAGTAAGCGAGCAATCGATAGGGCTACTTATCACCGCGTATACTCTCCCCGGCTTTTTCTTTGCGCCATTGGCCGGAATTATGGCTGACAGGTTTGGTAGAAAGAGAATCCTTGTGTCTTCCCTTATCCTCTTTGGCATACTTGGGGGAAGCTGCGCTTTAGCCCCCGACTTTAATACACTGCTCATTCTCCGGGTATTGCAGGGGATAGCAGGTGCGCCATTAATGGGCGTTACTGGTGCTATCATCGGTGACCTTTTCTCTGGACAAAAGCGAGCCGAGGCTATGGGGTTTAATACCACAGTTATGTATGTGGGTTATATCGTTTATCCCCTCGTGGGCGGAGCATTAGCTAGCCTTGCCTGGAACTATCCCTTTCTGCCCTTCTTCATAGCCATAGCTCTAGGGTTCGTAGTCCTTGTTTTTCTTCACTGTCCGGAGCCAAAAAGCAAGCAAAGTATA
>Ga0315543_1003573_pt1 | contig 13837 bp, 7 predicted proteins | sample SalMarSW160210MG_2_FD_203098 | JGI IMG/M metagenome (GOLD analysis project Ga0315543, IMG submission 203098) | Salt marsh sediment microbial communities from the Plum Island Ecosystem LTER, Massachusetts, United States - Salt Marsh Sediment SW1601-210 ...
AACCTCTTATTGCTTGTCTATATTTTGCATACCTGTCTTCAGGCGAGAATTTAGCCGGATGCGGTATACGCAAGTTACCTCCACAAATGGGACAGCTTTCATGGTTCAGCGTATACTTTCCGCACTTTACACATTTTCTAAGCAGCCAAACCATCATTCCCACCCGTTTCAACCGTTTTCCCATATTGTTTTTGGACGTTCACACCTATTTACGTTTCCAATAAAATCATGCAGGCGCCTCTTTGACCTTTTGTTAGTTGATAGCTCTGATATCAAATTTCCCCCCCAGACCCAAGAAATCGGAGATACCCCTCCTACAACCTCCTCCTTTTTTTACACATGAACCGTAAAGGTCAAGAAATCTTGACTAAAAGAGTGAGTAGTTCATATGGTTTGGTCAAGAAACTTTTACAAAAAAACTTTTAGGGTTCTTTAGCCATAAAATGAAGTGTTGTGTTTTATAGCATGAAGAGAATCACAACAACATTTGCTCTAGTATTAGTTCTTTCCTTTGTGCTTGTTTCTCTTCCAGAAATCGTGATAGTGAAAGCAGAAAGCACAATTTTCATCCGAGCTGACGGAAGCGTCGAGGGAACAGATAAGATACAACGAGACGGAAATGTCTATACTTTTACTGGTGACATCTTTGACTCAATTGTGGTGGAAAAAGACGACATCATTCTTGATGGAATGGAGTATACTCTCCAAGGGGAGGGAATAGGAGAAGGGATCAGCCTAGATGGAAGAACCAACGTAACCATCAAAAATGTCCACGTAATTGATTTTGTACCTTGCATCTACCTAAATAACTCCTCAAACAACGAAATTTCAAACAACACTTTAACGTCTACCGTTGAATTTGGTCCACCATGGGTGATCCAGCTTAGAAATCTTTCAAATAACAACCGAGTCTCTGGGAACATCATAGAACAGGAAACCGACTGGCTTTATGACAATGTTGTCGACATACGTAAATCATTATACAATGTTATAGTTGGAAACAACATTACCTCAAACATGCGCTGCATCGGACTTGACAATTATGCAAACCACACAATCATTTCTGGAAACACCATAACCTCAACAAGCAAAAGTGGCGAAGTAGCCTTTTGGGGGTACAACACAACCTTTTCCAACAACATTCTCGTTGGATGTAGCCTTCACATTTATCGTTCTAGCCAAAACACTGTTGAGGATAATCTTGTAGATGGTAAACCTTTTATCTATCTGGACGGCGTGACAGATCAGGTCATTGATGATGGCGAAGCTGGACAAATAATACTTGCAAACTGCAGGAACGTAAAGGTGGAAAATTTTGATTTATCAAGTATTGTCACAGGGGGCATTCAGCTGTTATGGACAAACAGCAGTGAAGTGTCCAATTACACTGGCAGCATATACCTTGAGAACTCGTTTTACAATCGTATCGTGAGGAGCAACTGTGTGGAAATAGAATTCTACACCTCTTCAAACAACACAGTCACTGAAAACACAGTTACAAACAGTGAAGGCTTTGACTATTCCAGCGGCATCACTTTACATTCTTCAGATTACAACAGCATCACTGAAAACAACATAACACAGAACCGTTACAGCGGCATAGAATTATGGAAATGCGATTACAACAACATATTCCATAACAACCTAACTTACAATGCAGAAGGCATAAATTTCCAGCAATGTGCGAACAATACCATTTATGGAAACAACATAGCCTACAATCACAACGCTGGCATTTTTGTGGAAGCTAGTGGTGGAAACAGTATATTTGGAAACAACTTTGTTGATAATAATAGACCTGTGATGGGTTGGGATTCGTCAAATATCTTGGATGATGGTTCTGTAGGCAACTATTGGAGCAACTACAATGGAACGGACCTGAACCACGACGGCATAGGTGATTCTCCCTACAGCGTGTTTATTAATTCACATTTTACTGTAGATGGCATTACAGACTATGATAATTATCCACTTATTGCACCAATTTTTTCCTTCGATGCGGGCATATGGGAGTCAGCACAATACTTCGTTGATTGTATCAGTAACTCAACGGTTTCAGATTTCTATTTTAATCCACTTGAAGGAGCTTTCATCCGCTTCACTGTAACAGGAGAAAATGACACTACCTGTTTTTGCAGGGTTACGGTTCCGAAGGGATTGCTGTCTTCAGAAAACGGCTGGAACGTTGTGGTAAACGATGAACCCGTTACACCCACCATCAACGAAGACTCAAGCAACACATACATCTACTTCACCTACAACCACAGCACCAAGACAGTAGAAATAATTGGAACAGATGCAATCCCAGAGTTTCCCTCATGGACACCACTACTGATTATGTTGATTGCTGTCATTGCAGTCGCAATCATTTACAGACGTAGCCTTCACGCCAAACCGAGGGAAGGAAAATAATGAAGAAATTCAAATCAACAGTTGCTTTGATACTGTTTCTTTCCTTTGTTCTATCAGCTTTTTCTATACCTCTAGTTAGGGCAGCTGAGTATTCCTGGACAACCAAAGCGGAAATGCCCACTGCAAGAAGTGGACTTGGAGTTGCTGTGGTCAAGGAGAAAATCTACGCCATAGGAGGCACTAATCAAGGAGGCTTTAGTGCAACAACCGAAGAATATGACCCAGCAACAAACACTTGGACTTTTAAAACGCCCATGCCCACTGCAAGATCCGCATTCGGCATAGCCGTTTACCAAAACAAGATTTACTGCATAGGTGGATACGCCGATGGTTTTTCTGCCACTGGAGTAAACGAGGTCTATGATCCAGCAACCAATACGTGGGAAACCAAGTCCCCTATGCTTACGCCCAGAATTAACATACAAGCAAACGTTGTGAACGGCAAAATCTACTTGATAGGCGGAAATCCCAACGGGACAGTTAACGATGTTTATGATCCAGCCACTGATACATGGCTAACTAAAGCATCAATATCCACAGCTGTTTCCTCTTATGCTTCTGCGGTTGTTGACAACAAAATATACGTGATGTCATCAAACCTGAACCATATCTATCATGTTGAAAATGACACCTGGAGCTATGGAGCGCCTTCTCCTTCACCTACGGTCCTAGCGTCTGCTGGCGCAACAACAGGCGTGTTTGCTCCTGAGCGAATTTACGTTTTTGGCGCTGACGCTGACCTGCCCTATTGGCAGTTAACCCTCCGAAATTTTACAACTCAAAGCTATGATCCAAAAACTAACAACTGGAAGGCTTGCGTTTCCATGCCGACAGGACGCTTTGATGCAGGTGTTGCTGTGGTAAATGACATGTTATATGTGATTGGAGGTTTCACCATAGAATTTCCCATTGACAGGTTCACCCTAAATCCGTCAATCACGTACAGCGCAGTGAACGAGCAATACATCCCCATCGGATATATCTCAGAGTTTCCCTCATGGATTATTCTGCCACTATTCTCAACGGTAACTCTAGTAGTCGTAGTCTACAAAAAGAGACTAGCCAAAACGCCAAACAACTAACAATCATATTAGGAGACTAATAATACTTCATTGTTGAAAAACAGTACTTTTTCAGAAAAATGCTGGGCTTTATCCAGAAAATCAGGTTTCGAAGGGAACTTATTTCTCTCTTCTGAAGGAGCCTGTTCCTCCACTCTTTGCGATAGTTTTCAATGCAGATTTAGTGGCTTTCTCTAAGGCACTCTCCGCGCTTTTGTAGTCCTCAGCCGAAACCACGATGCGATAGTTGGGGGGTGAAACCAGATACATTGTTACATCTGCTCCCTCGGATTCTCCGACTTCTTTAACGGTTTTCAGGGTCTCCTTGATAAGGAGCACCCCGTTCGGCTTCGGGTTCTGAAGCTCCAAGATTCCCTTCACATTCACCAAGGATATCTGAATCTTTTCCTTCGCAATCGCCTCTAGAGTAACTGCAAGATCTTTGTCGATTCCCAACTTCAGCAGAACATCTACTCCATCTTTCGCAGTCTTCTCCAGACCCTCATGAAGCTCCCCAAAAGCCTTCTCTATTAACGCCCCCGCCTTCTCGTAAGCTTCTTCAAAAGAAATGTTCAATTTTTCAGAGGCAGTCCGCAGCAGACTCTCGGCTTTCCGATCCTTTTTCCAAGACAGGAGCTTCTCTTTTTTATCTCGTTTTGTAACTCTTCTACGCGATAGGTCCACCTGTCCCTTGTCTGCTTGGACCCGCAGAACTTTAAGCACAACCTTCTGTCCTTCACGAACATAATCTCGGATATTTCTTACCCACCGAGAAGCAACCTCAGAAACGTGTAGGAGACCCTCCTTGTCGTATTCATCTAGTCTAACGTAGGCACCATAGGAGGTTATGTTCACAACAGTAGCTATTACCAAATCTCCTACTTCAGGCCATTCAGGTCTCCTCAAACCCATTTTCTTTTCTCCTCCGCCCGTTTATTCTAGGATGGCGGTGATTTCTCCCTTGACTTTTGTTTTTCCGCCAGAAGGCTCTGCTAAGATCGCTCCACACACGTTGCAGTGTACAAACGTCGTAGCGTGGCTGAAGACGAACTGTTCGTTTCCACAGTCAGGACATTTTATTCGATAGAACCTGCTTTTAGGTTTCGGTATAACTTCATCCCATTCACTCAATTTTCTTCACCCATTTTAGGCGATAATTAACTTCTTAAGGCGAATCCCTTTCTTATGTCTGCTATAGCCGCAGCTCTTACACTTGAGCTTCAGCGTCTGTTTTTTAGTAGTTTTTGCAAACTTTCTTTGACGAGGAAACTTCTGTCCACCATACCCCTTCTTTTCCCGCAGTTCATGGTGTCTCTCTCCCTTGGCTAAGGCTCTCCTCTTTCCTGCCTTATACAAGGAAACAGTGTGAACTTGATGAGATTGGCACTTGGGGCAGTATGTGTTGATTTCTTTTGGTGCGTTCATCGCGATCACTGACTAGTTAGGTATAAAACAGCCCCCTTAATTACTATTTATGCGTTTCTAGAGGTTCATAAACAGTTTGTGTAGCTTTTGGTGGCATCGTGTTTAGTAGTTCTTTTTTCATCATTTCTTTTAAGGCGTTGCCAAGCAGTTTTACTTCGTTTTCTTCTGTTGTTAGATGATTTTCGCAGATTGTTCTATGTGGTTCTGCTAGAGCGTCTGTAAGCAGTATTTTTTCTGGGTCGTATCCCCAAGCTCTTATGATTTCTTTGAGCATTAATGCGCGGTCCATTTTTGTTCTTTGTTGTATTGAGAGGTGGCTTGATGCATATATTTTTCTTAGGTAGTCTATGCCTTTCATTTTTATGTCGTGGTAGGTGCTGATTTTGTGTCCCATCATGTATTCGATGTATTCTTGGGGGATACCTAGAGCGGTGAGTTGTGTTTTGAAGTATTTTCGTAGGCTGTGGGGTCGGATTTCATAACGTTTTTGGGGTTTAGATGGTATTAGACCTGCTTTGGTGTAGAGGCGTCGTATAACTCGTGATAGTTGGTCTCTTGTTAGAGGTTTGGGTTCTCTGTGACTGGTTGTTCTGATGAGTGGTGTTGTGTCTGTGATTGTTTCTGGGGGAATTTTGCCGGATGGGGAGCCTCTTTTCCGGAGGTTAAGGTAGTTTTTTAGGAAGGTTATGGCTTCGGTTCCGATGAAGGTGTCGTAGTCGCAGATTTTGCCTTTCACTAGGTCGGCTTCTACTCTAACGTGAATGGGTTGTATGTTCTGTTCTAGGTCGTGTTTTATGTGTCTGTATTCGAGTTTGCAGAGGGTGCCAACTCTGAATCCTCCGAGGGCAAGTAGTGTAATGATGACTTTCTCTCTAAGGTCTGCGAAGGTTAGTAGGTTACTGAGTTCTTTGGGTGTTGGTGATCTGTCGCTATAGACGATTCTTATGCGTGGTTTCAATATTTGTGGGGTTTCTATTCTGTTGGCTTTTAGGAATGCTCTTACAGCGCTTATGTTGACGTTTATGGTGCCTGGTGATGAGCCGTTAGCCTGGAGTTCTCCTACATATTCATCTAGGGTTTCCGATAGTTTTCTGATGACTTTGGAATTTATGTCTCCATCGTCAGTGATGCAATCAGAAATGATTTTGTCGGGGGTTTTTTCAATCCATTCAATGAAGCGGTGGATGCAGTATGTGTAGACTTTGAGGGTTCCTTTGCTTGAGGTTTTGTGTCGTCTTAGGTGGGTGGCTAGTTTGAAGACGCTTTGGTTGTTTATGGCGAATGGTATTAGGTTTGGGTAAGTTGAGACGAGGCTTTCTATGATGTAGTTTGTCACGTCTAGGTCTCGTTTGTTTGAAATGTAAGGGATGGACAGGCTGATTGGGTGTCTTAGAGCTTTGCCTGTGCTGCTTGTCTCTATTATGAGGTGTAAGGTGTTGTTGTTGCTTAGCAACGGTTTGAACTCTTCGTAGCTTAGTGGAAGTTTTTCGATGGCTATTGTTGGTTGTGTTTGGAAGTGGTGGTTGGTGGTTTGCATTTTTGTTCTCTCGCAGTTTTCAATATCTATAGTAGTTACAGCAAGTATTTATAGGCATCTATGGCAGATAATCTATGGGATTTACAATGCGTTCTTACATCTTCACAGAGCATGAAAGAAAAATTTTGAGAGAATTGCTAAGAACCGGAACAGAACTACAAGGCGCAAGAATGATCTTCAGCCGAATCCGGTTGTTTAACCAACTCAAAGAAGACATTGAACTCTACAACGAAACAAAAAAGCACTTAGACAAGTAAACTATCCAAGTATTTTCATCTCAATAATATCCTTTCTTGAAATTACCAAACCGCTTTCGCGTACCTGATTCGGCAAACGTTCTACGCTTCTATCACAAAGAATCACCACATATTCAGGGGTCTCTTCAAAAATCCAGCCTACACATTCCCGTAAAGAAAGATGGTAAAGACTAGCATCCGAATCTCGGAAAAGAACATGATCCGCATAACGGATATACACCAATGTCATCGCGAACGCAAATAGCCTCAATGTCACGTGTAGAATGATTAAATCTTAGCAACTTTTATTGACAATATCATCTGCAACAAGGCAATTTAACGTTAAAACAGTAGATTGAGATATTAACAAAAGTACATATTCAACGTTTTTCATGGAGGGCATATGCATCTAATTTATAGTCTTTTACGTGTTCGGGTTTTTGTTGACCAGCTTTCTAGAGTTTGTGAGCAAGCATGTTCCAAAAGTGCATTCTATACCTATGTAGTCATCTGGAACAGTTTTACTTTTTGAAAAGTTTTACGCCGTCAATTTTGCATCGCAGCTAAATCATGCCGTAATATAGCTGATTCGTTTACGATTGCAGGTTCTCCTCAGTAGAAGCACACTTTTTGGGTCAAAAACATCGAAAATCTACCCAAGAAATTTAGCCGGATATTGAGTTTATAATAGGCTTTTCCATCTACGGATTGTTTTTCGTGTAATTCCAAAGAGTTTTTCTAACTGGTGTTCACCGATTCTCTCGCCCACATGTTTGTATCCTCCAGCACCTTTAGTATCGTTGTGGGAGGCTTCATAGATTGCTGCTGCGAAGAGGCTATTAAGTTGTTTTTGGGTGATGGAGTTGTTTTTCAGATAGCCTCTCATTTTGTTTCTTGCTGCTAATATTGTTTCATTACTCACGCCAATCCTATACAAGTCTGGTTGTTTGTTTCGGATAATCGGGGTGATTTTTTTGTTGATGTCTTCTAAGTGGGAAACTGATTTTTCGTAAGTTTTCGCAATTTTTGGGGAGAATTTAGGTTGTTTTCCTTCCCCCCATTGAGGTTTACCTCGATGTTTCCATTGTGGGGGTTCTATTATTCGTCCTGCCAGATCGTCTTTAGTTGGAGTAATGAAATATTCGTTATACGTGTAGGGTTCTATCCAATACGAGTAAACTCTAGAACAGTTTTCACATTTTAAAACAAGGAGGTCATACCCGTTCATACCAACCAACTTTTCAGGTCGGAAGTAAATTTCTTTCAGAGGAGTTTGGCATGTTGAACAGGACTCGGGGACATCGTCAAAGTCCATGACAGTGTTGGTTATCATCTCGGTTTTTTCATCCAAGTATATTCTTCCTACAGATAGAAGCTCGTCTATTATCGCTTGTTTATCGTCCACTTCAAGCCCTCCTTTTCTCAGTTTCAAAGGTTCAGGTTGACTATCATTCAATTCAAGTCAATATTTAGGGATAATGGCACAACAGACAAAACTGGAGGGGAGAGTCAAGTAAAAGTAAATTAATGCAGCAATATTGTTGCACATAGTTTGATTTCAATCCTTGTTTTAATGGATTTCATCCTCCGACTAAGCAGGAGAGTTATTTGATGAGGAGTGTTGTTTTATTCTTCAGCAAATTAGAAAGACATAGGGAAACTGGCACAGTTTCTGGTAAAAACAGAGAGTAAACGGATTATGTATGAAGTTCAAATAATCAATTATTTTATATTTGCTTTGAAGAAGATATTATTTGTTTAATGTAATTAGTAAAGCGTGTGAAGTTAACATGGTAAAAGACGATAATTGTTACCGCGTTTTCGAGGATATGTTTTTTGATGCGACAGGTTTTACGCCTTTTCCTTATCAGGAAAAAATGGGCAAAAAAGATTTGAATAAAACAAAACTTTTGAAGGTGCCTACGGGAGCAGGAAAAACAGCTTCAATGATACTAAGCTGGGTATGGAGAAGACGATACGCTTCCAAAGAAATTCGTTCAGAAACTCCTCGAAGATTAGTATATTGTCTACCTATGCGTGTTCTTGTAGAGCAGACTTACGAGAATACTATAAAATGGCTTGATCGAATGGGTCTACTCTCAGGAGAAGCCACTTGGGAGGATGAGGAGAAAAAAGAGGGATTAAAGAGTTACATCCCAATCACAGAGCCCTTAGAGCCAAAGGGTCCAGAGAACGATGATTCCAGTATAGGTGTATCTGTATACAAGTTAATGGGTGGAGAACTTGAAAGCAAATGGGATTTAACCCCTGAAAAAGACATGATAATAGTTGGTACTCAGGACATGCTTCTCTCTAGGGCGTTGAATAGGGGGTACGCTGTAAGTAGGTTCAGGTGGCCCATCCAGTTTGGCCTACTCAACAATGATTGTCTATGGGTCATGGATGAAGTGCAGTTAATGGGAAACGGTTTCTCTACAACTGCTCAGTTAGAGGCGTTCAGACAAAAATTTGGCGCTATAAACAAGTGTCATAGCATATGGATGAGCGCCACATGTGAACCAGAATGGCTGGAAACAGTGGATCATAAACCAGACACCATTTTTGAAACAATGTATCTAAGCGATGAAGATTATAATGTTGAGATTTTAAAACAGCGTTACAATGCACCCAAGCCTTTGGAGAAAGCTGAGATAGTTCTTAAGAAGAAGGACAAGCCAGACTTGGAGAAGTATTCTAAATCCATTTCGGAATTAGTACTAGATTGCCACAATTCAAGTGCACAAAAAATCACCCTCATAATAGTCAACACGGTTGATAGGGCTCAGAGCATCTATAATGCTCTGCTGGAAAAAAAGAAGATGTTGGACTCTAGACCTGACATCAGGTTGATTCATTCACGGTTTAGACCATTTGAAAGAAGTAGTCTGAATAAGTTTCTAAGTGAGGCTCCCTGTGACTCGGTGTTCCCTGAAGCTGGTCGCATAATCGTTTCTACCCAAGTAGTTGAGGCAGGCGTGGATATGTCCTCATGTGTTATGATCACCGAGCTGGCTCCATGGGCAAGCATGGTTCAAAGGTTCGGTCGCCTCAACAGGTATGGAAAGGATGCTACTCCAAGAGCAATTTGGATAGACATAGATACAGGAGGTAAGGAAGCTGAGGGATTAGCCCTACCATACACAGTCAAAGAACTAGAAGAGAGCAAAAGCATACTGGAGAACCTTGAAGGAGTCTCATCAAAACAGATTGATGAACAGGGTCCTAAGCTTGGTTACCAGCACAGCTATGTGCTTAGAAAAAAAGACATTTTAGATCTATTTGACACTACGCCTGATCTGTCAGGAAATGACATAGATGTCTCAAGGTTCATCAGAGATTCACGTGATGCCGATGTGTATGTTTATTGGAGAGATTGGAAAAAAGTCGATGAGACAACAGATAGACCACCAATAGAGCTACCTAGAGCAAAAAGGGATGAGTTGTGCTCGGTTCCAATAAACTCTTTCAGAGAGTTCCAGAAAAACAATGATGCATGGATCTGGGATCACCTCGAGGCACAGTGGGTCAAGTCCACCAAGAGACAGATTATTCCGGGGCAAGTATTTCTGATGCACTGCAGAGTGGGAGGATACGACGAGAAGATTGGATGGCTTCCAGAGTCTAAAACACAGGTGGAGCAGGTAGATGTAGATGAAGTGATTTCAAATGAGGCTACGGGAGAAGACCAATACACTTCACGCACATGGGTTACCTTAAGCGCACACTCGATGAATGTTGTTAGAGAAATGAAGGACCTCATTGGACATCTAGGCGCCTCTGGGTTAAGTGGTTTTGAGGAGCCTCTTGTTGAGGCTGCCCTGTATCATGACATTGGTAAAGCACACCCTGTTTTTCAGGCAGCAGTTTGGGATACAACAGAAGATGAGAATGAAATAGCAAAAAGAAAAATGCGGGTTTGGGGTAAATCAGGCGGTAGTAAACGGTTTAGATATGACCGAAAATATTTCCGACATGAGTTAGCCTCTGCCTTAATGCTTCTAGCCAATAGAGACATCATAAAAGTGACCTCCGACCATATGAAGGATCTTGTAATCTATCTTGTAGCCGCCCACCACGGAAAGGTGAGATTATCAATAAGGTCTCTGCCAAAGGAAGACTTACCATGGAAAAAGGATTCACGTTATCGTGAGGGAGTTAGATTTGCCCGTGGAGTCTGGGAGGGAGACATTGTTCCCAGTGTTGAACTAGATGGCAGGGTTACTCCTGAGACTTGTCTAACGTTAGATGTTATGGATTTGGGTTTAACAGAAGAGGGGAAATTACCTTGGCTTGAAAGAATGATAAATCTCAGAGACAAGTACGAGTTGGGTCCATTCAGGTTAGGATATTTGGAGGCTATTACACGTATCTCTGATTGGAGAGCAAGCATCAAAGAAGCACAAGGACGTGATAAATTATGAAAGAGCTAGCTCTTAAGGCCTGTAATAAGTCTAGCTTAGCAGGTTACCTTAAGGCTCTTGGAGCATTCAAGGTAATAGCAGAGCAACTAGAACCGGATACTAGGTTGTATTGGGATGGGTTAACCCCGTATCTTTGTTTCAGCCAAGAAAGAAACTTTGATGAGGTCACAGATTTTTTCTTGAACAAGTATGTGCCCACACCCATTGTGATACCTTGGAGCGGAAGCGACTTTTTTACAGTAAACAGGGCAGGAGACTCTGGACCGTTCAGAAAACCGCCTTCAAAAGGCAAAATAATCGAGGCTTTCCTTGCATCGGATACACTTAGACTTGAGAATTACAGATGCACTTTAGAGAAAACCCTTGACATAATTGAAGAGTTAGACTTATCAAAGGAAGATCTTGAGGGCGGCAGCTCCTCCAGTAGAGAAAGAAAAGCTCAGTTTATGGGGCTTCTAAGGTCTCGGTTAACCGATAAAATGGTTGATCTATTAGATGTCGCAGCGGTTATAAAGGAGGATAGAATATTTACAAATACGGTTCTGGGTAGCGGTGGAGGTAACGATGGAAACCTTCATTTTGGCAGTAACTATATGCAGTGTCTATGGCTTTGTCTACCCGACTTTTCTGCACAGCACAACCTGAGTGGTAATTACAAAGGGTTTGACTCGAACGCATCAATTAGTGAATCCCTTTTTGGTGAGGATTCTGGAAAAAACACTACAATAAGAGGAGACTCGATTGGTCTCTACGCTTCAGGTTATGTTGGTGGACCTAATGCTTATGAAGGGTTTGAGGCAGATGCTCTTAGAAATCCATGGGATCTCATTTTAAATCTTGAGGGTATCACACTTTTCAAAGGTGCGCTTAGCAGTCGATCTGGATCAAAGTCTGGACGTAGAGGAGCAGCGTTTCCTTTTACGTCAAGAGTCTCATTTGACGAGACGTCAACCATTGTCTCTAAAGAGACAGGTCAAAAAGAAGTGTGGCTTCCGGTATGGAATTCACCTGCGTCTATTAATTCGATAGAGATGGTTTTCTCTGAGGGAAGAGCGGAGTTGGCGGGACGTCAAGCCTCGGATGGAATTGATTTTATGAGAGCCATAGCTTCCCTAGGTGTTGATCGAGGAATCAACTCTTTTCAGAGATATGGTATAATTAAAGGAAGAGTGGGCGGAGACAATTATCACACAGCTATAAACTTGGGGGTTGTTAAAACTTTTGAGAAGCCCCTTGAGAACGTAGATTTGTTTAATGATATTGAACGGTGGTTAGGTAGGCTTCGCAGAGCATGTTCTAAGGATAGTGTAGCAGGCAGGTATGGTGTTCACCTCAGAAGCATAGAGTCAGCTATTTCATCATATTGCAGACAGGGGGACAGGAGAAGGCTTCAAGAGGTTTTACTCTGTTTAGGCAGAACAGAGCAGGCCATATCTAGGGGTGGTTCTGAAAAGCCTGTCTGGCCCTTGAGGCTTTCACCTCGCTGGGTTAAGGCTTGTGATGATGGTTCAACGGAGTACCGTCTTGCCTGTGCTATTGGCTCTATCACAGATACAAGTATTGGTCCTATTCGTGTACAAATGGAGCCAATTGAATGGGTAAGTGATAGAAAATCAGTTAAATGGAGTAAAAATTATAGTAGTTCGGTATGTTGGGGAAGGGGCGGGCTTTCTGATAACCTCTCCGCTGTTCTCCAGAGAAGAGTGCTAGAAGGTTCACGTACAAAGTCAGAGTTTGTTCCTATCAGCAGTAAGATTTCAGTGGGGTTAGTGGATGTCTACCAGTTCATTAGGGGAAACGTTGATGAGAGAAAGATCAATGATTTGGTGTGGGCAATGTCAACGGTAAAGTGGCACTTGTATCGAAAAGAGCGGCATGCCCCAGAGGGGATTTGGCGACCAGTTCCTGAAATGCCTAGATTATATTCATTGCTTAAACTACTTTATCTGTCCAGTGGACTCACATTTAGCTTTGATATGTCTAGATGGGAATATTCCTTTGACTCGGCTGGGACTCGGGTGCCTTATGTGGCCGAGATTTTTAATCTGCTTAAAGCGGGACGATTACAAGAGGTGAATAAAAAAGCGGTTCAAAAACTCGTAATGTCTGGCTTGAAACCCATGGGGGCTGGTCGAGGAGAAAAATTTTACATGAAACCTCTAGATCATAAACGTTTAGCTGCTTCTCTGTTGATACCGGTTTGGGAGATTGACACATTGGCAAAAAGTGTTCTTTTTTCTCCTTCTTCTCCTTTTCACTAGTAAATCTGTGTTCGAGTCCTTAAACACAAGTATTTTTGATTTTTTATGAAAAAACATTAGTATTAGGTTAAACTTAATCTATTTGAAGTGGGTATGATGAAGTTATTAAGCAGATTAATTAATGAGCCGAGATTACTGTTGGAGGTTGAGTTGAAACCTGTTCAAGGTGACCGCTTTCAGCCGACTGGATTCCCTCAATTGGGGGCAGCAGAATACACCACACCAGATGGAAAACAGATGATTCTGCTCGAGTCCACCCAGTCTATGGCTAATAGACTCGAACTTGTTTGCTGGGATGACACTGAAGGTAAACTTGTTGAGCCATTGAGAGGATTACCCTATATTCACGTGGATCTGGGTGATGGAGCTTTCACTAACTCTATACTTGAGGCGCATAGGATTAACTCCGAGTATATTACAGGAAAAAAAGGTCAATTTAAAGATGAACTAATCTCAGAGCTTGTGACTGACAAAAAAAAGCCGA
>Ga0315543_1003574_pt1 | contig 13833 bp, 12 predicted proteins | sample SalMarSW160210MG_2_FD_203098 | JGI IMG/M metagenome (GOLD analysis project Ga0315543, IMG submission 203098) | Salt marsh sediment microbial communities from the Plum Island Ecosystem LTER, Massachusetts, United States - Salt Marsh Sediment SW1601-210 ...
CTGGCCAGAAAAGGTAAGGAAAAATCCTGGCTTATTCAGGACGACGGGGGGACTCTTACGCCCGATGGTTCTTTTCATGGCTTTGAAGCCGGGGGAATATTTGTAAAAACAGAGGGTGTGAACCCCGGGGAGCAAACCGAAATATTTTACGGACTGTTGAAACCGGAAACTGTCTGCGAAAATGTTTACGTAACCGAAGACGGAGATTTTGACTTTTACAATTTCGAAAGAACATCCAATGGCAGAGCAGTGGTATTAAGAAGAGATTTTATGCATGCCAGTTCCTATATTGATGTGGGTAGGATTGACAATCTGATTATTATCACTAGGGGGCCGCTGATCCCGGCAATATCAAAGCTAACCCGGGAACAAGCAGCAGCCTTGATGGTGCTGGGTCAGGCAATGGAATCCTCGGCTGGTGACCCAACCCAGGCAGGGAAAATTAGAAGCGAATTTTTCTACGACCCCTTTGTCGCCGGAGACCCAGCTGAGCACGCTAATATATTTTATGAGATAATAAAAGGTATTCCTCATCTAAATTACTATTTGATAAATACTGGAGGAATAGGGGAAGGGGAACATTACAAAGATATAAGATTGGAATTTACCATGGCAATACTCGATTCTTTGCTGAGAGGAGGTTTAGAGGATTGGCTAGATTCCCCAACAGGCTTTAAGGTGCCTAGGGCGGTAAGATATGTAGATGATATTTACTTGCATCCTGAGAAACTTTACTCCACAATTGAATTTGAAGAAAAACAGAGGAAACTTAACAAAATTAGATACAAATCAGTGAAAGAACTCGGAGACTCCTTACATCCTGATATAAGAAAGGTTTTTAGCAAGCCCAACGTCGCATAGTAGAACTGCAAGTCTCACGCGGTCCGTGTGGAATTTTGGTCTAGAATAGCTGTAAATCATAGGGAGGACAAGAAGTGGTAGAGTTCGCTGAACTTTATGAAAGATTAAAGAAGGAGAAAGCAGAGCTGTTAGAGAAGCTGGAACAGTTGAGAACTCTCGGTCAACCATCGGCAGAGAGGAAGGAAGGCAGCCCATTTGGCAAAAGGGAAGAGGAAGCCGATGAAGCCTCCGAACTAGAGAAAAGACTGGCCTTGGTAAAAAGGCTGGAAGAGTCTCTTAATGAGGTTGAGCATGCCCTACAAAAATATGAAGCCGGCACTTATGGATTGTGTGATTCCTGTGGGCAACCTATAGAGCGAGCCCGCCTTGAAGCCATACCTCAAGCAAGCTTATGTCTGAGCTGTAAGGCTCAGCAGGCAAAGGATGCAAAAGGGGCAAGATAAAGGGCGCTCGACTGTGTTGTGACCCGACAAAATCAGCGACTGTGTTGTGGACAAAGATAATTCGAAACTGTCTTTGCGTGACAGCGTTAAGAAAGTAACATTATGTCTCATTGTTATTGCTTTGGTAAGCGCTTCAGATCAATTGAGCAAGCTATGGGTCAGAGCTCACTTAGCACTTGGGGAATCGCTCCCCATAACTGACCGCTTAAGTTTGATCAATATTGAAAATACGGGCTCTGCTTTTGGTTTACTTGCCAATCAAACCTTTCTTATCATCACTATTAGCATAGCTGGTTTGCTCTTTATCTTGCTGTTTCTTCGTTACTTATCCCCGGCTACTACCTTGAGCATAGTATCCATCGGTTTGATTATGGGTGGTGCTGTAGGCAATCTAATAGACCGCATCCGTTTTGGTTGTGTCACTGACTTCATTTACTTCCGTTTGTGGGGCGACTTCCATTGGCCTGCCTTCAACATCGCTGACGCAGCTATAACGGTGGGTGTCTTTGTTCTCATTTATTCCTTTTATAGGTCGGGGATATTTAGAAAAGCACATGAACACAACCACAGACCCCAAAATTAAGACATTGCAATTCAACTCACCTGTTCCTGACATCCGCCTTGATAAGTATTTAACCCAAATTCTTCCACAATTCTCGCGCGCTTATTTACAGAAATTAATTGGGCAAGGTTATATTCTGGTCAACGGGCAAAGGACAAAGGCGAACCAGAGATTAAACAAGGTCGATAGGATAACGGTCGAGCTTCCTCCCCTACCAGTCCGTCCTTTAGCTGAACCAATCCCTTTAGCCATAATTTATGAAGATGAGGACGTATTGGTCATAGATAAACCTGCCGGATTGACGGTTCACCCTGCCCCGGGTCATCCCAGTCACACTTTGGTCAATGCTGTCCTAGCTCATTGCCCTGGCTTGGCCATGAGCAACGAGCTGATGCGCCCAGGCATAGTTCACAGACTAGATAAAAATACATCGGGGCTCATAGTCATTGCCAAAAACGACTTTGCCCGGGAATATTTAGCCGCACAGTTTAAAAGCCGCACTGTAACCAAAGGGTATCTTGTCCTTGTTAAAGGAAGGCTATCCCCGGAACAGGGAGTCATCGAAGCACCTATCGGGCGAGACCCTTATAGTAGACAAAGAATGGCGATAGTCGAAACAGGAAAAGAAGCTACTACCCAGTATCGAGTCCGAAAATACCTGGATGCCTACACCTTAGTCGAAGTCACCCCCATAACAGGGCGTACACATCAAATCAGAATACACCTGTCAGCTATCGGCTGTCCGGTTATCGGTGACCCCACTTATGGAATAAAATCGGCTCATCTCAACAGGCAATTTATTCATGCCTACCGCCTTGGCTTTCGTCTACCATCAACTAAGCAATACCAGGAATTCACGTCGCCCTTACCTATGGACTTGGAGCAAGTTTTGGAGTATTTAGCACAAAACGCCTAAAAGGTTTGTGGAAACATGATAGAAAATCCTGTCATTGCCACAGCTTCTTCATGCCGCTTCCCTGCCATGCAGGTACAGGTCATAATTGCCCTCTTGCAGCGCAGGTCCGAATCACTGGTCATATAAACGAAGACAGAGGCTTGATTTTTGGCTTGTCTCACAGCATACTGAAGTGGGCCGAAATGAGGTTAGCAGGAAGAAGAGACTTGAAATTTAGTTAGGAGCGGAGAGCACTATGAACAGACCCTTTGATCGAAGCCAAGTATCTAGCCCAGTTCACTATGAGATAATTGTTACGGTAGAAGAGGCGAGGGTGGGAACTAAAAAGATATTATCGAGGAAGGATACAAGGCTAGAGGTGAGCATTCCAGCAGGGGCGAGGACAGGCAGTACAATAAAGCTAGCCAATGTCCTCCAGATAACCGACGGCCGTCCTGGAGATATCCTAATTGAAATTAAAGTCAAAGAAGAAGAACTGGCGGGAATTATTGAAATTAACGATGGAAACTTTGAAGATGAGGTTCTGAAATGTAGCTCGCCTGTCATGGTGGATTTTTGGGGATTCGGATGCGCCCCATGCGACCTTATTGCCCGCATCACAGAGAAACTGGCCCGAGAGTATGCAGGTCGGCTCAAATTCTGCAAACTAAACGTAGATCTGAACCCCCGAACGGCTTCAAAGTACCAAATCATGAGCATCCCACAGATATTGTACTTCAAAGGTGGCAAAGTAATTGAACAAAGCGTTGGCGCCGTTCCTGAGTCTGTGCTCCGTTCAAAATCGGAGTCAGTGTTAGGGCAGCAATAAGCTCACAAATTAAGAGGCCTTTCCATGGGAAAACGCCGGGATTAAAGGGATGATACGAGGGCGCTTGTGCTGCTGCTTGGCGACTGCTGCGTGCTTTGTCACTTAATTCATCATCCTCACCCTAGTCTCTTCCTGTCAAGGGAGAGGAAATTCAGACTCTTAGTGGTGAGGGAACAAACCGTACATCACTACTGCCGTGAACGCGCGTAGTTTCTTGCGATAGGCAATCTTATTTGCTATGATTGCGGCAGGGCCAGTCAACTTCAGTGCTTGGCTCCAAGCTGAGACGGAGGTTCCCAGAAGGATCTCAAGAATGTGGTGTTTCCGTCCCTTTAACAATTTGCCAAACTGAGGAAGGCTAGATTGTAAGCTAGTACGTTGTGATATTATAGATATTTCAACTTCGAAGGAGAATTGGAATGGACAAAATAGAGTTAACGGTTACTAATCGGGAGATTCTCGGTAAAAAAGTGAGGCATTTGCGCCGCCAGGGAATTACCCCCGTGCATCTTTTCGGTCACGGTATCAAGTCTCTGGCACTACAGTGCGGTACTGGTGAACTTGAGCGAGTGTTAGGTCAAGCTGGTCAGACAAGGCTTATTAGCCTAAAGCTCGATAAGGAAAAGAAGCCAAGGAGCGTTGTGGTTCGCGAATTTGATAGAGATTGGCGGAAGGGACAATTAGTCCATGTAGACTTTTATCAGGTAAAAATGGAGGAAAAGATAAAGTTAGAGGTTCCTGTTGTCTTAGTCGGAGAAGCGCCAGCCCTGAAGTCTAAAACCTATATGCTGGAGCATGAGCTTGGGACTTTGACTGTAGAGTGCTTGCCGGCAAAAATCCCCGCTAGCATGGAAGTGGACATCAGTTCCCTCACTGAGCCAGAGCAAACGATACGCGTCAAAGATGTCGCCCTAGATAAAGATATTACCGTTCTTAACGACCCAGAGTTGGTTGTGGCGAAGATTAGTTCGCGACCTGTGGAAAAGATAGAAGAAGAGGTGGTAGAAGTGGTAGAGGAAGCGGTTGAAGCTCCCGAAGAGGCTGCGCCAGGTGAAGAAGCAGAAGAGGCATAATCTTTTCAATTACCCGGCTGTCGCTTCTGTATCTATACCTATATGCGGCACTTGCTTGCTTAGCGAGTCCCTGATACAATATCCAAGACCGACTATTAGCTCTCTTCGAGCTGTCTTGCCTAAAGAATAACCATGGCAAGCAGCCGGTAGGCTAAAAAGCCTCGAGGGCATAGATAGAAATGTCTATGCCTCCCGTGCTTGGAAAGGAGAGAAGATGGATTTCAGTCATTCTATTAAGCTGCCTTTCTTAAGAAGGCACTGTTTTTCGTCAGCTTTATCCGTTCTCTCATTACATTGCCATTCTGCCTGCTGTGCCCACTCGTTTGTGACGGAGGCTCAAAGCATCTTAGGGAAGCTTGTAGGCTTTAGCATATAAAAAGAGGTTAAAAGCAAATTATTTGTATTGATTTTGCAGCTTTGCTGCCGGAAGGAGGAAGAATATGATTAAAATGCGTGGTTGGAAAAAGCCAGGTAGTATGGAAATAGTTTTTATCCTGCTTGGCGCACTTATGCTGCTCTTCATTTTTGCTCCTCCGCTTAAGACAGTATTTTCTTCCTCTCCCGGGACTTTATGGAACACTCTACTCGAAGAGGATGTATACTCCTCTGTTCTGCTCACCATCTTTGCGGCATTGACAGCTACCCTGATAGGGCTTCTTCTTGGCGTTCCTTTAGCTTATCTTCTGGCACGGCATCAATTTCGGGGGAAGAGGTTTGTAGAAGCAATTATCGATGTGCCCATAGTGATCCCTCATTCCGCTGCTGGTGTTGCCCTCTTGTTTGTCTTCGGCAGCAATTTTCTCTTCGGCAAGATCTTGAACGGCATAGGCATTGGCTTCTTTAGGTCTTTTACCGGAGTGGTCATCGCTATGATGTTTGTCAGCGTTCCCTTTCTTATTGACGCGGCTAAAGAGGGCTTCAAAGCCGTAGATGTCAGATTAGAGAAGGTAGCCAGAACATTAGGTGCCTCTGCCTGGAAGTCGTTCCTTCGGATTTCATTACCTCTGGCCTGGAGAAGCATCTTCTCTGGTTCAGTGCTCATGTGGGCTCGGGGCCTATCTGAGTTTGGCGCCATAATCATCATAGCGTATAGTGCCTCCTTTCTGGGATGGAACACTAAGGTCCTCCCTGTCCTGGTTGCTAATCGCTTCGATTTTGGCTTAGATTCCGCCGGGCCAGTAGCAGCTATAGCAATCCTTATCTCTCTTATCGCCTTCATCGTGCTCAGGTCGATAGCCTATAGAGGTGAAAAGACATGATTGCCATAAAGAACCTGAAGGTTAATTTAGGTGATTTTCTCCTTCAGAACATCAACCTCGATATTGAGCCAGGGGAATACTTTATCGTCCTTGGACCTACTGGGGCAGGGAAGACCGTGCTACTTGAGGCTATTGCCGGGCTCTATCCAGTCCTTGAAGGGGAGGTCTGGATTGGCGACAGGGAAATTACTGACCTAAGTCCGGAGAAAAGGGAAATTGGGATTGTTTATCAAGATCAGGCGCTGTTTCCCCATCTTTCCGTGGAGAAGAACATCGCCTTCGGATTGAAGATGAGAAAGTGCCCTAAGAATGAGGCAAAGGCAAAGATAGACGCTATTGTTGAGGTAATGGGAATTTCGCATCTGCTTAAGAGGAGTCCTGCTACTTTGAGTGGCGGGGAGAGGCAGAAGGTGGCTCTAGCACGGGCACTGGTCACTGAACCCAAGGTACTCTTGCTGGACGAACCCTTAAGTGCGCTTGATCCCGAGACCAGGGAAAGGATGCAAAGGGAGTTAAGGGAAATACATAGCAGGGTTGAGTTAAGCGTCATTCATGTCACCCATGACTTTGAAGAAGCCATAGCTCTGGGGCATAGAGTTGCTGTGCTGAACGATGGCTATATAGCCCAGATAGGGACACCTGAGGAATTTCTACGCCGACCGAGTTCGGAATTTGTGGCCCGATTCGCGCTCACAAGAAATATCCTCTCGGGCAGGGTTATGGGAATAGAGGATGGCTGCACTCTCATTGATATCGGTGGCGCAAAACTCAGGGCGACAACGGAGGCAAAGGGTGAGGTGCGCCTTTCCCTCCGCCCCGAAGATATCCTAATTTCCAAAGAGCCGCTCCAGTCTACCGCGAGAAATTGCCTCATGGGTGTGGTCAGTGACATCGCCGACAGAGGCTCAGTCATCTACATCACCGTGACTCTGCCGCCAGATTTCGTCTGCATTATTACCCGCCAGGCATTTGATGAACTTAAATTGAAAAAGGGAGTAGAAGTATGGATCACATTTAAGGCTTCGGCAATTCACGTCTTTTAAAAAATTTCTAGAGATAAAGGGAGGGTTCTAATGAAAGGTAATTGGCCCAAGATAGCTTTGGCTGCTTTGGTTGTGGCATTGATCGTAACGGTGCTCGTAATGGTGCTTGGCCGTAGCGCGCCAGTAGAAACGCTGACAATTCTTCACGCGGGAAGCCTGGCTGTGCCGTTTGCGGACTTGGGAGCCGAGTTTGAAGAACTAAATCCCGATGTTGATATCGTGTTTACATCGGGAGGAAGTGCTACGATAATAAGCAACGCGATAGCACAAGAAGACGCCGGTGAAAGCCCACCCGACATAGTCGCCTCCGCCGATTACAAGCTTATTCCTGACAGGATGTATGATGGTGGCTACGCTGATTGGAATATCCTCTTCGCCAGAAACACGATGGTGCTTTGCTACCGCGACAATGCACCCGGTTCTGATGAAATAGTGAGTGAAAACCGCACCTGGTATGATGTGCTCAGGAATGAAGATGTGAGCTATGGACACAGCGACCCCGATGCTGATCCCTGTGGCTATAGAACACTCCTGGTTGTCCAGTTAGCCCAGAAGTATTACTATGATGAAGCTGAAAGCTTTAATCTTACTCAAGACGACAATTCTGAGAATCTATATGATGTGCTTATTCCTGGAAGCGAGCATGAAAGAGGCAGAACCAGTGGCACCAGCGAAGCCAGACCTGGCGGCAGCGAAGAAGTTGTGAGCAAAAAGTCGGTTGACCTTATTGTTGCCCTTGAGTCGGGTGACCTGGATTACGCTTTTGAGTATCGCTCCGTAGCTGTGCAACACGAGTTGAATTACATTGACCTTGATGGCTATATTAACCTGTCTAAAACAAGTGCGGAGCTCCCTGGCGTTGAAGAGTTTTACGCCACAGCATCCATAGAGATTCTTACAGATCCTGGACCTCTGGCTAAGTATGCAGCTAAACATGGCGCAGCTATAGTATATGGCATTACTATACCGGTGCATGCTGATAATGAGGAGCTTGCCGCGGAGTTTATTGAGCTCCTTCTTTCTGAAACAGGCAAAGAGATAATAGAGACTGCAAATGGTCAACCAATGCTTGATCCGCCGATATGCGACCACCCTGAAAATCTGCCTGCATCATTACAGGACTTGTTCGATTAAAGGAGCATTATAGGAGGAGGTTTAAGACGGGAACCCTAGACAATTTAATCTCCAGCTTAAGTGGAGACAGCATAGTTCGTGAGGTACATACGTGTGTCTTCTGGACCGCAGTGCTAAGCAAGCACTGCGGTCTGGCTTCCACTTTCCATGAGCCACATCCATATCACAGGCCAGTGAGAAATGCGGGGGGCTTAACCGGACTATCGGCATTAGAGCTGGCACAATATGCCAGGTCGGACAATGTTCTAGAAGCATCTATTGGAATGGCAGCTATTAATTCGCTAATAGATATTGATGAAGCCAGGTGCGTCAGGGAAAATGCTCTTGATATTCTGGCACTAAAAGGCAGGGGCAAAAATATAGCTATAGTAGGTCGCTTCCCGTGGATTCCAAAGTTGCGAGCGGTAGCAAGGACACTTTGGGTCATAGAGCAAAACCCTCGAGAGGGAGAATTGCCAGCAGAGGCGGCGGAAGGAGTATTGCCTCAAGCTGACGTGGTTGGCCTTACAGGGACTTCATTCGTAAATCACACCGTTGACAGGTTGCTGGACTTAAGTAAGAATAGCTTTGTTGTCATAGTGGGGCCCACCACCCCTTTATTGCCAGTTTTGTTTGATTATGGAGTGGATATCCTCGCTGGAGTGAAGATAGTTGAACCTGATAAGACAATTCGTTCCGTCAGCCACGGTGCCATTTTCAGCCAGGTGGAAGGGGTGAGGCTTATAACCATGGCTAAGGAGAGAAAGAATGACAGGACCCATTGATTCTTTCGGACGGAGCATAAATTACCTCAGGATTTCAGTTACCGACCGTTGCAACCTGCGCTGCCTCTATTGCATGCCACCCGAGGGTGTTCCCCGAATACCACATAGCGAGATTCTTTCTTACGAGGAGATTCGGACTGTCGTCCGGGCAGCGGCAGAGCTGGGCATCAACAGGATAAGGCTCACCGGTGGCGAGCCCCTGGTCAGAGCTGAGTTGCCCAAGCTCATTCACATGCTCTCTCAAATAGAGGGAATTCAAGAGCTGTCTTTGACGACAAATGGGACGATTCTCAAGAAAAATGCTCTAGAATTTAAGCAAGCAGGCTTATCTAGAGTTAACGTAAGTCTGGACACACTTAAAGCCGATAAATTTCGATACATAACTCGTCTTGGAGCATTGGAAGATGTTCTTGAGGGCATCAAGGCAGCAAAGGAGGCCGGCTTCGAACCGGTCAAGATAAACACTGTGGTCATGCGGGGTATAAACGATGATGAGATACGGGATTTTGCCAGGATGACCTATAAAGAAGGATGTCATGTCCGATTCATCGAGCTTATGCCCTTCAAGGGTGTAGCGGAGTTTGTACCTTCCATTGAATTGCGACAACATATTAGTTTGCTTGGCAAGCTTGAGCCTTGTGTGTCCATAACTGGCAACGGACCTGCTACATACTACCGCTTAGCTGGAGCCAAAGGCACTATAGGCTTCATCAGTCCCCTCACCGAACCTTCCTTTTGCTCCCGGTGTAACCGCATGCGACTTACTCCAGATGGCAAGCTCCGCCCCTGCCTCCTGGTAGAAGATGAGATTGACTTAAAATTGCCGCTACGCAATAATGCCACGATGGACAAGTTAAAACGCCTGATTCTAAAGGCAGTTGCTTCCAAGCCGGAGCATCATCATTTGATGGGAGACAATGTCAGGCTGGTAAACCGAAAAATGTCGCAGATTGGAGGTTGAGAATGGAGTTAGGGCAAATTCATATGATAGACGTTACCCAGAAAAAAGAAACGGAACGCCAGGCGGTAGCCAAAGGCAAGGTGCAGATGAAGCCCGCTACCTTAGAGCTTATCCGTAAAGGGGAACTGGAAAAAGGAGACGTCTTAGCCGCAGCAAAAACAGCTGGAATCATGGCCGCAAAAGAAACTCACCGCCTCATACCTCTCTGTCACCCTCTCCAGCTCACCCACATTGCAGTTGAATTTCATCTGCCTAAAAACGGTAATTATGTTGAGATTACTGCCAGTGCTAAAGGGATTGGGAAAACAGGATTTGAAATGGAGGCGCTAGTAGCCGTGGCTGTAAGTGCTCTGACTATCTATGACATGTGCAAAGCAATAGACAAGAGCATGACCATTGAGGAAATCCGTTTAGTAAAGAAAAGTGGGGGCAAAAGTGGCGTCTACATTGCCGAGGAGTGAAGAGAGTGCCTAGGATAGTAGCAGTTTCTTTGAGCCCAGAGAAAGGAAGCAAAAAAACAGCCCATCAGCCTAGGTTTTCTTAAGGGAGATTATGGCCTTTCTTTTCCTCCTGCCCCAGATTACTCCCCAAGCAATCAATCCGATGGCGACTATTATGCCGATGATAAGCCACCAATTAATGGTTCGTGACACCGTGAACTCGCCGCTCAGCCCAGCGACTTCTACCTGATACTGCCCATAATCCATGCCAGATAGGATGAAGCTCACCTGCTGGCTTTGTCCTGCACCCAGTGTCACTGTCGTGGTATCTACTGTCTCTCCATTTAGCTTTAGCTCGACAGTACAGGTGTCTTCCTGCCCACCATCATTGGCTATATTAGCAGTGATGGTAACGCTTTCCCCAGTCCTTGTCACAAAAGTGACGGGTTTCCATATCTCCCTCACAGTTGGCACAATGGTTAAGCTACTGGCGACAAAATGAGGTGGCAACGGTGTTGGTGGCGCTAGCTTGGCTAGGATAGCAAATGTTAAGGTGTGGCTTATAGAAGCGCATACTTCCTCGGTTTCGGCAATGCCACCGGTAGGGCGTTCAAGCTCTCTCCAACCTTGTACAGTATCATAGGAGGCAATAATCACTGACGAGGTGTTTTCAGGCAGCAAGTCAGGGTCGTAGCTCAATGTTAACTTCGCCTTCGATTGGAAAATAATAGGACAAGGCACCGAGTTGCAAACGCAGCCCAGGAAGTTATAGGCTGCAACTATCTCCGTGCCCTCTGGAGGTAAGAGCGTCTCTTCACATACCTCACAGACCCTTATCTTTATCCGACTGGGAATATCACCGCAACAGCAGGTAACTTTGGTACCTTTTTCAAGCTCCAGTTTATGCTTATTATCCGGGTCGGTGGCTATGCAGGAATCGAGCAACCTCCCTGAGGAACTGATTTTGACTTTAGTTATCTCGCCCAGGATATCTATCTCTAGCCATTGGTAGCTTGGGGGGCGAGGTGGTGGCAATTCCTCAAGCATGTAATTTATGGTGAACGAGAGGCTATCCCCTTGAGCCCTATTTTGAGGCTCACCTATCTCAGGGAATTCCCACTGCCAGTTTAAGGTAACTGTTTCACCAGCATTAAGCCGGCTTATCTTAATATATTTTGCATCAGAGGCACTTTGGGGAAGCTCACGAATTTTCGCTGGTAAAGCTATATTGGCGCTCAGCCGAGCATGTGAAAGATTAAACAGCAAGTAATCGTCAAGAGCAGCGCCATCTCCGTGCCAGTCTGTCTCCTGGATATCGCTTATCCAGATGGTAACAAAGCCATTCTTGCTGCCAGCATTATGCAGCTTAACCTCCCAGGTGCCACTATACCCAGGCTTGATGTCTCCTACACGCCAGCCGGTGGCACCCTCACCGCCCAGAACCAGGTCTACAACCGGGGTCTGCGCCTGCGCCGGAGCGGGCAAAGAGCCAAGCAAAGTCAGCCCTATAATCAAGGCAAGAGCTAATCTGACCCCATCCTTAATCAGCTTTCTAAATAACATGCACCATTTCTGTTCAATTTCTAAATTCTAATATCTAAACTCTAAACAAATTCAAATACCAAAACTCACTTTGGTTTCGAATTTTTGTCATTAGTGCTTTGATATTGCTTAGAATTTCAGATTTCGTGCTTAGGATTTCTTCTATTTTGCATTTTGATTTTCCTTTAATAGTGCCAGACCCTGACCTCGTGCAAGATTGGTGTTTCGGATGTATCCGAAGTGTTCAAGGTTGCCCGCCATTGCTTGTATCTCCCCGAGGCTAATCCTGAAGTAACTGGAGATGTTCCTCCCACTGAGGTCCAAGGTAGGGTCTCAGGAGGTGTGTCTTTAGCAAACGAGGCATCACTGGCTCTGACCTCAAAAGTAATATCGGTAGTGCCGCCCTCAACCGTTTCATCCCAGAACAAGGCGTCCCATCTAGCTTGAACCACTCCAGTATCCAAGACCTGAGAGGCAATGGTGCCTGGAGAGACATAATAAAATCCCTCCTCACCCCCCACCGAACAAAAAGTAGAAGGGGAACTCTGGTTGTTGTACTCGGTCTTAATCCAGTCGGGGGAGCGGACAAGGTTGGAAATGCGGGCTTCGTCGATGATACCGCTGAAAAATTGCCATGTTCCTGGGTTATCGCCCGCCCCAATCACCATGCCTTCGTTTTGGTTAGCAACTGTAAACGTGGCTGTTAATTGCTCTGTGCCATCTATGTAAAGTTTTGTTCCATCGCTTGTTCCACTCTGAAAAGTAAATCCTACAAAATGCCAGCTTCCATCCGCTAAATTAACCCCTGTGCTTCTATTACTGAAAGTCGTCCAGTCAAATATTACAAACGTATTATCATACAAATACATTCCGTATGCCCATTGTTTTACCACAATTCCTCGCCAACTCGTTCCCGCACTTGAAGTTTTTATCCAGGCAAAAACACTGCCAGTATTTATATTAGTTGAACTTGCTGGTGGTTCTGGCAGCCCAACAAAATCATTCACGCCATCAAAATCCAGGCTTCCGTCAATCTGTCCTGTTACTTGGTCACCTGTTGTCATTGAACCCTGGGAAGTACCGTCATTATCATTTGACGTGCTGTCTTCCACCTGGGGAGCCGGGCCTGAGGGGTCTTCACTTAAGTGCCAGACTCCCTTGTAATTTGAATCCCACACATTCTGGGAGCCGTAGGCTGAACCAGGAGCTGGTTCAGTAGCCGCGGCGTTGCCGTAATACATATAGATTACATCGTCATCGGCATCACCGGCATCTTTAGTTAAGGTAACCTTTACCCAAGCATACAAAGTGCCACCGGAATAGCTCTCTATTTCTCTTGGGAGTTCAGTAGTTCCGTCAGATGAAGTAAAACGGATGTCGGCACCATCGGCTTTTATGTTAGACAACCCGGTAGCATACACTAATACTGGAAAATTAGCGTAGGTAGTGGATGGGTCAGCGACATCCTCAACCTTGGTGTGGTCAATGGTTATCTTCCTGCGGTATTCCCAGTTGGTGTCATACCAGTTAGAGGTCGTCGCCAGTTTCACATCTCCAGCACTTGAGGAGGTATCGACGTTATTCGGGACGCCAGCTTCGAAATCTGGCTGGGTGGTTTGCACCCATACTGTCGAAGCCCAGGCCTCAAAGGTGTTGTTGCTGGAGCTTTCCTGGTCAACGAAGGAAGCCATAGTTTCCCCAACGCTGCTTGCCAGGAGAATTACTCCCAGGCTTGCCAGCAAAATAAGCCACTTCTCAGATTTCATCCTCTGGTCTTCTGATGCGGTACTTCTTCTCAACCTCATCCACAGTCATTGCCTGCCAGATATTTCTCAGCTCCATGACGATAATGATGAGCCCAGGTAGACACAGGGTCAACAGAAAGCCTAAGGGAGTTTTGACGAATTGGGTGACATAGCCGAACAAAGGGAGGTGAAAGCAGACTTTTCCCACCACATTTTCAGGAGGCAAGGTAAAAGGGTCAGCATCCTCGTTAGCATCCCCTTTGGTTGAGAAGTGAAGCGATG
>Ga0315543_1003575_pt1 | contig 13833 bp, 6 predicted proteins | sample SalMarSW160210MG_2_FD_203098 | JGI IMG/M metagenome (GOLD analysis project Ga0315543, IMG submission 203098) | Salt marsh sediment microbial communities from the Plum Island Ecosystem LTER, Massachusetts, United States - Salt Marsh Sediment SW1601-210 ...
TTATTGTGGATCTTGGGCTTCCACCCGGATTCACAGTCCTGACGGAGGATTTGAACGCCCTGGTCAAAGATAAAGTTATGGAAAAGTATTCCCTGACCGGCAGGCAGATCATCGTCTATCTGCGAGAGGTGCCTGCGGAGCAGCCGGTTACCTTGAAGTACCGCCTCATGGCCAGATTCCCCATCAAAGCGAAGGCAGCCAAATCGGTGGCTTACGAATACTACGATCCCGATGTGAGAGACGAAGCGCCGCCGCAGGAAATCCTGGTGACAGCCAAGTAATTCAAATAACCGGCGCCGACAGAATGCTTACAATCTCGCCGGAGCGCCCCCATCAAAAGGGGCGCCCCGGCGTTTTCTCGCGTATTCCTTGGTCGCCGCACTTCTCGGCGGTTGACGCGATGCCCCCATGATGCTATCTTTTGCTTCGAGGGCGCACGGGAAAGGCCGCAGTGTGTCCTGAAAGAGATTTGCAACGTGAAAAAGGGGAACGCGACATGGATTTATCAAGGACTCTTTGCCGGATCAGGGACAGAGGAACCTTGCCCGTTTGCCCTCGGGGCAAAAAACGCAGCACGAATAGGTTCCCGCTGATTGGTCGCAGGCTGTCCATTTTACTTGGACTCGTTTCTCTGATTGCGGCAGCTCTGGTACAGAATGTCTGTCTCGCGACGACAACCGTTACGGTCTCGCCGCCAACTTGGACATTGGAGGATGCGACAACCCCCGTGACTGTTCAAGCGAACACAGCCGCCCCGGGCAATGAGCTGACGTTCGACGTTTACATGGATGTGGATGGCGACGGAACGCTTGACCCGGAGGATGCGCGATTTATGAGCTTCGAAATTGCCGATGGCGAACCCCCTCACCTCGGCAACGAATACTACTGGCACGACGAGGACCATGCGACCAACTCATCTGTGACCGCGACTCTCACCCTGAACGGTGACTGGTTGTTCTCAGGCCACTTCATCGTCAAAGTCACAGACCAAAATTCCTCCAGCGACACCGCGACTCTTACTGTCGAACAAGACACCTCTTATCCTTGCGTTGTCACCGGTCAAGTCCAATTGGGTGGCTCTCCTGCCGGGGGAGCTATCGTACAGCCCACTGACATGAGCACTGACAAGCAATTCGGCATGGCTGTCACAGGACCGGATGGGAGCTTTGAGCTACGCTTGGAATCTCCGGCAGAATATGCTCTTTCCGCCATGGCGCCCGGCTCGGTATCAAATTTCGAGGAAGGAAGCGCCCAGGTCATTGAGGTATCAGACGGGAGCAACCCGCTTCCCGGCCCCTTGGTTGTTTTCGACGGAAACCGTAGCATCTCCGGGAAAGTCTCCGACTCGAACAGCGCCAAGGGCATCCCCGGAATGATAGTCTTGGGCCGGACCGATGAGGGGACCTTGTTTGCTGTGGCTTTCACAGACGATGACGGGAACTACACACTGGTCGTCGTGGATGGCGAATGGGAAGAAATCTCCGTAGAAGAAGGCCAAATATCGAGGTTCCGATACGTTCTCCCGGGGAGTCGCCCGGTCCTGGTTTCCGGCCTCAACGTGCAAGACGTAGGTTTCATCTGTCAGCGGACAACGACGCTCATCACCGGAACCGTAAAGGACGCTCAGACCAGCGAAGGATTGCAGGGGTATGAGATTTGGGCACAGGTGGAAGGCGACGGGGAAGAGACGCTTGCGTACTCCAATGCGGACGGCAGCTACAACATCGGAGTAATCGAGGGCGATTGGCGGGTTTGCGTTGAGAAGGAGTCGCTGGTAGGCACGGGCTACGCTAGGCCCCAGAGCGCGCTCGTCCACGCCCCGGCGTCCGGGACGGTTTCAGGGGTGGATTTCCTCCTGCAAAAGGGGGGCACAATCTCCGGTCACGTTTACCAGGATGACGGCGTGACGCCGGTATCAGAAGCTAAGATCAGTGCCTTTGACTCTGGGAGGGGCAACTGGGCCGCGGATTCGGGCACAAGGCCAGACGGCAGCTACACGCTATCTCTCCCTTCGGGAACATACAAGGTGAAGGCGTTCGGGCTTGAGGGATGGCTCGACCAATACTACCTCAACACGGGAAACTGGGGGGAAGCGACCCCGGTTGTGGTGACCGCGCCGGGTGAGACCAGCGGAATAGATTTCGTTCTTCAAGCCGCGGGCGTCCCGGCGACGATAACCGGGCATGTTTGGCAGACGGGCGGAGAGGTTCCCCTGACCGGCGCCCGAGTTGAGGCTGTGGACAGCTGGTCGGGTGATTCGGTTGCGTCCGCCGAAACCGACGCCCAGGGTTTCTATTCCATCTCCGTTCCAACCGGGACCTATAAGGTCCGCGCGGAAGCCGACGGATGGCTGGGCGAATATTACCCTGGGGTGCGCGAATCATACCAGGCCTCGAGCATCAGCCTGACTGCGCCGGAAGAGAAGTCCGGGATAGACTTCGCTCTTGCCGAAGCCTGCGAGATCAAGGGCCACGTCTATCGCCAGGATGGGCTTACACCCATTGCGGGGGCAAACGTTGGTGCCCAGGATAGCTCCACAGCGGAACAGGTGTCGGTCGCAGAAACCCCGCATGACGGGAGCTATACCCTGCAGGTTCCGGCGGGGACCTACAAGGTCGAGGCCAGCGGCTGGCGTTGCAGTTCTCAATGTTACGACCATACGGATTGCTGGAGTCCATCTCCGCTCACTGTCGGCGCGGGAGCCGTTATCGAGAACATTGACTTTTCATTGGAGTACACGCCTTTGACGTTCAACGTGCTGCGGTGGAGTACTAAGTGGGCGAGGGGACTCGACCTGGGATGGCAAGCATGGTCCGGTGGGAGCACAACCTATCGCCTCTACTGGGCCCCCTCTCTGGCGGGTGGCGGGATGATATGGCACGAGGTGCCTAACGCCCCGGAGGAGATGATTCAGCAAGGAGGTACGATGACCTGGACCGATAGGGGCGCGGCACCGGGAATGAACAACACCCGCCCCGGGGATCCAGGCGTCGGTCAAAGGTTTTACAAGGTGTTAGAGGAGCCCGATTGATGACTACCGGCAGCCGGAGAGCATGGCTTACGAATACTACGATCCCGACGTAAGGGATGAAGCGCCGCCGCAGGAAATCCTGGTGACAGCCAAGTAATTCAAATAACCGGCAGCGACAGAATGCTTACAATCTCGCCGGAGCGCCCCCATCAAAAGGGGCGCCCCGGCGTTTTCTCGCGTATTCCTTGGTCGCCGCACTTCTCGGCGGTTGACGCGATGCCCCCATGATGCTATCTTTTGCTTCGAGGGCGCACGGGAAAGGCCGCAGTGTGTCCTGAAAGAGATTTGCAACGTGAAAAAGGAGAACGCGACATGGATTTATCAAGGACTCTTTGCCGGATCAGGGACAGAGGAACCTTGCCCGTTTGCCCTCGGGGCAAAAAATGCAGCACGAATAGGTTCCCGCTGATTGGTCGCAGACCGTCCATTTTACTTGGACTCGTTTCTCTGATTGCGGCAGCTCTGGTACAGAATGTCTGCCTCGCCACCACAACCGTTACGGTCTCGCCGCCAACTTGGACATTGGAGGATGCGACAACCCCCGTGACTGTTCAAGCGAACACAGCCGCCCCGGGAAATGAGCTGACCTTCGACGTTTACATGGATGTGGATGGTGACGGAACGCTTGACCCCGAGGATGCACGATCTATGAGCTTCGAGATTGCGGATGGCGAAACCCCTCACCTCGGCAACGAATACTACTGGCACGACGAGGACAGCGTGACCAACTCATCGGTGACCGCGACTCTCACCCTGAACGGTGACTGGTTGTTCTCAGGCCACTTCATCGTCAAAGTCACAGACCAAAATTCCTCCAGCGCCGCCGCGAGTTTCACGGTGGTCCAGGACAGCTCTTATCCTTGCGTTGTCACCGGTCAAGTCCAATTGGGTGGTTCCCCCGCCGGCGGAGCTATCGTACAACCTATGGACATGAGTGCCTACAATGAGCTCGGCATGGCTACCACAGGACCGGATGGGAGCTTTGAGCTGCGGTTGGAATCCCCTGGAGAATACGTTCTTTCCGCCATGGTGCTTGGCTCGGTGTCAAATTTCGAGGAAGGAAGCGCCCGGGTCATTGAGGTATCAGACGGGAGCAACCCGCTTCCCGCCCCCTTGGTTGTTTTCGACGGAAACCGCAGCATCTCCGGGAAAGTCTTCGACTCGAACAGCGCCAAGGGCATTCCCGGAATGATAGTCTTGGGCTGGACCGATGAGGAGACCTTATTCTCTTTGGATGTCACAGACGACGACGGGAACTACACGCTGGTCGTCGTGGATGGCGAATGGGAAGAAATCTCCGTAGAAGAAGGCCAAATATCGAGGTTCGGATACCTTTTCCCGGAGCATCGCTCGGTCACGGTTTCCGGGAAAGACGAGGAGAATATAGGCCTTTTGTGCGAGCGGGCGACGACGCTCATCACCGGAACAGTCAAGGACGCCGAGACGATGGAAGGCTTGCAGGGGTATGAGATTTGGGCAGAGGTTGAAGGCGACGGGCCAGAGACGTATACGTACTCCAATGCGGACGGCAGCTACAAGGTCGGAGTAATCGAGGCCGATTGGTGGGTTTACGTTGACGAGGATTCGCTCATAGGCACGGGCTACGCTAAGCCCCAGAAGGCGCTCGTCCACGCCCCCGCGTCCGGGACGGTTGTGGGGGTGGATTTCCTCCTGCAAAGGGAGGGGACAATCTCCGGACACGTTTACCAGGATGACTTCGTCACACCACCGGGGTACGCGGAGGTCCACATTTTCGAATTCACTACATGGGACTGGGTCGCAGGAGTCGCAACCGAACCCGACGGAAGTTATAGTGTGTCGGCGCCCGCCGGGACATATATAGTTTCCGTTTTCAACGCTGAGGGATGGCTCGACCAATACTATCTCAACACCCGCGACCCGGAGGAAGCCTCACCGGTCGTCGTTATAGCGCCTGAAGAGACCAGCGGAATTGACTTCGTCCTCGTTCGCGCCGCTTACATAACCGGACACGTTTACGAGAATGACGAAACGACTGCCATCGAGGGCGCTTATGTGTACGCATCTGTCTTCGGCCCGGAGTGGGAGTGGGCGGCATCCGGTCAAACAGAAGCCGACGGCAGCTACACCCTAACTCTTCCCGCCGGGACATACAAGGTCACAGCTCAAGATGTCTCCGGCTGGTTGAATCAGTTCTACGACGGGGTTCCATTGGACGATGACGCGACCCCCGTCGAGGCAATCGGAGGGCAACAGACTTCCGGAATTGACTTCGTTCTCCAGCCAGCCGCAACGATAAACGGCCACGTTTACGGGCAAGATGGGGTAACTCCCATTGCCGGAGCGCATGTTACGGCTTACGAGGAGGTGTCTGACCGGGGATGGGGCTGCCCTCCAACGGATGACGAGGGCTACTACTCCATCCCCGTCCCTAGCGGGAGCTACAAGGTCTGGGCTCAGGCGGACGGATGGGTCGGGGAATATTATGACGATACGTACAGGTTGGAGGACGCGACGATCCTGACCCTTGCTGCTCCCGAGGAGAGAGCGGACATCAACTTCGCACTGAGGGAGGCTACCGCGACCATCAATGGGCACGTTTTCCAGGAGGATGGTACCACCCCCCTCCCTATGGCATGGGTATCCGTTCAGGATTACGCAACTGACGATTACCTCGGCTCGGCTTTATCCGGCGCCGACGGCAGCTATACCTTGCCTGCCCCGGCCGGGACCTTCCGAGTCTTGTCGTGGGCGCATCGCTGGGGCTTACAGTACTACAACCACCAGGACTGGTACGAGGACGCCACGCCCGTGACATTGTCTGGCTACCAGGTTCGTGAAGACATTGATTTCCACCTTAGATGGATCCCTTTCCTCGTGAAGAGCGTGCACATGAGTACCGAGTGGCCCGGTTGCCTCGAAGTGCAATGGTGGGCGCTGCCCGGAACGCAGTATTCCGTCTTCTGGACAGACGAATTAAAGGACAGCCAGACGGTCTGGTATGAGGTTCCCGATCCCTACAAGGACATCGTGGAAGACGCTGGCCTCATGACCTGGACCGACAAGGGTACCTCACCCGGAATGAATGGTTCTCGCCCTGGCGACCCGGATGTCGTTCAAAGGTTTTACAAGGTCCTGGAGGTGCCGGAGTAACCGCAGGGACAAGGCGCTCTGTGCTCTTTGTCGTCAATTCTTCTCATATCCTCCGTCGGATTCCCAGAATGTTGCCTGGCGGCGAGCGATTCTATATACTTGCCCTGTCTCTTGCCAATGATAATCAGGGGAGGTGTAGTGAAACGAGACCTGGCAAAACTCTCCCGAAAAGAATATGACCTTCTGGTCATCGGCGGCGGCATCAGCGGCCTGTGCACCGCATGGGATGCTGCGCTGCGGGGGCTTTCAGTGGCGCTCGTGGAGAAGGGCGATTTCGCGCAGGCGACGTTGGCAGCGACGCTGCGGGTGGTTCACGGAGGGCTGCCCTATTCGCGGCATCTCAATCTCAGGCGAATGAGGCAGTGCCTCCGCGAGCGGGCGGTTCTCATGCGTATCGCCCCGCACCTCCTTCATCCCCTTCCTTTTTTGCTTCCGACCTATGGGCATGGAGAGCAGGGCATCGAAGTTCTGGCCATAGCTATGCTCGTCAATCGCCTCATGCGCTTTGACGGAAATCAACTTCACGACCGGCAGAAATCCATTCCGAACGGTCGGCTTATTTCGAGATACAGATGCCGGCGGGTCCTCCCCGGACTCGAGCAAAGCCGTCTCACGGGCGGGGCGATTCTCTACGGCGCCCAGATGTGCAACTTGGAGCGGCTTTCTCTTTCCTTCGCGCGTTCGGCTGCTGAAGCGGGGGCGGACGTGGCGAATTATGCGAAAGTCGTGGGATTTTCCCTCGACGGCCGCCGTGTCAGGCGAGCAAAGGTGGAGGATGTTCTGACGGGCGAGGAGTTCGAGATTCAGGCAAAGGTTTTCGCCAACATCACGGGACCCTGGTCAAACATCGTGCTCGGGTTGACGAGATATCGCCCGCCCGAGCGCACGGTGATTCGCTCCAAGGGCATCCAGATCGTCGCCCCCCCTCTATGTGAGAAATATGCGTTCGGCATCCGCAGCAAGGACAGACACTCTCGGGCGCTCGCCCGAGGCAGGAGGCTGCTTTTTGTCGCGCCGTGGCGGGGACGCTCATTGATCGGCGCCTCGTACGCCCCCTACAAGGGCGACCCTGACGATTTCTCGATAACAGAACACGACATAGCGGAGTTCGTCGTGGAGGTCAATGCCGCCTACCCCGGCGCATCTCTGAAGCGGGAGGACGTTTCGTTCTGGCACGGCGGGTTGCGTCCGAGAACCCACGAAAGCATCGGGCGGGATTTGCTAACGGCTTCCCTAAAATCCGAAATCCGCGACCACGCGAGGCGCGACCATATTCAAGGGCTGATAAGCGTCGTCGGGGCGAAGTACTCGACGTGCCGCCTCCTCGCCGAGAAGGCGGTTGACCTCGTTTTCAGAAAGCTCGGCTATTCCCATCCCCCAAGGACGCTCACCAAGAGGAAGCCTGTTTTCGGAGGGAGGATGGAGAGGTTTGAAAACTATGCGAGACGGGTGCTCCGAGAAAGGCCGGATGGCATCAGCGAAAATGCCATGCGGCGTCTCATCCACAACCATGGCTCGGAATATCGGCGTATTCTCCGGTATGTCGAGGAGGATGCCGGATGGGGCGAGACTGTTCCGGGATCGGAGGAAGTCCTGAAGGCGGAAGTCGTTCACAGTGTGCGGGAGGAAATGGCTTGCCGACTCACGGATGTCGTCATGCGGCGGACTGACCTCGGTTGCCTCGGTCATCCGGGCGAAGCTGCACTTCGCGCATGCGCGGACATCGTCGCGGCGGAATTGGGTTGGGATGAAGCCCGCTGGAAAAAAGAGCTGGCTGAGGCGAGAATGGTTTTCGTCCCGGGCGGTGTGAGATGAGCGCTTCCCAGCGAAGCCAGTCCGGCGGCCGCTGCTCGCCCCGAACACCTGCCTCGATGTCGGAGAGAGTCGGAAAACATGCGTCGCAAGAGGAATGAACATTGATCAGCAGCGAAAAAGGAGGAAGGCAATGAAGCGAACTGTTTTGGTCCTGTTGAGTCTCGGTTTTGCTCTATGTTGTCAGAACGTTGCGCGCGGCGTTGGCCTTGAGGGTCTGGAAAGGCTCCGCGACGGGCGAAGCCGCCGGGCGACGTCCACCGCGAGGGACAAATCCGGCAGCTACGACCCCACCAGCAACTGGGACAACCGGCTGGTCAAGTCGGGCGAATCGCGCACCCTTGCGGACCTGAAGGGGCCGGGCATCATAAGGCACATCTGGATCACTTTTCCCGAAAAGCATCCGAGCTGGATATCCAAGGCAGGATGTGCTGACCCGTCGGAGATCGTTCTGCGAATGTACTGGGACGGACGCGAAAAGCCCGACGTGGAATCCCCTCTGGGGGACTTCTTCGCCGGTGGCTTTGGCATGAGGATGCCCGTCAACAGCGTGCCGGTTCAGGTCGAAAATGGCAGGTCCTACAACTGTTTCTGGCCGATGCCGTTCAGAAAATCGGCCAGAATCGTCATCACCAACGAAAGCAAAAGACCCCTCGTCGCCCTGTACTGGAACATAGACTGGGTCGAGAAGGAAAGTTTACCTCCGGACACCGCTCATTTCTGTGCGCAATATCGCCGGGAGTTCCCCTGCGAGAAGGGCAGCGACTATCTTATCCTTGACGGGGTGGGAAGGGGGCATTACGTTGGCACCGTCCTGTCCGTTCGGTCTCGCAGCCCGCAATGGTTCGGAGAAGGCGACGAGAAAATCTACATAGACGGCGAAAGGACGGCCTCCATCTGGGGCACGGGCACGGAGGACTATTTCCTGTGTGCGTGGGGCTTGCGGGAATGCGGCTTCCCCTTTTTCGGTGTGCCGTACACGAACGGCGTGAGGGAGGTCGGAAAGAAAACCGTCGCCTATCGCTGGCACATCAGCGACCCGCTCGTTTTCGGCAAGTCCATCCGCGTGACCATCGAGCACTACGGATGGATTTCCGCTGACGAGACGCCGGATAACAAAATCAACGGATTCACCGAGCGAACCGACGATTACGCGAGCGTCGCCTTTTGGTACCAGGTGGGGCCGAGTAAAAAGTTTACCACGCTGCCATCCGCGGAGAACCGCAAGCTGCCGGAGATTGATGTTATCTTCGCGGGAAGGGACTACCGAGAAGAAATCCCCCACGGCGTCGGAAAGGCGGTGGTTCAGAAAGGATATATGTGGACGAATAATGCTCAGATTCTCTACCGACCGCCGGAGGCGGAGGGAGCGTGGCTGGAAGTGCCCTTCACGGTTGCGAAGTACGAGCCAAAATGCTTGGCCCTTGTTCTGACGCATTCCTACGACTTCGGGACCTATCAGGTCTCGCTGGACAGCAAACTTACCGGAAACCCTCTCAACCTCTACTCGCCTGAGACGACGGTGAAGGAGCATCATATCGGAAACCTGTGGATAAAGCCGGGGAGGCACGTCGTCCGCCTCGAGTGCGTGGGAAAAGACCCGAGGTCATCGCAGCACTGGCTCGGGTTTGACTCCTTGAGACTGCGCCAGCGAAGGGAAATCGTCAGCAAGTACGCCCACGACAGGGAGGGCGAATAACTCCGGCAAAGAAGGGCGGTTGAGGCTCAACATCCATTTCAGGGCAAGAGGTCACATGACACGGTCTTTGTGGGTCAGACGATGGTCGGTTTTGTGGTCGGCGGGCTTTGCTCTCGGAGTGATAATCTTTTTCGGGAGCTTTGCGTATCGCGCGTGGCGGGTCGCGGGGCAATCGCCTCGCCAGAGGCTTGAACAAGCAGAGGCGATGCTCCGGTTCGTTGGCGACCAGCTCAGAAATCACAATGGCGAGGAACAGTTCGAAAAGTTTATCCCCGAGGCGGGGTGCGTCGCGTACTTGATTTACGGTGAAGCCCTCGTCAACCTCGGCGTAGCGGGGCGAACGGACGCGCTGAAGCGAGCCCGGCTTGCAAGGGAAATTGAGTGGTGTCTCGCCCAGCTTTCCCAGCCGGATGTTCTCAAGACGTTTCCCGACACGCAGGTGCCGAATGGGCTTTTCCTCCTTTCGCGGCGAACGCTTTTGCTTGCGGGGCTGCACCTCATCGGCGCCAGCCCGCCCTGGGAGCTGACCGACGAATACCACGACAACTGTGAAGCGATGGCTGAAGCCTTTGAATCGTCGGAGAACGGCCTTCTCGATTCCTTCCCAGATTTCTGCTGGCCGGTTGACAACCTGGCTGCCCTCCGCTGCCTCCGGCTTCACGACGAGAAGTTCGGCACGGACTACGGCTCGGCTCTGGACAAGTGGAAGAAATGGGCACGAGGCGCCATTGACCCTAAGTACCAGACGCTTCCCTTCTACGTCAGCTCCCAGACCGGCGAGCCGCTCGCCCCGGGCCGCGGCTCCTCTCTGGCGTTGAGCCTCATCGAGCTGCGGGACGTTGATGAGGGACTCTTCCGCGAGCAATATCTCGCGTTTCGGAAGCACTTCGCCGATTCCTTTCTCGGGTTGCGGACGTCGCGAGAATATCCGGAGGGGGAAGACCGGCAAGCTGATGTTGTCACAGGCCCTACCGTTCGCGGCCACGGCGTCATTGCCACGCTCGTTGGAATGACGGCGGCGAAACTCGCCGGAGACCTCGAGACTTTCTGCGACGAGATGGGGCTGCTGGAGGCGGTAGCCCTTCCGTCCACGAAGAATGGCATGAGGCGTTATCTGCGAGGCCGAATGCTCGTTTTGGACGCTCTTGCTGCCTATGGCATGTCCGCAGTTCCGTGGACGAAGAGCGCTCGGGAGATTCCGGAACTGTCCATCTCACCGAAGAGGCCGCTGCTTCTTGTGGCGGCGCTGATGGCGGTCCCGTTTCTGACAGTGCTGACGGCGGCGGTTCGTTACGCGAGGATCGTGCGAAAAGTTCGTCCGCTGTCGCTCTGGCGTTCCGAAAGCGCATCCTCCGAGGGAATCATCTTGTTCTGGAGTCAAGCCGTCGTTCTGCTCTCGCTATTCTTTTCGACCCTTTGGTTCCCGGTTGTGTGGGCCGGATTCGGGATTCTGGGCAGAGCGGCCTCGCTCGCGTTTCGTCTCCTCAGGCAACGTGCGACTGGTTAGCCTCATGGTGCGACAAAGCGGTCTTTCTCGCCCGCTATTTCGTAAAGCGAAGCGGTCGTGCTGAAAGAACTGCCGGGCGCGCCGTAGATGGTTAACTTCCTCGGAGCGAGAAATCCCAGTGCATCGGGAATGTCGAGGACTCTCAGGACGTTGAGGAAATGAGGGCCCTCCATGTGCGTCTTGGTCGGATTGACAAGAACGACCTCGGAAATCGCCGGCTCGAAAAGAGCGGCATAGGCGCCGAGAATGCCCGCCTGACCTTTTCCGAGCACTGCCAGATTTACGCGGTGAACTCCCTTTTCGGCCAACTCCTTTTTGATGGCAAAAGCGGCGACGCGGACATCCCAGACGCGGCCGCTATCCACGGTTCTTCCCAGGAGGGCGAGAGACCTCTCGACGTAGTTTGGGGGATTCTTCGTGGTCCATTTCGTCGGGCCGACGCCACGCGGCATCAGGAGAAAGGCGGGTTCGTCGCCGACGACCTTGTTGGCCCATTCGGGGAGCTTTTCCCCTTCCTCACCCGCGTTGAGGACGACCAACCAGCATTTCCCCAAAACCTTCGTCGTCGAGGCCGGAACGCACTTCACGTAAATGGGGGGTTCGGTCGGAAGCGCTTCCAGTTGGATCAGCGCTCCGGGGCCGAAGGGATAGCTTTTCGGCCAGGCGCGAAAACAATAGTCTCTGAGCTTCTTGAGCAATTCTTCTTTCAACGCGGGGAAGGCTGGGCCGGAGGCAAGGGCAACATCGGCAAACGGGGCGAACAGTTCGTCAATCTTGGTGTTCAGCTCGTCGGAGGGGATGTCGCTGTCCTCCGGGAAGACTCTCAGCTCCTCGAGTTTGAAAAGTTCGGGCTTCGGCTCCACCGGGTCGCTGTCGTCGTCCTTGAGATGGCGATTCATGAAGCGATAAGCCATGAGCCGAAGCTCGAGCTTGTCGCCGTGGCCGCCGGGGACGACGCAAATGTTGAAATTGCCGCGCCTTCCCGCCTTGCCATAGAGCCCGTAGAGAAACTCCATCCGGTCTCTTATTCTCTGGTTTCCGGGCATTGGAAATATGCCGTCCCAGTCAGAGTTGGCGAAAAGGAATGGTCGCGGGGCGATGAGCGCGGCGATGTTCGAGAGGGGCCAGAGATAGGTGTTGTGGAAGAACATGCAGTCGCAGTGCCCGTTAATGACCTTGTCAACGACCTGAGTCTCCAAGTCGCTCAGGCCGCTGACGGGGACGGCAGCCTTGACTCGCTCATCGGCGGCGGCGACCCAGAAGCTGCCCGCTCCGCCGCCGGAGACGCCGGTGACGCCGATTTGCTCAGGGTCAACTTCGGGGCGGCTGACGAGGTAATCAATTGCCCGGATGGCGTTCCAGCACTCGACTCCCGCGGGCGTATAGCCTTTTGAATGCCACCACCATCGTTCGTACCGATAGGTGCCGTGATGGATTCCGTGAATCTCGCCGAGCTGAAGGGTGTCCAACACTAAGCAGACGTAGCCGTGGTTCGCAAACCAGATGCCGTGATGTTGGTACGCGGTTTTGTTGCCGTTCCTTCCTCTGCTGGCGTGCCCGCAGAGGTACAGGATTGCCGGCAGGCGGCCCTCGACCTTCCGGGGCAGGTAGAGATCGCCGGTGACGTACAGGTGAGGTCGGCTCTGAAAATGGAGCTTCTCGACCTTGAATGTCGGCCTCTCGAGCGTGCCGGTAATCGTGGCGTGTAGCGGCGTCTTCTCCGGAAGAGGCCACAGCCCGAGCATGTAAAAATACTCCTCCTTGAGCCTGGGGCGAGCTTTTTCCCAGTCCTCCTTCGATTTGATTCCCGCCATGAATGTCCCCACGATTTTCATCGTCTCCTGGGCGAGATATTCGTCCATCATGCGGTCGCCGGGGAGGTTTTGCGGGGTGGCTTTTCCGCTGAAGGTGAAAAGAACGCCGATTGTCAGGATAATTGCAGTTGTGAATCTCATAGTGACCCTCCTTGCCAGTTGAAGCGGCGTGAGCGGTTTGTTATGTCGCAACGGAATTCGCTCTGGGATAGCATACAAAGAATTGGCCTGTTCCTCAATTGGATTTTCGGATGGGACGGGAAGCAGGTCTCCTCTGTTGTGCCTTCGCGTTGAAGAAGATGGCAATATAAAACGCAGAGGGGCGGGGGATGAGAGACGTTCAGGGGAGGTGGAGGTGGAACTTTTGATGGGACAACAGCATGGACGGGATTCCTTCGGTTGGGGCAGAGAGGCAATTTTAACGCAGAGGCGTAGAGTCGCAGAGAGCAGGATGAGAAGGACTGCGCGGTCGCCTGGCATGGCATGGCATCGGGGGGAGATGACTCACCGCGGAGAGCGCAGAGAGGAACATGAGAAGGACTCCCTCGTCGCATTTGCCGTGGCATTGGCATATTGCCCATGATGTTTCACGGGCGGGACGTTCGTGCCGCGCCTATCCCCACACAGAGAGGTGAGGGACGGGATTTGCGTCACCCTCCCGGTTCGTCCCACGGAAACACGCAGCCTGCCACAAGCAAGCCAAAGCGAAATCTCTCACCACTCAAATGTAGCGACACCCCCGGAGGCAGCGATTCCGAAGGATCGTAACGGGACAGGCAAGGGAGCCCTATAGATGGGGCATTTGAGGGGTGTTTTTGGTGGTTGGGCGTTGTGAGCA
>Ga0315543_1003576_pt1 | contig 13826 bp, 10 predicted proteins | sample SalMarSW160210MG_2_FD_203098 | JGI IMG/M metagenome (GOLD analysis project Ga0315543, IMG submission 203098) | Salt marsh sediment microbial communities from the Plum Island Ecosystem LTER, Massachusetts, United States - Salt Marsh Sediment SW1601-210 ...
GCCGGGCATGAACGCCGGGCCCAACGGCGCTGTGTTCGAAGCGACCCACGGCAGCGCCCCGAAATACAAGGGCCAGAACAAGGTCAACCCGACGGCGCTGATCCTCTCGGGCATGCTCATGCTTCGCCATCTGAAGGAGACCGACGCGGCCGACCGGCTTGAACGGGCGGTGGCCGCCGTGATCGCCGAGGGCCGCGACGTGACCTACGACATGAAGCCCCATCGTGACGACCCGACCGCCGTCGGCACGCAGGAGATGGCCGAGGCGATCTGTGCGAAGATGTAGGGTCAGTAGTTCCGGATTCCATTGCGACCTGGCATTGTCATTCTGAGCGTAGCGAAGAATCTCCTTGGACGATCGAGATCCTTCGCTACGCTCAGGATGACCTGCTGCAGTATCAGCCAGCCAAACTTGGAACTACTGACCCTACGATCTGCGTCGGCGAAACAGTGCCAGACTGCACAGGGCGAAGCTCATCAGGACCCAGGTGGCCGGCTCGGGAACGATGGTAAGCGTGTTGCCCGGGGCCGCGTCCCAGGCGGTCAGGGCCGATTGCGTGGCGGGATCCATGAGATCCCACTGGTCCGGGGAAATGGTCAGGTTGTCCAGGGCATGGGATTCCAGCGCGGCAACCAACTCGTCCACGTGATCCACGTCCCCGAGTATGGCATAGGCCAGATCGAGCGTTACGAGGTCGTCCAACGTGTACATCGGCGTGAAGTAATACACGTCGGAGAGGTCCGCCGAGGTGAGCAACATGCTGATGACGTCGCCGTTATCCAGGCCGTTCATCAGGGCGTCGAACGCCTCTTCCGACAGGACGCTGCCGGATAGATCGACGGACTCGACGGAATTGCCGGCCGCGATGTCGAACTGGCTCAGGGCATCAAACGTCGCGCCCGAAAAATCCAGATGGGTCAAGTTGTTGAAGTACATGTTGAGTTTTTCGAGGTTGTCCATTCCGGCGAAAGCGCCCGATTCGATGCTGCTGATCTGATTATCCTCGAGGACGAGGATTTCGAGACCGGTTAATCCGGCAAAAGTGTCTTTCTCGATGCAGGTAATCTGATTGCCGTGAAGGTAGAGGCGTCCGAGACCGGTCATTCCGGAAAACGCGCCCGGTTCGATCGTGGCAATCTGGTTGTTCTGCAGTTCGAGGCTCCAGAGGTGGTTCGGTCCGGAGAAATCGCCGGAATCGATACTCGTGATCAGATTGTCGGCGAGGTAGAGTGTGGCGAGATTGTCCAACCCGGCGAAATCACCCGGCTCGATGCTGGTGATCTGGTTGTCGTACATGCGAAGTGCATCGAGGTTTGCCAACCCGGTGAAGGTTCCCGGCGCGATACTGGTGATCTGGCTGCTGTAGAGACGCAGCTCGTGCAGGCCGTCGAGTCCCGAGAAGGCCCCCGGCTCGATGCTGGTGATCTGGTTGTCGTTGAGGTAGAGCTCCTCCAGATTAGGCAGCCCCGAGAAGGCGCCCGATTTGATCGTGGTGATGAGATTCTGCTGCAACTGGAGCTGTCGGAGGTTGGTGAGTCCGGAAAAGGCGTTTGCCTCGATGCTCGTAAGCTTGTTGTTTTCCAGGTAGAGGTACGAGAGATTGCCGAGGTCGGAGAAATCGCCCGACACGATGCTGGCGATCTGATTGCCGCCGAGGAACAGTTGATCGAGGACGGGCAATCCGGAGAAATCGCCCGATTCGACGCTGCTGATCTGGTTGTTTTCCAGCTCGAGCCTTTTCACATTCGACACATCGGAGAAAGCGGCCGGGCCGATGCTGGTAATGGAATTGTTGTTCAGGTAAAGGTATTGAAGGCTGGTCAGTCCGGAGAAATCGCCCGATTCGACGCTGGTGATCTGGTTGTTTTCCAGGTGCAGGTTGGGCAGGCCGCTCAGACCGGCGAAAGTGCCCGAGGCGAGGCTGCTGATCTGGTTGTCGCTCAGGGTGCAGTAAGTGACATTGGCCAGGCCGGTGAAGGCGCCCGGCTCGATGGTCGCGATCTGGCTGGAATAGGGAGTGAGCGATTCGAGGTTGGCCAGGCCCGAGAAAACGTTCGCCTGGAGCGTGCCGATCTGGTTTTCCTGGAGGTAGAGTAATCGAAGGCTGCTCAAGTCGGAGAAGCTGCCCGGCGCGATGCTGGTGATTTGGTTTGCGTTCAGGTGGAGCCGTTCGAGACTGGTCAATCCGGCGAAGTCACCCACCTCGACACTGGCCAGCGGTGTTTCGGTCACCCCCAGAGTAACGAGATTGGCCAGTCCGGAGAATCCGTTCGTTTCAATGCTGGTAAGGGGATTGCCGCCCAGGTCGAGTCTGACGAGGTTGGTCAGCCCGTCGAAATCGCCCGATTCGATGCTGGTGATTTGATTGTCGACCAGGTGCAGTTGTTCGAGATTGGCTAACCCGGTGAACCCGCCGGTTGCGATGTTCGCAATCGGGTTGGTGTACAGGTGAAGGTCGCGCAGCGCGGTCAGTCCCGCGAAATCGCCCGCTTCGACACTCGTAATCTGGCAGTTGGACAGAAGCAGCATATCAAGGCTGGAAAGTCCCGAGAAACCGTTGGTTTCGATGCTGGCGATCGGATTGGAGTTCAGGTAGAGGGTTTGCAGGGCGGTGAGCCCCGTGAAATCGCCTGCGTCGATCGTGGTGAGTTGATTATCGTGGAGCGACAGTATCTCGAGATTCGACATTCCGGCGAATTGATTCGTATTGATCGTCGAAATGTAGTTCCAATAGACGTAGATTCTATCTGTCGCCGTGAAGTTATTGATGCCGGACAGGTCGGTAATGCCTTCACCACCAAGATAGAAGGTGCCCGTGTAATCGTACCCATAGCCGGCGGCTAGTGCCGCCTCCTCGAACGTGATGACCTCGATGGCCACCGCGCCGGGCGACACACCGAGTGTGGCCACCAGGACAGCTGCAATCAAGGTGAGCAGCTTCTGCGCACGAAAAACCCTCTTCGTGTTGTACATCATGGCTTCAGTCTCTTCTGGAAAAATGCAATGGCAAGCAAGTCCAAATCTTTCATCCGGCTATAGCATGAGGCAAACTCACCACGGCGCCGGACAATCACCATAAGAGGTTAATCTATCCGTCCAATTGGGGAAAATCAAGCAAATCGGGCTTGATCCCCCCAAGATACTCGCGTGGAGGCTCCAAGCTTGAATGCCCATGCCAACCGGTGGGTGCTGAAGGCCCCTAGCGTGAGCGGTTGCCCGTGGTCGTTTGCTGGAGCACTCGGAGGAGCCCAGGCAATGCACAAAAGGGATGTGAGATGCTCTGAAGAAAACCTTTGAAAAGGGTGGCTGGGGCATAGCGCAGCGGTGCCCCAGATGGCCAAAAACTGGGGCTTCGCTTCGCTCAGCCGCCAGCCACCCCCTGTGCAAAACGGGGTTTTCTACAGAGCAGATGTGAGACGTTTTTTCTCGGATCGCCCCTTCTTCTCCTTCAAAACTGCTCTTGGTGAAAACCGTCGATCTACGCTATCCTAATGGTGGGTCTAGGTTTCCGGCGATGATTCCCCCTTGAGAGCGGGGATTCGTGCGAGCGTCCGAAGATGGGGTGCCGCTGGTTCGCCCAGCTGGAAATCCGGTTTCTTGTCTCACCTGCCAAGGCTTGCCATGGAGGGCAATCTGATGGGAAGGATACGATCGATCCACGCGGCGCGGCCGTCGGCTGCCCGTGGTGGCGGGACTTCTTCGTTGTTGTGGCCAGCGCTGGCTTGGCTGCTTCCTGTTGCGCTGGTGACCATTCTCTTCACCTGCACGCCGGGCTGCGCCAATCAGCGGCTCACGGAGCTCTACAACGGAACGGGTTGTTCGGCCGAGAATGTTCAGGCCTATGCCAAGGAGCATGGCTTGAGCTACGAACAAGCCCTCGGCGAACTCCGCAAGCAAGAACAGCAGCTTTGGGCCGAGGAAGAAGCACGGCAGAATTCAGTAGGCAGTAGGCAGTAGGCAGACAGGGTCACGAAGCATCATGAAGATCGCGATTTTCCTGCCCAACTGGCTCGGCGACGTGGCGATGGCCACGCCGGTGTTTCGCGCGCTGCGCAAGCACTTCGGTCCTGAGTCGCGGATCGTGGGCATCATGCGGCCGTATCTCCGCGACGTGCTCGGCGGCACCGACTGGCTCAGCGAGCAATGGTACTTCGACCCAAGAGACAAATCGCCCGAGTACCGGCGTCCGGCGATCGTTGGCCGGATGCGCGCCGAGCAGTTTGATTTGGCACTACTCCTGCCGAATTCACTCGGCTCGGCTCTGACCGCCTGGCGTGGTGGCCCACGCCGCCGGGTCGGCTACGTCCGCTATGGTCGTGGGCTGCTGCTGAGTGATCGGCTCTATCCGCCGCGGAGAAACGGCCGCCGGGTCGAAGAGCCCATGGTCGACTACTATCTCCGGTTGGCCGAAACGGTCGGCTGCGCGGCCGAGTCGCGCCGGCTCGAGCTGCGCACGACAGCGGCCGACGAGGCCTCGGCCGACGGCGTGTGGCGCGATTTGGGACTGTCGGCCGACGGTCGGCTCATCACGCTCAACTCCAGCGGCGCCTACGGCGGGGCGAAGCGCTGGCCGGTCGAGCACTTCGGACTCTTGGCCCGGCGGATCGTCGAGCAACTCAACCATGACGTGTTGGTGATGTGTGGCCCTACCGAACGCGTGATCGCCCGGGACATCGTGCGCCACAGCGGCTCAGCTCGGGTGTTTTCGATGGCCGATCAGCCGATCGGCATCGGCACGGCCAAGGCGGTCATCGCGCGAAGTCGACTAATGGTCTCCACCGACAGCGGACCGCGACACGTGGCCGCGGCGTTGGGCAGGCCGGTGGTGACGCTTTTTGGCCCGATGCTGCCGATCTGGAGTGAAAACCCGACCCAACAAGCGGCCAACTTGTACCTCGACCTGGATTGCATCGGTTGCCACAAGCGCGTCTGCCCGTTGGGTCATCACCGGTGCATGCGCGACTTGTCGGTCGACATGGTCTACCACGAAATGGTCCGGCTAATGGAGGCAAACGACGCGGCCGCGGCGGCATGAGGGAGGAGAGGGATTGGGGGATCTCAGTAGCTCCAAGTTCTGTTGAGACCCACCATTGTCATTCTGAGCGTAGCGAAGAATCTCCCTGGACAATCGAGATCCTTCGCTACGCTCAGGATGACCTGCTGCGGTGTCAGCCAACCAAACTTGGGACTACTTGATCTGGGGATTTCAGGCTTCACGTTTCTCACTTTACTTCACACTTTTGACTTCTTACTTCACACTTTTGACTTCCGTGATTTCTTCGACCCAACACGACGATCCCGCGCGGACCGGCTTCGAGTCGGCCGGCGACGGCCACATGTGGCTCGACCGGGAATACCGCCAGGGGCTTGCCCAGGCCGGGTTGGACCGATTCGGCTCGGTCATGGACAGCTCCGACGGAGACTGCATGCGAGCGCTAGCGGATCGGGAGAATTGGCGGTTGCAGTTGCACACCGCGCACGGCTCGGCCCGAGGGGTTTATCTCAAGAAGCATCACGTGCGGACGCTCCGCAGCCGGCTTCGGGCGGGGCTGGGAATCGGGCCGGGCAAGACGGCCGCGGCGGCCGAGGCGCAAAACGTCGGACAACTGGCCGAAGACGGTATCGACGTCATGCGGCTGGTCGCCTACGGCCAGCGGCTGCACGACGACGGGCTGCTCGAATCGTTCGTGTTGACCGAGGAACTGACGGGCTACGAGCAGTTGGATCATTTCCTTGCTCGGCGCTTCGCACGACGCGAACTCCACCGCACGTTGCCACGTGACGAACAGGATGCCGACCTGCGGACGCTGATCCGTCGGGTGGCCGAGCTCGCCCGAAGGTTTCACGCGGCCGGCTACAATCATCGCGATTTGTATTGTTGCCATTTCTTCATCCGGGAACCGGAGCCGGGGCGATTCGACATCCGCCTGATCGACCTGCAACGGGTCGAGCGTCGCCGGCGGTGGCGACGCCGATGGGTCGTCAAGGATCTGGCCCAGTTGGCCTATTCGGCGCCGCGGGATCGCATCAAGTGCACGCATAAAATGGCCTTCCTGCGGCATTATCTCGGTGTGGGGAAGCTGCGCCCGCGCGACAAGCGTCTGGTGCGCGAGGTTCTGGCCAAGCAGCAACTGATGGAGCAGAAACAAGGGATTATTCCGTGAGAATCGGTTTGGTGATCGAGCAGTTCGACCCGCGGCGAGGCGGCGTCGAGCAGTGGACCTCGCAGGCGGTTGAGCAACTCCTCCGGCGTGGTCATGAAGTCCACGTCGTGGCGCGACGCGCGAGCGCCGCGGCGCTGGCCATGCCGATCGTCGTGCACCCGTTGGGCGACGTGCGCGGCCGAATCGCGTTTGCCGAGGCGGCCGCGCGGGTACTCCGGTCGTTGGAATTGGACGTGGTCCACGACACGGGCTGCGGCTGGTATTGCGACGTGTTCCAGCCGCACGGCGGCTCACGTGCGGCGGCCGCCACTCGGAATCTGCTCTTGTCTCCGCCGTGGATGCGGTGGTTGAAGCGCTGGGTGAGCCGGTTGCTGCCACGCTATCGTCAGTTCGACACGCTTTCGGCCCGGCAATACGCCGACGACGGCCGCGTCGTGTTGGCCCTTTCGCGTCGGGTGGCGGCCGATCTGGCGCGCTTTCACGACGTACCGCCGGCGCGGATTCGGTTGATCTACAACGGCGTGGACACCGAGCGGTTTTCGCCGGAGCATCGGCGGCAGTATCGGGAGTCGATCCGTCGGCAGTTGGGCATTTCAGAGCAAAGCATCCTGTTGTTGATCGTCGCGCACAACTTCCGGCTCAAGGGCGTGCCGATGTTGCTCGAGGCGATGGACCGATGGCCGCACGCCGCCGCGGCCGACCTGGTCGTGGTCGGCGGTAAGCATCCGGACCGCTTCGCCCGAAAGGCTCGCCGGCTGGGCATCGCGGAAAGGACGCATTTCGTGGGCGCCGTGGAAGACACGGTTCCCTATTACGCGGCGGCCGACGTCTACGTCCACCCGACGTTCTACGATCCTTGCAGCCTGGTCGTGCTCGAGGCCCTCTCCGGCGGTCTGCCGGTGGTCACGAGCCGTCAGAACGGGGCCAGCGAACTGCTGGTCCACCGGCGCGAGGGTGTTATGCTGGACGACCCTTCCAACGTGGACGAATTCTTGAGTGGAATCGAGCCGCTGCTTGTGCCCGCCGAGCGACACCGGATGGGCGAGGCGGCACGGCGGCTGGCTCTGAAACATACGTTTACGCGGAACGTCGACGAGTTGCTGGTCGTTTACGAGGAAATCCGCCAGGCACGGCGCCGGGCGGAGGAGGAAGCGGCGGCACGGCTCAAAGAACCGTTTGTCTGCCGCCGGCGCGGCGCTTCGGACGGGGCAGCCCAAGGGCGGACCCCATCTTCTCACACTGGAGTCCTGTCATGAGAATCGGCCTAGTGATCGAACATTTCAATCCACAGCGCGGCGGAGCCGAGCAGTGGACCTGGCAATTCACCGAGCGATTGACCGCCGGCGGCCATGAGGTGCACGTCGTGGCGGGCGTCTTTTCCGAATCGACCGATTCGATGCCCATCGTGCGCCACCATCTGCCCAGGACCCGCTCGCGGTTGGAGTTCGCCAGGGCCGCCGAAAAGAAGCTCCGCAGCTTGCCGCTGGACGTGATCCACGACATGGGCAGCGGCTGGTACTGCGACGTCTTCGAGTCGCACGACGGCTCGCGCTATGCCCAATGGGAACAGAAGCTGCGAACCTTGCCGGGCTATCTTCGCCCGATCAAACGCCGAATGACCCGGGTGTTGCCTCGCTATCAGGAGTTCCGCAAGCTACTGGTGCGCCAGTTCGCCGACCCGGGCCGCATCATCCTGGCACTGTCGCGGATGGTCGCGGCCGACTACCTCCGCTATCACGGCGTGCATCCCGAGCAGATCCGGCTCATCTACAACGGCGTGGATACCGAGCGATTCTCGCCCGAGCATCGCAACGTGCATCGCGAACCGTTGCGCCGGGAGTTGGACGTCGACGAGGGGGAAATCTTGCTGCTTTTCGTGGGCCACAGCTTCGGGCGCAAGGGCCTGGCCACGGCGATCCGGGCCACGGCGCGGCTGGTTCGTGCCGGCGAGCCGGTCCGGCTGGTGGTGGTCGGCGGCCGGCGATGGTGGCGCCACGCGCGGCTGGCCCGGCGATTGGGCGCCGGGCGGCACGTCACGTTCGTCGGTTCGGTCGTCGACCCGGTGCCCTACTACGCTGCGGGCGACGTGTACGTTCTGCCGACGTTCTACGACCCGTGCAGCTTGGGCGTGCTGGAAGCCGCGGCCAGCGGGCTGCCGAGCGTGACCAGCCGGTTCAACGGGGCCGGCGAAATGCTGAGCGACGGCCTGAACGGCGTGCTGATGGAAGACCCGGCCGACGACGAGGAACTGGCCCATCTGCTGCATCCGCTATTGGACCGCCAGACGCGGCTCGACATGGGCCGCGCCGCCAGGCATTTCGCGCTCGATCATACCCTGCAGCGCAATTGCGACGAGATTGTGGCCGTCTATCAGGACATTGCGGGCGTGGCCCGACGCGCGGCGTAGGGTGCGTGCTCGCACCACTGCTGTAAAGATCTGATCTGGACGTAACTTCTTGATTTTGCGAGGCTTACGCGGGTACGTTTAATCCCACGGTTGGGAAATGACGCGGAGGCATCGCATGGACGCGATTGATACGAAGGCTTGGCAGCGGGTGCCGTTGGCTGAGGCCGTGTTGACGTTGTGGCGATTCGTGGTCGACCAAGATCGGTTGGAGGACCTGTTCGAGCGGTTGCGGCATCGATGTTACACGAGAATCTTGGAATTCCACACGCTCGTGCAGTTGATGCATGATGCGTTGTTGGTGTACCGCGGTAGTGGGAGGCAGGCTTTCGAGCGTGCCAAGAAGGATGGCCAACTGCCGGTGTCGATTCAAGCGGCTTTCGGAAAGCTCGGACGCGTCCCGGTCGAGCTGAGCCAGGGTTTTTTGGCCGAATGCATGGACCGGTTGCGGCAGGTTTTCCCGAAAACAACTTTGAGGACGCTTCCTCCGTCGTTGCGGGGATTTCGAGTGGAAGTGCTGGACGGCAAAGCGATCAAACATGTCGCCAAACGGCTCAAGCCGCTGCGAGGGCGAAGCGGTGGCGTACTGGGTGGACGTGCCCTGGTGGACATGGATTTTGCGAGTGGATTGGCCGTGGCCATGCGTGCCGACCGTGATGGTGACGCCAATGACGTGAAATTCGTACCCGAATTGTTGCCCGAAGTGCGACAACGCTTCCCCCGGGTACGGTTGTGGGTTGCCGACCGGCAATTCGCCGATCTTGTGCAGACGGCTCATTTCGCGCAAGAGGGCGACCATTTTGTGGTACGGTACAACAAAAAGCTGCATTTTCATGCCGATCCCTCGCGTGAACCCCGAGAAGGTTACGACGAATTGGGACGCCGATTTATCGAAGACTGGGGATGGATTGGCGGAGTCAAGGACAAGCGGCGCCGCGAGGTGCGCCGCATTACCTTGTATCGTCCCGGCGAGGAGGACCTCGTCCTGCTGACCGACCTGTTGGACCCGGAGAAGTACCCGGCGACCGACTTGCTGGCGATCTACGCGGATCGCTGGGGTATCGAGCGAATGTTCCAACAAGTCACCGAGGTGTTTCGTCTGAACACGTTGATCGGAGGGTCGCCGGAGGCGACTGTTTTTCAGCTTGCGTTTTGCCTGCTGCTGTACAATATGATTCAGGTCATCCGAGCCGTTGTAGCCGCAACACAACGGCGCGATCCGGAGACGATCTCCACCGAAAAGCTGTTCGTGGACGTGGAACGCGAACTGACGGCGTGCACGGTTCTGTGGAACATCAAGCAGTGGGCAGCACGCGTAGACCGTGGGGAGCGAATGAGGTAAGCAAACGGTTGAAAGAGTTGCTTCGCCCCGTATGGACCGACCGCTGGCTCAAGGCAAAGTCCTACCGCCGTCGGCCTCACCCGGTCATGCCACGGTTGGGCGTACACGTGTCGGTTCATCGTATCCTCTTGGAAGCTAAGCACAAACGCGCGGCCACCCGGCCGCCATGATCTTTACAGCAGTGGTGCGAGCACGCACCGATTCAGATGGCTCGTGCAACGGGTGGCTGGGGCATAGCGAAGCGGTGCCCCAGTTTGTGGTTCTCTGGGCCACCGCTTCGCTATGGCCCAGGCACCCTGACTGCAATCTTTTGAGGACCTTTTACCCAAGCGCCTCTTCCAGCTCGGTCAACACGGCCTGCTCCGATTTGGAGATCTTGCTGCCCAGGCCGAGCAGGCCGCCCGCCGCCTCGGCGACGGACCGGGCGCGACCGAGCACCTCGTATTTCAAGGCAGCGATGGCCGTGTCGTTAAGGACTTCGGTAAGTGCGGCCACGTAGTCCTTCCAAACGGCAAGCATCGCGCCGTCGGGCTTCTGGCGGAGCCAGCCCTCGAGCAATTGATGGCCGGGATGCTCCGGCTCGATGCCTTTCTGCTCGGCCGCGGTGATCACGGCCCGGCGTTCCTTCGGGTCGATGGTTCCATCGGCCCAGGCGACCGCAATCATGGGAACCAAGGACAGGGCCGCCAAGGTCTCGCAACGGATGTCCAGTGCGTCCAATTGGTCGAGCAGTTCCTCGTTGGCAATGCCCGACGCCTCGGAGAGGGCCTTCTTGCGCTCCTTCGATTCCCTTTGCTCGCGCAGGGCCTGCAACAGTGCCTGATCGCGCTCGTGAAAGAACTTGTCCTCGAGCTCCCTGCGTCGGCTGGTGAAACTGCCTTTTCCCATGGGTACTCCTTGTCAATGCAAACATCCCTAAGCCCACAGCGTGATCCCGCTTAGATTACGCGGGAAGCAGGAAGAAGTCAAGGACCCTGGACGGTTCGAGATGGTGATCATGATCGTCAGGCACAGCCTGACCTACGAGACGCGCACGAAGTCATCGTTGCCCTCGGGCGCTGCTGAGCCGTGATACAAGAGCAAGCAGGACTCGGAGCACAATGCCAACCGCCAGGCCGACGAGTCCACCCAGCCCAGCTGCAATGGAGGGGCCTCTCGGATCCGTCGGCGTAAGACCAAACGACTTCCCAAAAACGACCGAGCCGACGAAGGCACCGACGAATGTACAAACAACTAACAACCCGAGGCCAACGTGTTTACGACCACTTTCTGTTGTTTTTGACTCACCCTCCGGCGGCGATTTGTACGAGTTTGGTGATGAGGATTCGCTCATCTCTGAGACCATCACAAGCCAAAGAATAATCTCTCAAACCAACATCCGTGTTCATCTGTCCCGGCGCGCCGGGATCTGTGGTTTCCAATATCCTTTCGTCGAACAGGCCCGACGGCTAACTTTCTCCGTGTCCTCCGTGTCTCCGTCGTTTATACCACGTCCTTTTCCGGATACGGATTGAACGGGAGCGTGTCGGCGGGGACGACCTTTTCGTTTTCCTCATCCCAGGCCGTCATCCGGCCGGTCCGCCACGACTCGTTGGCCATCGAGACGGCCACCACCCCGGCCAGACCCAACTCGGCCGGGCAGTTGAGCGGTTCGCCTTTGCGCAGGTGGTTGAGAAGGTTGATGTGGTGCAGGTCGATTCGTTCGCCGCCGGTCTTCTTGTGTTCGGCGACCAGTTGACCGTCGTTGTTCTTGGCGACCCAGCCGTCGGGCGTGAAAGCCAGCGTGCCCTTGTTCCCGCGGACCAGATGGTCGATTCTCGTCTCGTTGCTCATCGTGCCCAGGACGTAGACGGTCATGCCGCGGGGATACTCGCAGATCATTTCGAAGTTGTCGGGCAGGTCGCGTCCGTCGGCCCATTGCCAGATGCCGCCCATGCCGACCACGCGCCGCGGATAGAGCAGGTCGCAGGCCTTCATGATCCGCGAGATGCGATGGATGAACAGATCGGTGCAGATCCCGCCCGAATAGGCCGCGTAGTTGCGCCACTCGAAATAATGGTGCGGGTTCCAGGGCACTTTCGGCGCGTCGCCCAGCCAGGCGTCCCAGTCGAGATCGGCCGGCTTGGCCATGTCTTCCTTCAGACCGGGCAAACGCCAGGGGCCGTTCTTGCCGTAATGCCGAACATACTCGATCTGGGCCTGGACGACCCGGCCGACGATTCCCTCGCGAATCGCCTTTCCGGCGGAGATATAGCTGTCGTCGGACATGCCCTGCACGCCGACTTGAACCGGAAGGCCCGTCTCCTTCTGCTTCTTGATCACGGCCAGCGCCTCGGGCACGGTGTGGGTCATCGGCTTCTCGGTGTAGACCGGCTTGCCCGCGTCCAATGCCTCGATAATCATCGGGGCGTGCCGGTGCTCGGGTGTTGCGATGGTGACATAGTCGACGTCCTTGTCGTCGATGAGCTTGCGATAGTCGGTGACGACTCTCGATTCGGGCAGCTTCAGTCTTTTTGCGCAGTTTCTCGCACGCTTTTCCCAGCAGTCGGCCACCATGACCGGCTCGAAGTTATTCTTTCTTCGAAGGGCCTTGAATGCGGCGACGTGGCTGTGCGATATCTTGCCGCCGCCGATCAGCCCGGTGCGGATCCGCTCGTTGGCGCCGATGACTCGGCCGTAACTCTTGGCGGCCAGCGTCGTCGCGGCGGCAACCGCGCCGGTGGTTTGAAGGAACGCACGTCGCGAAACAGGATTGGACTTGCTCATCGACAGGACTCCTTTGGCGGGAAGGTAAAGGTGGAACGCAATCCGTAGCATGCGGCGGCCGGTCGCGCCGACCTCAGTCTCCATTCTATCCCGCCCGCTGGCCGGTTGTCAACGCGCCGAGCCTTCAGCCGATGCCATGGGCCTGCTCGTAGGCCGTGATCGCGGCTTCGTGTTGGAGCGTCAACGCGACGTCGTCCAGACCGTTCAATAAGCACTGACGTCGGAAGTCGTCTACCTCCAGCGGCAACGACAAACCATACTCGTCGGTCACTGTGAGCGCCTCCAGATCGACCGTGAGCCGGTAGCCGGGATGCTCACCACAGCCACCGAAGAGATCCTCGACGAGGGCCTCGCCCAGCGGAATCGGCAGCAGGCCGTTCTTGAAGCAGTTGTTGAAAAAGATGTCGCCGAAGCTCGGCGCGATGATCACGCGGAAGCCGTAATCGGCCAGTGCTCAAGGCGCGTGCTCGCGGCTCGAACCGCAACCGAAGTTCCGCCGAGCCAGAAGGATCGTCGCGCCGGCATACTCGGGCCGGTTCAGCTCGAAATCGGGATTGTCCGAGCCGTCGTCGAGCAATCGCCAATCGAAGAAGAGAAACTGCCCAAAGCCGGTTCGCTCGATCCGTTTCAAGAACTGTTTTGGAATGATCTGGTCGGTGTCGACGTTGGAGCGGTCCATCGGCAGAACCACTCCGGTGTGTTTGGTGAAGGGTTGCATGGGATTAGGGATTTGGGGATTTAGAGATTTAGGGATTTAGAGATTTAGGGATCAGGAGTTACTTGATAGCCGCGGGCGGGAGCCCGCGGAGGTGACGCTATCGATACTCCCACTCTTGAATATCGACGAAATGTCCGGCCACGGCGGCCGCGGCGGCCATGGCGGGCGAGACCAGGTGGGTGCGTCCACGTTTGCCTTGCCGGCCCTCGAAGTTCCGGTTGCTCGTCGCGGCGCACCGCTGGCCCGGCTCGAGCCGGTCGGGATTCATCGCCAGGCACATACTGCAGCCCGGCTCGCGCCACTCGAGCCCGGCGGTGGTGAAAATCTTGTCGAGCCCTTCGGCTTCGGCCTGTCGTTTGACCTGTCCGCTGCCGGGCACGACCATCGCGCCCACACGGTCGGCCGCGCGGTATCCTCGCACCACCGCCGCC
>Ga0315543_1003577_pt1 | contig 13823 bp, 10 predicted proteins | sample SalMarSW160210MG_2_FD_203098 | JGI IMG/M metagenome (GOLD analysis project Ga0315543, IMG submission 203098) | Salt marsh sediment microbial communities from the Plum Island Ecosystem LTER, Massachusetts, United States - Salt Marsh Sediment SW1601-210 ...
GACACCGGCACAGTTCGCGGCGACGTGTATTCCTTCGGTCTCGGCTACGCCTCGACCTCAGGAATACACGACAGAAAACGTGGATAACTCTCTAATCGTAGCTGGTACATAAACAGGGGTCAGATCAGTTATCAATTCAGCCATTAACCTGTTTGATATAAAACTTGGGAAAGATATTTTACGATGTTCTTATTCAGGCATATTTGTGGACGAATATCAAGACTGCGATATAAATCAACATCAATTAATATGTAAATTGGGTAATATTTTGCCTTGCAGAATTGTTGGTGACCCTTGGCAAGGTATATTTGATTTTGGAAGTGTTCCAATTGTCGATTGGGAAAATGATGTACATTCTTTTTTTGATCCTCTTCCAGAATTAACAATTCCATATCGGTGGAAGGAAAAGCCCGAATTAGGAAAAGGCTTAAAAAACATACGACAAATTTTAGAGAAAAAACAAAAAATTTATTTTCAAAATATTATAGAAGCTTCTGATAAAGAAATTTTTAAGTTTCTAAAATATACAAATTTTGGTCGAGACAAAGTTTTTGTTATTTGTTCTCCTGAAAATGAAAATTACCCACACTCCTTGGCTGAAAAATTGGGAAATAAGTTCAGAACAATAGAACCTTTAACTTCTAAAAAACTTTGTGACGATGCCCGGAAAATTGAGGGCTTTTGTGAAATAGATAGACTAAAAGAAGTTATAAATTTCGCTAAAGATTGTTTGACTGAAATAACAAGAGATTGTAATAGGGTAATTACTTATAAAAGAGGAAATTTGAGCGAAAGACAAAGTGCTCTTAAAACACATTTTCAAAGAATATGCGGTCACGATAAATTACAAAATGTTTATGATTTATTAATCTTTCTTGAAAAAGAATATAATCCTACTTATAAAAGATATCAGTTGTGGCATGATATGAAAAAAGGATTACATGAGTTCATTATTGGAAGCTATAATTCTTTAGAAGAAGCAGTATGGCATGTAAGAAATCAATTAAGGTTTAAGAAAAAAAGGATTCCTATGCGTTGCATTTCTCGAACTGTTCTTTTAAAAGGTCTCGAATGTGATCAAGCTATAATTATAAAGCCGGAATTGTTTAATGCTAAAAACTTATATGTTGCGCTAACGAGAGCATCTTCAAAACTAACTATTATTTCAAATGCTCAAACTTGGTCTAATTATCCATGACAATCTGTGTAATCCGTGGTTAATTTTTTAGCCGCTTCGTGGCTAAATATTTCATAAAAAAGCTTAATTTCTATTGAAAAATATACGGTTTCTGGTATAATAACGCCAATTGGGGGAGGCCCCGGAAACGGGATTGCGGAGAACTTGCTGCGATGGAGCTTAAGCGTAGGCGAGCTATTAACAATGAACAATAAATCAAACACAAATAAACCAATACGAAACATTCACTCATTCACATATTTACTCATTAACGCATTAACTCTTTGGTCAATTTTTGACCAAAGTATGCAAAACAAACCCAATTTCCGAAACGACAACTTAAACGTAAGTTATTTAAAACAAAGAACTACGAACAATAAACCATGAACAACGAACTCACAAAAACAAACCCAATCAAAGCCAATAAAACGCCTTTGTTTGTTTTGGCACTGCTCGTGTTGGTTGCAATTATTTTTGCCGTCAAAAGTCCAACAGAACCTAAGCCTGTATTTGCTGCGCAAGACAAAGAGGCCGAGGCTAATCAAATACCAGCCGATCCGAACCAACAGCCTGAGCAGGAACCGAAGGACCCAAACGATAAAAAGCTGAAGCGTCCCGACCACTCGCATCCGGCTTTTGCCGAGCGCATCGATGAGCGAGCATATATGGTTGCCAGCCAAATCCATGCACGGGATGTCAAAGACCCCAATGTTCTAAAAGCCATGCGAACGGTGCCGCGTCATGCGTTTATTCCGGCGAGAAGGCAGGCCCTTGCTTATCTTGATCATCCGCTACCCATAGGCGAGGGACAGACTATCAGCCAGCCGTATATTGTGGCCTTTATGACCGAGGCACTGAAGCTCGACCCAAACTCAAAGGTGTTGGAGATCGGCACCGGATCAGGCTACCAGGCAGCGGTATGTGCCGAGATCTCGCGGGAGGTTTACACAATCGAGATAGTCGAAGCCCTTGCAAAAAGCGCTAAAGAGTGCCTGAAAAAGCTCGGCTACCCGAATGTATTTGTCAGGGCGGGCGATGGATATTTCGGCTGGCCTGAAAAAGCTCCGTTTGATGCGATAATCGGCACCGCTGCGGCTGGGCGAATTCCTCCGCCGCTAATTGAGCAGCTAAAGCCCGGCGGCAGAATGATACTGCCAGTCGAAGGTAGCTCCGGCTTTCAGTATTTGGTGTTGATTATCAAGGATGAAAAGGGCAACTTGCACGAGAAGAAAGTTATGCCGGTCCTCTTTGTTCCCATGACCGGCGAGGTACAGAAACCCGAAGATGATTCGAAGAAATGAGGCAAGACCTGGACCTTAGCAGGTTAGATGGAAAGCCGCCGCCACATTTTCGCTTGCTTCTGATAACTCGTTGAATCGCTCAACGGCTTGTGCGGTCTTGAGTGCCTCCACCCGGATACCACGTTCCCCCAAAGTTTGGCGTGTTGCATCGGGCACCTTCATAATCCCCGATGTACCGCAGCCGATGATGAGAACCACAGGTTTAGCTGTAAAAATTTCCTGCACGTCATCGATTGATAGTAGGTGACCTTCTTTTCTCCACCAGTTACTCTGGACGCCATCACCGACAATCAGACAGTCACTGTTGTACGTTACTCCATCAACAACAATTTTACCAAATTGATATGAATCGATATGCATATCTATCGTTCCCGTTTCGCAGAAAATATTCTGGACTTCATAAGTCGGTAATATTCGAGCAGGTCATCTTATAAAAAAATCTCTGCAAAGAACTTATACCAATTGAGAATAATTAATGTGCTTATTCGTGTCATTTCGAGCGAGCCGTAGGCGAGTCGAGAAATCTATTTGAACAGATTTCTCCACTACGGGCCACTCTGTGGCCCTTCGGTCGAAATGACGTAAGCGCATATTTTAATCACAGTTGGTGTTACTGGCTCATTTTCAATAAATTATATATAATTATCCCGTAGTCCTTAAAAGATGCAAGCCTTCTTAGATGTTGTACCTGCTCGATAGTAACACGGCTACCAAGGTCAAATGTTGAAAAATAGGCCTTCCGGCCAAGAGGACAGAAAATTATGATACCTTCAAAAAGAAACTCACCCCAAAAGTCGCATTGTAATTCGTCTGGCTTGGCTCATCGAAAAGCTGCCCACGGCGGCACAATAATCAATACAATCACCCTTGTAATCTTTCTCGGGCTTATCGGCTTTGGTGTTTGGTGGATCATCAAAAGCTTTGGCCAAGCAGGCCAGCAATATACTGACGCAATGATACAAACAAAACACAAAGCTATGATTATCAGTTGCCAGAGCAATATGCAGGCTATCTGGCAGAACCTGCAGATATATGTTGTCAGCAATGGAAGTTTCCCTCGCTCGCAGCAGGAATTTGTGCAATGGGGTGGAAACCCACGATTATTTCATTGCCCAGATCCGAATGGACCGGAATACGTCTATATACCCGGCCAAAACCAGGATACGTCACCCGACAATATTTTGGTATATGAGCCTGAGCCTGTTCACGATGGCCGCTGCAACGTCCTGCGCTTGGGCGGCCAAATTGAATTGCTCACCCCGGAGGAACTTCAAGTCGCTTTGGCTCGAACGATAAATAGAATCAAATAATAAGGTTCATAAAAAGTTAATGCGTTATAAGTTTATTCCGCATTTAACACCAAAACATCACTATTTGTATATTTAGACCGCTAATCCTTCGGCACCGCTCAGGACAGGTTTATTGGCGGATTATCTGGTACAAACTCACATATTTTTTATTATTAATATTACGAACCACGAGCAACGAAATCAACGGAGCAGGAGGGATTCGAACCCCCGTTACCCGAAAGGGTAAAGCGGTTTTCAAGACCGCCGCCTTAAACCACTCGGCCACTGCTCCATATTCAGCTATACATAGTACTTATTATAATAGGATTGGCTTCCGCTTTACAACATAAGTTGATTCGGGATTGCTAAAATACTTCAAGCTACTGTCCCAGCTCGTCATCCATCATAAGCTAAGAGTAATCGATGAATGAAGAAATCATGTCAGCGATTTTTTTGAGAACACGCTCGGCGTGTCCTTGAGCAATCACTTCCGGCTAAAAGTGCTTAAAAGTACTATTGGGGTACACCGTCTCAGGCTGGAGGATTATCGTTCGGAAGCAATTTTATGCGACTTTTCCAGAGCCAATAAATTGAATGAAAATGGAGCCTCAAGGCTAAATTCCATACCCTGAAAGCATGAGGATTACCTTAAGGCTCCATTGAGCAAGGCTATGAAAAAGGCCTTCTCTGACTTCTGGACAATTCCAAATGGTCAGTTATTTACCAAGATCGCGTTACCACCAACTGCGTGAGCAGTTGCTTGAGCACTTCCGCCATAACTAACAGCAGTAGCAGTGGCACTTGCATCACCGCCTATGGCGATGCATTGCGGCTTTGATGGTGGCTTGCATGGAGGTTTGCACAGTGGCTTGCACGGCCACCAGTGGAACCAGCGAATCACTTGGTATTGGCAACTAACGATACCTGTCTGTTGTTGAAACCCAACAGTACCACAGTGACGGTATGAGCATGCCCATTGACCGTGGCCAACTATCGCCGTGTGGCCGGGTGCAACCAGTGTATAACCATGGGCCTGCTCAATGGCTGCAAAGCCGGCAGAAGATAACAGCAGAATGACTGCTATGGAAAGTGAAAATCCTCGAGACATTATCAGACCTCCTTTTCTTTTTGTAGTCTCTCATTCTTTTCCGATTGCTAACCACGCATTAGCAATCACCACATAATAAATAACTTTTTCCTTTTGGGTTCTCCTTTCTTTTTCCCTCCACAAAAGAATCCTCATATTGGTTTCCTTGAAGATATTTTATTGCCACAATCTCTACGTTGCTGTTCGAGTCTTGCCGGTTCAAAGGGCTTTGGTTGACTGAGCTTTCCGGGGTGTGAACTCTTCCTTTGGCTTGTAGCTCAAGTTCTCGTTTTGTTACAATCAAAAAACCGACAGAACAACGATTCGCTCTGTCGAACTCGCTTTTCGTAAGGTAGAGTCCGCAGAAAATGTATATATAATAAGACTAACTGAAATTAATGGTCTTGAGTATACGCAGCAGCGAACCAATGTCAAGCAAAATTCTAAGCGTTTCTTTTCCTGATGATGCCTGGATAGCTCCTTCTCGAACCATCGATACCTCTCGGTACAGCGGTTTTCAAGACCGTCGCCTTAAACCACTTGGCCACTGATCCATACCTAATAGGCCGCCTGTGGTAGTCCTCTTGCAAAAAAGTAAGCATCCTGTAGATCTGGTAGTTATTGTATAAACTACTTGTCTGTCTCTAAATAAATGATGCGTATCATTCTGAACGCAGCAAATAATCTCACTTGCGAAGGCCAGCCCCTAAGGGGCCAGATACTTCGCCTTCGGCTCAGCCCTGTCCTGAGCGGAGCGAAAGGATGACAATCCCTCAAATAGCCTGCGACAGAGCATCACGTTTTATCTCTGCAAAGATTTTCAGCTTTATGCGCCCAAGCGAGAGAGCGCTTGTGCTCTAATGGGATTAATGTACCTTCGCCTTTCGGCCAACAAGCCAAAGCTAAGATTCTGTGCCGCTGGGCAGGGAGAAAAACTCGACGGTTTTACCAGGACTCACCCTGTTAGATCCTGCCAGGCCTTTGGTCTCATACTTTTCTATAAAGGTGTTCGGGGTCTAACGGGGTTCGTCGCTAATAAAGCCTGCAAGCGCATAGACCAAGGCTGCCTGCCAGTTGATGGCGATTTCATTGGTGCTGGTACTTCGTGTGATGTCCTGCCAATCCCTGGCTGAATGTCCCCCTCCGACGATATAGCCCGGCCAAGGCTCGGTTATACCGTCTGCGCCCGAGCGCCTGTCGTGTGGGTTCATTGGCGGCTGATGACCTAATCCTGTGATGTAGGAACGGCCGTAATAATTCCTTCCGAACAAATGCCCTATGGCGTCCAGTGCAGTGTTAGCATAATCCGGATTCGGTGATACCTTGTTAGCCACCATCAAGGTCAATGTCTGTCTGGCGATCGTCCCGTTACAGCCCCAGTAGTACTTGTCGCCCAGGGGCCTGCCGTATACATCCTTATTGCCCTTGGCAACGATGGCATCGGCGGTCGAGAGTAAATCTCGGCGCACATCTTCGAGAATCGTAGTGTTTTTTCCTTCTCTTTCAGACAACAGATAGGTGAACATGCCTAGGTTTCTGACATTACCCCAATCCCAGTCCTCGTCAACTTGGCCATCGGATGACTGTGCTACTCCTCGTCTTCTGTAAGTAAAAGGAGCTTTGGCTCTTTCTTCAAAATCTTTCAGGTACTCAGCCCCACCTGTAGTCTCCCACATCTCAGCCGCAGCCCACAGACGGTCATCCGGGTCGCTGGTACCATAGCCACCCGTTCTAAAGGCTCTTTGATTGGGTCTTATGTTATCCGGGTTGCTTTTTAAAAACGCGTAACTCTTCGTTGCAGCTTCCAAACAGGTTTGTGCATATTGGGCATCGTAAGGCTTAAAATACCTCGACGCCATAGCCAGCATAGCGACAAAGTCAGCCGTAGCTGCCGAACTCCAGTCCGTAAAATATCTCTTTTCCAAATCCTTTTCCGGCATGATAAAGCCTGAGAAGTTCAAGCGAGTTAATTTATGTGAGACCCTTCCGGAGCCGTCCGGGTACTGCATCTTGAAAATCCAGTCAATCTCCCATTTGATTTCTTTCAGAAAATCCGGATAACCCGGCGCCGTATCGGGAATATCGAGCGAGAGGTCTTTGAGATTATCCTGGAAATGGTCCCACGCCAAAAACAGCGTTCCCACCGTAACACCTGCATTGACTACATACTTATTGTAATCGCCGGCGTCATGCCAACCGCCCGTGCCGTCTCTTTTGCTGTTCGGCTCGCCGATGTAATCTTTCCATGCATCGTCCGTATGGCAGGCTGCATGCGCATAACGAATACCGTTGTGCTCACCTTCCACTGCAGTGCCGCAGCGCCATAGGTAGAAGGCCCGCATACTGCTGTATAGCGCGAAGTCATATACCTTATCACCTATCTCAAAGTCGTAAGACCGTCCGACGCCCGACACATCCAGATAGTACTTTCCCGGCTTATTCACTTTGGAAAAGTCCGCAATCCAGACGGCCTGGTTTACATCCTCCTGGTGAAACGGCCCCGATGTCTTGTCGGAATAAAAGGCATTATCATCAGCCGCACTTTTCACAACAAAATCGGAGCACTCTGAGGTGATTGTAGCTTGCTTGTTCGCCGCGGGAAGATAGCCAAGCGAATTCAGCCGAATATCTGAGCTTACCTCGGTAAGCTTGTCTTGAGGTTTGGGGGCCGACTCCGCGCCGAATGCGGTGGTAAAAGTCATGAGTAAAGCGATTGCTACGTTCGTTCTCCACCCCTTGTGGGCTGCGAAGGATGAAATTATCGAACGAATCTTCATATTCTCACCTGCACCTTCTTAATTAATGAAACGATGCCTCAGCTTACGCTTTTCCGCAGGAAATTTCAATATAAAGATTGAATCTCAATAACACCGATTCGCCCTAACACGGAACAAGCGATAAACAACGAATATGCAGTTTGATATGGCTCGGATGAAGTCTGGAATGTGACAGGCGAAAATTAATATGCCTTAGATGAAGTTTGATCCGCCACATATTAATTATCTTTTCATAAAACTTAATTCTTTATCCCATTAGAACAATAACTTTATTATTTTTCTTCATCTTATTCAATGGAATAAAATTGCCTTTAATTTCTTTCCCATTGATGATTATTTTCTTTACCCCTTTTTGTACTCCTGAATCATTCTGAACTTTGATGTTCAATATTTTCTTTCTGAACTTTCTGATTGCAGAAAATTGCCTCCATAAAGAGGGAATACATGGATCAATTTTCAATCCTAAGTAATCTGGCTGAATACCGAGAATATATTGTGTTGCAGTATAATAAGCCCAGGTTGCCGAGCCGCTTAACCATGGCAATCGTGAAGCACCGTAACGTGGACTATATTTACTGTGTGTGAATTGGCAATAGACGTAAGGTTCGATCTGCCTTATTTCCGCTTTTGTATTATAGGCTGCCGGCATAAAGGCTCGGTAATATTTGTAAGCCTGATTGCCATGGCCCAGCATTGTTTCAGCAATTACAGCCCATCCCTGTGTATGACAGAATATAGCACCATTTTCCTTCATACCTTTGTTGAAAAGAGGCGCTTTGGCAATTCTGTGGTCGGTTTTTTCATAAGGCGGATCCAAAATCACAATGCCGTAATCGGTAGCAAGACGTTTCCGAACGGCAGTTGTGACTTTCTGCGCCTGTTTCGATGAAGCATGTCCGCTGAAAACAGACCATGACTGTGGATTGAGCCAGAGAGATCCCTCTTCGTTCTCTTTGGAGCCAAATTTCATGCCATCGTACCGATAGGCCCGAATAAACCAGTCACCATCCCACGCATGTTTATTCAGGTTTTTATCCAGGGATTCTAAATGACCGCGTGCCCATTTGACCTCCTTAGGCCTATTTAGCATATTACAAATATCAATATATGTTTTCAGTGCATAACGTAGTTGAAATGCAACAAATACAGTCTCTCCATCATGACCAAGTTGTAAACAGTCGTTCCAATCCGCAGATAAACCACAGGGAAGCCCATGTGCACCAGAACGATTCAAGTTGAATAGTATCACCTGTTTCATATGACCAAGCACAGTATCCTCGCCTTTATCTGCGTAGGGCAGGACCTTGTCATAGAATCCGACATTGCCTGTTTCCTTGACATAGGCTTCAATGGTATTGAACAACCACAAACAATCATCTGAGCGATATTCTTCCTCTTCCGGTGTTTCTTCACTTCCCGGATTATGATCCCAGGGCCTTACCACAGGCATTGCACCGCCTGTAGAAACTTGGCCGGTTATCATAAGTTCCAGGCGTTTGCCTGCTTCCTCAGGAATTGTATGCAGGACACCAAGAAGATCCTGGACTGTGTCACGATATCCCAGACCATCGCGTTCGCCGCTATACACCAGGCTGGCGGCTCGGGACCATGCGTACGTGATTAAACAGTTAAAAGGACTCCACATGTTGGTCATGCTGTTGAATTCGGAATCCGGAGTTTCGACTGTCATACCTTCCAATCGGGCATGCCAGTAATGTTTCACTTTGTTGAATTCATCGAGAACTTTCTTAAGATTTTTAAACTCATTAATTGCCTTTTTGCCTTCCTTGGCTGCCTTGCCGATCCCCATAAGCACCGCCAGTTCCTTGGATTGACCAGGTTTCAAATCAATATCAATCTGCAATGTACCGCAGCCATTGTCTCCAACAGCAAGGGAATTGGTGCACTCGCCTTTTTCTACAACCAATGGATTGTGATAAGATCGATAAGGACCAAGAAAAATGTCACGGTCAGTGTCGTATCCTGAAATTTCTGCACCAACAACGCCAAGAAAAGTATGCCGATTGCCATCGTGATTATCGAAGTCACCGGAACCGTCCGGAAGCAATACATTGATTCCATGATCAATAATGTTATCTACTACATCCATACAAAGAATGGACTGAGTATATTGAAGATTCACAAAGTCTTGCCACATGAACCAGTTATTGGCGTATTCGACAAATGTAAATAATCTGAGACGACGCTTTTTAGAATCCTGATTGGTTACTTTGAGCAACCAGCACTCAAAGTAGCGGTCCAATGGTACAAAATAAGTTATTTCTGTTTTAATCGCTGAATATTCTGAGGATATAATTGTATATGCCGTGCCGTGCCGACACATGGTTTTATACTCTTTGAGCGGTTTGCCTACAGGCTGCCAGGATGCGGACCAATAATCTTTACTGTCACGGTCGTGAATATAAATATACCGTCCGGGCTGATCCATCGGAATTGCATTAAAGCGAAGACGTGTAAAGCGCCCCTGGGCGGCTGATTTATAAAAGCTGTACCCGCCAGCATTGTTGGTTATGATAGCACCATATTCTGTGGAACCAAGATAATTACTCCAAGATCTTGGCGTATTCGGTCTATCGATCACATACTCTTTATTTTGATCATCAAAATGTCCAAATTGCATTTTATAATCTCCCAATTTGCCATAGTGGTTGACTCGGATGCCCCTTGATATAGTCGATGAGTTCATCCACCTGTGTGAAAGCAAGTGCACAATACGTGTCTGCCGCACCGTAGAAAACGGCTATTCTACCGGTGTCGGCATCCTGCAGTGTAGCGCAGGGGAACGTGACATTGGCAACAAATCCAATCGTCTCATAAGGCTCTTCCGGAGTCAATAGGTAATTCTCACAATCCACTATCGCGGGTGCATGTCATGATTGTAGGTAGATTTTCAGGCTGCTAAGGGCTTCTTTTCTCATAGTTGCTCCCACCTTTTGTTCAGCCAGGTTATTCGCAAGGCTAATATAGATGACGAGCCCGGCCGATTCCATATCATCCCGCACTGCTTCAGCCGTTTACCCACAACATATTTGCAGGCACCTTCAACCGCACCAGAACCTATATCATAACCTTTCTCACGGAATATATCATAACGCATCTGTTCCTCATTGACCGAAATATAGTGGTACAACGCATCAATCGCCTCTCTCTTGAAGCCACGATGTTTTTTTCGTTGCTCTTGCAAATCATCAAGCAATCTTTTGGTCCAGCCATCCCACAGAAAATCTAAACGTCGATGAACCCATTTTTCAGTTGCTGTTGTGCCTTCGCCAAAAAGTGCTTTACCGCAATCCCATATGTGTTCACTTGCATGATACCAATCAATGATAAACGTGGAACGGCCAAAATGTTTACGTCTTTGATTACGAATCCAGCCGGCACCATCGCCCAGAAATATGACTTGCTCAGCTTGACGTAAACCGCAACGACAAGCCTCAAGCCAAAGATGCCAACCAAAAATCTCTGAGTTATCAAACCGGCCTACATAACAACTTTTCCTCTCGTTATGCTCATCTTGCCAGTAAATCACACCTATCTTGGACTCATGCCAACCATCAGTTTCGTGTACCGTAGTGCCATCTGCGGCGATATATAGTCTCTTAGGTTTTATCTGGGCTTTGGGTACATCTCTGTTCTCGCGGAGATTGACCAAATCCTCATCTGCCTGTTGCAAAACCATCGTACCGACTTGATGCGTCAGTCGTTCAATCGTATTAGCTGAAACCTTTTGGCCAAAAACTTCCTCAATCTTTCGGGATGTTTGCTCGAAACTATCATCAACCGCCAGAAGGCAACAGGCTTTAGCTAATCCGGGGCTAAGCTGTTCTGTGCCCAATCCACTGGCAACATCATAGGCAAACAGACTATTTCCGCAGTCGGGACAATGATAATAAGCTCGCTTGAGATTTATCCATCCAAAAAGAGTGTGTATATCTTTGTCACGGTGTTGAATAAAACGCATTGAGCTTGCACATTTGCAAGCCAAAGAACTGCTCTTATAACCGTTTGGTTGACGATTAACTGTTCGTTGCAATAATCCCTGCCCCAGTAACCGCATCTTTTCTTTTACCAGTTCCTCCAGAGCCGCGAGGTCATGCTGTACTAATGCAAATTCTTCGCTGAAATACTCTTCCAATAGCTCTAAAATTTTGGTATCCATAATTCGTGCCCTCCATGGCGAAATAGTGATTTTTTGTATTTTTCTCTATTTTGCCTATAAGGAGGGTTTTTTTCCACCTACAATCATGACATGCAATCCTCCACAGTAAGCACTTAACGAATTCTTTGACAATATCCTGAAATAGATGTATAATTAATTTTGCATGAGGGAACTTTCTAAAAGCTAATCGAAGGGAAAAAACCATTCTTTATTCAAAAATCTAAAATAAGTTCTGATTGAATCAGGAGGGATTGGAATGAATCGCATAGCTTTTTTATTACCTGCGTTATTGGCGATAAGTACAGCTTTAGCGGAAGAGCCGGTCTATTTCGCTGATGCCAACTTAAAAGCCGCTGTAGAAGCAGAAATAGGCATTTCCAATCCTACTCCAACCGATATGCTCTCGCTGACCTATTTAGTGGCAGATAGTAGAGGAATTGCCGACCTTACGGGCCTTGAATATGCATTGAATTTGAAAATGCTGTATCTGTATTACAATCAGATTACCGACATCAACGCATTATCGAATCTCACAAAGCTGGAGCAATTGAGCCTAGAACACAATCAGGTTACCGATATCAACGCCTTATCGAATCTGACAAATCTTCGGCGACTATACCTGGGTAACAATGAGATAACCGACATCAATGCCTTATCGACCTTGGCAAATCTGCAGGAGCTGGAATTGTGGGGCAATCAGATTACCGACATCAATGCCTTATCGACTCTGACGAGTCTGGAGCAGCTTGTGCTGGAGGACAGTCAGATTACGGACATCAATGCCTTATCGACCCTGACAAACTTGGAGGAGCTATATCTTAGTGACAATCAGATTACCAATATCAACGTTTTATCGACCCTGATAAATCTGGAGGATCTGGATCTGTTGGAAAATCAGATTACCGACATTAACGCCTTAGCTACTCTGATAAATTTGGAGAACTTGAATCTTGGTGGCAATCCGATTACCAATATCAATGTTTTATCGACTCTAACAAATCTGGAGGGTCTGTATCTGTGGAATAATCAGATTACCAACATCAACGTCTTATCGACTCTGACAAATCTGGAGAGTCTGTCTCTGTGGAGTAATCAGATTATCGACATAAGTGCCTTATCGACTCTGACAAATCTGGAAAATCTATATCTGCAAAACAATCAAATTACCGACATAAATGCCTTATCGACTCTGAAAAATCTGAGGTGGCTGAGTCTGCATAATAATCAGATTACCGACATCAACGCCTTAACGATTCTGACAAATTTAAGGTACTTGGATCTTGGTGGCAATCCAATTACCGATATCAACACCCTATCGAATCTAAAAAATCTGAGTATGTTGTATTTGTATGAAAATCAAATCATAGACATAAGTGCCCTATCAGGCCTTACTAAGCTGGAATACCTATATTTACAGAATAACCCTTTGAACACAGCGGCATACTGTGTTTATCTGCCTTTGATTGAAGAAAATAATTTTGGAATTGACCTTCGGTATAACGCCATCGAGACATTTACCTGCGACTGCAACGGCGATAGTTTCGTAGACTTCTATGATTTTGCCCTTTTAGCTAATCACTGGTGGCAAATCAGTTGCTACCATTGCGAATGGATAGATTTGGATGGCGACGATGACGTTGATTTTGATGACTTGACAATCCTTAACCGGCACTGGCTTGAGGAATGGGAATCTATAGAATAAAAAAGCAGTTTTGTTCCAATACTGTATAATATGCCCTAACATGCAAAAACCAAAAACTTTTTCACACGAAAGTGAAGATCCGGAACTGCCGATTTGGTTATGAATTCATTCTATTACAGTCTCTAATTCTCACACAAAACAACACTCACAAAACAACAGCTTCTCATATAAACCAACAACTCCTAATGGCGTGACCCCCGAAAACTGTACCATTGCGAATTAGAGGGTATCCGTAAACAATAGTCGGTTTTTGAGTGAAAGGGATACCCAAATGAAACGCAAGTATCACACAGCAGAACAAATCGTCAAC
>Ga0315543_1003578_pt1 | contig 13822 bp, 12 predicted proteins | sample SalMarSW160210MG_2_FD_203098 | JGI IMG/M metagenome (GOLD analysis project Ga0315543, IMG submission 203098) | Salt marsh sediment microbial communities from the Plum Island Ecosystem LTER, Massachusetts, United States - Salt Marsh Sediment SW1601-210 ...
CACTACTACTTTTTCTATCTCGGTAGATATGTTTTCCATTCTCTCCAAAATTACGCCGTTTATAGTTAATCTCTGAGCAAGCTCTTCAGCCGACATATCTATATCAACATATTCCTTTAATAAATTATAAGAAACCTGCATTCTTTCTCCCTCCCTGTTTCTATCGTATTGCGTATCGCGCACGTTTGCGTATAGTATTACGGACAAGACGCCTTTCCTGCCAATGTCATTCCCACGGAAGCGGGAATCTATATTTCCTACTTTAACATTTTACCGTTTAGTCAATCCTCGGGCGTATGCAATACGCCCCTACTTCTTTCTCTCTTTTATTTTCTTTAGTATATACTATATATGAAATACGATATATTATTAAATTCTGGCTACTGGATTCTGGCTCATGACTCCTGGCTTCTTTATTCTATTTTCCTAACTAGTTAACCAGGTAACCAACTAACCAGTTAACTAAATAGGCTAAACGCTATACGCTATACGCTATACGCTAAATTTAGAATTGTTTTAAAAATCTTAAATCATTTTCAAAAAATAAACGAATATCATTTATACCATATTTCAACATAGCAATTCTTTCAGCTCCCATTCCAAAGGCAAAGCCTGAATATTTTTCCGGATCATAATTAACCATCTCTAAAACTTTTGGATGTACTACTCCCGCTCCCATAATCTCTAACCAGCCGACATAACCACAAGATTTACATCCTTTACCTCCACATAATAAACAAGACACATCCACTTCAGCCCCGGGTTCAACGAATGGAAAATATCCCGGTCTAAATCTTACTTTCCTATCTTTACCAAACATTCTATGCACAAAAACTGTTAAAACTCCTTTTAAATCACCAAAAGTAATATCTTTATCTACTGCCAAGCCTTCTATCTGATGAAACATGGGTGAATGAGTACTATCAGTAGCATCGCGTCTATAACATTTTCCCGTAGCAATAATTCTAACCGGTGGTTTCTGGCTTTCCATTGTACGAATTTGCACAGGAGAAGTTTGGGGACGAAGGAGAATATTTTTGGTAATATAAAAAGAATCCTGGTCATCTCTGGCGGGATGGTCTTTAGGAATATTAAGTGCTTCAAAATTATAATAATCTAATTCTACTTCCGGGCCCTCTTCTATCTTAAACCCTAAGCCTAAAAATATTTCTTCAATCTCTTTTAAAACCAAATTAATGGGATGAACAGTTCCTCTATCTAATTTTCTCCCCGGAAGAGTAAGGTCGATACCTTCTCCCTGTAATCTTTTTTCTTTCTCCAGCTTTTCAATTTCTATCTCTTTTGTTTTGAGCAGCTCTTCAATCTCTCTTTTGGTTTGGTTCAATAATTGCCCGGCTTTTGGCCTTTCTTCCGGAGAAAAACTTCCCAACTTTCTCAACAGGAGAGTCACTATCCCCTTTCTACCTAAATATTCTACTCTTAATTTCTCGATATCTTTTAAATCACTAGCAGTGTTTAATTTAAAAACAATTCCCTTTTTAATCTCTTTTATTTTATTTTCCAATAGTATCCCCTCCTCATCATTAATAGTCCTGATAAAATAAAAAAAGGTTTACAATTTTCTTCGCCTTGTAAAGGGACGAAAATTATAGACCTTTTCCGCGGTACCACCCTTTTTGACCTGCTTTTTATTAAGCAAATCCGTACTCTTACTCCTTATAACAGTGGAGTGCTGGCAAAACTTACTTTTATAATTTCAGCCTGCAGTTCTAAAGTGAATTTCGATTATTATCTAACCAGACTAAATATCAAGTTAGTTATAATCTACTTATCTTTATTATAACTTTTTACAAAAGATATTTTATAGACATTAATGTACGTAAAAATAAATTTAATTTAAGCCTTCTTTAGCTACTTTCACTACACTAATAAATGCTTCGTGATTGCTTACTGCTAATTCAGCTAACATTTTCCGATTGATTTCTACCCCTGCAACTTTTAAACCTCTTATAAATTTATTATAAGATATTCCTTCGTTTCTGGCAGCAATACCAATTCTGGTTATCCACAAACTTCTAAAATCTCTTTTTTTCGCTCTTCTGTCTCTATAGGCATAAGAAAGTGCCTTCATCATAGCTTCATGAGCAGTACGATAAAGTTTGCTTTTTGCCCCCCAATATCCTTTAGTTAATTTTAATACTTTTTTTCTTCTTCTTCTTGAGGCAACGCTATTTGTCGCTCTTGACATACCATTCACTCCTTATCTTTTTATATCCGAATTATTCTTTGTTTATTGTTCTTATATTTAATATTGTATTGTTCTGATAATACTTCAAAGTTTTTAGAAAATATTAAGAATAAGGTAACAATACTTTAACCTTTTTTACCTCAGCACTGCTAACCATAGTATCTTTTCTTAGATTTCTCTTACGTTTTGCAGTCTTTTTAGTCAAAATATGACTTTTATAAGCCTTTGATCTTATTATCTTACCTGAACTACTTACTTTAAATCTTTTCGCTGAACTCTTATGTGTCTTCATTTTAGGCATATGTGTCTAACCTCTTTCCTGGTAATGTTTTATATTATTTAGGCAATAAAACTAAAATCATATTCCGTCCTTCTAACTTTGGTTCCTTTACAACCTTGGCAATTTCTTCGGTATGTTTAGTTACGCGCTCCAATAATTCCCTTCCTAAATCTAAATATCTCATTTCTCGCCCTCTAAACATTATAGTAACTTTTACCTGATTACCTTCTTCTAAAAATTTAGATAGATTTTTTACTTTAAAATTATAATCATGTTCTCCAATATTAGGGCGCATCTTTATTTCTTTCATTCCGCCGCTTTTCTGTTTCTTCTTCCCGCTCCTATTTTTTTTATCCAGTAGGTATTTATATTTCCCATAATCGATAATTCTACAAACCGGAGGATTAGCATCTGGTGCAACTTCAACTAAGTCAAGATTACTCTTTTCGGCAAGCTCAAGACCCTCCTTTTTACTTACTACCCCTACCTGTTTACCTTCAAAATCTATAAGCCTAATCTTCTCTGCTCTGATTTTTTTATTTATTCTTAACTTTAATGTTGACTTAATTCCTATTTTCCTCCTTTACACGCTTAAAGATGAGCAACACATCAATTTCTATGCAATTTAAATTAGTTTTTTGGCTCAACTTTGAAAGATAATTTTACTAATTTTAATAGAAAAAAATATAGTTCCTACCCTTCTTTAAAACATATATAATTCTTCATTATTTTTAAAAAAACTATAACATATTCTTTATTTATAGTCAATACATTAATCAGTATCGAGTATATAGTATCGCGTAAAGAAAAAAAGAAATGTATCAAACTACCTATCTAACTAATTATACAATCGCTTATTAAAATTATATTTACTAACTACTCTTAAAATAAAGTTTTTTCTTCGACTTCTTTTAAAACATCTTCAATAAACTTGGTTAATTTTATCTTCCCCAAGTCTCCTTTTCCCCTCTTTCTTACCGAAGCAAAGCCCTCTTCTACTTCTTTATCTCCAAATATCAACATATAAGGTATCTTTTCCATCTCAGCTTTTCTTATCTTAGCCCCAATTTTATCATTAATCTCATCTAATTCTGCCCTTATATTATACTTGCTTAGCTCTTTCAATAAATTTTTGCCATACTCAACATGCCTGTCAGCAATAGGCAGCAATCTTACTTGAACAGGGGCTAACCATAAAGGAAATACTCCGGCATAATTTTCGATAAGTATCCCGATAAATCTCTCTATGCTTCCCAGAACAGTTCGATGCAACATAACTGGTCTTTCCTTGTTCCCTTCTTTATTAATATAATAAAGTTCGAATTTTTCCGGCATAATAAAATCTAACTGGATAGTACCGCACTGCCAGCTTCTGCCTATGCAATCCTGTAAATGAAAATCTATTTTGGGACCGTAAAATGCCCCATCGCCCTCATTTACAATATAATCTATCTTTTTGTCTTTTAAGGCTTCTTCCAGACTGCTGGTAGCCTTTTCCCATATTTCATCAGAACCCATGGCATTTTCCGGTTTAGTGCTTAATTCCACACGATAGGAAAAACCAAAGGTCTTATATATTCTATCAGTTAAATCGATTACTCCTTTTATCTCATCTTTAATCTGCTCAGGAGTCATAAATATATGAGCATCATCCTGGGTAAAACACCTTACCCTGAAGAGTCCGTGAAGCACTCCAGATAATTCATGTCTGTGTACTAACCCTAATTCCCCCATTCTTAGCGGTAAATCTCTATAACTGTGAAGGGTAGTTTTGTAAATTAAAATTCCTCCGGGACAATTCATCGGTTTAATAGCATAATCTTCCTCATCTATCCTGGTAAAATACATATTTTCCTTATAATGATCCCAATGTCCGGATTTCACCCATAATGATTTATTTAAGATAATCGGGGTTTTGACTTCTGTATAACCACTCTTATAATGTTCATTTTTCCAGTAATCCTCCAGGATATTTCTTAACACCATTCCTTTGGGATGAAAGAAAGGAAAACCGACTCCCTCATCATGAAAGCTGAATAAATCTAAATCTTTTCCTAATTTCCGATGGTCTCTCCTTCTTGCTTCTTCAATTAATTTTAAATAATTATCCAGTTCGGATTTTTTATCGAACGAGGTTCCGTAAATACGCTGCAGCATCTTATTTTTTTCATTTCCCCTCCAATATGCACCGGCAATACTTAAAAGTTTAAAAGCTTTTAACTTCCCGGTAGAAGGAATATGAGGCCCTCTACACAAATCAATAAAATCGCCCTGCTGATATAAGGTAACCATATCATCTTCTATATCTTTAAGGAGTTCTACTTTGTAATCTTCTTTTTGTTCTTTAAATAATTTTTTAGCCTCTTTTTTGCTTATCTCTATCCTTTTTAGAGGGAGATTTCTATCGACTACCTCTTTCATCTTTTTCTCAATAAGTACTATATCCTCCGGAGTAAAGGAACGGTCTAAATCAAAATCATAATAAAAACCATCTTTAATGGCAGGGCCAATGGCTAATTTTGCCTGGGGAAATAATTCCTTCACCGCCTGAGCCATAACATGGGAGCTACTATGATGATAAATTTCTTTGCCTTTAGGTGAAGAAAAGGTTATAATCTCAACCCGGTCATTATCCTCAAGAACATAATTTAAATCCTTCTCCGCTCCGTTTACTATGCCGGCAATTGCCTCTTTGCCCAATTTTTGACTTATTTTTACAGCAGCATCATGTAAAGTAGCGCCTTTGTTCAATTTTACTTCCGAACCGTCTAACAAAACAATTTTAATCTCTGACATAATATTTACCTCCTTACAATTAAATAAAAAAACTTCTTGTCCTGAATCATAAAAGGACGAGAAGTTTAATTTAATAATCTCGCGGTTCCACCTTTTTTAGTTAAAGTTAATATCTAAGATTAACTTAAACCCGCTTAAAAATATTTTATCGGATATAACCCGCCTAATCCTACTCATCTTTTCAGAATTTCAAATTAGGAATTAATGTAGAAAGGGTATTCGATTAAACTTTTATGTAGATAATTACACCTTTAATAATACCTACTCTCTTTAGAAAAGGTTAGCCTACTGTTTTCTACGCAATCTTATTTCATTTTTAAATTTTAAATGGTGGGCGGTACTGGATTCGAACCAGTGACTTCTTGCGCGTCGAGCAAGCATTCTACCACTGAATTAACCGCCCATTTTCTTTAGACTTCTAATCGTCACTCAAAATTAAATGGAGGCGGCACTCGGATTCGAACCGAGGATGAAGGATTTGCAGTCCTCTGCCTTACCACTTGGCGATGCCGCCACATTTAATTTTTATAAAGATGGAGCGGAAAACGGGATTTGAACCCGCGACCCTCGCCTTGGCAAGGCGATGCTCTACCACTGAGCTATTTCCGCAAAAAACCTGGTGCCGAGACCCAGAATTGAACTGGGGACACGTGGATTTTCAGTCCACTGCTCTACCGACTGAGCTATCTCGGCATTTAAAATCGCCTTACATAATCATATTATTAAAAAAGATGGCGGGGTCGACGAGACTTGAACTCGCGATCTCCTGCGTGACAGGCAGGCGTGTTAAACCAACTGCACTACGACCCCACTATAATTTTATTAAAAAATGGTAGGCGGAACAGGGCTTGAACCTGTGACCCCTGGCTTGTAAAACCAGTGCTCTCCCAACTGAGCTACCCGCCCACTTATCTCTTTTTTACTATGCAAGTGATATTATAACATCTCTCTTTTTCTTTGTCTATAACAATTTTAGCATAATATTTCTAAATTTTGCAAATTTTAGTTTAACTAAAAAGTTAAAAACTTCTTTCGCATTTGTTTGGCGTAGGGGTCGGATTTATCCGAACCGTATTTTTTACGGGCTCGATAAATCGACATAGTCATAATTCTATAAAAACTTTAAATTTTATGTATTTCACCTAAAACAAACATTTCGCCTACTGGTTTCGGTGTAAGAAAAGTTCAGCGAATCTGAATTTATGCCTAGCTAAGCATAGTCTTTTACACCGAGTTAGACGAAGGTTAACTTTTTTCGAATATTATTTCAACAGCTTTTCTGTCAAAACCATCAAAATAACACTTTGTATTATCCCATTTTACAAAAGAGTATCTATCTTTAAACTCTTGTATCTCGTTGTTATTTCTTCGATAATCTACCACTCAAAGTTTATTTCGTTCTCAGTAATAGATGAACAATTAATTTTATTATAGTATTCCAAGAATCTTTCAATATCTCTTTTTAAGATATTTTTATAAAGAATAGTCTTTTTTGCTTCTTTTAAGATCAATTCAAAAAATTCATCACCCAAAGGCATTCCAGCAGGTTTGGAAAAACCTGCACCAAGAATAAATATACTATACATCTCCTTATCTCCATTAATTGGTTAGCTTTCGTCTAACGTTTCCAGCATGAAAGAAGTTTTTACAAAGCTAAAATTTGGGTGAGTGATAGCGAAAATTTTATGCTGTATTAGGCGACAGTTTTGCTTGATATCATTTCTCCAGTATTTTTCAATTATTGGAAGACTCCTTTTTAAATACTCTTTTTAGACCGTCCACGAGATCTCTTTACAATACTCGGTGAAGTTGCAGTTAATTTATTCTTTAATCTAAAATAGAACGAAACTATTTTCTCGAGATAGTCATCGGCAGTACCACTTTTATCATTGTAAGCTATAGTCTCTTTTCCAATCATAAGCGCTGCATAGGCAAGTTGTGTTTGTTCGGTACCTTTGAGCACCTCTCGCTTGTAATCCTCATTAAGTTCATTAATTTCAATAACTCTCGAAACATATCTACTATGTTTAGCCGGACCATCCTCGAAAGATACTTCTTTATAGTTAATTCCACGGCCTTCTTTTGCTTTTCCAATAATAGGTTCTCTTGTTTGCACAGCTTCAGTAACCCGAATATGGGCTTCTGCCTTTAATTTTCCAGTTATTGCAGTTAATATGGCTGGAACGGTAGTTTTTGATTTACCCTTAAAGGAAACATAAGTAGTAACAACCCCATCCTTGTCAGCTTCAGATGCCTTAAGAAATAAACTCTGTGTTATTAATTCAACTGAAGAAGAATTACTAACACTAACTTTTACCATGCTATTATTTGGAACTACTTTAGATACCAAAGCTTTTAGAGAAAGAGTCCCAGTTTTTCCTTGTTCAATCCTAATCGAAGAAGGCATAAAATCAAACCCATTAGGTGGAAACCTCGGTTCACCAGGTTTTCGTCCCAATCCTTCTAATAACTCTAAATCTTTGAACTCCTCAATATTTAAGATATCTCTAGCTAATTCAACAGCTTTCCTCTGAATCTCAGTCAATTTCTTCTCCTCTTCTTCTTGTTTAAGTTCCTCAACTTTTGCTTCGATTGATGAACGGATCTTATCGAGTTCACTAAGTAAACTTATCCAATCATCATTCTCCTCAAATCCTGTCCTGGAAGGGAGAGGTTTCAAAAAATCAGCGTCTATAAATCCTTTTACATCTCCACTTGCATAAATGCTTTCTTCTAATCCGTAAGCATCCAAAGTCTTGATGTCATCAACAATTGTGACACCCATATGCCGAATCTTAACTATTCCCTTTCCAGATGGATCAAAATATAATTCCAGGGATAATCTTTTGTTTCTATCTCTTGGGAGAGGCCAGTCCTTGTAACTTTCGCCTACTTTGGGAAGATCTATCTTTAGTGGACTTACCGTATAGGTAGTCCTTTTGGAGTTAATTATAATCTCTAGTGAACCATCTTTAAGGAATGAGTTAAACTTTTCAGCAAATAGTCTTTTAAGTTTTGTTGGAGAGAGGGGTCCTCTTGGTTTCGTAGGATCAAATCGTAATCCAGAAATAATAACTCTAATTCCTGGTTCTCGCAGACTTTCTCTTTTCCTTGCAGTCTCAAATTCTGCATCATCAGAACCTTCTTTAAGCATAACCTTTATAGTTTCGTATCCCTTATCTTTCTTAGAAAAAAAGGTACATTTTTTACCAATCTGAAAAAAGCAAAACATTCCAATTCCAAGTTGACCTATCTGTTTAAAGTCAAAGCTCTTTTTTGCTGAGTCAGCTACTCGCTGAAGAACGCTTTCAAATTGCTCTCTAGACATTCCATAGGGATACTCAATTATTACCCTATCCTTTTCCAGAGTAAAAGTTACTCGACAAACTGAGACTGTCTTACCAAGATTATTTGCTTTAAGGTGTTCATCTATGGCATTGCTCACATGCTCCTTTATAGCATCGGAAGGATTTCGATACAAACTACCCAACCATCTGAGAGCATTTGCTGTATGTATCTTAATCGGAACTTTTTTCATTTTTCTCCTCCCTTCTTTTTAAAAAAATTGAATCTGTTAGTAGTTAAGGTAACCCATCTTTTAAATTTCTTCTCATCACCCAGCATGGTAAGAAGGCTCGAGATGTATCCAATATCGGCAAGGTCTAATTCTTCTCGAAAGATGCCACGGGCTTCTTTTGGACTATCTCTAAACCATCTAAGTTCATCTTCTAAAAGCAAAAGAAGGTATTTTATCTTTTTAGTCTTTCGCTGTGCTTCCTGATGCATGGAATCTAAAACTGGAATCTCAAAACCAACAATTTTTGCAATCTTTTCTATCACAAGTTTTGGAGGCATCTCTTTATTTTGGAGATAGTTAGTGAAATTCTGCACATCCCAGCCAATCTCATCCGCCAAATCCCTAATTGTAGAATAGCGATGTTGAGTTTTCCACCATCCCAAAATTTTAATCCAGAGTTCTTTCCAGTATATATCAGTTTCTTTCCAGGATTCGAGAAACTTTTCCATTTTCTCAATATATGTTAGAGATGGATTTTTTCTGCCTTTGCCTTTTTGAAACCATTTTCTAAAAGTCTCATAATTAATACTTAGCTTTTGTGCCATTTCTTTTTTAGAAAGATTGCACTTTCGAGAAAAATTATCTATCTCCATTAATAATTGTTCAACAGGCTTCTTGTTCATTTTAGTCCATCTTCCTTTCGTTCATTATATTTTAAGAATAACTCACCAAGCAAAACTTTGCCTAACGGTTTGGATATGCCTTTGTGATCAGGCTTCACAACTTCACAAAAATATAAAAAAGAATGGCTTCATGATAAAATAGAGTATAGAAATTTATAAAATGTGAAGTTGTGAAGCCTGACCCCGATGTTCTTTTCTACCTTCCCGAAGTTTTAACCACCCGCTTGGACTATGAAAAAAGGCATTCCTCTTTTAACTTACAATCTTTACAATCTCTCTGTCTGTAAGCATATTTCCTAAAAAGAAAGATTATTTCCTCTTGCTATTAGTAGAGGAGATAAATTCAGTAATAGTAGAATGGTCAGGGGTACTCCATTATGAGGCTTTTCCGAAAGTCTCGTTAGGCGACATAGCAAATAACTTTTTATCCTAAGTTTTAGTCTGATTTCATCGCCTTGATAGCCATTTCCGCCGCATTAGTAAGTTGGTAAGCGATTGGTGAAGCAGTCAACGCCGGATGCGTCCCCATGGGGAAGGTAGCAATATTATCAATGGTCATTTTCTCATGAATACAAGCGCTGATGGCATTTATCAGCTCTCCACTGCACTTAGCACCCATAACTTGCCCCCCGAGAATTATACCGGTGCCTCTCTCAAAAATCAGCTTAACTTTTAAATTAGCCATTTCTGGCATGCCACCAGGATGGCGGTTTGGCCCCTCCGATTCCCCAACAACAACATTATAGCCTTTCTGCCTGGCTTCTCTCTCTGAAAGTCCGGCGAGAGCAAAAGCCGTATCACCCAAGACGGTGGAAAAAACACCTATCACGCCCTCATTAATTCGTCGCGTCCCGAACAAGTTGGCCCCTGCTATCCGTGCTTCCCTGGTCGCTGTCGAAGCAAGCTTTAGGCCAGATGGTTTGCCATCGAAAAAAGACACCTTTTCAGTGCAATCACCGCAAGCGAAGATGTTCTCGTCGCTAGTATGCATATAACGGTTAACTTGAATGCCTTTTGTCGGACCTAATTCCAGACCTGCTTTTTCGGCAAGCTTTGTGTTCGCGGCACAACCAATACCGAGAATCACAATATCCGCCTCTATTTCTCTTCCGCTAGCAAGTTTTACTCCTTTCACCGCACTATCCCCAATGAAGGACTCAACTTTCTCGGGCTCCAAAATATTAATTCCATACTTCTTCTCTATACCTTCCGCAACGACACAGAGGTCCTCATCGAATGTTAACATCAGGCAATGTGAGAGCATCTCTACTATTGTAATTTTAATGTGCCGATTTTTCCGACATTCATCGGCAAATTCTGCACCGATAAAACCACCTCCCACAATCACGAGATTCGAAGATCTATTCAACTGTTCAAGCATCTGTTGAAGATGAGATACATCTTTCCTTACCACAAAGATATTCTTCATATCCACACCAGGGATTGGAGGTATAATCGGTATTGAACCGATTGCAAGCACGAGTTTTTCATAACCGATCTTTTCCCCATTTGCCGTGGTAACAAAATGGTCGATGCGTCCAATATCGGTAACCTCGTCAATTACAAGTTCGATGCCATTTTTTTTGAGAACGGCATCGGGTACCAGATTTTTATCTGGACTTCCCAGAGTTCCAAAGATGTACGGTATCCCACAAGGAATGAGTACCTGTTTCTCTTTCCTAATTAACAAAATGCTCTTTTCAGGATAGTGTCTCCGGCAAGTTATTGCCGCCGTTATTCCCGCAGCGCTTCCACCAGTAACAATTACATCTGCTTTCTTCATTTCAATTACCTCCTTTTAATTGATTATAATGTACTATATCGCCTTAAGATTTCCGAACCTTAAGGCGATGACTGAATCTTAGAAAAATGAGAACTCACATCCTATTAAGAAACTCCTCAGGTTCTATAGGTTTTCCGCTAAAAGTTACCGAATTATTGACTTGGCACACCTTCCCTATTTATCTAATTTAAAAGTAAAATATTAATTGTCTGAGAAAATGGACTGTTCCAATTTCCCTTTTGAATATGAACAATCATCCCCTATCACTTTTTTCATAATATCTTAAAATTCTTTCTTTATCTTCTTTCTCTTTATCTTGCTTATAATAAATCTCAATCAGCTCCACTTTATCCTCATCTTCAAAATAAGTATAAATTAACCTAATACCAGAGTATACTCCTTTACCCTTTAGAGAACGACAAGCAAATTTCCTGGCTTTATATATTTCAGGACATTTAATATTTAGATCACTTATTTTAAATATACCATGATTATCTATTCCCAACTTATGGTATATTTTTAGTTGCGACTCAATAAATATATTAAGATCCTCTTCTAAAGTTCTAAACCTTTTGCCAAGCTTTTTCAAATCTTTTTTGAATTCAGGAATATAAGATATCTTATTAAATATCTTCACTGCTATATTCTCTTACTGAGTAAGGGGACTTTCTATAAAAAACAGATTCATATTCAATAGGTTCTTTATCTTCTGATACTAACCATGGTACATCGTTATGAGAATATTCACTTATTTGCGCCACATTCATATCAGAAAGTTTATCTAAGACCTGGTCTATTACTTCCACCTCATTAGCTTTTAATTTAGAAAGATCTGGTCTCCTTAAGGGTAAATATTTAATCTGGGGATAAGTAAAATATTCACTCTTTATCTTCTCAATCTCTTTATCTTCAATCATTTTATTTGCTATCTCTATAAATTCAATAGGAGTAGGACCATAATTATTCTTGAGGTAGGTAGCGCCAATTAATTGTTCCTCATATTTTTCATAGAAGTCAAAATCAATAAAGTATAACAGTTTATAAATCACCGTCTCTCCAATATTGGGTTTCGAGCCAATCTTATTGAGTATATATAAGAGAACCTCTCTAAATTTCTCCAGATTCTTTTGGGGTACATTGATTCTAATTTGGTCCTTCAAACTTTTTCTTTTTTTACTTTCCTCTAAAATTACCTTCGGTTCTTTTTTAAAATCAAGTAAACCCTCTACTGAAATATTGAATATCTCTGCTAACTTCACTAATTCATCAGCAGAAATCTTTCTTTCTCCGCTCTCTATTTGAGATACTGTAGGACGTGAGACTTCTAAAAGCTTAGCCAGTTCTTGTTGGCTAATTCCCTTCTGTTCTCTTAATTTTTTCACTCTTTGAGAAAGCTCTTTATAAATAATTTCATTCATTTTAACTCATACCTCCTTCCTATATAATATTATACCTATGTTTTGAATTCTGTCAAGAGAATGTTGCTTTTTCTTACCATAAAAATTCAAAAAAATTTTCTTAATATCTATTACAAAAATTATGAAAACTTTTCAGGAGTGATTTTTACTTCTTTTTACTCTGTGAATATTTGAGGAGTATCTTGTGAAATTATAAATTTAACTTTTTATATAAAAATGAAGATAGTCCCAATTTTAACTACTTCACCTTCAGCATCCTTAATAAATCTTCTTTTAATTCAGTATTTTTTATCTGAGAAAAGGAGGTTTCTTTTAATATATTTACAAATTCTTTTCCTAATCTCTTAAGAATCCTTTCCCATATCTCATAATAATCATGTTCTATACTGTAGGTTCCTTCAGCAGCAGTCTTACATTCTACTACGATAAAATAGGGATGCACCGCCCTTCCGGCAATTAAGACTATATCCCAGCCATGAGCACTTCGCTGAGGGATGGTATCAAAATCCAAAAGCAAGAAGGCTCGATTTACTAAATCCTCAAAGACATTTCCTGGTTCATCACGGTATTTCTTTCTGGCTACTGTTCTATTTTGCCGAGCAATATCTAAAAAATCGGTATTGAGTTTTTGTAAATCCCCTTCTATATCCCGATGGGTAATTTCTTCTCCTTCATCTCTTTTTCTCTGATTTACTACTTTTAATAATTCCTCTAATACCTTTCCTTCCATATAATTAATCTTATCTTTTGGACTAATTTCTTTTTCGTAGAGCAATTGAGCGATTGCCGCTTAGTTATCGGGGTCAAATCTTTATTCTTGACAGTTGACCAAATTATTTGTCAAGGATAAAGATTTGACCCCATTTCAATGTAAGGCGAGTCAAGATCTCTCACTGTATTATTTGTGGAATCAAATGCTAAATTGAAACCCAGGGTATAAATTTCTTCCGGCAGGGTTCCTAACCAATAAGGTACACTATCCCCATATCGGGCTAATAAGTTAGGGTCTAAAAGTTGATTCCAATCGCCGCCAATAACCATATAATTATCTTCATTGTAAACTCGATTTACATAATTTATGATATAATTCATCTGCTTCTTCTTAATTACTCCACCCTCATCATATGCTGAAAGAT
>Ga0315543_1003579_pt1 | contig 13820 bp, 14 predicted proteins | sample SalMarSW160210MG_2_FD_203098 | JGI IMG/M metagenome (GOLD analysis project Ga0315543, IMG submission 203098) | Salt marsh sediment microbial communities from the Plum Island Ecosystem LTER, Massachusetts, United States - Salt Marsh Sediment SW1601-210 ...
GCAAAAAGCCACGAAAGAAGCCCTGGATAGCCTGGATCCGCAAAAGATTTATGCGCTCGCACGCCTGCGCTCGGCTACCAGGAAAGAGGATACACAGGATCAAAAGGAGCCGGATATCGACCGGCCGCGGATGTTTCTCGAAGATATGGAGTTTGCCGTGAAGATATTGCAAGAGGTGGATCCGCAGGCATTAAAATTGTTTGGGAAACATTTCGGGCTGATCGTGCGGCGGTGGAAGGACGAGCATAGCTCGTAGCAGCTCAGCTGATAGTCCCGATAGATCGGGACAACTTAGAGCTATGAGCTATGAGCTAAATTGCTAATAAATCGCGAAGCGAATTATGAAAAAACGACCAAAGATAACCGAATACCGATTCGATCAGTGGGCCGAGGACCTGGCCGACTGGATCCAGGAGAATGTCTCGCCCTTCGAGGGAGACACCCCGGAGAAGCAGAAAGAGCGGATCGATCGTGCAAAGCGGGATAAGCTTTTTTTTATGAAGACATATCTCCCGCATTACTTCTATGCCGAGTTCGAGGACTTCCACGAGGAATGGTCGGAGCTTGCCGATGTACGGGATGAGATCGTGCCGGTGGCGGCCCCTCGGGAGCACGCCAAGAGCACCTTTTTTTCCTTTGGGGTGCCGCTCCATGATATCTGCCATGAGATCAGACATTTTATTTTATTAATATCCGATACCAATGATCAGGCAACGGGGTTCACATTGCCGATCCGCGCGGAGCTGGAGGAGAACCCGCGCATCAAACATGACTTCGGCGAGCTGAAAAGCCCGTATGGCAGGCGCAGCGCTACATGGCAGCAGAGTGATTTTGTAACGAGTAACAACGTGCGCGTGCTGGCACGGGGACATGGGGAAAAAGTCCGCGGCATAAAGCACAGGCAGTACCGGCCGGACCGGGCGATTATAGATGACTTTGAGAATGATCAGAATGTGAAGAATCCCAAGCTCGTAAAAGACGGCCTGGACTGGCTTCTCCAGACAGTGTTCGGTTCGCTTGAAGAAAATTATTCCATGCTTATGGTGGGAAACCTTTTTGCGCCGCGCAGCATACTCTCCCAGTTCATCAATATGATAGACGAGGAAACAGGCGAAAAGCTTTATCCTTATGCAAAGGTATATGATTGCTGGATCGACTATGAAAAGCCCGAACAGCGGCCGCTTTGGCCTGCCCGCTGGACAGCGGAGCGCCTGGAGAAACGCAGGCGCAAGATGGGTACGGTACGATTTAACAAAGAGATGCGCAATATGGTGGGGGCAGAGGACAGCTCCATCAAGGAATCCTGGCTTCTTTATGTGGCCAAGGTAGAGCTCCTGGTCAGAAAGGAATGGCAGATTGCGGCCTTTCTGGACCCGTCCGGCAAGAGCAATGAGCGAAACGATTTCAAGGCGATCGTTGTTGTCGGCAAGGATAAAGAAACCAGACTAATGGACGTGGTCCATGCCTGGATCCGGCACGCTACGATCAACGCCATGTGGGAGATGGTCTGGCAGATCGACGAGGAGTTCGGGTGTGGTATGGGCGTTGAGACCAATATGTTTGAGGATTTTTTGATCGACTCCTATAAGGCCCATGCGGAAAAGGCGGGACGATATATACGGCTCATCAAGGAGCATCATACCACCGAAAAGATCGCCCGGGTAGTGAACCGGCTCCAGCCGCTGATCGAGTTCGGAAAGCTCCGGTTCGTCAAGGGGCAGTCGGATCAGGATATCCTGGTAGAGCAGATTATCTATATCGATGATCCCAATGTGCACGATGACGGCCCCGATTCTCTGGAAGGGGCGGTGGCCCAGGTACAGGGAGCAGGCATGGCCATCAGCCTGAGCCGTGACCCGGAGCGGCAGAAATTCATGAGTGGAGGCGATCACGATATATTGCATCGGGCGTCCGGCGGCCACGGGATTTTCGGCAGATTTCGAGATAGACTTAGGAGGGCAGCCTAAAAGAAAAGATAGCCACCAAGATTCGCCACCAAGACACTAAGGCACTAAGAAAAAAATATTATTATACTTTGTGCCTTCGGGCCTTAGTGGCAAGGAGTTGAGATGGGAATCAAAGAACGGATCATCAAATATTTTGCCAGGGATATTATTGAACAGCAGGTGACGGAGGGCATAAAAAAGGCCCGCATGGCGTTGCCGATCACGGCGAATTATGACCCGAATAATGAGGGTTATCGCAAGTTGACCGGCGATGGTCAGCAGCGCCGGGATCTGGCGGGCATCAGTCAGGACCGTATGTTCGAGGTAGCCTATTTCATGTGGGATAGTTCTGCCATGACAAAACGTATGGCAAAGATGGATAAGGGCTTTTTATTTGCCGAACCCATCACAGTGAGCTCGGAGGATGAAACTGTCCAGGAAATTATCGATACCTTTCAGGACGACCCGGCGAATAATATGGCCCTCAAATTTCCTGACCGGATTATGTGGCTGGGATTATTAGGGGAACAATGCTGGCCTGTGGAGGTGAACCCCCAGAATGGCCATGTGCGGCTTTTGTATGTTGACCCATCTCACATCAAGGAGATTTATCTTAATCCGGATAATATCGAAGAGGCATGGCAGGTGGAACTTTTAGGCCGGGCAGGACGGCCGGGTAGAAAAATGGAGATTATCCGCCAGGATTGGGGCGATGCGAATTCATCTGTATTCGGCAAATTTACAGGCGAGACCTTCTTTTTCTCGATCAATCATCCACCTAATAGCCCGAGAGGGCGGTCTGATTTTTTGACCCTGTATGACTGGATCGATGGCCTTGAGCGTTATGGGTTTAATTACCTGGAGCGTGCCGAGTTTTTATTGAATTTTATCTGGGATGTCTTGTTAGAGGGAATGAATGAAGAAGAAATCCGAGAATGGAGCCGGGACAATCCACCGCCACAGGCGGGCTCGATACGGGCGCATAATGAACGGGTGAAATGGAATGCAGTGGCGCCGCAGCTTAATGCCGTTGATATGAAGACAGGATTCGATGCAATCAAGGGTTTTATTATGGGCGCCGCAGGCCGGCCCGATTCCTGGTTTGGCGGCGGCGGCAAGGCATATCAAACAGAGGCCGAACAATTCGGCCAGGTCCCGATCAAGGATCTGGACGAACGCCAGCTCCACATAAAGGCCATATATACACAGGTAATCCAATTTGTAATCGATCAGGCCGTGATTCATAAGCGGCTTTCAGAGAAGCGGGCCGAGGCAGGATTCAACATTAATATGCCGGAGATATCTAAAAACGATCTAACCAGCCTCATGACCGGAATGCCGCAATTAGCAACGGCTATGATAGTGGCGGAGGATAACGGATGGATGGCACACGATACTGCAGTACACCTGTTTGCTTTTGTAACAAGCCAATTAGGATACGAGATAGATGCGAAGGCTGAGCTGGAAAAGGCAAAGAAAAAGAAGGATACCGAGGGACTGGAAGACTACTTAAAATAATCAATGAAAAATTAGCAATTAGCAATTAGCAACGAAAAGATGGCGAGCAAGGAGCAAATATTTCAAAGGAAGGTGAAGCAGCTTATTAAGCAGGCGGATCGTCTTGAGGACCAGGCGGTGAAGCGGGTGATCAGGCAATTGAATACTGCGCGCAAAGAGGTAGCCGCTACCGTGGCATCCACGGAATGGCAGGCCTATCATCTGCCTGAGATGAAGGCAGCAATAGAGCGGACCATGCAAGAATTTGGCCGAACATACGGAGTGGAACTCAGAGAGGCGCAGCGCTCTTTCTGGGAGGCAGGAATCGACAGGGTGGATATTCCGCTGCGGGAGATTGGCGTTTATCAGGCCATACCGGAGATAGATATGACGGCGCTTTCTATCTTGCAAGATTATGGGGCGGATCTGGTAGGGGGATTGAGCAAGGATGTGATCAAAAAGATCAATCAGGAGCTTACCCTGGGCATTATGGGACAGAAATCGCCCTATGATGTAATGGGCGCGATAGGACGGAAGTTAAAAGATAAATCGATTTTTAGATCCATTGCAGTTAGGGCGGAGACTATCACCCGGACAGAGGCCGGAAGGGTGCTGGAGGCGGCAGGTCAGGCACGAAAAGAAAAGGCGGCACAGGTGGTCCCGGGATTACAAAAGCAATGGTTTTACGGGCATTCACCAAAGATGCCGAGACTGGATCATATGGCGGCGGACGGCCAGATCCGGGACGTGGATAAGCCCTTTAATGTAGGCGGAGAAGAACTTATGTATCCGCGGGATCCGGGGGGGTCCGCCCGGAATACAATTAATTGTGGCTGCAGCAGCATACCGTATCATCCCAGATGGGAGGAAGTCTCAAATGAGATGGCTGCTACAGGCTAATAAATTGCCACAAAGACACCAAGACACAAAGCCTTTCGACGGGCTCATGGCCGTGAGCAAAGTCGAACGGTTTAATTTTTAAATTTTATATTCTTAGTGGCTTTGTGACTTCGTGGCGAATAAAAAAGGGAGGAAATCATGGGAGCAGAAGAGGAAAAGAAGGGCCAGGAGCTGATTAAAAAGGAAGAGGAACTCAAGGCAAAGGAGAAGTATCTGGATGATCTTCAGAAATTTTTTGAGGAAAAAGAAAAGAAAATGGCCGAGCGGGAAAAAACCCTGGTCTCTGTACTTGAAACAGGACCTGCAGCTAAGAAGCCGCTGAGCGAAGAAGATAAAAAGCTCATCAAGGAAGGTTGCACGGCCTATGGAATAGCGGAGAAATATCTTTTCACTGCCGGGATAGATGTGCTTACAAAAAAGGCCGTGTTAGTGACCAATGGCGGAGCAAAGGTTAGATATGCAAAGGGCGATAAAGTCGAGAAATTGGACCCTGTGCGGGTGGATGGTATTTCCAGGAAGAAGCCGCGATATGTAGCGGGGAAAAAGAAATAGGATTAAAGAGGTTCACCGTTCACCGTTCACCGTTCTGGGTTCTGTCCCTATACAGCGGGATTTGAGCCCCTGTACCGTGAACCCTAAGAAACGGAGGTAAATCATGACCATCAAAAAGAAAAAGAAAACTGATCCGCCTGATCGGTCAAAGACGGACATCAGCCTGGATGATATCAGAGATATGCTCTATCAGGCTTTGGAGCAAAAGGGAAACGATATCTATCTGAACCAGGTATATGGCTCGTATATGATTTATGAGCAGGATGGGAAATATTTCAGGCTGCCGTATTCCATCCTCGAGGGCGAGGTGCAATTAGGCAGCGAGCCGGTGGAGGTAGAGCGCGTGTGGGTGGAGGCGAAAGCCCAGCAGGCCGAACTCGACGACGGGCTGAATATGCTTATGCGCCTGGGCCAGGCTCAGAATCAGGAAGGCACCGCCTGGGATGTCACGGTATGTGCACCGGGGTTCACAAAGAACGGATGGTATCTGCCCGAGGATGTGCTCAGACAAAGCGCGGGACTTTTCAACAATACGGATGTGAATATTTATGAGATACCGGACAAGGGCGCCACGCACGTCGACCACTCATTATTCGATGTCAAAAGCCTGCTTGTAAAGAATAAGGCCGGCTGGCTCGAAGGGGCGCGTTATGTCGCAGGCGAGGGGATTAAGGCAACACTTCATTTTCTGGATTCGTTTCAGTGGATGGGGAGAAATCTGCTCGATGCCATGAATAAAGGAGCCACGGTGTATGGGCTCTCGTGGGATGCGGGCGTGAAGGCAACAAAGGAGACGATCAGCAACCGGCTGGTTATGAAACTCCTGGAGTTTCTGGCGGTCGATTCCGTTGATATCGTGACCCGCCCGGCTGCGGGCGGGGCATTTAACAGGGCCATCGCATCGATGGCTCACAAACAAAGGGAGGATATTATGGACCGAGAACAATTACTTACACTCATAGGCGAAAAGAGACCCGATCTGCTCAAGGGGAAAGACCTGGAAAAGGTCACCGACGAGCAGGTAGTGGAATTTGCTCGCATGGCAATGGAGCCCACTGTCACACCTCCCGGTGGAGATAATGGGACCGGCGGCGGGAATGACGATCCGCCTGAATCGGATAATACACATGTCACAAGAGACGAATTAGCCAGGTTCCGTTGCGAGATGGATCTGGATAAGGCGCTGGACAAGAGCGATCTGCCGGATGCGGCACAGGACCGCATACGGGCCGTATTCAGTGAAACCGTAGAAGGCGCGGAGCGGGTGAGGATTTTTACGGGAGAGCAGCTCGAGAAGGCCATCGCGGATGAAAAGGATTACCTGGCGAAGATGACATCCAAACCCGAGGGCGACGGTGTGCCGGCATCACATATCGTGATGGGCCTGGGCACGCTTGAGCGTGCACAGATGGCAGTGGATCGGATGTTCGGGCTGACTAAAGAGGATGTGGAGGCAATGGCCCGGATGGAAACCCTTGAGAATCAGCCATTTTTCATGGAGCGCACGGGGGCTGCGGAATTCCATGTGCGCAGCGCACAGGATGTTGCGGACTATGATCAGGTGCCGAGTTTTCGGGATATCCGGGAGATGTACTCCTTTTTTACAGGGGATAAAGAGGTAACCGGGTTTTTCAACCGGAAGAATCTTCCCCCAGATCTGAGGAGCAGAATGGATATTACCAGCTCTACGTTTACCTACGTGTTGGGCAATACAATGGGCCGCAGGCTGGTTAAGGCATACAGGGAGGCGGACTATCTGGAACGACTGTTGATCAGTGTCAAAAAGAAGGTTAAGGATTTTAGAACCCAGGAGGCTGTGCTCGTGGGCGGGTTTCCTGATCTTGCCGATGTGGACCCGGAGGCAGCGGATTATGCGGAGATTTCTGCCGTGACAGATGAAGAATCCACATACTCATTAGGGCAAAAGGGGAATCTCCTGACCATCTCACGCAAAACTATTATTAATGATGACCTCACCATCGTAATGCGGTTAGTCAATGCGATTGGCAGGGCAGCCCGACGGACCCACGGCCAGTATGTGTGGGATATGTATATCGATAATGATAATTGCACGGATGGCACTGCGGTATTTACCGGTGGCCACGCTAATCTTGGGGCCACGGCCCTTAGCCATACCACCGCATTGGTGGCATGGAAGGCATTGGCTGGCATGACGGAGAAGGATTCGAGCAAATATTTAGGGTTGCTGGATGGCGCAGATGTGGTTGTTAATCTGGTTGGACCCACCGCGATCAAGGAATTGATCGGCCGGATCGAAAAGGAAGAGTTTTATTATTCCTCGAATGATTTGACCAATAAACTTCCTAATTCGCTTTATGGCCAGATCAAGGGGCATACCCTGAGTCTGCTCAATGCGGATGCCAATGACTGGTTTATGATCTTGCCGGCGGAGATTGTCGAGCTTATCGAGATGGGATATCTGAATGGAAGGGAAGAGCCGGAGATGTTTGTGGCGGATTCTCCCCAGAGCGAACAGATATTCGTGGCGGATAAGATCCGACATAAGATCAGACATGAGTATGCAGGTACTCCGGTGGATTATCGCGGGGCGTATAAGGCTGTAGTGACATAATAAAGTAGGTTCTACGTTCACCGTTTACCGTTCTCTGACAGACCCGCCCGCCTCGCCTGAGCGAGAGCGATGGAGGGCAGGCAACGGATAACGGACAACTAACTAAACTGGAGGTTTTTATCATGAAAAAGTTTTTTCTAAAATCAATGGTAGCCATAATCGCTATGTTTTTCATCATGGCCTTTCTGGCGCCACAGGCAAATGCTACTACCTATCACGTAAAAAAGGTATTTTCACGGATGTCGGCCAATGCCGGTGAGACGGTTGTTACCGGTAATGTCGTCTCAATAAAGGATTCCGACGGTGAGGCATATAAGGCGGATGCAAACGTCACCTATCTGAGGCCTGCCGTGGGCATCGTAGGAAGTAAGGACGGCGGCGACGGCGAGGCAATCGAGATTATTACCAGTGGTATTCTCTCGGGATGGAGCAGCCTTGCAGAGGGCGATGCGGCATATCTCTCAGAAACCGCAGGGGCCGTAACACAGGACCTGCCGGAATGGGTGCAAAATATCGGGGTGGCGCTCAATACTACCGATTATTATTTTAACTTTGCCGATACACGAGATCCGGAGGTGACCCTCGAATATTTTACGGTGAATCCCGTTACCGCAGGCATCGCGGGCGGGGCAGCCACCGGGAGCGCAGGCGATGAGAATGTAATGATATTCGGCACAAACGTATTCGAGTATCACATCCTCGGCACCCAGACTGAAGTGGCGCCGGTTATCAGCGCTGACGGCCTCGAGGTAAATCTCGATGATACGGCCGCCGACGGCCTTGAGATCAGCCAGGGCATCACGGCCAGAAGCCCAATGGCCTTTACCGTGGGAACCGATGCATTTTACCTCAAGGTAAAATTTACCATTGAGGATATCACGGGCACGGATGACTGTGCTGTGGGCTTCCACGGGGATGAGGATTACCAGGCAAATATCGATGATTATAACGACATGGCTGCGCTGAATGTGATCTCGGGCGCTATCACCATCGAGACCATCGACGATAATGCCTCAACCACCACGACCGACACTACGGATACCTGGGGGGATGGTGAGACCCATACCCTGGCGGTATATGTGGATAGTGACGGCGCAGTTACCTATACGATCGACGGGGCCGCTCCAACCACGACAAAGGCGCATTCGATCGACACCGGCGACGTGGTTGTACCGTTTTTCTACCAGCTCCAGGCGAGTGATAAAACCGAATTAAACCTGGTCTCGTGGGAATGCGGAATTCAGTAAGAAAAGAGGTTCACCGTTTATGGTTCACCCCGCTTTAGCGGGGTCAATGGATAACGAACATAATGGGCAGATAGCCCAAATGAGGAATCCCGATTTATCCCGATACTTTGGGATTTATCGGGATTCAAAGGAAGGTTAAAACATCATGGCAAATACAAATAAGAATCCACGAGGATTGCCACGTCCACAGGATGGCAGGGGTGGAGGTAATGGAATGCGAGGCGGCCGCAGAGGCGGCAGGAATACGCAGCCATGCCCCGATGGCGGGCCTGGGAAAGGCCAGGGCGGCGGTAGAGGCAAGGGGGGAAACAGATAATGAAGAGATTGAAATTTTTAATCCCTGCAATCGGGATCCTGATGACAGTATCTGGCTGTGGTTTAATGAATGTTAAAACTGAGATAACCGATCCCGATGGTAAAACCTGGACCGTAAATAGTAAATCCGATGCTCTTGTGCAGATTAAGACAAAGGATACAGAGGCTACAGTGGACAATCGAGGCCGTCCCAGCACGATGGAGAACATACTTGGCCTGGCCTTGACCAAAACCAATGTCCATCTTGGCTTGAGTAATCAGCCTGGAATCGAGAAATAATGACCACACGACAGGACTATGTAACCGCGATAGATTATCTGGTGTCCGGCGATCATGCACTGGATGTCGGGGAGAAAATCCTTGCGATCAGCCAGGCGATCAAGGAGCACTCAAAACACCGGCCACAGATTGTGGTTGAGGATTTCGATGGGGACGGCGGATTCGATTATGCCATCTCCGGATTTGCCTCCTGGAGCGATGGGTTCTCTGTGATCAAGACGGTGGAATATCCGGTGGACGATGATGATGAGACCCCTGATCTTCTTCAGGACGACGAATGGATGATCTATGAGAAACCCGCCGGAAAATATCTGCGGTTTAAGGAAGATGAACCTACCGCTGATGAGGTTTTCCGGGTGGCCTATACAGCGCTGCACACATGCACGGATAGTGCGTGCACGGTGAATGATTTTGATGATGAGGCTGTAGAGGCCCTGGCCTCCGCTTTTTTCTGCGATATGCTGGCCACCTACTATGCACAGAATCAGGATTCGACCATCGATGCGGACAGCGTGGACCATACAAGCAAATCACGGGATTATGCGGCGCGGGCAAAGGCATACCGGAAGGTCTATTTCGATCACCTGGGATCCAAAGAAGGCCAGACATCGGCTGCAAGCGTGACCAGGGATCAGGATCTGAAAGGATCCTGGGGAAGTGATAAGCTGACGCATAAGGGGAAATTCCGATAGATCGGAATCAGCAGTTTAGCTCATGGCAGCTTAGCTCATAGCCCTAAACTGCTAAATTGCTATCAGCTATTAACTATCAACTATCAGCTATCAGCTAATTAAACCAAAGGTTTTACCATGCTTAAAGTAGGAATAAAGACGGATTTAACGGCCGTTAAAGAGCTTTCAAAGCGGTATCCGAAGGAATCGCAGGCCGCCAGGTATGCCAAGATCACCGAGGCGGTGAACCTGCTCGAGCGGGCCGTGAAAAAGAATGCGCCCTATGGCGCCGGCCCGATCCATATGCGGGATACCATTCATGGGAAGGTGAGCATTTCCGGCGCACGAGTGGCCGGTATCGTGGGCACGCCGGCTGAATACGGCGAGCCGGTCGAGATGGGCACAAAGCCGCATTTTCCGCCTGTAAGGCCGATTCAGTTCTGGGTGGAGCGGAAGCTCGGGTATAGCGGAGATGAGGCAGCCAGCGTGGCGTTTTTAATCGCTCGTGCCATTTCCAGGCGCGGCACCAAGGGAAAGAAAATGTTTTCCACGGGATTCGAGGAGAACGAGGCGCGGGTGCTCCGGATCCTGAATGAAATTCCGGATGAGATCGTGAGGAGGTTACAGAGATGAGCGAGGTCTTAATTCGGGCACAGATCAAATCGATACTCTCCGGCGTGACCGGGGTCAGCAATGTGCACGATTATCAGCGCTGGGCCGATCGATGGGATGCGTTTCTCAGTTATTTTAAGGACAGCAACGACACAATCAACGGCTGGACCATTACCAGGGAAAAGACACCTGCTCTCTGTGCATCGGTCACCCACGATGAGCGAAGACATGCTTTCCGCATTCGTGGCTATTATGGCCTGCGGGATGCCGATGAAACCGAAATTACGTTTCAAGCCCTCATAGAAGCTGTCTGCGCCGCATTCAGGGCAAAACGTACACTCAACAGCACGGCAGAGGATACCGATCCTGTGCAGGTCGAGATTGTAGAATTACGCGTATTCGGTACCGTGCTCTGTCACTATTGTGAGCTTTTGCTCGTGGCAGAGGAATTTGAAGACTGGAGTTAAGGAGATATAGCATGAACCCCTACAAAGGAATCGTACAAATATCGTGTACCAAAAAGAAGGGCTGTCTGAGGAATCTCAAGGTTAACAATGTTCAGCCCGGGTGCATGGATTGTCCGGAGGCACTCACCCGGATCCTGGATTTGGATGGAAACGTGATCTTTGAGTATCGATCCCCTGTAATTAAGACAGGGAAGCGGTTAAAAAATAAATAAGGTTCTGCGTTCACCGTTCATGGTTCAGGATTAACCTTTGAACCGTGAACCTTTGAACCTTGAACCCACAACACGGAGGGTTTATTATGGGTTACCCAATTCACGGAAAGGTGGTTCGGATCGATAAAAACGGCACCGATATTGCCTTTACTACCGGCTACAGCATCACCTTTAATCTGGACATGGATGAGATCACGGCACAGGGAGCCAACTGGAAATCATGGCTGCCCGGATGCAGCGAATGGGATGGATCAATGGAACTTATGTTCGATCCGTCCAATACCGAGCAAAAGGCGCTTATGGATAACATCATCAATGCCACCCCGGGCACAAAGCTCACGGATGTGACATTCGAGCTGGAGGATTCAGGCGACAATTTCTCAGGCGATATCTATATCATCTCGTTTCCTGTCACGGCAAACCTGGGTGGAAAGGTAACGTGCTCGTTCTCATTCAAGGGCGATGGGGCACCAGCGCTGACAATAGCGTAATCCCCCGATGGAATCGGGGGATGGTCAGTTGTCAGTCGTATTTTGTCAGTTGCAAAAAACAACGGACAACGGACAACGGACCATTAACTAAACCGGAGGTTTACAATGTCCGCTACACATGGAAAACTCGGGGCCATTTATCGCCTGCGCCCGAACGGGTTTAAGGGCGACGGCCTGAACGACGTCACTTGGGGAACGGGGTTCTCCGGCGCAGCAAGCGCCGACTTTGAGGTGGTGATTGATGGTGAAGGCACGCCGGACACATTCAAGTGGCGTAAGAATGGCGGCGAATGGACAACCGAAGTCGCTATCACCGGTGCAGCCCAGACCTTGAGCGACGGCCAGACCATTACCTTTGCAGCCACCACGGGCCACACGGAAGATGATCAGTGGACCATCGGCAACCTCAAGGATGAGGCATGCTCGGAATCGGGGGCCGAGGCACAGATCACGGCAACTGCAAAGCGGATCATCAACCCGAACAGCCCGCCCACGTTTTCGGATACCGGGTCAAAAAATGTCCTGACCATCGATTATACCCAGGGCAAGGCCGTGTTCGATGCCAATGTCGAAGCCGTGACGGTTGCCGGCAATGCCGGCTACATCCTGGAGAGCGCCTTGGAAAAGGTGGGCTATCTCTTTGAATGGAATTTCAATGTTACCCTGGATCTGGCAGAAAAGACCGCAATGGGCGATCATTGGAAGTCATGGCTTCCCAGCATTGCAAGCGGCGAGGGTGGAGCGAGCTCATATTTCCCCGGGAAGGATTCATTTTTTGAGGCATTCAAGGGCGGGGCGGACGGCACCCAGGCATATTTTCTCCTTGAGCTTTTCACCTATGATCCGGACCAGGATCAGACCGGCGATCATTATATCGTATGGGTCACATTCAAATCCATCAATATCAATGCCCCGATCGGCGAGATCGTCAAAGAGGCCATAGGATTTACCCTGCACGGGATACCGTCATTTAAGGCAAATGCGTAAATATAGCCACAAAGACACAAAGACACAAAGTTTAATATTTATTTATCTTCTTAGTGCCTTAGTGCCTTAGTGGCGAACAAAAAAGGAGGCACCATGTCTTTTATCGAAATTATCGAGGATTCGGAAACTTTTAAACTGGCCATCGGGGAGAGCAGCTTTACCCTGCGGCGCTTTGATTCGCAGATCTACAGGGAGATTGAAAAGCGGCATACCACAAAAACGAAAAATCTCCGGCAGGGCGGATGGATCAAAGAGGTCGATGAATTTGCGGTCAATGAGGATCTGCTCGATTACATGATCACCGGATGGAAGGATATCAAGTCACCGCTCACGGGCCAGGATGTGGAGTGCTCAAAGGAAAATAAAAACAAACTCCCCGGCTCGGTTAAGGTGCAGATCATCGAGGCATGTGATGCAGATTCTATCAGCACCGGGAATCCCGAAGTAAAAAAAAAGACATAGCGAACCTTGAGGCATTCGTCACGTACCGGGTTCGCTTTCCGGAGTTTGATTGCACGCATTGCGAGCAGGCCTGGCAGGATTTCGGCACTGAGCCGGCATGCGAGACATGCCCCATTGCAAACTTGACAGAGGAAAACGATGAGATCTGGACATTCTACCATATTATTAACACGCAGTTTGTCTATGATTTCCAGGCCCTTCCCCTGGTGTTTGAGATTTACAATATCCAGTGCACCCGAAACGAGGCACAGATCATGCTTGAAAAATTAATCATGATTCATGATATAGCCACAAAGGCACAAAGGCACAAAGAATGATACATATAAAAAAACTTCGTGACTTTGTCTACCTGCGCCGTTGGCGCGGCAGGCAGGTGACTTCGTGGCAAAGGTTTTAAAAAATGGGAAAAGATAAAGTCTACATAACCCTGGAAGTGACCGACAAGGGAACCGCCGTTGTCAAGAAATTCGACAAAAACACACAGGATGCCTTTAATGGCATGAAGGCAAAGTCAGCCGCTGTCGGCTCCAAGATGAACGCATCATTTCTCAAAGCAGCAAAAGGGTTGGGCACAATCGCCGCAAAAGCC
>Ga0315543_1003584_pt1 | contig 13809 bp, 11 predicted proteins | sample SalMarSW160210MG_2_FD_203098 | JGI IMG/M metagenome (GOLD analysis project Ga0315543, IMG submission 203098) | Salt marsh sediment microbial communities from the Plum Island Ecosystem LTER, Massachusetts, United States - Salt Marsh Sediment SW1601-210 ...
TTTTGCTGATATACCGATGGCTTCTGCCTCTAACAGTACGTGATGTTTATATTGAAAAGTCAACCCGTATCTTAAGCTTTCTTTTTATCGCAATAGTTGCGTGGTTCTTTATAAAACTTACTTATGTTCTTGACGATTTTGTTCTCAGTAAATTCAACATAAACGTTAAGGATAATTTGAAAGCTCGTAAAGTCCTCACTCAGCTCGGCATATTTAAAAGAATCGTTATAATTACGGTACTGGTTCTGGCGTTTGGAATTACGCTGATGTCTTTCGAAAAAGTTCGGCAGCTTGGCGGCACAATTTTAGCTTCCGCCGGAATAATCGGTATCGTAGTCGGAATTGCTGCCCAGCGAACCATCGGTACTTTTATCGCGGGCCTTCAATTGGCGTTCACTCAGCCGATTCGGATAGACGACGTTGTCATAGTTGAAAACGAATGGGGCAGAATCGAAGAAATAACCCTAACATATGTTATCGTGAAAATATGGGACTTGAGACGGCTGATTGTGCCGATAACTTACTTCATAGAAAAACCTTTCCAGAACTGGACTCGTTCGACATCTGACCTGCTCGGCCCCGTGTTCATCTACTGCGATTACACCGTGCCGGTGGAAGCAGTACGAAAACAACTGCAAAATATATTACAAAGTTCCGGAATGTGGGATGGTAAAGTTGGCGCCCTCCAGGTTACAAACACTACAGACAAAACTATCGAATTACGAGCTTTAATGAGCGCAGCAGATGCACCCACTGCCTGGAACCTTCGATGTTATGTCAGGGAAAAACTTGTGGAATTTATACAGCAGAATTACCCTGATAGTCTGCCCCGACTGCGTGCTTTTGTGGAAAGATTACCAGAAAAATAATTTAGCTAAAGGGAAAAAATGAGAAAGTTTGCAGTAATAGGTCTCGGACGTTTCGGCCAGAAGCTTGCCATTACACTTACAATGAGCCAGGCAGAGGTAATTGCAATCGACCAGAATCGCGAGATAATCGAACAGATTCGCGATGAGGTTACACACGCCGTAAGGCTCGACAGCACTGACGAGGATGCCCTGCGCGCTCAGGGGATTGATAAAGTCAATGTTGCGATTGTCGGCATAGGTCAGGGCGGCCGCGGCTTTGAATCTTCGATACTCACCGTCGTAAATTTAAAGACAATAGGTGTGCAGCGGATTTACGCCCGTGCGGAAAACCTTATTCAGGGGCAGGTCCTGTCAAAAGTCGGCGCCACAGAAGTCATTTATCCTGAAATCGAATCTGCCCAGCGGTGGGCCTATAAACTGATTACTCCGCAGATAACCGATAAGATTGATTTCGCTCCCGGTTATTCAATTGCAAGCGTAATTGCTCCTGCAAGCTATCACGAGAAAACCGTTCTCGACCTGCAGTTTCGCCAGAAATACGGCGTCAATCTTGTCTCAATAAAAAGAGGCGAAAAAACCAACGATACGAAGAAAAAAGGTGAAATAATAAACGTCCCGCTGCCGGACACCGTTATTTACGAAGGTGATATCCTGATGGTCGCAGGCTCAGATGCCGACCTTGCCAAACTGCCACAGTAATAAACTTCCACAGGTTTTTCAGACACATCTGAACCTTCTCAGTTCCTCGAGCAACTGCTGAAAATCACTCGGCAGCGGTGCTTCGAAAGTCATTTTTTTATTCGTCGTCGGATGCGTCAATTCAAGCTGCCAGGCATGAAGAGCAGGTCTGCCTATTAACGGCTCCTGAGGCTGGGCCTGTTTATCCTCGATTTGCCACCGATAGACAATTTTGCCGCCATACATCTCATCGCCGACTATCGGGTGCTTGATGTAAGACATATGAACACGTATCTGATGCGTCCTGCCTGTTCTTATATCGAGTTTCAGTAATGAATATCCCCTGAATTTTTCAATAACCTCATAATATGTTATTGCTTCTTTGCCGATTCGGGGCCTGACTGCAAATCTCTCGCGTATTACCGGATGCACAGCCAGCGGCTTATTTATGCAATCGGCCGCGAGCTCCGGCACACCCTGAACAACCGCAAGATAATGCTTTCTGGTAAGCCTCTTTTCAAATTGCCTTGCCAGCCGCCAGTGTGCGGTATCGTTTTTCGCAATAACAAGCGCGCCTGTGGTATTTCGGTCGAGCCTGTGAACTATGCCGGGCCGAAATTCCTCGCTGCCTTTTGAAAGCTGTTTTGAATGATATGCAAGGGCATTAACAAGCGTACCCTTCTTATAGCATCTGGCAGGATGAACAATAAGGTCCGCTTGCTTGTTGATAACGATAATATCATCGTCTTCATAAATAATATTCAGCGGGATATTTTCCGGCACAATTTCCTTGATCTCCGGCGGCGGCAGAATCAAATCCACAACATCACCCGGCGACAGTTTACTGCTGGGCTTGGCGGTCTTGCCGTTGGTGGTTATGAGCTTCTGAAGGACTGTTCTGCTAAACCGGCTTAATCTGCCCTGAAGGTATTTATCAAGTCTGCGATTTGTTATGTTGTTTCCGACTCTAAGGGTAAGATGCTCAGCGCCGTCGGGCTGTTCAAGCGGCTCCTGATTGTTCTGCTTATTTACGTCTTCTTCTGTAAGCCTTTGCTCGTTCATCGGAAGGCTATTTGGCCAAATTAAAGTCCAAATCTTCCTGTGATGCAATATTTGTCTCAATTGTTGGCGCCAGCGACTTTAGCGGTCCGTAGAGCTGCTTGTTACTTTGCTGCTCAGGTATTTGTTTAGACGGCTCAACCTTTGAAAAAAAGACTTTTTCCTTATAGTCGCTCATAGTTTCAGCACGGAATTTTGCCCTTGCCGTGAACGAACCGCCCTGATACTGGGGCCAGTTGGCTATTTTTTCATAAAGTTTCTTAGCCCCTTCAAAATCTCCCATACCTTCCAGGCACAGAGCTATTCCGTATTCGGCCATAGCCGATATATAAGGGTCGCCCTGGGCTTTTCCAAGTGCCTGTTCATAAACGCTTTTGGCTTGTTCGAGCTGCTGTTTCTGCACATCAGGTTCGGCCGGCCGGGGCCGATAGTGAAGCTCTGTGCGAAGAGCCTCGGCCCTTTTAATCATTGCCAGCGCCGACAAAAGCGGATTATCAGCCTCTTCGGCAGCGGCGCCGAGACTTCCCGCTGTGTTGAGAAAGGTATCCGAAACGCCCAGTCCCTGCACTCTACCCTGCAGAACGGTCTGTTTTTGCCAGGCGAGCTGTTCAAGCAGTGCAGTGGTCATTACCTGTTTTTGTTCCCAGACCCTGCCCTGCCTGCTGTAAAAGAATATTGTATAAACGATAAGACCCGCGACTATAACCGCCCCGACAATTACAGTCGTTTTATTTTCCTCAAACCACTGCGGAAAATGCACAATCCAGTCGGCCAGCTCATTTGTTTTCAATTCATGGCGATGTTCTGCTTTCATTGTTTACCTTTCCTTAATTCTTCGTGCCGCTATGTCTGCCGTAAGGCATCCCTTAGCGGATTAGCAACTTGATTATAATCGTTTACATTTTGGCTTGCAATATCTGTTTTAGACTACTAAAATCCTTACTCTGCGAAAGGAAAAAAGCAATGTTTCAGAGACTCGTAAGTGTTGTAAAAATAGTGCCTTGCCTCCTGCTTGTCGCCTCCTGCTGCGGCCAAATAGATAAAACAAGATACATAACTATTGACGAAATTAAACCCGGAACAGATGCCGTCTGTCTTACGGTTTATAAAGGCACCGAGCCTGAAAAATTCAATCTTAAAGTCGTGGATGTTGTCAGGAATATAACCCCAAACAGAAATGCAATCCTTGTAATGGGAACCGATGAAAAATTCATCCACACAGGCCCCGTTGCAGGATGCAGCGGCTCACCCGTATATATAAACGGCAGACTTGCAGGAGCACTTGCCTTTGCCTGGCCGTTCAGCAAAGACCCTCTTTATGGCGTTACTCCCATAGAGGAAATGCTCACTGTCGGCAGCTACACTTCTGAAAAATCTGCATCCTTCACACCTGCACTGGATTTTTCAAAGCCGGTTGACCTTAAAGCAGCCTATAATCAGACAATCAACCTCAAAAATCATAAATCGCAGGCCGGCGGAATAACTATGCTCCCCTGCCCGATAGCCACAACTCTGCCGGCATCCTGTCTTGCAGATTTTACCAATACATTCGAATCTATTGGTCTTTTACCGGTATCGGCAGGCATTTCAGGAAAACTTTCTGAATATACCGACGTCTCAATGAAACCCGGCGGCATACTCACTTTGCCGCTTGTTTACGGCGATATTGAACTATCGGCCATAGGAACAATCACCGAGATAGTTGACGACAGGGTTTATGCCTTTGGTCACGACTTTCTTGGCGAAGGTCCGATTGATGTCCCGATGGCAACCGGATACGTTCATACTGTTGTTGCCCGTCTCACCAGGTCGTTCAAATTCGGCCAGTCTATTGACATCAAAGGTGCCTTATATGCCGACCAGTCAACCGCCATTGTCGGACGCTTAGGCAAAAAAGCGGCAACAATTCCTATGCGCCTGACAGTGGAAAGATTCAACTCCACTAAGGGATGCCTTACGGCAGACGAAAAAATACGCACATACAATTGTCAGATTGTATCGCATCGATATTTCACCCCGCTTTTGGCTAAAATCTGCCTGAGCGGGACAGCGACAATGCTCGGACCGCTGCCAGCCGACCATTCGGTGCAATATAAAACCCGCATCGGTATCAAAGGCTGCCAGCCCGTCTGTCTGGAAAATTTCTCAAGCCTTGCCGACCTTGAAGATTGCCTGGCCGACAGTATCGGGGCTTTAAGTCTCATTATGAACAACCCTTACGACAGACCGCCGATTTCATCTCTCGATTTTGAGGTCAAAATACTGCCCCGGGCCGCGGTTTCACACATATGGAGTTTTAGCGTATCAAATACTACGGTAAAGCCCGGCCAGACAATAACGGCTCAGGTAACGCTCGAATCATACCTTGCCGGCCACAGAAATTATACAACCTCTCTGACCATACCAACCAATGTCCCGCCGGGCCAATATAAACTCCTGCTTGGCGGCACAGAAGATTATATGGACCTTGTAACGAAAGCAGCGCCGTATAAATATACACCTGAAAATCTACCGAGCCTGATTAGCATCATAAACGATATCGCCAACACAAAAAGAAACCGTCTGCATCTGCTCCTGACCCTGCCCGCAGGCGGTATCGCGATTGAAACAGCCCAGCTGCCCGAGCTGCCGCTTAGCAAAACTCTGCTTCTCAACGATGAAAAACGCACAATGCTTGCAAAACCCGCAGCGCAATGGCTCGAAGAAATAATACCTGTTGACACCATTGTGCTCGACAGCAAATCGATTGATATAACCATACAGGAAAATTAAAAAACGAGGTCGATTATGAAAAAAATCTTTGCTATCCTGGTAGTTGCCGCCTTTGCCGGCGATTGTTTAGCTATTACGAGCAAAATCATCAGACATAAGTCAATGGAGGACTTCTCCAAAGGCAAAACTCACGATACGGTTATAAACTCCCGCGGCAATATCACGCTTGCGGCAGCAACGCAGGTGCTGGTCGAGGATTTCAACAATTGCCGTAAGGCATCCCCTAGCGAAGTCTGGATAATAAATTCAATCTTACACACTAAAGACAGTTCAATATACATCGGTACAAGTCCCAACGGCCAAATTTACAGATACAAAGACGGCAAAACCACCTGCATTTACTGGCAAACAGAAGAGCCAAATGAATCTGACGAACCCAACGAACCGAATGAACCAAAAAGCGGCACCGCCAAAAAACATCTGCTGAACCTGCACGTTTTCAAGCTCGCGCTCGACTCCCGGGGCAAAGTCCTGGCAGGGATAAGCGGCGACAAATGCTGTCTTATGCGATTTGACGGCAAAAACTCTGAAACTGTCTTTAAACCTGAGCCAAACGAGGCATTATATATATTTGCCATTGAGCTCGACAAAAACGGCAATATCTTCCTTGGCACAGGTCCGAACGGCAAAATCTGGCGTCTCGACAGTAAGGGACGAAATCCTCAGCTTATTTACACCTGTAAGGACAAGAATGTCCTGAGCCTTGCCGCCGGCAGAGATGGCTTTTTATATGCCGGAACTGACACAAGGGGTATCGTCTATAAAATCAGCCCTGAAAAGAAAAACGCTTCGGTTCTTTATGACAGCAGCGAAAATGAAATAACCGACCTGCTGCTTGACAATAAAGACAATCTGTATGCAGCGGCTACTTCATACAAATCAATCAAATCTCAGTTTAAGGAAGAATCAGAACCAAAACCCTTTGCTCCCGGCAGACCGGAGGACAAAGATGCCGAGGAGGAATCATCCGAAGAATTCTCCGCTGCCGGCACATCGCTTAAAATTGCAAATACCGGCTCAGATAATCAGCCTGCCGAATCGCCAAAGCCGCCTGAAAGCCTCAAAAGAGGCCGTGAATCTTCCGCAAGTCATATTTACAAAATCGACCCGAACGGTTTTGTAACTGATATCTTCAGCGAGACCGCTGTCTTTTTTACACTCCATTTACAGAACAATAATCTTCTTGTCGGCACCGGCAACAAGGCCCAAATGTACAACATTAACCCGCAGACAGAAATTGAAACTCTTATTTACGAAGACGAACTCGCCTCACAGATAACCGATATAATCAGTTCAGACGGTGATACGTATTTCTGCACTGCAAATCCGCCAAAGCTTATATTGCTCAAGTCAAAATACGCCGTCAAGGGCAATTTCGAATCCTCTCTTATTGACGCCGGTCAGCCTGCAAAGTGGGGCAAGCTGCAGCTCGACGCAGATATACCGGACAGCACTAAAGTGCTGCTCTGTGCCAGAAGCGGAAATGTGGAAGATGTCAATGACCCGACCTTTTCTGACTGGACGGAGCCTGTAAAAATAACAACGCCGGTTGACCTTACCATACCATTAAACAGATTCTGTCAGTATAAACTGATTCTTGAAGGCGATGCAGACTCTGCGCCGGTTATACGTGAAGTTGCCGCAGCTTTTGCGATACCCAATCTCGCTCCTAAAGTAAAAGAGGTTATTGTCGCTAAAATAGACAAAAAAGCAAATCCCGGCATTTTTAAAATCGTTTTTCAGACAGAAGATGAAAACAGTGACCAGCTCATATATAAAATTGACTTCAGAAAAACAGGCCGCAGCAGCTGGATTGAGCTTAAAAACGAGCTTGATAAGCCTGCCTTTGACTGGGACAGCAGAACCGTCGAGGACGGCATCTATGAAATCAGAATCACCGCCTCGGACGAATTGAGCAATGACCAAAGCACGAAACTTACAGGCTCAAGAATAAGCGACCCTGTAACAATCGACAATACTGCACCTGTCATCGAAACACACAAGCTTAAGGTCTCGGACACAAAGGCCGTACTGAATTTGAAACTAAAAGACGCCTGCAGTGTTATTGAAAGTCTAAGCTATACAATCGACAGCAATGAAAAATGGATTTCAGCGCTGCCCAAAGACGGCATATTCGATACAACCCAGGAAGACTTTACAATCACAATAACCGATTTAAGGCCCGGCCAGCACGTCTTTGCGTTAAAAATATCAGATATCGAAAGCAATACGATGTACAAAACCTTCGACATTGAAATTAAATGAGAACAATATCCTTTGAAAAAATCGCTTCGGAAGTTGAAAAACTCTGCATAAAAAGCTGCTATGAACTGCCTGAGGATGTTCTGTCCGCACTGGAAACCTTCGCAAAAAAAGAATCGAGCGTCCCGGCAAGAAAAATATTAAATCAGCTTATTGAAAATGCAAAAATAGCAAAAGACCGGCAAATTCCAATCTGTCAGGACACAGGCCTTGCAGTTGTATTTCTTCAAATCGGCTCACAGGTTGTTATCGAGCCTGCCGGCGCTACGGCCGCTGGCGCCGTAACGGTAGGTATAGCAAGAGGTTACGAAAGCGGCTATCTGCGAAAAAGCGTCGTCGCCGACCCTTTGAACAAGAGAAGAAATACCGGCACAAACACCCCTGCGGTAATTCATACAGAAGTTATCGCAGGCAATAAAATCAGGATAACGCTGATGACCAAAGGCGGCGGCTGTGAAAACAAAAGTCAGTTCAAAATGTTTCTGCCGACCGATGATAAGGAAAAAATTATCGAATGGATTGCAGAAGTTGCCGCTCATGCCGGTGCCGATGCCTGTCCGCCTTTTGTCGTCGGCGTCGGTATTGGCGGTGATTTTGAACAGTGCTGTCTTTTGAGTAAAAAAGCACTTTTGCGAAAAGTTGATTCCCGCAACACTAATTCTTTTTACGCCGATATGGAAAAACAGCTTTTGCAGAAAATAAATTCACTCGGCATAGGCCCGGCCGGTCTTGGCGGCGACACAACGGCGTTTGCCGTTCAGATCGAAACTGCCCCCTGCCACATTGCCTCACTGCCTGTCGCCGTTAATATCGAATGTCACGCTCACCGGCACGCTTCAGTGGAAATTTAACCGAGCGTTTCGTTACAGAGATTTGCCATTGCAACATAGTCGACCGCGCTTAATTCCTCCGGCCTGTGATGCGGCTCGATAAACGCTCTCGCAAAAACGTCCTGCCAGTTATGAATATTTGCAAGTTTGCCTTCAGCGAACTTTACGCAGGCCTTCATCATCTTTCGTCGATGCCCCATAAACAGGTTCACTACCTGATGGAACAGTTCGATATTATGAATTTCAACTACTTTGGCAGGGTCTCTGTCGAATCGAACCATCGCCGAATCCACCTGCGGCGGCGGCCAGAATATCTTAGGCGATAGTTTCCTCAGAATTCTGCACTGCCCCATCGCTGCCAGAAATATGCTTAATACCCCGTAATCTTCGCTGCCCGGCTCGGCGGCCATTCGCAGGGCAACTTCCTTCTGCACGGTTACAATCATTTCATCGGCAACAATTGTGCCGGACAGTAAATTAAGCATCACGTTTGAAGCCGCGCTGTAAGGCAGGTTTGAGACGAGCAGGACTCTTCCGAATAACTCCTGCTGTGCTGCCTGAAGTTCTTCAATCACCCTGCGGTTAATGGTATTTTTACTTTCAAGAACATCAGCATTTATAACCTCAATATTTTTTACCCTTGCAAGCTGCTGTGTTGTTATCTCGGCAAGGGTGTCATCACATTCGACTGCGATAACCTTCCCTGCCCGCCTGGCGAGCTCGCTTGTAAGCGAACCTGTGCCGCTGCCTACTTCGAGAACGATGTCATTTTCAGTAATATTTGCGTTTGAAAGCAAAAGCTCCATAAGGTTCAAATCGATGAGAAAATGCTGCCCGAGCCGTTTGTTCGGCTCAACCCCAGCCCCAGCCAGCAACCTTTGTATATCAGTCTTCGTCTGCATAAATAAAAAATCTTTCCCGATAACCTTGTTTCCTCATTTCCTCGCTTCTGCATCCTGTCCGCCTTCGGCGAGACCTCGCCCAAGGGCGGGTATTTTGACTTCTGACTTCTGTTTTCTCGTTTTTGCCATTTCTATCGCAAGCTTAATTGCCGCCTTCATACTTGATTCATCCGCAACGCCTTTGCCCACAATATCGAATGCCGTGCCGTGCGCAGGTGAAGTCCGAATTATCGGTATTCCAATAGTAACGTTTACCGCATCTTTAAACGCTAATAGTTTAACCGGTATCATTCCCTGGTCGTGGTACATTGCGACAACGCCGTCAAACTCGCCTGCCGCCGCCCTTACAAATAGCGTATCAGCCGGGTACGGTCCTGAGCAGTTTACGCCCATCTCCTGAGCAATCAAAATTGCAGGACTGATTATCCTTTGTTCTTCATCGCCGAACTGCCCCTCTTCGCCTGCGTGAGGGTTTAATGCCGCTACTGCTATATGCGGATTTTTAATGCCGAAGTATTCCTGCAGTGCGGTATTGAGCAAATCTATCGGCTCATAAACGCAGCCGATTGTGAATTTGTTTCGAAGTTCAAAAAGTGCCTCGTGAATGGTTGCAAGTGCGATTTTTAACGGCCCTGCGACAAACATCATCGCTTTGCGAGGCGACTTATACATTGCTGCCAGTAATTCCGTATGTCCCGGCCATTCGGCACCTGCCTGTTTCCAGCTTGCCTTGCTTATCGGCGCCGTAACCACCGCATCAATTATGCCCGCTCTTGCCGCTTCAATTGCATCGGTGCAGAATCGCAGCGACGCTTCACCGCCTGCCTTGCTTGAACCTTTTATCCAGCTCGGTACTGAGTAATCGTCATAATCCGCAACGACAACGTTTCTGGGAAAATTTCTGGATATTTTTTCATGCTGGCACCTGCCCCAGTAAGGCTCAATTTCCACAAAATCTGCCGCATATTCGAGAAATTCATCCATTCCGAATATGATGAATTTTGCTCCCCTGCGTACAAACGGGTCATACAGAGCTTTTACGATAATCTCCGGCCCGATTCCTACAGGCTCACCCATCGTTATGCCGATAACAACCGGCGATTCAAAATTTTTATTATTCTCGCTCATTCAATAAATTTTAAAATCCAGTATCTTTTAACTTCTCAACAGTAAGTCCTTGTTTGTGTCCCAGAATATTATCGAGCTGTTTTTTTACAACTCGGCAGATAACATCCGTTTCGATATTGACCGAATCGCCGATTTTATAATCTTTGAAAATAGTATTATTGAAAGTGGCCGGTATTACCGCCACGGTAAAATTATCGTCTTTAATATCTGCGATTGTAAGGCTTACGCCGTCAACTGCTATTGAGCCTTGGGAAACAAGAAAATCTGAAATCTCTTTACCGGCCTCAAAGGCATATATCCAGAAATCTCCTTTCTTTTCGATTTTTTTAATTTTACCGACCGTGTCAATATGTCCCTGCACAAAATGTCCGCCGAACCTGTCTGCTGCCTGCACGGCTCTTTCTATATTCACCTGTGAGCTGGTTTTTAATCCGCCCAGCATTGTCTTTGACAGCGTCTCGGCGCTTACATCAAATTCTGCGACAGTCCCTTTCAGGCCGGCGACAGTCAGACACACGCCGTTAACAGCGATGCTGTCACCGCCCTTCACAGCCTGGCCGAGGTCTATGCCCAGTCTCATACCGCCTATTCTGCCGACAGCAGTACTTACCCTACAAACAGACTCTATAAGTCCTGTAAACATCGTAATCTCAATAAATTACAGATATTATGGATTAGGAAGCCAGATTGTCAAATACCTTTTTGCCGCTGTATTTTTTGACTTTTCATCAAAACATTTAGCTGGTATTATGGTATTATATTATATGGCTATTTTAAGGGAAAAGCGGACAAATTATGAGAAAATTCAGCAATCTTAAAATTATTAGTTTTTTAATTGTTTTTTCTGTCGTGATAACATCCAAAGCCTTTGCGCCGCCTGCCCGATCTGCAGAAACCCGCAGCATAAAGCGATTAACCCCTCAGGAGCGAAGACAGATGCTTGAACAGGAGGCCTCGAGTGCCTCAACCGAAGTCTCGGCCAAATATCAGGAAATTCTGCCATACGTCAACTCTGCTCAAGCGCCTTCGGAGCCGGACCTTAGAGAATTTCTCAAAACCATCGCAAGAAACAGGAAGTATCTGCCGGTATTTAATGATTCACAAAAGGCTACTTATCACATTTTGTCGGCATGGGTTTACTATTTCGATGACAAGCAGAACAGGGCGGCCAAACAGGCTGCCTCTGCCCAGAAGATTGCCCACAAAAATCCAGGCAGTATTAAAACGCGTCTTGCCCTTTCTATAATTTACAAGGATTACACATCTGTAATCGAAGCATTAACGCAGCAGAGTTCTAATGACCGGCGGGGCCCGCAAACTGACGAACCTGACAGTTCGTCTTATTATCAGGCCAGCAAAGATGACATTCAGCTTGACGTAAACGCCGTCAGGATAGAGCTGCTCAGCAAAGTTTTTGATTTTCATCCCGAGCCTGTTGAAGCCAACATGGCGGCCTGGCAGCCTGCAGGCCGGCTTATCTGTACACTGCTGTGGAAAATTGACGCTAATGAGCTTGATAGTTTTGCTCCGATAGAAGTGGTAATACCGCCTGAAACAAATGAGCCGAACAAATCTCCGCAGGAGCTAAATATTCCCCAATATCTGCCTCCTGAGCCTGTTGCCAAGCCGATACCTGAGCTTGAAGAATTTTCAAAACTGCAGACCCAGTTCGCAGAAAACAAAAAAATCGCCTTTACAGGAATCAATCTCAACGACTTCAACGACCCCGCGAAAATGAAAAATCTTGCTAACTGGCTCAACAAGAATCCCCAGACCTGGCAGACATTTATTCTTTCCCCGCAGGAGCAGCAGAAAATGCTTTCGTATCTTGGCGACGGTTTTGACAAGCCGATTTTATTGATTATCGCACCCGACAGCACTACCAGATATGCCGGTGGTATTGAAGGCTTTCTGCCGCAGATGGTTATTAACAGCATTCTGCAAAATCCGCTGGAGTTCGCAGAACCCAATGAACCAAACAAACCGCCTGATAATGCCGAACCCGCCAGGCATATACCTGCAGAGCCAAATACATCGCCGACCTTATCGACTGCCGATGCAAATAAGGCTGCTTTAAATACTCAACAGCATCAAATATCGCCTCAAATGGATGCAAATACCGCGCTGCCTCCGCCACCGCCAGCGGAAACACAGCAGCAGGACGATGATGTCTTTTCTGCCGCCGACAACTATCAGGCGGAAAAACTCCTCTCAAACGCCAGAACTTTTCTTCAAATCGGCAACAGACTCCCCTCGCACACATATCGTAACCCTATCGAGTGGTGCAGACAGGTAATGAGGGATTATCCCAACACAAAATATGCACGGGAAGCACAGATGCTCTTGCGCAATGTGCCCGAAGATCATCGTCAGCAATATAATCTTACCGATGAGGAGCTGGGACTTTAAAAAGACACGGAGGTTAAATGAGCAATATACCCGTAATTTCCATCGAGGCCGGCTGTCTGCCCGAAGCATGGGAAGCAGCGGTTCTGGCCGTTTGGGACAACGGCCTTGAAATAAAAACCCAGTATGACAAACCTGACGACCCGCCCAGCAGGGATGCCACTGTGATGATTACGGTAACCGACCCTTTTGCCGAGCCCCGAATACACAAAAATTTCCCGGGCGGACCGGCAGAGCTTGAAGCCTACCGGCAGGAAGTGGTTGACGGCATTCACGACCACTGGATTGACCCCGCAGCAGGAAAATGGACTTATACATATCATGAAAGGCTTTTCGCATATTGCCCCATCGAAGACATCAGAAACTCCAAATCGCCCAGACCTTTTGCAAAGGTCAATCAGATTCAATACATAATCGACTCTTTGGCGGCTACCGCATATACAAGGCGGGCACAGGCAATTACCTGGATGCCCACCGCCGATATAAAAACCGACGACCCGCCCTGTCTGCAGCGGATATGGTGCAGACTGATTGAAAATCCCGATGGGACTTTCAGCCTGAATATGAACACTCACTGGCGGAGCAGAGACCTTTACAAAGCCTGGTTTATGAACGTATATGCCCTGACTGATTTACAGAGAATCGTTGCGGAAAAAATAGCCAGAAAAATCGCCAGACCCGTCAAAGTCGGCAGATACGTTGATATAACAGATTCGCTGCACATCTACGGCAGCTATTTCAGGGACGCTGCCGCCGAGGTGGAAAAGATGAGGGATGGAGATTTCAAAAAGCGTTCCTGGCAGTCAACGCAGCCGGCCTTTTCAATGATGACAGCCGAGGCAAAGGAAAAACTTGCCGGCGACCCTGACTGGTACGCCAAAGCCAAAGGCTGAAAAAACGTCC
>Ga0315543_1003591_pt1 | contig 13793 bp, 12 predicted proteins | sample SalMarSW160210MG_2_FD_203098 | JGI IMG/M metagenome (GOLD analysis project Ga0315543, IMG submission 203098) | Salt marsh sediment microbial communities from the Plum Island Ecosystem LTER, Massachusetts, United States - Salt Marsh Sediment SW1601-210 ...
ACACAAGCACCGCACGCCGTGCACCTGTTGTTCACCCGACGCGGATTCTGCCGAATGGTCACCTGGTAACGCCCCGGACCGCCGGCAATCTTCTCCACCTCCGAGAGCGTCAGGCACCGGATGCGCGAGCTGTAGCGCAAACGGCGGAAATTGATCTCCAGACCGCAACTCGGCGGGCAGAGCTTGGGAAAATACTGGTTCATCTGGACGACGCGACCGCCCAGGTAAGGGTTCTTCTCGACCAACACCACGTCACAGCCGGCCTCCGAGGCCTCGATGGCCGCCGTCAGGCCGCTGATCCCGCCGCCGACGACAAGGATCTTTCCCGGTTTGCCGTTTCCGCTCATCGTGTTTCCTCTTCAAGACCCTTGGCGGACTTCGTACCGAATAATTCCTTTTTGTCCAGTTTCCCTTTGAATGCTTCAGCGACGTGCTCTTTGACTTTCACGGTCGGCTCGCCGAAGAGGCTGAACCGCAGCCACAAGAACGCGAAACGCAGCAGCGCCTCGTCGCTGTAGCGCATTTCTTCGACGAAATCCTCGTCGACCTCGAACCGCTCCAGCAACGTGCTGCCGAAGACAAACTCCCGGAACTTGTCCACGTCGTAGCACGCGGTGAACAACATTGCCATCTTTTCGGGAGAGAGGACTCCTCCCTCCTCGAAGAACTTGTGGAGCGTGAGTTCCTTGAACGCTTCACCCCACTCGTCGTACTCGTCGATTCCCTGGTCGTCGAACCACTCGCGGACCGTCCACTCCCGCGGCTCGTCGAAGCCTTTGCACACCTTCTCCTGCAACAGGAAGTAAAACCGATCGCCGCGCCAGCCGTCCGGCGTGTCTTTCTGGGAGGCCAGGCCCAAAGGATACATGCGGCAGGGCCACGGCCGGTCCGAGTAGATACCGCACCCCTGGTCCGTCAGAAACGGGCAGGTTTTGGTCTGGTCGTCGTTCATCCGCAGCACGACCACCGGGGTCCGCATGTCTTTCTGGACGGGCATGAGTGCGTATTTCGCAAGGAAATCGCCCGAACTCATCCCCAGACGCCTTTTCATTCGCAGCACGTCGTACGGGGAGAGGAAAATGTTCACGTCGCCGCAGCACTTGTTGAAACACGAGATCCCCGGCTGGCACGAGAACCGGAACGTGTCGTCCGGGCCCAGGCGCGGATAGTCCGCCAGAATTTTCTCCTGGAGCGGTTCACGCAGGTCGTTGGGCACATTCTCGCCGCTCACTCGTCGTCTCCTTCGTCTTCCTCCACGATCATCTCGCGCGTCGCCTCGTCGGACCAGACCGGGATCATGGACGAGGCGCCCGTGGTCGGATTGATCATAAACCGGTACGAACCCTCCTGATTGTATTGCTCCTTCATCCACTTCCATCCGTTCTTATAGTAAGAACACTTGTCGTTGAAGCAGACGCGAAAAAACTCCTCGCTCCAGGTCGCTTCGCCCGGCACCCGCCACTTCTTCAGCCGGGAACCACAATGGGGGCACGTTGTAGGAATGTCTACCATCGGACTGGTTCGTTGATCCACGCGTTTTCGCCCCGGGGCGGAAGCGATCCGTCGTCGAGCCGCGGCCACCCGGAACAAAAAACGCCTTCGGACAACGGAGGACCGAGAAACATCAAAAGGCAGGATTTTCGGGCGCCGCGGCGCGACGCCCGAAAACCCCGAAAAACCGTTAAGTCCCCCACGCCGAGTCGGTCCTGAGACGTTCGGCGAGGTTTACTGCACGAGGCGCGTCCGCGGTTATCCCCCAACCTCTCCTTCGTGTTCCGGGATCTCCGCCACGATGTACTTCACGGGCCTCTTGATCATGGTCCACTCGCCCGTGTCCTTGTCGTACGTGCAGTTGCAGAACGCCAACCAGTTCTCGTTGTCGATGCTCGGCTTGTCGGACCGGAAGTAGTAACCCGGCCATCGCGTCTCCTCCCGGAAGAGGATCGACCGCATGTGCGCATCGGCCTGGTACATCCGGTGGACGTTCTCCCAGCACCGCATCAGCTCGTGCAGGTTCTCCGCGCCGAGCTGCTCCGCGTCTTCCTTTAGGTAGCCCAGCAGCTCCATGCCCTTCTCGAGCAACTTGTCGCTGGTCTTGAACTGGCTCGACACGCCACCCGCATACTCGTCCATGATCTTCTGCAGCCGGTACATGAACTGCGTGGGGCGGATGTAGTTTGGGTTGATGTCCGGATCGGTCGTCGCGCCCTTGTGCTGCTCGAACGTGCCGAGCGGCCTGAGAATCTCCTCGGTCAGTGCGTCGATCTGTGCCTGGCTCCCGTTGGGGGCGGCAGGGTGGTCGACGATGTAGGAGATGGCCGCCTTGGCGGCGACGCGCCCTTCGGCGTGCGAGCCGGAAGAGAACTTGTGGCTCGAAGCTCCCGAGGCGTCGCCCGCGGCGAACATGCCGGGGATCGTCGTCATGTGGGGATAACCCCAGAAGTACTCGTCACGGGTCTCGTCGTTCTGGAGGTCCTCCGGGCCGGAAACCCAGGCGCCGGAAGCACCGGAGTGCGAACCGATGAAGTAAGGATCGCACGCCATGATCTCCGAAGGCTTCTTGTCGGGCTCGACGTTCGTCGCGGCCCAAAGGATGGCCTGCGAGATGGTCATGTCGAGGAAGTCCTCCCACGCCTCGCTCTCGAGCTCCCTGAGCTTCTTCTTGGCGGCCTTCTCGTCGGGCGCCTTATCCGCGATCGCCTTGATCGCGTCGGCGGTCTGCATGTAGATCGGGCTCTTGCCGTCCATCACGTCCAACATCATCAGCCAGTTGCGAATGTTGGCCGGACGCGGCTTCACCTTGCCGTAGGGCTCCCACTTGTCGAGTTCCCCGACGTTTTCCTGCATGTAGTTGCCACCCTGTGCATTGGTTGCTATCGCCTTGAACAGCAGGAACCACGCGCCGACCGGCCCGTAGGCATCCTTGAAGCGGACCGGGATGAACCGGACTTCTTGGCAGGTCATTTCGGCCCCGCCGTAGATGGTGAAGAAGGCGCTGGCGCCGGAGTTGAACGGCGGGTACCAGGAGCGGCCGAAGCCTTCGCCGGTCGACCGCGGCTTGAAGACGTGCACTGCACCGCCCATGGCGACGATCGTCGCCTTGGCCTTGAACACGTAAACTTTGTTTTCGCGGATGCTGAACCCGATCGCGCCGACGCACTTGCCGTCGTCGATCAGCGGGTGCGTGATGAAGACACGTTCGATCAGTTCGCCATCGGCCTCGGCCAGGGCATTCTTGGCGGCCTCGGCTACGATGACCTTGTACGATTCGCCGTTGATCATCAATTGCCAACGGCCTTCGTGGACGTACTTGCCGTCGGCGTCGGTCCAGATCGGCAGGCCCCACTTCTCGAACAGGTGGACCGTCGAGTCCACGTGGCGCGCGATGCTGGCCACGAGGTCCTCGCGGGTAATGCCCATCAGGTCGTTGCGGACGTAGTCCAAGTAGTCCCGCAGGGTATTGTTGCCACTGTTGAGGTCCACGTACTGGTTGATAGCCGACAGGCCCATCGCCACTGCACCGGAGCGGTCGATAGCCGCCTTGTCGACGACCGTGACCTTCAATCCGTGCTTCTTGGCCCAGTAGGACCCTTCCACTGCCGCGCCGCAGGCGGCCATCCCACCGCCGCAGATCAGCAGGTCGGTTTCCACCGTTACCGTCTCAAAATCCGCCATTGTCATTATCTCCTTAGAGTTTCTATGTCGAAGAGGAATAGACTTCTTGTACAAAAACATGACCTGCTAAATCGTCGGGATACTGCTCAACTTGACCGGACCCTTTTCCGTGTTCAAGCCCGCCGGCTCGCACATCAGCGTTGAACTCTTCAGGTCGTCGTCGCCGGTCGGATAGTGATCGAACGGCTGAGCCTTGCCCTCCTCGACGCCGCGGCGGATCGGGAACTTGAACCGTTTTGGCTTGATGTCCTTGCTGCGGAATTGAATCGTCCACAGAATGTCCTCGGCGCTCCGCAGCGCCGTGGCGCTGGCTCCCAACGGCACGAAGTCGGCGTAACCGCGTACTTCGACCGCCTGGGTCGGGCAGATCTTCACGCAGTTGTAGCATTCCCAGCACATCTGCGGATCCTGGTTGTAGGCCTTCATGGTCTCCTTATCGAGGACCATCAGATCGTTGGGACAAATGTACTGGCAAGCCGTCTTATCGAGCGCCTTGCAACCGTCACATTTGTCTGGGATCACATAACTTGGCATGTTTTTTCCTCACTTGTGGTCAGATACAGCTTCTGGAAACTCGGTTTGAGAATGAACTCATCGCGGGAAGCCCTTTCCACGGCCCTCCCGCGTAAACGCGTATCGCTATCGATTTCCTCCTCCTGTTGCTCCTCCGGCGCCCTCCTCCAATCGCCGCGTTCCCCGGGGCAGCATAGATCCACAGTGGACCAGCTTCCTCCCCCAAACGCAGGGGCCAACGCAGGGTACAAACCGCGATATTCTGTCTTTTAGCGAAAACAAGCGCGGACGTCAACCTATCGAGATTTTTTTCGCGTTTGATTTCGGGTTTGTCGAAAAACGAAGCCGGACAACGCCTTCGGAGTGTTTTTGCGGTTCGAAACCGGCTGCAAACGCCCGCAGGTCCTTTTTCGCCGAGGTTTTTCGAGATTTTTTTCACAGGTGACGAGCAGATAGAGAAACCCTCTCGCCAGCATTCCACCCATTAGAACGAACGAGGCCAGCACTTTTGGACTGTGTGTTGTACCTAGCTGGTTCCATCCGAGTATTTGAGAAAATAGGTGACCTCCGACAAGCCTACCGAAATATGCTCGTCACGAACTAGTACATCTGGGGGAACGTGCAGCCGGGTCGGAGTGAAGTTCCAGATCGCCTTCACCCCGGCGGCAACCAGCCGGTCGGTCAGTTCCTGAGACACGTCGATCGGGGTCGTAAGAATGGCAAGGCGAATCTTGCATTGCCCGACATAGGACTTCATCAACATCGTGGATTTGACGGTGCATCCGCCGATTTCGGTACCGACTTTGCGCTGGTCGTTGTCGAAGGCTGCCACGATCTGCAATCCGTAGCGAGCAAAACCGGCATAGGCCAAAAGAGCACCACCCAGGTGCCCCGTGCCGATCAACACGGCCTCGTATGTCTGGTCGAAACCAAAGACGATCCTTATGGCGCGGCATACCTCGCACACGTCGAATCCCACGCGGCCCATGCCTTGGAGTCCGATGGCGCCAAAATCCTTGCGGACCTGTGTCGGGTCGATATCAAGCGCCTCGGCGATCTGGATGCTTGTGACCACGCGGACGTCTGTCTCCGCCGTCAGTTCGTGCAGGAACTGATAGTACCGCATCAACCGTTCTCGGACGGGTCTTCTGAGGCGTGGCAAGGGTCTTCCCCCTGGATGCTGGATGTTCGATTCGGAGCCAACCTCGCAGACACCGGAGTTGATTCCAGTGATGCAGTCGGCGCAAAAGTGGCTTCTGATCTGCCCGGAGACGCCAATTGCAATCCCAAAGCGGCGGAGTATTCCATCACGCACAAGAGTACCAATCTCGACGGGCTTGTCCAGAGACCGAGGCAGGCAATGTGACAAACCAATTTCGCGTCCCGTCGGTTTCACCCCCCGATGGAGTTGCATGAGAATCATGCTTCGACGAGCCCACTGCCGAGACGGTCGTGCTCGGAGAATTGACGCCTTGAGGCACGAAGGTTACGCTGGGCATCAAAACAGGAGACCAGCATGAAAACGGGGATAAAACTTGACGAGGAACGAGCCTGGTTGGCGATCGGCTCGTTGATGGTCTTGGCGGCGGTGGCGTTGGCCGTTGCGGTCATCTACACCGAGCCGGTTATGGTGCCGTTCGTTTTGGCCGTGTTCATCGTGACGATCGTTTCTCCGGTGGTCGATTTCCTGGTGGTCCGGTGGCGATTTCCGCGATCGCTGGCCATCATGGCCGCCCTGCTTCTGGTATTGGCCGTGATGGTCGTCTTCGGACTTCTGATGATCATGGCTGTCCAGGAGATCGCCGCCACGGCTACCCAATATAGTGACTATTTTGTCAAATTGGCTGACCGGTGGCTCGATCGATTGCACGATTTGGAAATCGCCGGCGTAGATCAAGTCATAGCCAATGCGCAGACGAAGCTGCTCGACGAGCTGCAGGCCAACTTGCCAAGGCTGTTGAGCCAAACGGTCGGCACGGCCACGAGCATTGTGTCCATCGGCTTCCTGGTCATCATCTTTGTGGTGTTTCTCCTGGCCGGAAGACGATCGCCGCCGACCTCGTCGGGCGTCTATGCCGAGATCGAGAGCGCCATCCGCCGCTACATCACCACGAAGACCCTGATTTCGGCCGCCACCGGAATCCTGGTGTGGCTCATCCTCTGGGCGTTCGGGCTTCCGATGGCGAGTCTGTTCGGCATGCTGGCCTTCCTGTTGAATTTCATTCCGTCGATCGGCTCGGTCGTGGCCACGCTCTTGCCGATTCCCGTGGCCGTGGCCCATTTCCAGGGCGACGTCTGGATGATCCTGCTGGTCGTGGCGCTGCCCGGCTCGGTCCACATGTTCATCGGCAACGTCCTGGAGCCGAAGCTGATGGGCGAAGGGCTCGAGTTGCACCCGGTCACCGTGTTGTTGGCGTTGGCCGCCTGGGGCTTGCTTTGGGGCCCGGTCGGCATGCTTCTGGCGGTGCCGATCACGGCCATGATCCGCATTGTGCTGGTGCGTTTCGAGACAACCAAGCCGGTCGGCGAGTTGCTGGCCGGGAAGCTGCCCGGACAAGCGGAGCCGGCAACCGCCAAATGACGCGAGCGGCGATTCTCGGCGGCGGCACGACGTTCTGCCTGGCCGACGGCGTGAAGTTCTACATGGTGGGGGGAAGAATTGACGGAACGTTGTCAGATGTGTTACGCTGGTCCGGGGGTAAGAGGTAGCGGACGGACACCTCTGGGGGAGTGAGGACCTGTTTCGGTTTTCAGCCCTGAGCAAGAGGAGGCAGATTTATGTGTCGAACCATTCGGTATCGGCGGTGGTTGGTCGTTGGCGCGGCGCTGGTCGTGTTGGGGACCGCGTCGTGGTGCACCGGGGCGAAGCCTGTCAAGCTGCGGAGTTGGATCGTGGCGGACGTTGGCACGGCCGGCCCGATGGCACTGTCTCGCGACGGCAAGACGCTGGTTTCCATGGCGCAGACGCGCGGCGGGCTGGTGGTTATCGAGGCCCGCGACACGCTCACCGGGCGGCGTCTATGGTCCCAGCAGGTTGGCCGCGCCCTCGTCAATCCCTTTTCGTCGCTGGCTATTTCGCCCGATCAGACGTTGTTGGCCCACACGTTGTATGCTTTCTTGGTCTCACCGATCACGCTGCGAGAGACCAAACGAGGAACCGTGGTTCACGAGCTTGGCACGGGCGACGGGCAGCGAAGCATGCAGTTCGCCCGGCGGCCGGGCGGCCTTGCGATGCCACCGGGCCTTTTCACCAAGCCCGTCTTCTCGCCGGCCGGCGATCTCCTGGCGGCCACCAGTCAAGACAAGCCCAATGAAATGAACTTGTGGGACACGAAGACGGGCCGGCACCTCGGGAAGATCGCCGTCGGCGACCATACCCTCAGCGCCGTTTATTTCTCGCCTGACGGCCGGTGGATGGCCGCTCTGGCGCAGCCCGCGCGAATCGAGGTCGACGAGAAGGTCCATGAAGGTGGCGGCCGCAGCTTTCACACCCGTACGACCGGAATGGTGGGCGACCCCATCCTTTACGTCTGGGACACGAAGACGCGCCGCGAGCTTGCCGCCACGAAGCTGGCCCATCGGTCGGCCGGCCGCCGGGACCTGCCGGCGTTCTCGCCCGACGGCACACTCTTCGCCTACCAAGAGATTCGGAAGCTACCGGACGACGAGCGTCGCTATGATATCGGTGTCTGCGTTCGCGAGACGCTCACGGGCCAGCAGCGGGCCCGGCTCCCGATGAGGGTCGCCGAGGTGCTCCGATTCGCCCGCGACGGAAAAACGTTCTTCGGGACGCATGCAGTGAGTGCTCACTTGTCGGTCGAGGTGGGTAACCTCGAGACGGGCGAAGTCACGCAGACCATGAATGAGCAACCCGAAGGGCGATTGTTGCTAGTCACGGCCTTCTCGCCCAGCGGCGAGATTGTGGCGGTCGGCGGCGGCCATCACGCCATCGAGCTTTGGCGGACGCGAACCGGTCGAACCATTGCGACCCTGCAGGGTCCTCGCAAGGGCTTCGTCAGCTACGCCCTGGACCGGCTCGCCCACGGCCAGGAAATGCTGTTCTTCTCCGGCGACGGCTCGCGGCTGGCGAGCGTCGCCGCGTTCGGCAAGGCACGCCGCGGCAGACCGGTCGAGAATGGAAGCACCCGGGTGACGGTTTGGAACGTGGCAGAATACACTGGTGAGGAGACTCCTCGGTGAACACCGTCCCGGGCGGAAGCCAGGACAACAGAACGTCTTGCCGAAAGGACAGGGCTATGGAATACCGCCGAAACCCGGCGCTGGGCAACGAGATGCTGCCGGTTGACATCGTTCTGGGCCCCGCCTGGTGGCACCGGCACGAAGGCATCACGTTCGACGAGGATTTCTTCTTCCATCCGGCACGCCGGGTCGAGGTCGAACGCAAGATGGAACAGGCCTTGCACCGGCGCTGGGGGCGGTTCGGGCTGGGTGCCGACCACGACAAGGATCTGCCGGTCCTCGGGCCCGTGCACCTGGCCGCCGGATACCTGCTCTCCGAGATGCTCGGCTGTCGGGTCGACTACCTGGCCGACGCCCCGCCGCAAGTCGTTCCGGCCGACATCAGCGACCTGGAAATCTCGCCGGAGGCGGCCTTCGAGAGTCCGGCCTACCGGCGGTTCACCGACTTGACCGACGGCCTGAAAACCCGCCACGGCGCGCTGCTGGGCGACGTGAACTTCGCCGGCATTCTCAACATCGCACTCGATCTGCGTGGGCAGGCACTCTTCATGGACATGCTCGACCGGCCCGAGGCGGTCGACCGGTTCCTGGGCAATATCGGCACGGTCGTCGAGCAGTTCACCGACCGGATCGCCCGCGAGACGGGCACCACGTCAATCAGCGTCAATCGCAACGTGCGGAACATCCCGCGGCCGGTCTATCTCCACAGCGTATGCTCGCACGTGATGATTTCCACCGATCAGTACGAGCAATTCCTGATGAAGTATGACGCGGCCTGGAGCACGCGGCACCGGCCGTTTGGGATCCACTACTGCGGCGAGGACCCGCACCGCTACGCCGAGACGTTTGCCAAGCTGCCGCATCTCGATTTTCTGGACGTCGGCTCCGGCGGCGATGTTGCCCTGTTGCGGAAGCACCTGCCCGAGACGTTTCTGAACCTCCGCTACAGCCCGGTCGAAATCGTCAAACAGTCGACCGACCAGATCCGCCGGACGGTTCGCGACCTGGTCCACGCCTCGGACAACCCCTACCTGACCGGCGTCTGCTGCATCAACATGGACGACCAGGTCACCGACCAACAGGTGACGGCCATCCTTGAAGAGGTCGACGCACTCCGGTCGGAGTACCGCCGGACCGAGTAGGGATTGGGGATTGGGGTGGCTGGGGCATAGCGAAGCGGTGCCCCAGAGTCCCCGGCCTTCACTCTCCGCCGGGTGCCACTGCTGGCTTGCCCAGCAGTGCCTATTCAGAGATACCTCCGCTCTTCGAGCCTGCTGAGCGTCCGCTGGAATTGTCTACGCACGCGGCGCAGCAGAACCTCGTTGCGGCGTTTCGGCGAGAGATGGGCCAGATCGAGCAGATCGGTGGCGACGGTGACCAACTCGGGCGGCGGTCCGGCCGTGCCGGCGTAGAACTCACGCACGCGCTGCCAGACGTTCAGGCCAAGATCGGTGAGCTGGTAGCGGCGCGGACCGCCGTCCGAGCCCGACGGCTCGTAAACCGTATGGACGTAGGCCGCTACTTGCATGCGCTGCATCAGTCGGGAAAAGGAAGGTGGACTGATCGCCACGCCGGCCGAGTGCAGCTTGGCACGCAACTGCCGGGCAGTCTGCGGACCGGCAAAGAGCAGATGCACGACAAGGAACTGACGGGGCGACATTTCGGGAAGCATGGTCAGTGGGCAGTAGGCAGTAGAGAGTTTAGCGGTCGGGCTTGCCCGACGTTTCTATTGCACATCGGGCGATTTTCAGTCGGCAGCACACGGATTGCTTTGTGTCAGGGTAGGCGCCGCTCGGGCGGAAGTCACGAGGAGTTTTTGGCCGCGCTTGGGCCGCTTTGTGTCCAACGGGCGAAAACGCGCCCGGCTTTGGGGTGCACACCAAATTTGCGTCGCCGAGGCGGCCGAGAAGTTGCCTTCAGCGAACGAGTTACGTCTGGTAGAATTCGCGCAAGTTGACCACTCGCCGGAGGCATGTTTCAGTAGGCTCGATAATTGGCCACGATTTTTGGACGCAATCGCAACCACACAAACCAGTTAGGGCGACGCATCAAGGGCTCCATCAAAGACGCGAAAAAGTGGTTTTTGCGCAGAAAAGACTTACGTCGCCGAGCCGCAGCGCGACGCGGCGGCGAAACCGACGACGGTGCAACGAGTTGGCAGGCCCGGCTGCCCGTGGGTTGGGCGACGTAAGTGGAAGTTGTCATGGGGACAATTGTCATGGGGACAACAAAAAATTGTCGTGACGACAATTCGACGGCAACGTGGGGGGAAGCGAGTGTGATTTTCACCGCGAAGGCGCGAAGGACACGAAGGAGAGGGAACCACAGATGCACACAGCGGGTGGGTGGCTGGGGCATAGCGAAGCGGTGCCCCAGAGTTCAGGTGCCATGCTCATCCCGGCGCGCCGGGACCGTGAGGCCGACCGGGAATTTCGTGTGCCATCCCGGCGCGCCGGGAAAGCAGTGCAAAAGGACCACGGCACGAGCACTGCTTGCCCGAGGGGCAAGCAGTGGCACACATTTATGCAGACATTCTCCACCAACCGGGGGTCTTTTTCGCACCTATCACCGGCGGTATGCTGTTTTTCAAAAGTGGGCAGTCGGCAGAAGGCAGCGGGCAGTAAGGCACTGCTGCATCGCCCCCCAATGACACCCGGCATCGGATGTTTCTGGTCTTCTTAGCCGTGATGAAATTCGGGACAAGACCAGTCTGACCGGCGGGAGTGAAAGATGGATGATTATGTCACAGGTCGGCAGAGAAACTACGCTCTGGCCATGGGAATAAAGGTAAGTCACGACTCGAAAGGTCAAGAAGTCTCACAGATGATGGACCGAATGAAACCCATACTGAAAGGACCTCCGAATCGCCAACAACTCAAGCTTGCGAGTCAATGGAGCATTATGGTTTCTTCGAAAGACTCAGGATGGGACGTGGTCGGCAAGCTGTACGAGATGATCCTGGCGCAGGCCTTTGTTCTCAGCGTGGTCCGGAAAATCGCTGGAGCCAAATGGCAGTTCTATTCGGAAAGCATGCTGCCGAACGACTGGGTTGTGAGGATGGCGAAGCAACTTATGTCGTGCCCTTCACGGCAGGAATTCGTGAGATCAATGGACAATTCTATGTCCGGAACAAGAAGCGATGCATGGTATCGATTTGGCAAACGGCAAGTAGAAAGTGAAGCATTTCTTTTTGTAGCCAATACCGCAAGACAAGAGTTGGCGAGGTATCTCACGCCGGTTTCGAGCCACCAAGGCAGCAGAAAGGCACGAACGCAACGTGTCCCCGTAGAGGTGGTCAAGGAATCAGGCTGCTCTCTTGTTCTGGTTCTGGCAGCGGCTGCTATTCTCACTCTTGTGGCATCGCTCTTCGCAGCTCTCTGAATCGATAGAAACATGGAACGGTGGGCGGTGCCCACCCTACGTTTCTCCGTGTCCTCCGCGACCTCCGTGGTAAATCATTCGTAGACTGGGCCACCGCTTCGCTATGGCGGTCGGGTGGCACGCCCTGAGGCACGAAGGGCGTGGTTGCCACAACCAGACATGGGCGTTCTCGACAGACGTGGAAGATGACGCCGCGGAGACTGGACCACAACCGCCACGCCCATCACTTCGTTCTGGGCGTGCCACGCGGACGTTTGAAGATTCCGGTGGGCAATGCCCACCTTACGTTTCCCTGTGCCCTCCGTGCCTCAGTGGTCAGTCATTGATCCATCGACTGGGGCACCGCTGCGCTATGCCCCAGCCACCCTCCGATCACCCTACGTTTCTGCCTCCGTGACCTCCGTAGTGCATTGCTTGAAGCACTGGCTCTCAAGCAGCCAGTGGTACCCGACGCGAAAAGCGTGCCCGGAATATTTCGTGCTTTCGTTGTTTCGGCCCTTCGTGATGATCTCTGTTCTTTGATCACGAAAGCACGAAAGGTCGAAAACACGAAAGAAGTTCTCTTGACTCGTGGATTCTTTGTTGGTCGGCACTGGCGGAGCCAGTGGCACCCTCCGTCTACCCTACGTTTCTTCGTGTTCTTCGTGGCCTTCGTGGTGAATCATTGCCCGACGAAAAGGGGACATTCTGCTTTTTGACAAGATAGACGGCATGCCGACTTTGAAATAGCCCAAAAAGTAGAATGTCCCCCTTTTCAAATCCCCGCACTGCTGGGCACCCCGTCTTCTTCGCCTCAGCGGTAGAACTTTCTCAAGGCTTCCGCGGCAGCTTCGTTGCTGGTGTCGGTGACGCGTTTGGCTTGGGTTGCTTTGGAAACGCCCACGATGGGACGTTTCTTTCGAGCCTTTTCTTTCTCCTTCTCGGAGACTTCGTGGTCAGCAGGGTTGTCGCCGCTTGGCGATGCGAGGTCTTCGGCGGTTTCCGGTTGTTCCGGTTCGGTGGAGGCCTGCTGGCCATTGGGCCACGTGAAGGATTCTGTGGGCTCGTCGTCCGTCGCGTCGGTGGACGCTTGAGGCTCGGCCGATTGTTCGGTCAGTTCAAAGTCGTCGTCGGACGAATCCGATTCTAGAATCGAGAAGGCGATCCCGGAGATACTTGCCGTCTCCGCCGGAGCCTCGACCGTCGGTTGAGATTCCGCGGCAGGCGGCGGCGAGCCGGTGGTCGCCGTGGCGTCGGCGGTCAATTGCACCTCCAGCTTCATTTGCCCAATGGCCAGACGATCACGGTTGTTCAATGAGCGTTCCGCTTCGATTTTCTCGCCGTTGACAAACGTGCCGTTACGACTATCGAGGTCACGAACCACGACGCGCTGCGGCTCGACGAGGATGATACAATGACGCCGGCTGATTCGTTTGCTTTTGGGTCGGAGATCGCAGTCGGACTCGCGTCCGATGGAGAACTCCGATTCCTTGACCCGAATGGTCCGGCCCGCGTGTTTTCCGTTGAGCACGACTAGGCTGAGTTGCACGATACACTTCCTTCGTGGATGGTTCCGAGGCGATTGAGGGGAGGGCACTGATTGGGTGACGACGCGCGGCACCAGGAGACACTGCTTCAGGGCAGTTGCTCATCGGGTGAGACGCGTGAAGGGGTTTCCGTTTCGCGTCGAGCCCTCGTGTGATGGCAGGGAAGCTCAACGTTCCATTTTCCACTCAGCCCGCGTTCGAGGGCTGGCAGATCGAAAACCGTCAATCAGCAATTACTGTTCCTGTGAGGGGAAGGCGAGGAGCCCCCAGGCACCTTGCCCTGGTACGTTTATACACTCTCAGTAGTTCCAAATTCGCTTGAGAACTCACATTGTCATCCTGAGCGAAGCGAAGGATCTCCTTAGCCATCGAGATCCTTCGCTTCGCTCAGGATGACTCATTGAGGTATCACCTAGCCAAGTTTGGAACTACTGACTCTTGCGTACGCACCTGTCGCGTAGATTCAGCACTGGCGAAATCATCACGGTTTGGAGCGGA
>Ga0315543_1003592_pt1 | contig 13786 bp, 10 predicted proteins | sample SalMarSW160210MG_2_FD_203098 | JGI IMG/M metagenome (GOLD analysis project Ga0315543, IMG submission 203098) | Salt marsh sediment microbial communities from the Plum Island Ecosystem LTER, Massachusetts, United States - Salt Marsh Sediment SW1601-210 ...
ACCTCTGCAGTTGCCTGCCATTAGCTGGTGAGTTTGTGACATCGGTAATGCGACTGATGATATCCTCCCCATAGCTGATCTGGGGGTTCATAACCCCTTTAGCGGCTAAAGTCCGGGCATCGCTCAAATCAACTAGATAGCCAGCAATCTTGGTGGTGCCCAAATCTACTGCCAGCCCCAGTTGGCGACTTGGCCAGGAACTAAGAGCTACCACTTCGTCACTGCGGACTGTAGCCTGGCACTGCCAGTTCCATGACCGTAGCTGGTGGGGGAGAACACGAAGGACATCAATATCGACTTTGTCGCAGTGTAACTGGTGCCGCTGGTTTAGCACTTTGAGTAAGCGGTCGGCATCAGCCTGAGGCGCAAGCAGGGACGGAGTTGGCAGTTGTAAGGAATAGGCCTGAACCGGTGGCTCCGGGTGAACTGTTACCTCTAATCCCTCCACCTGGGTTCGCTGCGGTGTGGTCATTGACTCAGATGGCACACCCAATTTGCAATCACTACGGGGATAAGTTTGGCAGGCCAGACGCCAGCCAGCCTTTAGTTCTTGTGATGAAAAGGTATCCAGTTCGTTGGAGGTCGGTTCTGAAACAGTTCCGCTTAAAATCTGCACCTTGCAGGAGTAGCAGTTGCCTTGTCCCCCACACAGGCTGATGATACCCACACCGAGTTGGCGGGCACAAGCTAAGAGGGATTGGTTAGTCGGGCACTGTCCTCTTCGACCTATCGGCTCGAATTCAATTCTATACGACGTCATACTTTTGGCCTTCTTCCTAATTATAATAAATCATTATTCCTGGCGGTATTAGACACACCTCAATTTCCTTAGCTGGTATCAGTTAAAACATTTGGGCATCTATTTGTATACACCATATTCTTTGGTGAAATCTATCATCGCTTTAACATTTTCGGGCTTTGCCTCATCAATTACAGCCCCGCTGGACATTATAAAACCGCCGTCTTTACCAACAGTATCTATGAGTTTCTTGCCGTAATCTTTCACTCCCTCGGCTGTTCCTATGTTCAATAATACGATTGGCATGTTGCCGCCTATACACGCCGTGTCACCTAGTATCTCCTTCGCTTTAGCCATATCGGTAAGGTCAAACGACCATATAACCTTACCTCTAGGTAAATCCTTAATAACCTCCAGACGTGAATTATAGCCCCCTTCAACGTAAGAAAATGGTACAAGCCCCTCATCAATCAAGCCCATGAGGACCTTTCTAAAGGTAGGCCAGTAGAAGGTTTTATACTGCTCATCGGAGAGGAAACCGTCAGCACCTTTGTGCAGGGGCATAAAGACTATAGGCCTTCCGGCTGCCTTTGCAGCGGATACCCCCATCTTAATCGCTAAAGGCGTTATTGCTTCCAGGGCTTCAAGGAGCTTATCAGGTTGCCTATACATATCCAACATTATCCCTCTGGTCCCTCTGAGAGTGTCCCCAATTATGTCAAAAGGTGCCTTGGTAGCTCCGCCAAGGAGATTTGGAAAGCCTGATTCTGTCATCTCCTTATCGAATTCATCGAGAATCTCCCCCCATCTAAAGGCTTCACGTCCAGCTTCCAAAAGGACACCAAATGCGGCCTGGACATCTTGCCTACCATATGGCACAAGATTACCACCTGTAAATGGCAATTCAATTATGCTAGTGAGAGGAAGCAGCTTTGTAAACGGCTCCAAGGCAGCAAATACGCGTGGTAGGTAGACTCTCTCAAAGAAATCGGAGGGGTCCTGAATCAAAGCGTCATATTCATCCGCCTTAACGTATTCTCCCTCAATGCACTGGTATGTATGGTAAGGGGAAACTCCGTGGCCAGGCCATGCGTATAACCTGTAGTCAAGAATTTCGAAGACCTTCGCCGGGCCGGGCTGGAAAATACCAATCTGTGCATCCGGCTTAAAGTCCAGGGCATATTTTTTAAATGCCATGTAGAGTTTGTCGTAGTCATACATTGCTTCTTCCGGAGTTATTCCAGCATAAAAACCGGGAAAAAACCCAATAAATGGAACAACCGGCACCCTATCGGGCACTTTCTTCAACTGAATAGCATCTTTTATTCTCGTTATTCTTTCTTTGTATGCCTTCTCAGCTTCCGGGCTCACAAACTTTACGTCCTTTGGCGAAAGCCATGATTTAAACATCTCCTCCGATTTCTCTTCCGGTGATAATTCTTCCCATTTCTTTGGCATTTCTATTTACCCCCTACCCATTTTTTGGCGAGGGATACTCCAGCCATGGCATCTCGCCCGTAGGCATCAGCTCTGGTATACTTCCTGACCTCCTCATCAATCTGACCACCACCAATCATAATCTTCACTTTGTCTCGCAGACCAGCAGCGGTTATGGCTTCTACTGTCTCCTTCATCGAATCAAAAGCCAGGGTCAAAAATCCGCTTAACCCTACAATACCGGCGTTAGTCTCCTTTATCCGGTCAACAAACTTCTGTGCTGTAACATCCACGCCAAGGTCATAAACCTCAAAGCCATTAACATCAAGCATAAAGACCACGATGTCTTTACCGATATCATGTATATCCCCGGCTACAGTACCCATAATAACCTTACCTAGACGCTTAACCTCGGCAGCCTTGGTCAGTTTTGGCTTAACCATATCGGATATCTCTTTTAAGATTTCACCGGAATATATCAGGTCTGGGATGAAATATTCACTATTTTCAAAGCGCTTACCAACGATTTCCAAGGCACGTCTGGCGTCGTCGAGGATACTGAGGGGGTCATCGCCGGCACCCAATCTATTCTGGACAATCTCTAGGGCTTCCTTTTCCTTCAAATCGGCTAGCGCACTGACCAAATCCCCGGACATAGTTCTTTACCTCCTTCTTCCCTTAAGTTTAGCCTATCTCGTCTTAATTATCACCCACCTTAACTCAGTCAAGTTAATCTTTTCAACCGGAGCCTGAAGAGATTGAGATACCCTGTGCCAAAAGAAGAGGGCCCGGAAGTATACGTAAACTTCCAGGCCCCCTTCCCCTCGCTTTATCTCAGGGCTAGCCCCATTCTATACCTTGGTTTAATCGTAAGGGACGGGGAATATTATCTCAGCCGTCGCCGGTAAGAAATCATGCTGAGAAAACACTACTGGATTATCCCATACCCAGGCTTTATCAGTCTTCTGCCACTGCCCGAAAAAGCACGGTATCCGGCTGAATTTTTCTTCATCAAAAACCACACGACGAAACATTGTATTCATGTCGGTTTCACCTATAGCTTGAAGGACCGCTTCTCCATCAAGCGTGCCGGCTCTTTCGATAGCATCATAAAGAACCTGGGCATCGGCGTAGCACAATCCCATAACCTGGTGGAATGGCAGCCCTGTCTCTTCATACCATCTTTCACCGAGTTCCTTCGGAGTTGTGCCACCAATGCCGACGCAACCTTCGAGGTCTGGGTGCCAGAACATTTCATTGCAAATGGCCTGTGGCAGGTCACCACCCCAGGCATTTATATCGGTGTAGAAAAGTCCGGCTCTGCTAGCAAAAACCTGCTTGGGATGATAGCCTAGGGTGTGAGCTTGCCTCCAAAATGTCCCAAAGAAAGTGGCCGTAGTATTACACCAAAGCATTTCACAATTAGCAGCTTTCCATTCATTTATTAGAGGCGAGAAGTCGGTTGTTTCCCCAGGTGTGATGCCAAAGCCTTCATCCGCACGATAAGGCTCACAACCGAACTCTATTGTTGCCGGATAGAATCCTTCGTACCAACCCATACCGTCCGGGTCAGCCGAGGCAAGGAGAGCTATCTTCTTATTGGTCTGGGGAAGGATCTCATCTAGTGCCCCTGCCCATACCTCGAACATAGTATACCCAGGCTTATCCGCCCGAAAATCCCCCGGTGCAGGTGGGGTGGCTATAGCAAAGGATATCATGTAACTATATTCCCACATTGGTTCAATACTGGTGCGCACTCCTTGCCACGCTTCGTAGGGGCCGGGTCCGGACATATGTGGGACCTTGTAGCGCTCAGCTACTACAGCTGCAGGAGGGTCAAAATCCAACGGTCCCGCATTCAAGAGGAACTGCACCTTATCGCGGAGAACCAGGTCTTCGGCAAGAATCCCCCCCTTTTCCGGGTTGCTCTCATTATTAAGAACTATAAGTCTGACGGGCAGTTTTTTGCCATACTCTTCTACATATATTCCACCCAGACTATTAATATCATCGGTGGCAGCCTGCATCCCAAATACATTACCCAGGGCAAAACCTGCAGCTGGACCTGTTTGTGATGCGGTAAGGCCGACACGAATTTCTTCGGGGACTTCTGCCGCCGGCTTACAACCGCCGAAAATCAGGGCAGTCACTAATACAATAGCCACTGGAATTAAAAGAAATTTTTTCATTGTATATTACCTTCTTTTGTTAAAATTTTGAGCCATCGTTCCTCGATTTACCTTTATTACATAATGTCCTCCTTATTGTATTTTGTTATTAGTATTCACTTTGTTAAGCCGGACAAAGGTTTAACTAATCTGCAATTCATTCTAATCATAAGTGTTTAATTGTCAAGCTCTAGTTCATGCGTAGCCTTTATTTGAGCATCTATTTGTATACGCCATACTCTTTAGTAAAGTCGACCCATACCTTCACCAGCTCCGGCTCTGTCTCATCCATCGCACTTCTTGGGCCCATAATAAAACCTCCCCTCTTACCAACAACATCAATAAGCTTCTTGACGTAATCCTTAACCTGCTGAGGGGTACCCGTCTGCAGCAGTGAGAGCGGCATCATTCCTGAGATGCACATGGTATCACCCAGAACCTCTTTTGCCTTGAATATATCGGTACTGTCAAAGAGCCCTAGGACTTTTCCTTTAGGTAGTTGGGCAAGATACTCCAGACGCGATGTGTAATCCCCTTCGAAGAACGGACAAGGGGTCAACCCCTCGTCGATTAGGGCCAACAGAAGCCTCTTTAAGCTGTCCCAATAGAAGGTTTCAAACTGTTTCAAGGACATAAAACCATGTGCTCCCCTGTGAAGAGGCACAAATATTCCTGGATTTCCGCTTGTTTTGGCTCCGGAAACGGCTAGCCCGGTTAGCATTGGCAGTACTTTTTCAATAGCGGCAAGAAGCTTATCAGGCTGTCTATACATGTCCAGCATCAATCCACGCATCCCCCTGAGCGTATCAGAGAGTAGGTCAAAGGGGGCTAATGTAATCGCTCCGCATGATAAGGGGAACCCCAACTCCTTCATTTCTTCGTTAAATGAGGCACCGGCATTATTATGTCTCAGTACGGCAAGCCCGGCTTTGTAAAAGGATTCAAAGGCACTAGCAATCTCTGGTGAGACATATGCTGAACTAGCGGGCATACCAAAATAGCCAAGCAAAAATGTCTTTACTGGAGGCAGCTTTTCAAGGGGCTTGAAAGTACCCAGTATACGCGGCAGATAAGTCCTTATTACATAGTCAGATGGGTCATCAAGAAATACATCGTATTCGTCGGCTTTCATGTATTCCCCTTCAACAAACTGGAATGTATGGTGAAGGGAAACTCCATGCCCAGGCCACTTAACTTGCTTACAGTCAACAGCTTCAAGCGCATCTCCTGGGGTGTGTATCGCGTGCCCTGGGTTAAAGTACATATCTGGTTCAAAATCAATGATAGTTTTTTTGTAGGCTGCAAATAGTTTGTTATCGTCGTACATTGCTTCTTCAAAGGTTATCCCTGCATATTTAGCCGGGAAAAAACTCAAGTCCTGGAACCAGATTGGAACCCTATCCGGTACTTTCAACTGGATAGCATCGTCGATTCTTTTTCCCCTTTCCTTATATAGTTCTTCAGGTGTTTCCCCCATTTCATTTACCTCCTTCTTCTCTTAAGTTTAGCCTATCTTACCTTAATTATCACCCACCTTAGCTCATTCAAGTTAATCTTTTCAACCAGGGCCTGAAGAGACTGAGATACCCTGGAAACTCACTCCCGGGTGACCTTTTTGATGATTTAATGTTCTACCTTTTGGGTGACATTATAAACAATACAAATCGGTGATTAGACGAAATTTCTCCAGTCGCGTTATAATCATTTCTTGAAATGCTCTTTCAGTAACCCTATTAATATATTATATAGCGTGTTGAGCAGCTAAGGCGGAGGATTAAATGAATATAGGAGATCTATTGACCAATACGGCAAGTAAAGAGCCAAACAAAACTGCTATAGTTTATGAAAGTTTGAGGCTGAGCTATAAGGAATTTAATAGGAGAGTAAATCGCTTGGCTCATGCCTTATTAGGCATGGGACTAAAGAAGGAAGATAAAGTAGCTCTGCTTTCGTTCAATTCCAGTTGGTTTGTTGAAACATACGTTGCGACTTTAAGAGCGGGGGGTATGTTCACCCCGATAAATTCTAGACTTGCTCCTGGGGAGATTACCTATATACTAGATAATTCTGATGCTAGGATGTTTCTTTTCGAAAAAGAGTTTGACCAAGTGGTAAACGTTATCCGCCCTGCTTTACATAACATAGAACACTATATTTGCATAGGGGGTGATACTCGACCAAACATTCTGGATTACGAGCAATTAATGAGCAACCAACCTGATAGCGAGCTTAATGTAGCTGTTTCTGAGAAGAATGGTTGCGAATTATTATACACGTCGGGTACTACAGGGAGACCCAAGGGTGTAGTTCTTACTCACGAAAATGTTAGTTGGAACCTAATGAATACTATAAATGGCCGGGAGTTGCGCCCAGGGCAGATTTGCCTTATAGCAGGGCCGCTATCTCACAGCGCTGCCTTAAATAATCATTTTACTACTACGATAGCCCTCGGCGGCACTTGTGTTATTATGAGGCAATTTGAACCCAAGACTTTTATGGAGCTCGTCCAGAATGAGAAGGTCGAGGTCATTTCTGGTTCTCCTACGCTATTCAACCTTCTCCTACAGTTCCCAGAGGTGGGCAAATATGATACCAGCTCGGTCACGCAAGTTCAAAGCGGCGCCGCTCCCTTGCGTACAGAGACAAAAGATAAGTTAACTCAGTTATTCCCCAATGCTGTGGGTGTCTACGATGTCTATGGGTGCACTGAGGCATCTCCATCTATAGCTATCCTTAGCGGTAAAGATTCCTTGAGGAAGCAAGCATGTGTTGGCAAACCAGTGAGTTTTCTTCAGGCAAAGTTAGTAGATGATGAAAGCCAGAAGGTAAGAGTTGGGCAAGTAGGCGAGATAATATGCAAGGGGCCCAATGTGATGAAAGAGTATTATAACAATAAAGAGGCGACAGAGGAGGCTATCCGTGATGGATGGCTATATACTGGAGACTTAGGCAGATTAGATGATGAAGGTTACCTTTATATCGTGGGCAGGAAGAAAGACATGATAGTTAGTGGTGGCGAAAACATCTATCCCCAGGAGATTGAACACGTGCTTTACACACATCCCAAAATTGCTGATGCCGCAGTCATCGGGATTCCTGATGAGATCTGGGGTGAGTCTGTGAGAGCGATAATTACGGTGAAGACAGGTGAAAAAATGACGGAAGGCGAGGTTATCGAATTCTGTAAAGAGCATCTTGCCAGTTATAAAAAACCCAAATCAATCATTTTTGTTGATGCTTTACCTAAAAATCCGTTGGGGAAGGTCTCGAAAAAGGAATTGAGGGCAATGTACGGCTGACCTCACTTTGACTTACCTCTTCCTTGGCATCTGAGCCAGCAGATTCCACATACGGTGCACTATGCATCACAAATTGCTTACAGAAGCCCGAGGTTAGCATCAGAAATGATAAGTCGATGACGGGGGAAGAGATTTCATAGGTCTTGATTTCCAATATCGTGCGTGCTAGCATCTACGGGTGAAAGTGAGTTGCAACTAGATTAATATGGGATTCTAGTATCTATAATAAATATTCGTCTGATTTAGGTTTTACGAGGGGAGGGAGAATGAACAAGAACAGTGAATTAGCAAAGCTCAGGGATGTTTTTGAGAAATGGGAGAAGGAACACTCGGAAGAGTTCAGCCAGGAGCGAAAGCACCAGTTTAGCTCTGGTGATGATATCCCAATCAAAAGGGTATATACTCCTTTAGAGCTTGAGGAAAAAGGGTTCGATTATTTGAAGGATTTGGGGTTTCCTGGGGAATATCCTTATACCAGAGGGATAAGTCCTACGATGTATCGGGGTCAACTTTGGGGAATTTCTCATTATTCAGGCTATCCCACTCCCGAATTGTCCAATCAGCTTTGGAAAAGACAGATTGCTGGAGGAGGAAATTTAGCGTACATCGCTTATGATTTGGCAACCCAGTTAGGTTACGATCCTGATCACCCTAAAGCTGAGGGTGAAGTTGGGAGAGTTGGAGTATCAATGTCGAGTCTCAGGGACTGGGAAATCGCTTTTGATGGGATAGATATTAGCAGGATAACTATTTCTCAAGTGCTGAATGGCCCAGCCATTATTGGGATAGCCAGCCATCTTGCTCTTGCTCAACAGCGTGGCATAGATTTCAAAGAACTAAAGGGCGTCTGCCAAAATGAAATCCTTAAGGAATATTATGCCCGGGGCAATTATATCTTTCCTCCAGAACCAGCCTTGAGGCTGACGACCGATGCTTTATATTTTTGCGGGAAATATGTCCCCAATTACCAAGCTATTCAAGTCTCTTCCTATCATCCGGCAGAGAGGGGGGCTAATCCAATCCATGAGGCAGCTTTTGCTTTAGCTGACGCTTTTGCTCACATCCAAAGTGCCACAGATCGAGGAATGGATGTCGATACTATTGCCCCAACCATCCAGTTCCTTACTGGTCATCAACATGTTGGCTTTTTTCAAGAGATAGCAAAGCTTAGGGCTATGAGGAAAATCTACGCTCGAGTGCTAAAAGAGAGATTTAGAGCTCAAAATCCAGAGTCCATGAAGGCCAGATGGTATTCAGCAATTATGGGCACCTCTCTTCATCGAGAACAGTACTTAAATAATATTGGCCGTATAACGCTATCAGCTCTAGTGGGAGCTCTTGCCGGTTGCCAGGTGATTGACTCGCGCGCCTATGACGAAGCATTTGGCATTCCCACTGATGAGGCTATTATACAGAGCATCCGGTGTCAGCATGTTGTTGCTCAAGAAACGGGAGTCACCGACACCGTGGACCCTTTAGCCGGTTCGTATTTCGTAGAGTGGCTTACTAGCGAGTATGAGGAGAGGATCAACAAAGAGGTAAAGATAATTGATGAGATGGGAGGAATGGTAAAAGCTATAGAACGGGGCTACGTCCAGAGAGTGGCAGCGGGCGATGCTTACAAATGGCAAAGGAAATTTGAGAGCGGAGAGATAGTCCGGGTAGGTGTAAATTATCTTCCTAGTGAAGTGGAGGAAAGGCCACCCAGGATCTATCGGGCTGACCCGAAAGTTGAAGCGGAGCGAATAGCTGCAATAAAGGAACTAAAGCGAAATCGTGATAATCAGACAGTAAAAACTACTTTGGAGCGAGTTACGGAGGTAGCTCGCATGGAGCCCACACCAGCTAACAATCTAATGCTTCCTGTCCTTGAGGCAGTTAACAGTTATGCTACTGTAGGGGAGATCTGCGGCGCTTTGAGGGAGGTTTTGGGAGAGTATGTTGAGCCCTTAATTCTATAGTTGAGGAGGATGATATGAAGGATAAGCGGAGAATTCGTGTTCTTCTAGCAAAGCTAGGATTAGATGGGCATGACCGAGGAGTTATTGTGGTAGGCATGGCGCTAAGAGATGCAGGGATGGAGGTAATCTATACGGGGCGCCATCAGACACCTGAGCAGATTGTTGACTCAGCACTGCAAGAATATGTAGATATAGTGGGGTTAAGTTCACTGGCGGACGCGCATCGAACCTTAGCTCCCAAAGTGGTTAAGCTCCTTAGGGAGAAAGGGGCTAGTATCCCGGTAATTTTGGGTGGATTTATTCAACCTGAGGACACTCCTGCCCTCAAAGAAGAGGGTATAGATGAAATTTTTGGTATAGGGACAAAACTCGAGGATATTATCAGTTTTATTCGTGGCAAGGCGTCGGAAAAGGAATCGAAGACTCTTTAAGAGCATAACACAGAAAACAAAAGTTCTAGGTCGATCCGCAATTGAGTGCTTAGTATGAGAAGAGCAAGGTAACTAATGTGGAAAGCCCTCGATAAGGGGTAAACAAAAATCAAAAAAAATGGAACGCATAGGCTTGACAGCACTATGAGCCCACGGGAGGTGAAATGAAGAAGAACATAGAAATCGGCAGAGAGTTAGCTGAGTTTGTGGTCAAAACTGAGTTTGCAGATCTTCCGGATGAGGTTGTGGAATTTTCCAAGGGGCTTGCTTTAAAAACTGTTGCAGGCATGACTGCTGGTTCAATCATGCCTGCAGGTAGAAGAGTGGCTAGATTTATAAAAGAGCGTGGTGGATTGCCTGAAGTTAGAGTTATAGGGTGTGACTTTAAAGCTTCGCTTTGGAATGCAGCTTTTACGCAAGCGATTTTTGCTCATGCTAGTGAATTAGAGGATGATCGGTTCAATGGAGGAGTTTCATGGGATATAACAATCTTCCCTCTTATTTTTCCGCTAGCTGAACAATTAAGGCTCTCGGGCAAAGATTTGTTAGTGGCAACCGCTGTCGGGCATGAGGTTCATAGTAGAACTTGCTTGTTTACGACCGAGCACCGAGGACTTACAGTAGTTCCTGGCGCGGTAGGCCCAGCAGCAGCAGCGGCTAAAGCGTTGAGATTGAATGTTGAGGAGACTATGTCAGCATTGGGACTGGCTATGTCAGGGGTTGGCATTTCACTTCCAAATTTTGGGACGGATGCTCACTATTTTGAGTCGTCACTTCAATGTCTGCAAGGGTTGATGTCAGCCGAATTAGCTAAAGAAGGATTAACTGGCAACCCAGATATAGGGACATATCTTATTAATCTACTTGGTGAAGACAAGGTTACCCCTCAAAAGATCGTTGAAGAGCTGGGAGTCCGGTGGGTTTTTCGGGAAATCTGGGTAAAAAAGTATCCTTGCTGTTTCTTAACACACCGTCAAATTGATCTGCTTCTTGAACTGGTGAAAGGGCACGGTCTTTCATATGAGCAAATAGAGGAAGTTGAGGCGCATGCGGGTCCTGTTGATTTCGACCGTTGTAACCGTCCTGAGCCTGAAACTATCGGTGACCTTCAATTTAGTTTTCAGCATGTTTTAGCTGCTGCAATGCTTGACAAAGATGTAAATTTTGATCACATTACTGCCGAAAAGATATTTGACTCAAAATTTAAGGAAGCGCGTTCTAAGGTAAAACTTGTTCTCCACCCCGATTGGCCGGCTGTGTTTAATTCGGGGGTTGCTCGTGTGGTTGCCAAACTAAAGGATGGTACAGAATTCACCAAGGAAAGAGAGTATCCAATTGGTTCACCTAAACAGCCGCTAACAAGGGACCAATTTAAGGAACTTTATTGCGAGTTTGTAAGAGGAGTAATCCCGGAAGGCCGAGTTGAGAGGACTGCCAGCATTTTATTAGATTTAGAGAAGCTAGGTAATATGGAAGAACTTATAGAGATGTTGTGCTTTAGTCATGTCGAGCCACAGCAGCCTTAGAAATATTAGACCCCAAACATGATTTCTGTACAGTTAACCGGTTTGGTTCGTTTCGCCTGGTGGCTCCTGCCTGAATTTCCTCTTTCATTCGGTTAACAACACTTGACCCTTAAGAAGTGAAGCGCTAGTTTCACCTCTCGTAAATTTCAAGAACTTGCTCCAGCATTTCCTTTGGTGGTGCCTCATAATAACCCACGCGGCTGACTCCTGTTCCGGAAACTTCTTTTAAAATGACCAGCATCTCGGCCATTTTCATTAAAGCACCTGATACATCGAGGACAGTTCCACCTTCCACCTTGCTCAAACTCCCTTCGATGAGAACTAAATTCAGAGCACCACATCCTGGAAGAAGAACCTCCGCCCCCTGTCTTATAGCATCGATGCTTGCCTGGCTAAACTTTTTTATAACTGGTCCAGGGTTCTTGAATCCTCTCTCCAACTCGGTCAACGGAAGGTCAAAGCTAACAAGTGGAGCAGCCCTTTCCGACAGTCCGTATTTATGGACTAAGTCTCCGTAGCGCTTGTTCTTCATCTGGGAAGTATATGAGACTATGGAAAAGCGCTTGCCCAACATACAGGCAGCAAGCATCCCAGCCTCCCCCAGGCTCACGACCGGGATATTTACGATTTCTCTAATCTCGTCCAGAATAGGGTCCAAAAAACAGCCTATAGCCACAGCATCATAACCTTCCTTTTCAGCTCGCACGACGCTGTCAAATAGTTGGAAGTTGTTTAGGAAATCGAAGGCCATAAACTGAATCTCCGATGTTCCCTTTTGCACGCCACGTACCTCCAATTCAAAATCTGAGCTGAAAATTCTCTTGGCGTGGGATTCAATCGCTTCTTGGTAATCCGGAAACTTTGCAATAACTGTGCTGCTTTGCCACAGAATCTTATACTTGCTCATTTGTGTTCCTCCTTTAGTTTACGTCTTCACCGATTTCGGTCTTCCCATCCATGTTGGTTTCCATCGACTCTGGTTAGGTATTTCTTTGTTATTCATTTGTATCATACCTTTTTGCTGATTATCCAAACGCATCATAGTCCGGCGCAGGCACGTCTATCTGGTAATTATAGCTTCAATATATCCGTAATGTTGCCCCCAAGAATATGCTCTTTGTCACTACTATCTATATTCAATCTACTGATCCTTGCTATGTTGTTTCTTAGCGAGTCTTTATCCCAGGGTGTGTCAGAGCCCAGTATGATATGGTCTGCACCCAAGTTGTCGATTGCATAGCTTAACCTATTCTCGCTTATGTAGGAATATGGAGAAATCTCATAATGAATATTCTTTAAGCTACTCGCATCCTTGACGACTACCTCTAAGCCAATTAGGTGAAGCAATACGATAGTAGTTTCAGGGTAATTTTTTGCTACATTCATCAATTTTATAGCTTCCTTATTTGACCATAGATGAATGAACAGCGGGAGTTGCCTCTCTTCACAGAATTTAGCTATATTATTAATCTCAATTCCATCACTCTTAAATGGAGTACATACCTGGTGCAGCTTAATTCCTTTGAAATGCCATTTCTGAAAGTCGTTTTTCAATTTCGCCATGAAATCAGGTTTTCGTGGATCTAACCAATATATCTGAATTATTCTATCTGGGCATTTTCCAACCAAAGAGTATACGAATTCATTGCCATCCTGTTTCTCTTTTAATAGGAAATTATAGTTGAATCTAATTCCAGGATTTATGAAATATCGTGAGTAAAGAGGATGTTGCTTGATAGCTGATATTGGGACGTTTGGAGGGGAAGGTGCATTAGTGTGCCCCTTCAGTCCAGGACAAAGAGCAATTTTGTCTACCCCAAGTTTGTCTAGTATCTCGATCAATTGCCTTGGGTCTGCAAATTCACCACAGGCATGGGCATGAGCATCAATAATCATCTCTATTCTTGCCTATACAGCTAACAAGTATTATAACTCATAAATCAACTAGTACCTATAGCTAACATCTGACCCAATCTTTAGTATAACTCAAAGAACACTGCGGCCTATTCTGTCATAGATTCCAATTTTGCCGACAAATTATTTAGTATTGTCTAATACTGGAGGACATGTTTCGATGAATTGTTAAATAACTTTGAGGTCCGTGTTGCGTCAAAATAAACTGTTACCGAACAAGGTATGGTTGCGTCATAAATCATGTTACCGAAGCCTCATAAGTTTTGGCTTTCCTTTGTTGATAGGCAGGGTATCCCGCCATAGCCCACAGC
>Ga0315543_1003595_pt1 | contig 13782 bp, 10 predicted proteins | sample SalMarSW160210MG_2_FD_203098 | JGI IMG/M metagenome (GOLD analysis project Ga0315543, IMG submission 203098) | Salt marsh sediment microbial communities from the Plum Island Ecosystem LTER, Massachusetts, United States - Salt Marsh Sediment SW1601-210 ...
GGTATAAAGTTTGAGCCGGACGGCTCGATTTTGAAGATTATTCACTCGTTGCCGGGACCTGTAAATCTGTCCAAAGGCTGGATTTACTGGGAGGGGCCTGACCCCGGCACATTCGCATATTTTGTAATGGGTCCCTGTGAGGCAAAATATAATCCCGCCAACCACCAATTAAGTGTGAAGATAGTTCTTGACGAATTTTTTATGCGGTTTCCTCAGGGCGATGTTGAAGGTAGAAGCGAGGATCACTTCGATGGGCCGGTCTCTGATGACGGCAAGACCTGGGCGGCCTCCTGGCGTAATTATAGCTCGCTTAAGGGTGGAAGCCCGCCGGATGCGAACCTCATTGAACAGAACCCTGAGGAGCTCGTCTTCACTAAGGTGGACGTCAACGACGTCGATTTTACCAGGAAGGACGTCAATGACATCAACAAAGTCAGCGACATCAATGGCGTCGAATAACTTCGGTTTGCAATGTTGGTAATTGTAATATCGAATGCCATTTTTATCAGTCCCGGGCCGGTCAAGGCGGATTGTTTTTTTATCGGTTTGTAGAGGTAAGCAAAATTACCCGTTGCATTGGCCGGACACCGATACATTCGAATTTCCAGGGCTAAAAACGCTATTATTAAATGCAATTGGTATTATACAGACCACCGCTTAATTTATGGCAATATCTTATATGACTACGATTTGCACAAAAGGCAATGGCTGATGGGATAGTGTTCGCTGTGTTAAATTGCGTTGCGAGGTTTTTCAGGCGCAGTGGTTATTGATACCAGCCGCCTTTCCAGAGCCATTGCTCGGCTAAGACGGCCAGGTCGGCAAAATCTATGAAATCATCATCGTAAAAATCGGCCTGTAGTTCGGTGCCTTGTAGCCATTCATCTGTTAAAACAGCAAGCTCGCTATAATCTACAATTCCATCGTTGTTTAAATCGATTGGGTTCGTAACAACTTCATCGGCGCCCATATCGACGGTATCGTTGAATATTCGCTGTTCACCGTCAATGTCAGTGGTCGCGGTGACAGAATTATTATCACCGACATCGATACAGCTCGATGTGGGTAAGAGATGATAGTTGCCTACAACGAAGAAATCATCATTTGGCTCTGTTGGTGTGTTTGCATCATCCCAGTAGCCCGCATTTACGAAGTTGGGCTCGATATCGATATTGCCGATGCCCCAGTGCAGCGTGCAGTGGTGGTCAACGCATGCCTCCTCTTGTCCTCCTTCGATATTACTATATGAAACTGTCATCTCTGTAGGTATGTTGGTACCGGCCCATACCCGAGATGTGTTTATAAGGGCAAGCTGGTTGCCGTCCGGTGCTCTGTTGTTACGGACAATGCAGTTTATTACCTCTGGATTGCTTTCTCTAAATGACCCGATTCCTCCGCCTTCAAGGGATTTATTACCAATCACTGTACAATTGACGAAAGTAGGGCTGGACCAGTAGGCATACAACCCACCGCCTCGGTGGCCTGCTGAATTACCGCTGATAATGCAGTTTGCGACAAGCGCATCGCTGCTGGCGCTCTGGTAGCCCCAACAGCAGATTCCCCCGCCATGCCGACCGGGGCCCACGGCTGAGTTGTTGGTAATTTCGCAATTTGTGATTGTAGGGCTGCTTTTGTAACAGTATATGCCGCCGCCATAGCCAGCATCGGTAAAAGTATTTGAGCTGATGATGCAATTAGTGATTATTGGATTACTGTTGTAGCCGCAGTAGATTCCTGCACCGTTACCGCTGGTGATGTTGTTTGTGATAATACAGTTTCTTATAGTCGGGCTGCTGTTGTGGCAATGTATCGCGCCACCTTCGAAAATGGGGTAACCATTTGTAATTGTTAGGCCGTCCACGACAGAATTTGTATCCTCGCTGTTGTAGAAGCGAAATCCACGTCCCGACCCTTGACAGTCGATTATTGTAGAGGCAACAATATCGGGGTCGTTCGGGTCAATACTCCGCAGGGTAATTGCCTTGCCGCCGAAATTTATGTCTCTGTTGCCAGCGCCTGTGTGAGTTCCGATAGTAACGATTATTACTTCGCTATCGTTGGCCTCGTCAATCGCCTGCTGAATGTTGTCGTACTGGCCGCCGCTGGTAAGATTCCAAACTGGCCAGGCCTCATCTGCACCGATATCAATAAATTGGCCCAAAAGTCGGCTATCTCCTTCATAATCAGTTTCGTAAAACTCCGGGATATAATTCGGGTCGCCTGCATTTATACATCTACTGTCGTAATTGAGGGCATAATCATTGCTGTCGGGATTAATGAAACTCGGGTTGATAGAAATATTGCCGTTTATCCCGGTTTGGTCGCCGATAACGGGATTGTAATTACCGGCTCCATTTCCCCATACATTGTTGTATCTTATTGTAGGTGGGGTGGTGGATGCGTATATGCCGTAAGAGCTGCCGTTTGATGCGATTATATTGTTCTCGATTATGACAGCAGAATCGGTAATGCAGTTCACGCCGCCGCCATAAATTGATAATGCCGTATTTCCGACTATTGTGTTGTTGGTGATAATAGGTATTGAACCACCTTTTACGCTTATGCCCGCGCCATCTATATTATTAACAATCATGTTATTGCGGATTGTCGGATTACTGCTGTAGAATACTCCAATGCCTGCTCCGTTGCTCGATGTATTTTCGGTGATGATATTTCGCTCTATCAGCGGTTCGGAATAGTAATACACGTATATGCCTCCGCCCCCTAAGCCGCCTGCCGTATTGCCTTGAATCAGGTTGTCCCTGACAGATGGGCTTGAGGTATATGTTATGTGAATACCTGCCCCAAGGGCCGAAGCATTGTCTTTAATCTGATTATTCTCGATAAGGCCGTTACTCCACTGCCGCAGATGCAGTCCGCCACCATAATAGTCTGCCTGGTTATTCTCAATAAGATTGCCGATTATAATCGGGTCACATCCCTGAAAGCAGACGATAGCGCCGCCGTCGCCGTGGTCGTTATTCGGGTAATTGGTATCAGGAGGCGCAAAACCATGTTCTATGATGGCCGAATTTTCAATAAAGCTGTTATCAGCGATGACCGGGCTGATGTGGGTGGCAGGGTCGTTCGGGTTATCTGGATTGACGGGGTCGCCATAGATGTAAATTCCACCGCCTTGGCAGGCAGAGTTTCCTATAAAGACATTCTTACTGATAGTCGGTTGCGACATATTGTAGCAGACTACACCGCCGCCGCAGCGGTTCCATCGCGGCCCCTGGTACTCCCAGGACACTAACAGCCACGAGCCCGTGCCGCCGGTTATCGTAAATCCGCTAAGCACCGAGTTATTGTCTTCTCCGCTGTTAAAGGTTACTACAGAAGCACAATTGATGTCAGCCGGTTCATTGCCGTCAATAATCGTAGTTGTGACAATATTGGGGTCGTTTGGGTCGGTCGAAGTTACGGTGATTGCCTTGCCTTGAAAGTTGATGTTCTCACGATACGTATTCGGCTCGACTATTATCACATCATAGTCGTTGGCATCGTTAATTGCTGATTGGATGCTGGAGTATTCGCTCGGGACAGATAGCGTCCGTGCCCAAACTTGAGTTGCGCACAAAAAAAGTGTAGCTATCAGCAAAAACCTCCTCATTTTCAACAACCTGCCTCCAGAAGATTAGAATAATCCAGTTTTATTTATTATAGCAAAAATTGGCTGAAAAATCCAGCTTTTTTCGTTCTTAACGCTGCTCTGATAGCAAAACCTTTACCCTGTGAAATCCCGTTAAAAATCACAGCTTGGCTCTGGTAGGTGAGTATTTTATAAGACATTATTCGGCGATGTCTTCTTTGGGCTTGTAGATGGTCGAAGATTTATCCGCCTGTGGCGGATTTATTTGAAATTGTGCGGAATAGTTGACAAGAGGATTTTCAGTAATCGAAGTAGGCAACGCCAGCCGAATCATTACCGGACCAGTCGAGCTTGATTGTTTTTGTTGCGGGCCTGTATAAATAAGCAAAATTACCGGTTGCATTAGCCGGGAATTCTTCGTTGTTGCCTAACATTTTCACGGTTGTTAAATCGTTAAAGGAATTTTCAGGAAATTTGCGAATGTATGGCCCTAATCTGTACCCCGCCGTACCGGGATTGGCTGTTTGGCCGGATTCATTAGATGCTTGCGTTAGTTGACTCACAAACGTCAGGGCAGATGGTGTCGCTGTTATATCTCCATTAGGGTATCCCGGTGGGACGCTGTTATGCTGAACGGTATATAGCTCGATTCCGCTTCGCAATACGCGTAGATTGCTTTTAACAGCAGCTTCTTTGGCCCGTGTAGCGTGTGACTGAAACTGCGGCACGACAATAGCTGCCAGAATCCCCAGCACAGCTACCACTATCATCAGCTCGACGAGTGAAAACCCTTTCTTCATCTCTTTTCATTTGTATTCGGTTGTGTATTACTGGAAAGACAGACTATCGGCCTGATTTTCTTATCGGCTTATATACTCCGCTGCTTAATCCGGCTGAATACACATTATGGGACGGTTGATGTATCGTGAAATGAACCGATTTATTTTATAAAAAGTCGGCGGGTTTAAAGCCTGCGGGTTTTAGATTCACCTACAAAAATTTGTTTGAAGCTGTGCATTGTTGTTATAAAATGCCGGATAAAGACGGTTTCAAGTAATTAAAGGGATAACTTGTTGTGTCAATTCCGATATTTGTTACTTTTGTTGCTTATTTTATAATTCTTTGAAGTTGTTGCTGTCGTTAAGGCCAAAAACAGCGTATAGGCGGTAGAAAAGGATTTGACAGGGGACGGGTGATTTGTGTACAATGTAGTTAACGGGAAGTAATTTTGCGGGCGTAATTCAGTGGCAGAATGTCAGCTTCCCAAGCTGGACGTCGAGGGTTCGAATCCCTTCGCCCGCTTTTTTATGACTTTAGACTGTTAGACCCTTCTTTTATTTCTTAGAATCAAAACAAACAAGGCCCCCAACCCCAAAAATCCAACTGTAGCGGGTTCCGGGATAGGAGGTATTTTTTCTTTCTTTAAGTTCTTGAGAAAATAATAATTGTAGCAGTATGGTGAGCCGTAAGTATGCCAAAACCAGGAGTAAGGGGTTCCAAACTCGTACCTGTGATATCGCCATTTATATAAGTAGGACCTCGGCTTAGAGCAGCAATAGCAGATAACATAGTTGTCGATGGGTATTTGCCCGATGTACCCGGTATATATATTGCCTGGCGAAACCGGCTGACCTGCAATCGGGTAATTCCAATTGCAATCATACCATGGTGTGTATATTCTCCATCTGTTTGCAAATCCGAATGCCTGCACCGGACTTCTTCCAAACAAATTTGGATAGTGCTGATGTCCCAGTATATAGTTTAATTCTCCCAGTAATTTGTATTGCACTCTATCGGGATAACAATATTGTCCCTCATTTAAATAAAGATACCACCACCTATCATGGTAATCTCCTGTTTTAAGATAACCATACCAGCCATAGCCGTTGTGCCTGATTGTTATAAATTGATTAGGACTGCCTGCATACATGCTGTTAACTAAATCAAGAAACTGATAAGCATCCCGGCAATTAAAGTATATAGGATGGTCACAATCTGATTTGACAAATACTGCATCGACTCTAACTGCTAAGCAAATTAATAGCAGAGCAGCTAATCCACCGCTCCAATTGGAATTGACAAGCTTTGGCGTAGAAGCTTGTGGTTGTTTGTTATTAGCTGCAAATCCAGCTAAGTTTTCGAACCATGCTCTGTGTTTTTGTAGCTCTACACTGCTTGTTTGAGCAATTACACTTTTATCATCCTTGATTGTGCCGGGCATCGTAAACTCTCCTTAGTTAAAAATGCCCTTAATTGCTTTAGGTGCTCAGCGAAGATAAGCTTCTGGAGAATCAATTTAGTATGTTTATCGGACTATTTTAAACAGTAATCAACAGTTTTTTTAAAATTTTTTTATTTTTATCAGTTTTTTGATAGCTGTCATTGTGAGACCCCGTTTATTGGGGCGAAGCAATCTCATATATTGTAGTCTGGGGTTATTGCGTGGATTTTGTTTATTTTCGCCACATAGTCGTCAGATACGAAAATTAACAAGAAGGTTGTTAGTTTTCTTTGCTTGGCGAGTGTTATTGATATTTATTGGCATGTTTGCTTTGTTGATTTGTGGAGTGCTTTTTTAATCTAACCTTATTCCCTGCTGATGGAGCCACGTTTTTAAGTCCCCCATTTCGCTGTCAAAAATCTCGTTGTCATAGTCTTGTTCCAGTTTATTGATGATGCCGGCCAATTCCGGCTGTTCCTGCACGACCTCGGTCAATCTCTTTTCAAACTCATCGCTGATGAGCATCAATTCATCATGTTCTGTATGCAGTTGCAAAATTGCACACAGCCGTCTGATTACCGTTTCTATACACCTGGGATTGCGGCCATGAACATAAGCAGGCACGGTCGCCACGATGCTGGCCATACTTATATCATGTGCATTACAGTTGGTCATCAGGTATGTAATGAAGCTTGCGGGGCCTTCATAGTTCGTGAATTTTACGCCGGAATTCTGTAGTGTCTCTTTAAGTTTCTTATCCGAGACCGAGCAGAACAACCACGGCTCGCGGGTGTGGGGCACCAGGCCGGAAATGCTGCCTATAAAATAAATCTCTTTAACGCCGAAATCTTTGCACAGACTGAAAATACAATCGGCAAATTCGGCCCACTGCAGGTTCGGCTCTTTGCCCGAAAACAATATTAGTTCACTTTTTTCGCTGCAGAAAAACTCATTTATGGGGACCTCGAAAGACTTTATCAGGCCGTCTTGAACTATCGCGTGAGGACGAAAAAGCGATGTTATTTCCATTGAGCCGGGCAGATTATAGATATAAAACGACTCCGGCTCGATTTCGGCAAATTTCTCGGCTGACAGTTTGTCAATCAGGCATTCTATTGTTCCGGTAGAGACATTGCCGCCGTCCATCCAGCCGGAAAGGCTCAGCAGTAGCCGGGGCTCACGCAAATTCGGCCTTTTGAGGATTTTTAGCTTATTAGCCATATTGTCCTTTCGTTCCGAAGTTTCTTACTTCTTTATTAGATATCGGCTGTTTATGCCAGGGCACGTTTGAAATTGGCTTTGTTTTGGCTTTGATTGGCTTTGAATTGGCTTTGTTTTTATTGGCATAGTTCATTGTTCGTAGTTCGTAGTTCATTGTATTAAAAGGACTTGTGTTCATTTTAGGAATCCAGAAAATTGGCTTTGGGATTTTTGAGCTAAAAATCGATGTTCATTTTCATATCTCTTCATTTTACAAGAGCTTACGTTTGCCTGATTTTTAAGAAAATTGGGTTTGTTTTGCATACTTTGGTCAATTTGATTGACCAAAGAGTCAATGCGTAAATGAGTAAACGGGTAAATGAGTGAGCGGTTTAATTGTAATTGATCATTAGTCATTCATATGTCCTTGATATATAAGACTTCCCATAAGGGGTAAATTGCCGGCTAAATTTGACTTGCGGCTCGTCTCCGCTGAAGCTCCGACGCAGCAAGGTCTCCGCGAACGTGTGCTACCTGAGCACAGGCTGATATTATACCGCCATCCTTCTGCATTTTCAATAGAAATCTAAGAATAAAATCAAAAATTAAATATCAAAATGCAAAATTGTGGAATCGCTGCGCGATGGATTTTAATATTTAGCCACAGATTGCACGGATTTTGTTTAGCCACAGAGTACATCCGCCGTTGCCGAGGCTTTGGCGGGACAAGCAGAGAGCACAGAGATTTTAGACACGGATTCACACAGATCCGCCTTCGCCGAGGCTACGGCGAGACAAGTTTATACTGTTTCAGCCAGCTTGGTGTTCTCGGCAAATTCTGCTCCCAAAGCAGGCTTTGTCACAGAATATTGCCTTCGTTCACCCCGCTTCGTTGTTCAACTACGCAGGGCAGGCAAAGTCAAACAAGCTGACTTATCTTTAAGCTGACTGGATTCTAACAACGATTTGCGTAGTGCTGCCGGAGGCCGCAATTGGTTCGACAAGCTCACCACAGGGAGGAAACATACAGTAAGTATGCCATAGGCATACGAATAAACAATCCGAACCGCAGGCAGGACAAGCAAAGTCAAAATTAACCACGAATGAACACGAATTTGCACTAATACCTAAGGCATAAATTTATTCATTGGCCAAAAATGCACTTTGGGCCTTTTCAGGCCGTCCGAGTTAAGCCGCTTGTTATGTTTTCACATCGTGATTCCCTACAAAACACTTTCTCTAAGTGGTCCAATATACCATGTTCCACTACTCCTACTGCAGCCGACTCTCCAAGATTTAATTTTAAGTTGTTCGCTTAACTGATTAATTAAGCGGAAATATACTTTAGGCGTCCCGTCACCAGCTATTACTCCCTTTATTGATGAACCAATATCAAGGTACTCTAACTTACCATTTGGATCAAATACGACTGCCCGATATTCCGCTTCATCTCTGTAATCAATATGCTTTCGGTAAAAGAACTCCTCTGAATTTTCTATAACATGTCCTATCAAATAATTCTCTGCACCATCTTTAACGAATCTATTACCATTGAGATTGATTGCTTGCCATGAAATTCTACCCTTTTGAAAATATTGAACATAACCGGATTTGTAATCAACTATTTCGTGTCGTTTTGTTTCCAGTTCCTTCTCTAAGCCATCCTTGGAGAAGACAAGGCATATTCCACAATGATTTTCACCGTACTGCGACCACATGCGGGATTTATTCCAACCCTCTAAACAGTTGTGCTCATCCACAACAGTATTGCCATCGTTTAGAATTAGCGTGGGCTTTTTATTGGAACAAAAGCACAATACTCTGGACTCAAGCAATATTCTATTGATAATTGGATGGGCTTCTTTTAAAATGCTGTCAGCTGAATCGGGCGGCAAACCATTGCAGAATATACTGAAAATCTTAAATTTATTTTCTCTAGGATCATTCGTGTTTTTCAGGAGAGATAGCTTAAACTTCTTTGTAGGCAGGATGCTTTCTATTGCAACGGATAGCTTTGTATAATGAAATAAAGCATCGTCAGTATTGACATATTCGTCTAGTTTCATTTCTTTTTTGCCAAATATCCTCTGTGGCTAAACAAAACTTTTGATTTTCGCTTCGCAAATCTTTTTTGTCAGTTTCTGTAATACCTTTACTCTCGCCGTTGTTTTCCTAAAAGAAACTAAGTGAATTTTACCAAACTTGAGGTTATAAGGCAAGAAATGATTTTGACAGATAACCCCTGCCAGTGGCAAGGGCTAAAAATTAAATGACCCCTGCCGCGAGCAGCAGGGCTAAACATCCTGGATTCCTGCGAACGCTATTTTTCAGGAACACTCTTTGCAATAAGCAGTATAAAGTATATACTATAGGCCTTATATTGATGAAAATATGGTGAATCTAACCACGATTTTAAGGAGAAAGGCAATGTTCAGACTAAAAAACGCAGTGTTATGTGTTACAGCGGGGCTGTTTATCTTATTGGCGGTAAGCTGTGAGCCAAGGCCGTCTGTAGCTCCGAAAGAACCTGTTGTGAAAAAGACCGCTAAATGTGAAAAAGAAAAAGCGATTAAATATGATAAGGAAAAAGCGATGAAATATAAAGCAGATAAAGCGAAAAGCGCTAAAGATGCGAAACGACCTTGTCCGAAAAAGACCTCGCCGGACCCATTCAAGTTGAACAAGCGTCTCGGCAGGGGGGTAAACTTGGGCAATGCCCTTGATGCGCCGAATGAAGGCGAGTGGGGTGTTACTTTGGAGGAAGGATACTTCGAGGCGCTCAAGCAGGCCGGCTTCGATTCCGTTCGTCTGCCCGTCCGCTGGTCTAACCATGCATTAAAAGAGCCGCCTTATACGATTGACAAATCCTTTTTTGACAGAGTGGACTGGGCCGTCAACTGCGCGCTGTCGCGGAACCTGCCTATAATCGTCAACGTTCATCACTATATAGAGCTTTACACCGATGCGCCGGCACATAGAGAAAGGTTTATGGCGTTGTGGAAGCAGATTGCCGAGCACTACAAGAGTTATCCAGACAACCTGCTGCTTGAGATTTTTAATGAGCCGGACGATGCGCTGACGCCCCAGATGTGGAACGAATGGCTGAAAGAGGCGCATTCCATTATTCGCAAGGCCAACCCGACGAGGACGATTGTCATCGGCTCCGCCAACGATAGCTGGATTAGCTACCTCAAGTTCCTCGAGCTGCCGGAAGAGGACCGCAACATCATTGTTACCGTCCACTACTACTTCCCTTTGTCATTTACCCATCAGGGGGCCCCGTGGGTAGCACCAGCAAAAATTGCCAGCTTTGTCAAGGATATGGAATCCATCCATCAGAGTGTTCCTTCCTGGGCAGCCGTAAGTGATTCAAATGCGTGGCTGGGCACGAAATGGCCCGCTACCGAAGATGAGAATAAGGCGGTGATGGACAACTTTGACATCGCTGCTGCATGGGCAAAAGAAAATAATCGGCCGATTAATTTGGGCGAGTTCGGCGCTTACAATAAAGCGGATATGGAATCGCGCGCGAGATGGACCAAGTTCATCGCCGATACAGCCGTTGAGCGTGGTATGAGCTTTCACTATTGGCAGTTCGCTTCCGACTTCGCTGTCTATGACACCAAAAACAAAGTCTGGATAAAACCGCTCTTTGATGCGCTTATGCCGCCACGCTGACCTTGTTAGAAATGTCATTTCTAACAGGGTTGTGGAAAGGATAAATAGGGGCTTCTGTTTCTGATGGACCGCCTTTATCGTGAAATCTGTTATGCAAGTACAGCTTTGCTTGTCGTATTAAGGAGAAAAGCTATGTTCAAGGTAAAAAACGGGGCGTTATGTATTGCAGCGGGGCTGGTTCTGATATTGGCTGTAAATTGTGTTTCGGTTAAAGATTCAAAAGAATCTGTTGTGAAAGGGACCACGTCGGATGCGCCGGGTGAAGGCGAGCGGGAATTCACTTTAGAGAAGGGACATTTCGACCTGATAAAACTACCTCCGGACCCGTTCAAACAGAATAAGCGTCTCGGCAGGGGGATAAATCTTGGCAACGCGCTTGATGCGCCGAACGAAGGCGAGTGGGGCGTGATGTTGAAAGAAGAGTATTTCAAGATTATAGCAGATGCCGGCTTTGATTCGGTACGCATACCCTGCCGCTGGTCTAACCACGCATTGGAGAAGAAGCCTTACACCATCGACCCAAACTTTTTCGGCAGGGTGGACTGGGCGATTAAAAATGCGCTGAAAAATAACCTTTATGTAATGCTGAACATCCATCACTATCTTGAGATGAACAGCGACCCTAACGGCAACAGCGAACGCTTCCTTGGGCTTTGGCAGCAGATTGCAGAGCATTATAAGGATTACCCCGATTCACTCCTGTTCGAGCCGCTTAATGAGCCGACCGAAAAATTAACAGCCAAGTTGTGGAATGACCTGCTTAAAGCAGCTTTGGCTGTCGTTCGCAAATCGAACCCGCACAGAACTGTTGTAATAGGCCCTGCCGGGTCTAATGCCGTTCATTCGCTTCGGAGACTTGAAATCCCGGAAGGGGACAGGAATATCATTGTCTCTGTTCACTATTATGACCCATCGCAATTTACACATCAGGGGGCAGAGTGGGTCGGCGAAAAATCGAAGGAATGGCTGGGCACAACCTGGACGGGCGAAAAACGTCAGAAACAGGAAATAAAACACAATTTCAAAAGAGCTGCCGACTGGGCGAAGAAACATAACAGACCCATCAGTCTCGGCGAATTCGGTGCTTACGAAAAGGCCGATATGGACAGCCGTGCTGCATGGACGGCCTATGTTGCAAAAACGGCAATGGAGAACGGCTGGAGCTTCCATTACTGGGAATTCTGCTCCGGCTTCGGCGCATTCGACCAGGAAAAAAACGCCTGGAAAGAGCCGTTACTAAAAGCCCTTATCCAGCCGGATAAGTAAACTATCCTTGTTTGTTTCGTTAAGGGGGGTTTGGTATGTTTGAGAGATTCACGGATGATGCACGTAAGGTTATGGCGCTGGCTAACGAGCAGGTGAAGCAGTTCGGCCATGAGTATATAGGGACCGAGCACATTTTGTTAGGCCTACTAAAAGAAACGAGCTGTACCGGTGCAACTATCCTGAAAGACCTTGGTGTGGATATCGAGAAGATACTGGCCGGGGTAGAGCAGCTTCCCAAAAGTACAGGCGATAAGACCGAGGTAGGAAGACCGCCGCAAAGCGAAGGAGCCGTTAATGTTGTTAAGTATGCCATCGAAGAGGCCAGGGCGCTCGAGCATAATTACATCGGCACCGAACACATTCTGCTGGGTCTTGCGGGAAACTGGTGGTATCGCAGCTTGGGTTCTTACTAATCTGTCAGTGAACCTGCATGACGTGCGGGAAAAGACGAAACAGATGAGACACGATACTTGAAAAAGTCGATTCTGTCTGCAAAAATCTGTGCGTTTAAAAAAAAGACTGCCGCTTTGCGTCGCGGCAGTCTCTTTTTCGTTTGGTATTGTAATGTCAGAAGGGGATTAATATACTTCCGCCAAGTCCATCACCGGCAGCGGTATGCAGATATTCAAACGTTAAAAGTGAACGTTTGATAAAATTAATTTGCATACCGAGATAACCGCCGAACCATGACTTTTCCATGATAGTGTGGCTGTGTTTGTCGGTAACTCCGCAGTAATCGCATATGCCCTTGCCGCTGAATTTGCCTCTGACGAAGTGGAAAAATGGACCGCCGTAAATCATCACTCTGGAGTAGAGTTGGTATGTCGGCGCGACAGCTATCTGCGCTTCCATAAGGTCTATATTGGCCGTAGCGTGCTGGAAATCGTATATGTGCCTTCTTGCACTGAGGTCATTAATCCAGCTGAATTGTGCCGTTGTGCCAATTTGAAGTTTATTTTTTTTATAAAGGTTTGCCTTTACGCCGAATCCATAGGCGGGAGCTGTTCCGAAATTCAGCTCCCTGTGTGCGAACGGTGCGCCGCCAACATGAAGGTCGGTTGTAGCAGACGCTGCCCCGGCTCGGCCGAAAATACCGATATTTTTTGTAAGGCCGTATCCAACCGTGCCGTAGTATTTGTGGATAAGCAGCTTTCTCGGCAGCTTACTGCTTATCCCGTAATGGTTGAAATATCGAGAACCATTTACGTTAATTTGCATGTCGCTGTATGAATAATCGAAACCAACGCCCCACTGACCTTCTTGCCAGGGGTTTGTCGCTGGCCCCATAGGGTCAAATGCGAAAGATGTGGATACAGCCATCAAAAAAACCGTGCAGACCAATACTAACTTTTTCATTTTTGACTCCTTTCCTTTGACAATGTTATGTATGTTCACAGGGAATTTATTTTTTAGCAATCCTTAAATACTTCTGCTAATAATATCGAAAATCTTACACACTTATCTTTAGGGTGCAATATTATTTGTTCGTTTTTTTACAATTTTTTTCCTGAAACATTATCGGCTGTTCGCTTGATTATCCACATCTGATTTCTATTGTCCTCGCAGTACGAAACTCCATTCTCTCGGTGTCTGATTTCTGCAAGTTAACCTGCCATACGCGTGGCGGGTTAATATAGGTAAGATTTTTAGGATATCTTTAATCAAACACACATGCTGAAGCGGCGAAGCAGTCTCAAAAATATTTAACCCCGCAATAGTCTTTTTGGTAGAATTATCGATGTCGTTAGGAGAAAATTGTGTTTTTTAACCGTGTATATGGGAAATGTCAGTTTAGGAAATTTGGGACAGTCCCTGTTAATGGTGT